>Ga0255336_100376_pt1 | contig 78360 bp, 103 predicted proteins | sample MeOH1_35cm_T3_17_FD_189102 | JGI IMG/M metagenome (GOLD analysis project Ga0255336, IMG submission 189102) | Sandy soil microbial communities from University of British Columbia, Vancouver, Canada - MeOH1_35cm_T3_179 | ecosystem: Engineered > Artificial ecosystem > Sand microcosm > Unclassified ... | reverse complement strand
ATAATCTGAGCAACATGGCCAGATTATGGCACTCACGTCTCGGATGCCCTCAGAAATGGTCAAGGAAAGAAGCTGTCAGACTCCCTCCACCGCCGATGACACGCTAGAAATTGGATTCTCTATCCGCAGTACGCTGCGCGCTGTTTCAACTATCGGCGTTGTGAACATGACATCGCGATCGGTACCAACTTCCTTCAGACAATCCTCGGCCCAATTTATCAGCAGGGATTCAACAAGGAATTCAACCGACAGCAATACATGGTCGCCGACGTACACGACCGTTTAAAGGTGAGAATGAGCAGCGTCCATGCAGACTAATGCACCGGGCCGAGGAAGGTCCTCCAATCCTTCCGCACCTACTGAATGATCTTTGTGCTGCTGAAGGAGAGTGCGGGCGAGGACGCAGTCCACGTGCCAGTGCGAGTTAAGGGCGTCCAGAGAACCGTAGACCTTGTCGTGAGCGGCCTGAAGCGGCGAGAAGATCATGAAGTCGTCATTGAAGGATGAAATCACTCAAACAGGAGATCAAACCCCAATCCTCGTCTCATGCGCAACCAGAACAGACGGGACGGCTTTTCTCATTTCATCGTTGGACGACCACTGTTTGGCGTCAAAGGTTGCTACACAATGACCGCCCAAGGCTGGACGAAAGTGAGGATGGTAATCGTTCCCAAGGCGGTGGTTGAAAGAAGCAGTGACCTGTTGCCAAGGCTAGATACAGACGCAAGGCTTCAGGCACTTGACGCGGCAGCGCGTTGCAGTAATTACTCCTCCCTCTTCCAGCAACGTATTCAAACTCTCCACCGCTGTCCCTACTCCCTCGATTTGTTTGCTACACTTGTTTTCAGATTAGCAAATACTGCACGCGGTGCGCCGACATGAATCACTATCCTCAAGCTTGGGGCCGGGTGCGTCGATGTCATCCTCCGCCAGAACTCCCTTGACTGACAGCTCTCCTGCAGCCTCGAGACGACGTATATGGTCCATATGACTCCTCATACCTCCAAACATCATTACCAAAGACACACACTCAGTCGCCGGCTGTGACTGGCACATCAGTCCTGGGGGTCAAATTCAAAGATGGCGTGGTGCTTGCGGCAGACAACCTTGGTGAGCAAGCATGCATGGTGCATGCTATATGCCTTGGAGAGATGACCGCTGACATCAACCTCTAGCTTCGTACGGCTCTCTCGCACGATTTACCGATGTCAAGCGACTTCGCATCTTCCCGCCGAACACGGTGATTGGATTTGGCGGCGACGTTTCGGACATGCAATACCTTGATCGGCTTCTTCAATCACTGGACATTCAAGAAAACTACCTCTCTTCGAATGAGCATACCCTGAATGCCAAGAACATCCACACGTATCTGTCCAAAATACTGTACAAGCGACGAAGCGACTTCAACCCTTTGTGGAACATGCTGCTCGTCGCTGGCCTGGATGAAAACGATCAACCGTTTCTAGCGAGTGCCGACCTCCTCGGCACCACATTTTCGAGCCCGACACTGGCAACCGGATTCGGCGCCCACCTGGCCCAGCCGTTGTTGCGGAAGCTGATGCCTGAAGACGACGCCAGCGTGCCGAACGTGACGAGACAAATGGCAATCGATGCTGTCAAGCAGTGCATGAAGGTCCTCTTCTACAGAGATGCCAGGAGTTTGGACAAGTACAGCGTCGCCGTGATCACCAAAGATGGCGTGGAACTCAAGGAAGACGAACAGTTGGAGAGTCAAAGCTGGGCATTTGCGGATCAAATTCGAGGATACGGTACCCAAGTCAACTAGTTATTGACCGGCTGTGGCAATACTTTGACTGGCCGCTGAACTTCAGGGGAACTCGTCACCGTGGCGTTGGGGAGGAGTGGATGGATTAAGACCCTCAAGCCGGGTATGTATGAACAGCCATACTAAATATATGTCTGGGATGCGAGAATCAAAAGGTCCCAACAAGAACATGTCGTGGGCCACTCCACACGCGTTATCCGGTAGGGAACGCTCCTTTGGCGCCAGCTCGATGGATTCGTCATCTGGAGAGGCCGCATGTAGAATTATCATAGTCACCAATATGGCGACTCGGTTAGTAATAGTGTAGTGAACCTTGCTAGTTAAATAGTCGAAGGCGCAGGCGCTGTGTGATGACTCGAAAGGCCCAGAACTGGCAGCCATCGGCCCGGCGCCCGCTGCCAGTCTCGGCGCTAGGAGACCTTTATGACGTTTCTGATGCCCTTTTTCTCCAAATACAACCACCCTCTGACATCTTCCCTGTCTCTCGGTATTCTTTGAGTCATTGCCTGTTTTGTGTTAATAATGTTCGTGGGGCTGTTTTTTTGAAGCCCCTTTCCTCCCATCCTCATTTTTTATCCACGGTCGCAGATTTGGACTTGTCTGCCCATACGAGCTTTAGACGGGTCTTCGACAGCTCAAGTTCATGGAGGCTACCCACTCACAGCTTGCCTCTGAAGGCAATTCCAAGCCTCCCCGGCGCAGAAGGAGGGGGAACGCTTCCCGAACTCATTCGCAAACTCCGAATCTATCCCCCCCAGTTCGAGGGAGCATGCAGAGAACCTTCGGAGGACAGTTGACACGACTCCATGCCGATGCCCCTGCGTTTGTGCCTGCCTCAGTGTCTCCGGTTCCAGAGACGCCGCCATCAATGGCTCACGACCACCCTCGACGGGGGAAGAAGCCTCATCATCCGCAGTCGCCACGTCAGCACACCGGAAGAAGTTCTGTCTCTCGGTCGACGGCGTCGGATATCGCCACCCGAATTCACGAAGACATCGCCCACGGGATATACGAATGTGCAATTTGCACAAATGAGATTGGGCGACATTCCAAAGTCTGGTCATGTCACACATGCTGGACCGTCTTCCACATCGGGTGCATCAAGAGATGGTCCAAGAACGAGGGATCTGCCGTCCGCCCACCGGCCGTTCCGGAGAGCGATGAGAGACCATCGGGCAAGCAGTGGAGATGTCCTGGCTGTAATCTGCCTCAGGACACATATCCATCAGCATACACGTGCTGGTGTGAAAAGGAGCTAGATCCTCGGGCCATCGGGGGTCTCCCACCGCACTCCTGCGGCCAGACCTGCGGTCGAGAGAGGAAGTTCCCCAAGGCTTGCCCTCATCCGTGTGACCTGCTGTGTCATGCGGGTCCATGTCCTCCTTGCTCGGCCATGGGCCCGAAACAGAGCTGTTACTGTGGCAAAGAAGAAATCACCAGACGATGCGTCGAGACAAACTACGAGTCGGGTTGGAGTTGCGGAGCGATCTGTGGCGACATGATGCCGTGTGGAGAACATACATGCCCGCGACCCTGCCATGAAGGCCTTTGCGGTGCCTGCAATGCCGAAGTTGACGCCAAGTGCTATTGTGGCCGGGAGCAGAAGATGCTATTATGCGGCGAGAGAGGCGAGGAAAAGAAAAGTTTTGACTGGATTGGATGCTTCGACTGTGGATCCCTGTGTGATAAACTCATGGATTGTGGCATTCATCGGTGTGAGCAGCACTGTCATCCTCAAGACGTCGGCACGCCACATTGTCCAAGATCGGTCGATGTGGTGACACGCTGCCCCTGTGGCAAAACCGCACTGACAGAACTGGACGTCGAACCCCGAACGTCTTGCACGGATCCCATACCGAGCTGTCAAAAGCCATGTGGAAAGACGTTGCCATGCGGCCACCCGTGCACACAAGTCTGTCACACTGGCGAATGTCTCCCTTGCATGCGCCAGGTCTCCATTTCCTGCCGTTGCGGTCGCAACACGTTTAACACGATTTGCCACCAAGGCAGCGAAGAGCCACCACTATGTATGAGGGTGTGCAAAGCAACGCTGAATTGCGGTCGACATGAATGTGGTGAGAGATGCTGCACCGGGGAGCGAAAGGCCATGGAACGACAAGCGACGAAACGGAAGCTGAAACCTCTGGGAGCCATCACGAGGACGTTCGACGAGAACATTGAGGCCGAGCACATTTGCACCCGGATTTGCGGGAGAAATCTGAAATGCGGCAATCACACATGCGCTGAACTATGCCATCGAGGACCTTGTGGCAGCTGTAAAGAAGCCATCTTCGACGACATTGCTTGCAACTGTGGAAAGACGGTGCTGCAAGCTCCGTTGCCCTGTGGGACCCGGCCGCCGCCTTGCACTTTCCCCTGCAATCGACACAAAGCGTGTGGGCATCCTCAGGTTGCGCACGATTGCCACCTCGACGAGGAAGAATGCCCCAAGTGCCCATTCCTGACAGAAAAGCCATGCCTTTGCGGCAAGAAGACGTTGAAGAACCAGCCGTGTTGGCGGACGGATGTTCTGTGTGGATTGGTGTGCGGCAACACTCTCAAATGCGGGTCACATTCATGCCGCAAGACGTGCCACAAGCCCGGCGAATGTGAAGACGCTCAGCAGCATTGCCAACAGGAGTGTGGGAAAGTCAAGAAATCGTGCGGTCATCCCTGCGAACAGGCCTGTCATGCGCCTTCTGCTTGCAAGGAGGACAAGCCGTGTCCGTTCAAGGTCATGATTACATGCGACTGCCAGCGGAAGAAGGAAGAGGTCCGGTGCAATGCACGAGCCAACATGCCGGGACCGCCAGGGCGACAGACGTCGTTGAAATGTGACGATGAATGTGCGCGGCTGGAGCGCAACAGAAATCTGGCGCTGGCCCTGCACATCCCTGATGACCACACCGATGACCATGTTCCATACTCGACCACGACATTGAACATGTATCTGGAGGATGTGGCCTGGGCTCACAAGCAAGAAGAAATCCTACGACTGTTTGCGGCCGACGACAGCCAAAAGAGATGTCTCTTCAAACCGATGAAAAGTCGGCAGCGAGCCTTCATCCACAGCATCGCCGAGGACTTTGGCTTTGATGGAGAAAGCTTAGACCCAGAGCCTCATCGACACGTGGTGCTTTTCAAAACGCCCCGGTTTGTGGCCGCTCCGATGAAGACACTCGCTCAGGCGGCCAGGATCAAACGGGCTCAGCTGAACACTTTGCTGCCCGTCCACTCTGTGCCTGAACGGAAGGCGGACGAGGTCGAGTTTGAATACAACGGATTCCTCCTGGCTCAGCCACGATTCGCGTTGACGGAGGATGAACTGCGGACGTCAGTCAAGAAAGCAGCGCCGGGCATCGATTTTGATTTCATTTTCATGGCAGGCGACGACGACGGCGTCGCCCTTCTACCCTCGAAATCGTGGGAAACGGCGGAACAGTTGACGGCCTTACTGACTGGACTACAACCTGCCATTGCGGCTGAGCTCAGCAAACATCATCTAGCCGGCTCGGCGACCCTGTGCCAGTTTGATACCAGTGGGTTGGAGCCCCGAGTGATCCGTCAGCAGGGCAAGCCGACCACCCTGGCAACGGGCGGATGGTCCCAGGTGGCAGCAAAGAAGGCTGCCCCGGCCCAAGCACCGCAAATCCGGCCCGTCGGCCAACGACCAGTGTATACTGTCCTGGGCAGCCGCTTGGCCGAGGCGAAAAGGAAGAAGGTTGAGAATGAAGAACAGTGGAGAAGAAAGGCACAGGAACAGGACGTCGTGGATGACTGGGAGCAGGAGGTGGACAAAGAGGAGAGTCGGGGGGAGGCGGAAGGGGCCGACGAGGGCCCTGCCAGTGCGGAAGCTGAAGAGATCGCTGGAAAATAGATTCTGTGGCGGTGTAGGCCCTGTCTCGACTATCGATCGCCGAGAATGCAAGTACCGCATTGCACCACTCGATCTGCATGACCTGCATCAGAGCGACAGGGACGAGCGAGCTGAGAACAGGATCCGTACCTGAGCCGTGCCTGGGCACACGTCATGCCTTGCTGCCATTCCATAGTATTTGGACTCATGCTGTACATGCTTTGCCTATCCACCGCTCCAATGGATGGGAAAGAGGAGTGGACACGGCTCATGAACTTGGCTGCATTGAATCCCACTCTCTCTTGACTTTCAGCTGCAGTGGATCCCAACCTGTGCCTTGGTCAATGCCACCAACCTTGCTTTGCGGGCTAGCCCACTCGGTATCACTTGTTTGTATGACCTCCAGTCGCCTTCCTTGTCTTGTCCTCCGACCATATTTCTTTCCATTCTCACCAAAGATAGCCCTCAGTTTCCTCTACCTTCAAAGCATCTCTCTCCTCTCGCTGTTTCACAATGGATTCCCTCAAAGGCGCTTTGAACAACTTTGCTGGTGTCGGTCAGCAGCAACAAGGTCAAGGCCAATCCAGCTCTGGTGGACTTGACGGAGTCCTTGGAGGACTCGGAAACAAGCTCAACTCGGCCGCGGGTGGCGGGCGTGAGAGCGAGAAGAACGAGGACATACTGGACAAAGGTAGGACCGTTTTTCTACCCTTTTCTCTTATCATGATAGTCTGCCACTTTCTTTTTCTCTCTGTATGTGGGCTGACCAGCGGACCATCGGTGACGACAACAACAGGCGTCGATTTCGTGCAGGAAAAGTTTCTCCATCAAGGTCCGCAGGACAGCGAGTCCGCGATTGAACAGGCAAAGGATGAGCAGATCTCGGACTTTGTCAGGGACAAGTATAAGAGTGTCACGGGCAGCGACTTTCCCATCAAAGACAAGGAGACCAGGTTGGGCTGAGCCGAACCGTCGAGTGGTTGGCTAGGGTAGCCAGACAACAGGCCGTCGAACCAGTGAACGAGAGCCGAGGGCTTCCACTGTGCATGATATTGCGTCGAGTTCTGCCACATATACGAGCTAACGATCAATGGGAAGACCCGTATTGTTATTGAAACAAAGCAGGCCCGATCAATGATGTCGCTGGCTTCCATCTTCATGGCTCTCGCTCTTCCAGGGATAAATACTTGTGCCCTGCTGTGCTCACTCTAACATGAACCAATACTGGGCGAGTTTTTGGATGGGCCCTGCTCCACAAAACTCACAACATTGGCCTAATCTCCCCTTGGCCGTCCAAGTCCAGGAACCTCACGACTTGCCCCAAATGGTCAAAGCCCCAGAAGCCTTCGACGTTTCCCGCGGCATTCTCACACTGGAACCACGGGATGCCGAAGGCGCCCTCGCCAAGCGCCTGGTCTGTATTCGCACTCAGGCGTTTCTTCGTTTCGGGAGCTGCCATGCGGGCCACGACATCGGCAGCGACGTCGGGGCCGAGTACGCTCTCGAGAACAGGCCGGAACCCGGCGACGTCGTGAATGGTGTGGTTGGAGTCAACCCAGAGGGAGGCGTAGAGGGCGTCCAGAGTCTGCGGGAGGAGGTGTGGGTGCGACAGCTCCAGGGCCACGAGGGCACGCTGGATTTGGAGGGTGGGACGAGGGAAGCCTGTGTGTGATGTGGAATGAGTAGTGAGCGAGACGAATGAAATCATGCTGGAAAAAGGGGCGGGGAAGAGGATGCCGATACATTCAGACGTGGTTTTATCCCAACCCATCTATCCATCAATGCACACATACCTTGGGGGAATTCTTTTACCATGGGGATGTTGAATTGCGATGCCCAGCGCCGGCGTTCAATATCGATCCATTTGTCTTTGTCTGTATATCAGAAGGCAAGCAGCAATTGGCGTTAGCGCGTATTCACCAGATGTCCATATAGACGTGTGTAGAAATGACTCTTGAAGCGGGTGGGATGATGGTGTCGGGGAATGTAGGTTTCTTCTAGATTGACAGGGCCCCAGAGGGGGGACGTACTTCGAATTTCAATCGGTGCTCTGTTATCGCATGCTTTCATGAGTCCACCGAGCAGAATCGGGACATAGGTGATTTCGCACGGCTTGAAGACGGGCGAATGCTATTGGTAGTGACAAAGTCGTGCCCGTCAGCTTGAATCCTTTTCCATAGAACGAAGCGTAAGAATATTGGCTTGCTGGTAGAGCAGGCAGAGCAGGCAGAACGGGGAAAGGTGAAGTAAAGACCCGAGAAGAGGTGGACTCGGAAATACCAGCAGGTAGCTGCCCACAGGTGTCAAGCTGGTTTCCATCCACGTACCCTCAGCGTGTAATACGCCAAATAGGCGAAAGGGCTCACGATGTCGACGTAGAGCGTGATCTTGGGCCTAACCATGCTGGCCACCGCTTCGATGAACAGGTTCCAGCCAGAAGGGAGCAACTTGCCGAGGCTTCTTGACTCGTCCAAATGATTAGTGTTTCAGGTCTCGACATCTGGTATATATATATTTCATTAATTCATCCCCAAGTCCCTGGAATGCTCGTCAACGGAAGGTCTGACATGCTGATTGGAACTTGGCGGGGGTTAAGCCGAGGAATACGGTCCATGCGGGGTTTCCGGACTCACTCTGGCAAGCGAGGCATCAGGCTCCAAGTTTTTGATCAAATACCAGTGTCTGGAGATATCTCGGAATTGATGAACCTGATCGACTGCTGTGGTCGGCAGGTGTGTGCTCAACTTGCCGACGTTACCGAAGCCGCGGTTCCTCTCCTGTGGTGTTGATCCTTGAGGAGGCCGGCAAAGGTCAGCTCCTTCCAACCCAGGTATGGACATACGTGTTGCAGGAAGGGTTGCGAGATGGAAATTGTCCTAAATTCTCACGACTCACTTCCCACCCGGAACAAATAACCCCAGCGTGCAGTATAGTACAACAGAACAAGCTCGTCCCGACAGACGACCGTAACTGAATTGTGTTGTAATTTCGGGGACAAACACCCTGCGAGACCAACGGAGAGTCAGAGTGGTGCCTGCCATCCAACGGGTAAGAACAGGTGACAAGAAAGGTTGAACAAGTTCTATACTCTCCGGAGCGGGCATCAGAGGATTATTGACCGAACTGCCAGACCCAAGTGGCTGGAATTGTGCTCAAGGATAACTTTGCCTTTGGCGACGCCGAACATTCCGCCGTACAGGTGTCAACCAATCTCCTCGACTCGAAGAATGCTCTTGGCACCGTTCTCAAGCTTCATCAGGTCTCCCCGCTGAAGCTTCTTGGTCCACTTTGCCGACTCGCCTCGTGCCAGGATGAAGGTCAGTCGCGCACTGGCTCCTTCCATGACCTTGAACTCGGCCGAGGACAAGGGGGTATAGGTCCATCTTCCGAAGGCCCAGTTGAGAACATACAAGCCTTTCCCCTCGAGCACATTCGAATTCCCTTCGCTACCGGAGTCCGGTGGCGGTCGGAACGAGGTCACCAGACCTTTGATTCGATACACTTCGTCCTTGGGTGCGCGGAGCAGCAGCTCCTCAAAGTCGTCCAGATTCACGCCCTGAGGTTGACCGTTTTCACCGAGGAGCAGGACACTGAGAACGTCCACTTCATCTTGGTGATGGTGATGGTGATGGTGGCCGTTCAGGTGGTCATTCTGTTCCGTGATCTCCATCGCTTCTCGAACGCCTTCTTCCCGAATCATTGCGCCGTCTATGCCCATGATGACTTCGGTATCGACCCAGCCTTTCATGCTTTTCACCCACGCCACCTGGATGTCGAGGTCGCCCACGCGATCAAGGCACTGCTCGAATTTCATCTCCGAGACCAATTCCCATTTGTTGAACACAATCAAATCGGTGTACTTGGCTTGCATCTTGGCCGTGTAGCTGGTGTCATCGTAGCCTTGCCAATTCTCCACGTCGATCACGCTGATGACGCCATCGAGCGTGAAGGTGCCTGGATTCTCTCGGGCGACTCGGTTTACCTCCATGGCGAGCGTGGCCGGGAACGCGGAACCGGACGTCTCGATGATGATTCGACTCGGATTGACCTCATCGCGCAGTTGGAACAGGGCGTCGGAAAGTTGGCCGACGAGATTGCAGCAGATACACCCATTGAGCAGCTCCCGCACGCCGGATATTGACGCCGATGCGGCCAGTTTCGAGTCAACAGCGACGTCACCGAACTCGTTCTTGAGAAGGGCGAGCTGCTAGCTTCAGTATCGCCGTGAGCGGCATGTCGACAGGGATGTCCTGCCTACCTTGTACGTTGTGGGTAGCTGGGGAATGAGATTGAGTATCAACGTTGTCTTACCGCTGCCAAGGAAGCCCGTAATGATCGTGACAGGCGTAGGAGCCATCTAAACTCGCGAGTGAGAAGGGGAGGATCCGACAATAACTTCTAGAACGCAGACGACAATCTGAAAGGAGTGAAAGTTCACAGCGATGATCACAGATCAGTTCGAGCTCGGCCGTCGCCGAGGTTGAGTCCACAAGCTATACTGTGAAGGAAAAACGACAATGGCACCAAGTTTTGGCCGTTCGAGGCTGTCACAAGAAGTCTATTTGCGGTGGGACCAGAATACCAGGACGGTCACATCTCGAGCGAAAAGAAATGTTGAAGATTTGCATGGCTGGCCTTGATTGGCTGGCTTTGGGATCTTCACAGCTTCTCCAATCTCGTTATCGGACCGGTAATTCGGGGACGACTAGACTGCAGGAGACCACGTTTTCTCATCATTACGGTAAGGACTGTGTCTAGTTGGACTATTTCAGTGATCTCTAAGGAGCGTGCCACAACATCAAAGAAATCCTCTCCACCATCGCCGCAACATTCCCACCTCAAACTCTCTCCCTCAGTAGTCAAGGAGCGCGGAGGCTCCGGGTTCACTTGAAATGTATATCACCTCATGGTTATCGGTGAATCCGTTGAACTTGGTGGCGGAGCACTTGGTGTAGGCGCCCATGTTCTCGAAGAACAACCAGTCACCGATATCAAGGACACCGGGCAAGAAGTACCGTTCTGTGATGACGTCGATTCCATCGCAAGTTGGTCCCCAGATGGAATATTCGGTCAACCTGGTCCCGGTCGAGGCACAGCGAAGAACCTGCGGAACGGGGTGCTGGTGGTCAAAGATGACGTTGGAGAAGTTTCCATAGACGCCATCGTTCAGGTAGAGCATGTACGCCTTTTCGTCCACTTGCTCGGCGGCCACTTCGCGCCTCGCAATGACGTGGGCGGCCAGGGTGAAGGCATTCGACGCATAGAACCGACCGGGCTCGGCGATGACCCGGATGTGGGCAGGAAAGTGCTCTTCCAGCGCCTCATTCAACACTCCGGCAAAGAGCTCAAAGGTCTCGTCGACGAATCCGCCGCCGACGTCGAGCAGCTTCAGGTCGTAGCCCACGTCGACGGCTTGGTCAAACACCTCACGCGCATCTCGGACAGATTTACCAAAAGAGCTGGGATCACTGGCCCCGGAACCGACATGAAAGGAGACGCCGATGACATCCAGCTGCAGGTCACGGGCGAGGCGGAGGAGCGCGGAGGTGCTGTCCAGACTCGCCCCGTACTTGGTGCTCAAACGGCACAAGCTCGCCGAGTCATCCGTCAGGATCCGCAGGACCAACTCGGCTTCTGGATAGCAGTCTCTAATCTTGTAGAGTTCGTCGGCATTGTCAAAGGTCATTTGCTTGACGCCCACTTTTCTCGCGTGCCGCAAGTACGATTTGGTCTTGCAGGGCTGTGCATAGATGATGCGGCTGGGGTCGACGCCAAGGCTAAGGACGAGGTCAATCTCGGCCCGCGACGCACAATCGAAGCCGATGCCCAAGTTCGCCAGCAGTCGGAGCACCTCCTTGTCAGGGTTGCATTTGACCGCTGGAGCAAAACTTAGCGCACGCTCAGTGACCACACGCGCGGTGGGAGGCGTACTCACCGTAAAAGGGCTTGACTCGGGGCAAATTCAATTTCCAGCGAAGGTGCTGGCGGTAGACCTCGCCGAGATCGGCGACGTAAAACGCATCTTCGTCGCCGGGCTCACACGTATCAATGTCGATTCGGGCAATTTGCTCCTTCAGGACTTTCAAGACGAGGGCCTTGGAAGCAAAGCCGGTCGCATCGGATTCAACGCCATGATGAGGGTCCACAAAATCGACTTTATTGTGATTCACAGTAGTAATAGCATCCTGGTCAATCGTAAAGGCCGAAGGTGCCATAACCATGCAAATGGCGGATAGAGGATCAGTAACTGAAGACCTCGATTCGTGTTAGGGAGGTTTCCGGGATTCTGCTCCAATGGAACGTGGACTTTGCCTCAGCGACTCTTCCTCCTGAAGAGGAAGAACCTCGAGTGGCGTCCTATGCGGCAGCTGAAATTGATTGAACGGCTCAGTCTGGAAGTCAAACGGAAACGACGAAATCGGAGCCGATGATGGTACGGCCTTCAGCAGGAGGGGGACGAGTGTTGAGAATGTGGCGGTGCTTGCAGGATGATGCAGTTTGAAAGCGAAGGCGGAACAAGGTCGAAGCCGTGATAAGAGGAGCAGGTGCCTTTGGACTCCCAAAGGCTCCTGGTCAGATGCGTCCCAACGGAAGAGCACCGCAAGAACGAACACGATCGTGGTCGGTCGATGCCGGAGGTGAATGTGACGGTGTTGGTGGTGTCGGCGGTGTTGGCGGTGACCAGAGGAATTTATAAGTTGACGACTGGCGTGGTGGGGGCACAATAATATGGGCCCAGCAGAAAAATCTCAGGAACGATCTCCTGCCTCATTCGGCGCTAACGCGGACGCCGGACGGTTGAGTCATTTGTCACGTGACCCACAGTCCTGACCATCAACGCAGGGAGGCGAGGTCGTGGTGAGCAGAGAGAGCCAGTTCTGGACAAGGTCCATCCACCGCCCAACCAATGAACAGACGTGTTGAACACTCTCTCAACCGGGGCCTGCCGCGAGGGATGCCAATCTATAGGCGTAGAACTCGACCGTCGGCCACGTCGCATCCTGCTCGGTCACCGAATGTGGCAAGGGGAGATGGCACGTCTCAATCACTTCGAAGTCGGTGTCTTGCATTCTCTGGAAGAATATCGTGTCTGCTTCGTGCCGGCGCTTGAAGCCCACCAGGATCAGGACGTGGCGTGAGTGTGCGGCGAGTTGCCGGAGTGTCTCTACCAGGTGGAGACTGCTGTCTGGATTATAGATGCAATCAGACACAAGGACAAGATCGAACTTGGTATTGGATCTATCACTGAGTCCTGATCCCCACGCTAGAACCTCAGCTTGCAGCGTTGACCCTGGAGCTGGTGTCGCGGACTGGACGTTCCTGGCCAAGATGTCCTCCGCGTCTTCCAAATCGGTGAGGAGCAGGTCGCATTTAACCAGCTGCGCCAAAGCGATTCCCACGATGCCGCACCCCGCACCAAGCTCCAGCACCTGCAGTCGTCTGACCTTGCTGGTCTGAAGCAGATTCTGGAAACTCGCGACGCCGGGGGTCAGAGGCGTCTGGAGACCTTGGCGGAAGTAGAGGAGAAAGCCCAGACTGGCATCCCTGACATCGAGCCTGTTAGCCCCGCTGACAGGCGACACCGCAGACATACCAAATATGCCGGGCAATGCTGTCTCCGGTCTCCTCCCATATTCGAAGACACGTCATGTTCGGCAGCAAGATTTGCCGCTCGACCATGGGCTCAGCCCTCTGCTTGTCGGACAAGGCAAAAGAATCGCTCCAGGCATCAAGGAGCTTTGGAACATGGCATGCCGCAATCGCAGCGGCGGTTGCGTCGGTCGTAACGTGGAGCCTCACCGGAAGGGAAGTATCCTTGATCTCGCAGCACAGGGCAAATTTGGATGCCCTCGACCCACCAGTCCACTTGACCACTTGACTGTGAAGCATCTGATGTGGGCCATGTGCCTGGGTCACCTCTACGAGAAGGTCGACGTCTTCAGCATAGTAGGCGTCGCCAAGGTCAGTAGTCACCGCGACCACCGCGGCAATGTCAATCGTCTTCTTGCCTCTGCCCACCTGTGGCGTCCGCAGGAAGCGAATGTAATGCACCATCTGCGGCGGAGCGGCCTTTTGGGACCAATGACGGGGGCAGTGAGAAGGGGGAGGAGAAAGTCGAGGTCAAAGTCAGAGAGGTGGTGAGAGTGGAGATTAGTGTCATGCCAAGCCGACATCACGTGCGTGGTATCCCCTCTCAGCGGCAGCGCAGCGGCGGTGGCTATATCTGGGGCGCCTAAGAATCCAGTCTTCTGACACGGCTGGGAAGCAACCCGTATTCTTTCATGCTTGACTATTCTTCGATCGCTTAGGCATGGGAGTTCCGATACTAGGGCTCCCTGAATTGATCCGAAAGGCCCATATGTGTCACCGCACCTCGGATTCCCACTTTGTCTCGCCGGCTTAACGGTCGACCGACGCCCCAAGATGAACCCAGAGTTCCGCCAGACACTCAACACCATCTCGCACAACCTTGAGTCCGCCAATCAGGCCGCGCAAGAAAACATTTACACTTTCACACAACTCTACATCGATCCTTGTCTCTCGGGGCTCAAGGCCTGCATCTACGCCTGTACGGCGCCATGTTTCCCGAACCGCGAAGACAACTTGCGGCGGAAACGGGGACGATCGAGGGGAAGAGCCGAGTACAGTTTCGATTTCTACGACGCCTGGGACGACGACGACGACGCCGTGGATAACGTCTTGGCCTGGGGAAATGACGAGCTGGACAGTCTGTTGGCAGGGCGAGGGGCGCTCAATGCGCAACCCGCCCGGCAGCGTGCGATGAGCTATGGCTCCCGGGGTCGGCGAAAACCTGGGACATTGCAAGCAGATCCCGAGCATGATCCCACCGTGATCCCGAGCTCATCATATCTGGGATTCCTCGAACGATTACCGTGGAAGATTGGGAGTCGAACGTTACGCTACAAACCGTCCGCGGCAGGTCTACAGGAACATCCTGGCAAGATGAGAGTAGAGGATGCTGAAGCAGGAGCAGCGGGAGCAGAAGGAGAAGCGCAGCCTCTCCTAGAAGCAGACGAGCACGACGGTGAAATGTCCAAGGGGCCTGGGCGGCAGAGGAGTGGCACGGCCGGCTCGCGATCGACAATGACCTCTCGGAGCTCCAGAGGGGACCTGATCTTCAGTGACGAGGACGACGATGCTGTGCCTTTGGACGACGAGTTCGCCGTGATGCTGACCCGACGTATGACCAACGCTGGATCAGAAGATCAGAGCAGTGGCAAGACCGGCGCCAGTAAACCGACGGAGAGGTCGCGCAGATCCACCAGGACCGTCTCCTCAAAATCGACAAAAAGTGTCAAAACGCAGCGGTCTGCTTCGTCCAAAAGCCTGGCGCCTCTGTCTCCCACAGTCGACGAACAGGTCGAGACGTCGACCATGACCGACTTCCATCAGGAAGAAGAACAAGCGAGGAGAGAAGAGGAGATGGAAATTCAGCAAAAGCGCGAAGCAGCGCATAGATTAGCGGTCGCAAAAGGGCTCAGCTCCGCCGAGGTCAAGTCTGCTACCGCCGAGGCCAAGGCCGACTCTGGAGGAGAGACACCAGCCCCCCCATCGCCGGCGCCAGAGGAGTCAACGACGATACCAGTGCGAGAAGAGCGCCCTACAAACGAGATCTCACATCATCAAGACCATCCACCCGAATCTGATCCCGACACTGCAGGCAGGCCGGATCCGCCTTGAAAGACCCGGGCGGTTGGCGGCGTTCCGGGATCGGCAGTCTACAATTTACGAAGTAATGAAACTTAACTCCTGTCAAGAGCCGTAAAAGAGGCTTGCGGAGAAAAGCAGGATGGCAAGCGGCGGGCGGCCGTTGTGCTTGCTCTTGTTCACAGCACCGGGCGGCTGTGTGACCATGGACTGAACCCAGCAACTTGGTCATTTATTCTGTATCTCACCATCTCGTGTCATATCACACGGATAATAATATGTAGCGCGCCTTGTACTATCATGTCCAAGAACGAAGCTGTTGACTAATGTACCGCTCTTGCCACCTGAAGATGCATTTCAAAGTGATGTACTTATGGAGGAGCGAGCGGGGCACCATTCAACAGAATCGTTAAACCATGTCTTCGCTCTCCCGTCTTGCCCTGCTCACGCATGCAGTTTCTCTTTTCGGTGTGCGGAATCCGTTTATAGAGAACAATGGAAACCTAACTAGACTTGGCGGTTCCTGGTATACCTCGTTAGGAAATTTTGCCTAGCAATTAGTGTGTGCTCACTCGATACACACTCTACCGCAGCGGGAAATAATCTATGCCCGTACGGACCAAGGTCAGTCTATCCAGCACCAGGTCTCGTATAGAAGAGGTGCGCAGATATACACTCGGAACTTCTATAACTTCTGACAACCTGTGGCTAGATTGTCGTCGCCAGCGAGGCTAAGACAGAATACCAAATGGCGCATATTACTGAATTCGTCACATGGAGACTGCGCAAGGTTGAAACTAATTCCGGTCGTGTGTGGGCTGAGGTGCTTTAGCCTGGCCCTGGAACCGTCAAGAGTGTTCATTTGCCTCTAGCAAGAGTCTACGACAAATTCCACTCCGTTTTCGCATGGCGACATTGGGAAGACGATCATAGCGGGATTCCAACAGTGAACCCGCCATCCACAGCGATATTCTGCCCAGTTACCCACTGCGCCTCATCGGTACAGAGAAAGAGGACGACATTGGCAATGTCTTGTGGCTCACCCAGTCGAGGCCATGGAGTTCCCTTCTTCATCTCGGTAATAATGGCCGGATCCCGGAAGTTGACGCTGGACATCGCCGTGCGTACAACTCCCGGGCAGACGGCATTGACATTGATGCTGTCCTTTGCATGGTCCAGAGCGACATTTCTCGTCAACATGGAGACGGCAGCCTTGCTAGCGGCATAAGTGGCCTCCCTTCTGATGGCGACGATGCCGGCTGAGGAGGAAATGTTGACTATGCGACCTCGAGAGCCAGACTTTGGGTCGATTGGTTGTTTTAGAAACTGCTTGATTGCTTGCCGCATCGACGTCGCAGTGCCTTTCCCGTTGATGCCCATCATGGCATCCCACATCTCATCTGTCTCCTCAACATAGTCACGAAGAGGCAGCCAGAGGCCGGCATTGTTGACGAGAATGTCGAGTTTGGAGAATATCTGTCTTCGTCATTAGCAGGTGTGATTCATCTCCACAATCGGTTATTCATTGCCTCCCTTTACAGCTTCATCAATCAAGTTATGGATTTCTTGGGTGTTCCCCATGTCACATTTAATGAAAGCAGATTTCCCTCCGTTGTTTTGGATAACTTGATAGGTCGGGATGTGTTTGTCAGGCTCGAAGCCATGCGGTGAGGCCTCCGGTTTCAGGTCTGCGCAGACAACATATGCACCTTCTCGAGCGAGGCTGAGAGCAATAGCCCTGCCCATCCCTGACGAGGATCCCGTGACAATGGCGACTCGAGCGTGGAGTCTGCCACTTTCGTCGTTTTTGTATTCCGCCATGTTGAAGTCAAATGGACTTGGAAGATGATTCCACTACGGGACTTTACTCTGAAAGCAAAAATACTGAGTCTGCCGCCAAATATTTCCCGCCTCGACTTACAGAGGCCCTTATAGGAGGGTACTGCCCGAACGACCATTCCGGCTGAACTGGGGAAGCGGGGCTGGCCAAGGCCGAACTCCGGGGGCTCCGGCAGACAGACTAACAGCCGGCGAAGTACAACAATATGGGAGACACGGAGTCTTTGAGTCCGCGGCCGGAGATGGGAAACGGCTAATCTGGGGACTCCACCTGAAAGGTGGATCGATCACATTATCGGCCATCTCCAACCACATGTACGGCACTGGGTAAGGTGAGATTCGCTGTGACTGCAGACAGACCATTAGCCGTTCCTTTAGAAGAGATCACCAGGCAAGCCGCGAGTGATATTTGCACGAGAGGCCAAGGTTGCCTTATGGACCTTCCAGGCCCCTAGTCAGATAACGTCGCTATTCGGGAGGTTGCATCTGTATGGACTCGGCTGTGGTGGCTGTGTCAACGCTCTCGGTGCAATTAATGTGGATTATTGGCATGATAGAAGGCCAAGCTATGCATGGCGTCAAGGAGAGCTGAAGGATGAAATATTTAGGCTTCGGTGAGGATTTCGAAAAGGCAAATTGGCCTGATATAGACAACGGCCAAACGGAATCTAGTGATCCGAATTGAACAAAGTTGGCACATACATGGTCCGCTTTGCTGATTGTCTCCAGCACTGATAGGTCTGAATTATGGTGCCCTGTTGTGTACCCTTCTCGCTGTGGTGTGACCGCAGTCTCTCAAGCGGTATGCAGTGTAGAATTTAATGTTAGTGGTCAAGATTTCCCTTCCACCTGGACTCCCAGGCCATCTTGGCAACGTCTAACAGCCCTTGGTGCCCCGAAAGGCTGAATTTTGTTGCTTGGCGAATCTGCCGGCGTTATGCCGGAGTTAACCCAGTCCAGGTGAATTTTCGTCGTTCGGACTTCTCACATTTCCCTCTAGACATAACAGTTCGCATAACGTCGCTCCTGTTGCAATGGCAACTCTTGTACCACCTCCGAGCAAGCGCCAGAAGCTACAAGCGGCAGAAAAGGCGCAAAAAGCCGCCCAAGACGCACAAATACCAGACGACCTAGGGACCGTTCGGGTACAGTTCGTCGATCAAAGCACTGGCAAGGCGACAGGACCAGTTGTTGCTGTGGCGGTGAAGGATGCGACTGTGAAAAACTTGGAGAGCCTCTTGAATACAATACAGGGAAAGGTGCGTCGAGCTGGGTCGGTCCAATGGCAGGACCTGTGCCGTCGGTGATCACGACTCATCGCAGGAGGCGCTTCGACCCTCTGTGTAGAGTAGAAAGACAGATGCTAAGACGATAGAATAGGAACAAGATGAACGCCTACCCTATCGATTCTTCTTTCAGAATGATCGTCCCACTGCGGCGGCAGAACCTGAAATTCTCGACATCCAGTCTGATCTGTACCATTCTGTCCTCCGACCGGGTCTGAAGACGACAGAAGAGCATATCACTCTACAATACACTCCTCAGGCAGTCTTCCGCGTCCGCGCTGTTTCAAGGTGTTCAGCGTCGATATCTGGTCATGCAGAAGCCATCCTTGCGACCGCATTTTCGCCCGAGACGTCGTCTAGAATGGCAACGGGAAGTGGGGATAACACGGCGCGAATATGGGATTGCGACACGGGCACCCCATTTCAGACACTCAAAGGGCACACTAGTTGGGTCCTGGTGGTCTCATGGTCTCCTGATGGCCGAATACTCGCGACGGGGAGTATGGATAACAGCGTCCGGCTATGGGACCCCAAAACAGGAGAGGCCTTGGGCGGACCGTTGAAAGGGCATACGAAGTGGATCACCAGTCTGGCGTGGGAACCGTACCATACTCAAGCGCCGGGCAAGCCGAGGTTGGCTTCGGCGTCCAAGGATGGCACCGTGAGAATATGGGACGTGCCGTTGCGGCGTATTGAGCAGACCCTTTCCGGACACAAAGGCTCTGTAACGTGTGTGCGCTGGGGCGGTGTGAATCGAGTCTATACTTCATCGCAGGACAAGACGATCAAGATCTGGAACTCCAAGACCTGGAACTGTCTCCACACCCTGTCTTCACACACCCACTGGGTCAACCATCTGGCGCTGTCGACCGACTTTGTCCTCCGGACGTCCTACTATGACCACACGGGTAAAACACCCGAGACAGTGGAGGAGAAGATCACCAAAGCGAAACAGAGGTTCGAAGCCGCGGCGACACGCGATGGGAGGATCGTCGAGAGAATCATCTCCGCGTCTGACGACAACACCATTTTTCTGTGGGATCCCTCGACGACTCAGGCCGACTCCCACGCGGCCGTGAAGCCGGTGGCCCGACTGCTCGGCCACCAAAAACAAGTCCTTCACGTCTCCTTCTCGCCGGACGGCCTGTACATCGCATCAGCCTCGTTCGACAATAGCGTCAAGCTGTGGAACGCACGGGACGGAAAGTTTGTCACGACGCTGCGCGGCCACGTTGGCGCCGTGTACATGGTCGCGTGGTCGGCCGACTCGAGACTACTGGCCTCAGCGTCCAAGGACACGACGGTCAAGGTGTGGGATGTCCGCACCGGCAAGCTGAAGGAGGACTTGCCCGGCCACCAGGACGAGGTCTTTGCGCTGGACTGGAGTCAGGATGGCCGTTGTGTGGCAAGCGGTGGGAAGGACAAGCAGGTCAAGCTCTGGCGCCACTGATTTGAACTGACTTGATCCGGACATACATGTTTATGACGCCAGGAACCACATTGTGCCTTCTCTTCCCATTTGTGAGGATAGTTTGTGGCAGCACGCTCAGAGCTCGAGCCAAGCTCCGCGACTCCATCTTCCAATGGATACCCGACTCTACTCCAACCAGCCTTTTTACCACCGCACTTATGGCTTTTGCAATGATAAGATGTCAATGATACCCATCATCCAAGACAATCAAGACAATAGAATGAATAGAATTAACCGAGCGAGGCTTGCCCATCCAGATACGTGCGGCCAGAACTCGAATAATGTATGCCATTGTGAGAATCTCCTATGTTCTGTGTATATATGTACATATGTATTTCTGCTATCCGCCCTAGTTTCTTGTTCACCTGCCATACGACTATCACAAACGCCCATACCTGCGGCGACCTTTAGAACTTTCGCCCCACGTGCCATCGTTATTGCCGAACAAAACAACGACGACGACATGATTTTGTCTTATGGGAAATGCTGAGGGAGCAGTCCGGTCAGTCGACTCGAGGAGGATTTGGCCATCAAGAAGACAGTGTCTTGGCCGCGAATCCGACCTGGGTGTTGTCGCTGTCAAACACGGCAAAGACGGTCTTGAGGAAGATGTCGCCGTAAATGGAGAAGCCCAGTCCCTCGTTGCTCTGGAGGCCGCCGTAGCACGCTAGAGTGATCTCGCATTAGCCAGAGAAAGGACGATTCGCCTTGGGAAGATGAGGGAGAACCAGCGTTGGCGAGTTCGAGGGAAATCTTGGAACTTACTGCTTCCAGACGCGGGTGCATAATTCAAGTAGGAGCCTGGAATCACGGCGTGAAAACTGCCAATGCCGACGGTGAAGTTGGGCAGCGTGGCCGAACACGGGAAAGTGTAGCCACCCTGACTGTTGTCGTAGCTGGCATCGGTGACCTGTTTATAGTAGTCCTGGACGATGCTGTCGTCCAGGAGCAGGAGCGTGGTGCCCGTGTCGGCGATCCCGTCGATGCTGGTCTGCTGGAAGCTGCCCGATCCGACCGCGTAGCCGGACCCCGTGAATTCCCAGAACCCGTTGGACGTGTCGACAGCCGCGTACGTGATGCTCCCCGTGTATTTGCTGTTGTCGATGTAGCCAAAGTCGTACGTGCCCGGGGCGCCCTTCTTCAGGTCGGCGGTGAAGACGTTGGAGTCCAGCACGCCTTCGCTAATGGCGGTATCGAAAAACGTGGTCTGTGCTTTGGGTTGAACTGGAATGACTGAGTTGTGATGTGGTCGTCTGGGGCTTGGATATCCGCTTACCGGTGTTGATGGAACTGAAAGCCAGACCGAGGAGACCGTCATTGTCCTGGTCTTCTTGGAACTGCTGGCTAATTTGTTCAGCCAGCTCAACCGCCTGGGCGGTGACGGTCGTGCCACCGACATCAACGGTGTCGGTGTAGACGTTGCCGCTGGCACTCGACCCATCGCCATAACTGATGTTCCAGGTGTATCCTTGGAGTTCTTTGGCCGTATTCGACTCGGACGGATTGTACACACTGTGTCCAGATTGCTCCGAGGACGACAGCTCCGACGAGAACACCCATCTGCGCCATGTCAGTCCCGTATCCGTCCACGGCGCACGACGATACAAACAAGTCTGCTGAGCCCGTGTCGAAGTCGAGATTCAAGGTCTGACCGCCAATGGTGACGGGGCAGAGGTATTCCGCGTCATATTGCTCCGGAGTGGCCGTGACGCTGCCGTCGGTAGCAGCAGCCTTGACATTGGTCGGCACAGTCTTGTTGTATTTCTGGTATACCTTCTGCAAGACCACGGGGCCAGCCTGGAAGGGTTTCGCAACGCTCTGTTGGACAGTAAATCCTTTCTTGGTGCCTGCCTGTGGAACGGGGATGGGCTTTGCTAGAGCGATCGCAGCAAGCGCCGAGGCCGCAAGAATGGAGAATGTATGCATGATGGAGAAGAGAGTGGATCGAACAACGAATACCAAGAAACGACTGAATCAATGAATGGATGAATGAGCGGGTGACCGGGTGAGACTGAAGGAAAGAACGACTTGTAGAGACATTGGATTCGGCCTCTGCTGTGTCTACTTTATACCAGCCTCAGTCTGACTGTTGGCATAACCTTATCCATAAACGCCTCGGCTCCAGCTGAGAACGGGGCACGGCGATGAGACGCTGGATGCGCGCTTGGAGATCGTCATGTCAAAGGGCTGTAACCATAAGTTTATCTTTCGGAGTTGTCGACTATTCGAGAAGGAGGCAAGGCCTGGGTTACAGAGCGTTGATGCACAAGGCCAGGCAGGCCGATGATTCGAGAAGGGCACCGATAAGCGAAAATTCTAGGGAGAAGACTCTGCATCGTACAGTTTGATCACCCATGCCAGCGATGCGGCAAAGAAGGTCGATTGGATGAGGCTCTGGTGGAAGGGGGGTACCACAGTGGAGAGGTTGAGCCAAACTTGTCGCCCAGTAAGATTGACATACTGCTGAAGCGTGGGTGTGGACGTGGGCGAGTGCGGGAGTATCGGCTGCGGGAGTATCGGTTGGACGCGGTAATAGGGTCACAGTGAGCAGAGCCAGCTCCTCGTGGCAGGAGATGAGTTGGAGTTTGGTGTTGCAGAAACCTTGAAGAGTAGAAGATGAGGTGAAGTGGATGAATGGCCAAGAGTTGAACTCAGGCGCCGCTGGTTGGATGGGTCCACCGCGCCAGCGGCTGATCGACAGAACTTGATCAACTCCTTTCGCCTCCTGGCACACAGGCCGCCTCTTCATTTGTTCAGCTGAAATGAGCTCCACCAATGCTGCATCCAGTCTTTGGACGCCTTCTCAATCCGTATCCGGCTCTGAGAGAAGCCGATCCGTCTGGGGTACAAAGTATGGCGTATACGCCAAACACATCCTTTTTAATCTCGTCATGCGCCCGGTGGAGACGTTACTGACGCACGTTATCCCCTCTCTGATGCTTTCGATGCAGGAACTGTAACGTCATTAGTACACCGAGGCGTGCTGATCCGGCTTGCACACTCTCTCCGATCAGCTCGATGGTTCGCCACCACGTCCTGATCCTCATCCTTCCGGAGATTTGCCTCGTTGTGGAAGCCAGAACCACCTCAGCCTTGCCTGTGACGCTCGGGCCATGCCAGGATATCGCTCAGAGCCATCATTCCGCAGCCATCGTTCCACGGCCATCTTTCCACGACCATCGTGTCAGGACCCCCCAGAATATCTCCCTTTTGGTGATCCAGTCTCGTGCCCTATGCCCATGGCCCGAAGAATCATCAATCAAATACGTGCATCAAATACGCGGCCATACAAACCACATTGAAATGAAACTCGTGCACAATTGCGTCGTCTCTATCAACAGCAGTATGACGCTTCAGATGGCCCGCCCGCGCTCCAAACTCCAGTGTTTGCATCTTCGACGTGCTCTTTTGGAACCTTTATCATATCATGACGTTCGGTGCTTCGTAACTTTCATTCCCATGGCGGACGACGCTTCAGCTTCGGCGGCCGTGTCGATTCAGGCCTCGATACCCCTGATGCCAACCCGGCCAGCGTGTTAGCCGCGTCACTTTCGGACCGCTCCAGTGTCGACGGGAGCCCTTCTCGCGATGACATCCGTACGTCTGCCGGCTCTGATGTCGCGGGACGTGGTCGATCGGCCGCACGGGCAAGCTGGTGCAGTCCGTGTACCCCGGTGGGTGAAGTTCTTGGTAGGGGTAGGGTGCGCAGATTCGGCGATGAGCCGAGATCTGGAAATCGATCCGACGACATCTTCAAAGGGGGAAGCTGTGAAGGAGTCAATGGCGTGCTCGGTGCGTACGGTACCGAGGGCAGTAACGTCCTGGCCGCATCTTGTAAGCCCCGAACGTCGCCCGGTCGCGGTCTCCACGCACTGTCGGGTATGACAGGTGACGGCAGGGTGGGAGGAAACTGGGATGTCGAGCTGGGTGGTCCAGTGCTCGCGCTGAGAGGCCCAGATGTGCCTTGCGGCTGGCCATGGTAGAGAAGCCGTGAGCGCGAGAACACTTCGGGAGATCCCAACGGGTCTGATGACCCGGACGGCGGAACCAGGGGCGGCAAGGGAGGAGGTGTGCCCGAGGCTGACGTGCTCAAGGAGAGAGCAGCCGTCCGCAACAGCGGCTCCGGAAGGTCACTGCGAACGGTCGAAGACTCGTCCGACACAGAACTATGACTCGACATGAATCCTGGCCGGTGTTGTTGATCGCGGCCAAGCTGCTGCGGCGGCGGTGGTGGCGGCGGAGGTGGCGATCCACTTCGAGACAATGTCAGTCGTGGCCGAGTGGACAAGCCTCCCAGAGGCGCGGTCGATGTCATCGGTGTCGTCGTGAACGAGGAGCTGACCGATCCCATTGAGCCGCCTCGGACGTGGCCCGGCATAGGCAATGGCGGTTCCACGGACGCGGCTTCGACCGACTTCACCGAGAGGATGCTTCCACTGGATTCAGGATCTAGTTTGGGCCTCTTGGGCTCGACCGGTCCGCCGTGTTTGGCCTTGAAATCGGCCAGATATTGCATATACTCCTTGTACGCGTCGGTCTTCTTGTAAGCCGACAGTTGAATGTTATATCTCTCCTTGGCCGCGCTCGCCTGAGCCTCGTAAGGTTCCTTGCCGACCGGATCCAACTTTTGCCATCGGTCGCCCACAAGCTTCGCAATCTGCGTGAAAGACAGGTTCTGGTCTTTCACCTCTTCCCGAATCTTGTTGGAGAAGATCACGTACGCTGAAGGAGGTCTTTCGGGCGCGTTTTCGTCGGGCTTGGGATGACGCCGGTACTTTCTTTTCGTCTCCGTCGCCGCCACCGTCGCGGCACCCACACCTCGCTCAGCACTGGATGGGGTGTTGTCGACGAGTCTGCCGCCATCAGAGAGGCCGTCTTGTGCCGGGGAGCCGACCAGCCGCTCGTAGGAGATTCCTCGATAGTCGGCAATGGCCCGTTGTAGCTTCTGCCCCGACGTCAGTCATCCCACGAGACAGACCTCATCCAGACCTACTCTTCGATGGCCAAGTTTGACATTGAGCGCATCACTAGCGATCGGTCAGCAGGCCCATTCCACATCCATCTGTCGAGGCTTCGCCCCATGGCAACGATGACGAGGGGCACAACGTACAAGTCGCTTTCTTGTATATCCAACAGCGTCTCCCACGTGTCGAAGCCCTCCCCCAGGAAGGCATCAAGGTATTGCTCAAGGCCCAAGCGCTCGAGATGCGGTCCGAGATCTGTCATTCACGCGCACAAACTGGGTCATGGATAATAGCAAGTGGTGACTGATGGAGTTTTTAGATCAACCCGGATGAAGTTGTCCGCAAGCGATACGTCGAGTGGCAGCATACGCCGGCTGGTCTTGCATGTGGAGCAGAAGGTGATTATCCAGCTTGAGACATCCGTCACAACCTTGAGAAGAAAGTAGTTCTTAGTAGACTTGCTTTGGTGACGTCGCCGGCCAAAGCTTCGAGTACGAAGATCAAAAAAAAGACGCCCTTCGGACGAACGCCGACCGACAACCACTGAAGTCAGCTGGCTATCAAGAGGTGGTCAAGCACGACGACCGGCCAATCTGCTCTCCACTCACAATGGCTCTGACCAGACAGACTCACTCGCAGTGGGGTGCAGACAAATAGGAAGCGCCCGATCGAGGGTGGCGGGCGGTGCGGCTCTATTGGACTGCGCAAACGTGGGCGACCGGGGCAGGATATTGGTAAACTGACAAGCGAGGGTCAAATTGCGATAAGGGAAAGGGGAAATTTGCGGTGCCAGAAGCAAAGGCACAAGCGCCGGCACGCGATGAGGCGAGACCCAGAGAAGCCGCCGCCAACAGTGGCCAACAATGGATTGGACAGAGAATAAGAGGCGGCAGGCGCCCGTGTACCGAAAGATGACAAGGCGATGGAGGGGACCGGAAAGCCTCAGCTAGTTAGAGGCTGATCATGATGCTGAAAAGATGATGTCTGGAGCCGGCCACAAGTCAGGTGTCAACTCGAACGTGGAGTCCTGGAACCAGGTTGTCCCCCGACGTATCACCGTTACCGAGCCGTACCAAATTCACGCTTGCCGCGACTGGTGGCTTTTAGCTGTCCCGCAAATGTACCTGCGTGGACATACGCTCAGGGTCCTATGACACCATGGCTGGTGCCTCCCCTGCAAGATGGCGAGGGTGGGTTTCGACGATGCACGACCGCTGCGTGGCTGGGGGCTGGGGTGCCGGGACCTGAGGGGCCAGCGGCCATAGGCTACGGCTTGCCATGGATGCTGGTCGTTCGTAGAAAGGGAACGGAAGGGGGGGGGCCAAACCAGAGACTGACGCCACAATACAGAAGACACAGGGGCCCGAGTCGTATGGCCTGCTGCCCGCTGGAGGTCGGGCTGCAAAACGGTCCGAGATGGAGTCGGCTGCTGCTGATCGGTGCGAGGTTTGTGCTCACGCGGGTCCATACAGTGTGAAGATGCCCTGAGTGGCCGAGCGTCATGGTACCATCCCGGATTACAAACTCAACTCCAGATTGTGGCGTGAATGTCGCCGGTCGATCTGGCGTCGCTTCGTCGAACGTGGTAGTGGGTTTTGGTCTGCCGTTGTGGCCGGTTGGCATCGTGCTCGAGAGAAAGGTTGTGTGGGCATCATTCAGCAGGCGGAGAGCGGGAGAGTGGAGATGGAACAGAGGCCCGATTGCAGAGGTAGACCGCGATCTCGGTAGACGGCAGGAGTGGCGGCTGCCCTGCAGCCGGAGGGCGATACAGGCGCCAAATTCCGATCCCAGTGTCGTCAGGGTCGCCAGGGCCGGCAGGGCCAAGTGTGGAACCTGTCCAGCGTCCAGTCAGGGCGCGTCCACCTATGTCATGCCATGTTTGCGCTCGTGCCAGAGGTGTCGGTACCGCCAGACCTCCGCTACATTAGCTGTGAGGTAGTGGTGGAGGATGAAATGGAGTAGTGCTGGTAGTGGTGAGGTTATGGTGTCAAACAGTGCCGCGGCCAAACCTTTCTCTGCATCCCTACTCGCCATTGACTCCATCGGACTGGAGCTAGTCATGATCATTCAGCTGCTGTTGTCCACGATCATGCCCTCTATATTGGTGCGCCATCGGTTACGTCTTCGTCGTAGGTCGAGTGTCTCTGCAGATCCACCCCGTCTAAGCGAACCGAGAAGAAACTTGGGCCGCCGTGGGGGGAAGGGAATGAGGCTCGAGGACGAGCATGTGTGTCCGACTGAATTTACAGCGGTGATGAATTGATCTTTGATTGCCTACCCGGAGAATGCACCGGGCAGAAGACGCCAGCGCGTGGACGTCAAAACCAGACCTCTTTGAGCCGTGGAAGAGATGCCCCCGATTAGGCTGCATCTGATTATTTTCTCCATGCAAATTCCGAGCCCGCGTCGCCAAGAATCCAAAAAGTGTGGAAGAATCCTCAAGTGAAGCGACCTCAAAGTTGTCCGACGGCAGAAGCTTGGAGGCTGCACCTGCTGTCCATGCGACCAAAAACTTGTTTTCGAAGCTACGAGTTATACCCGCGCCTTCTCCGGCCTCGGCCTTTGGGCTTTGACTCCCTCGCTTGTGACTTCTGACTGCTCACTCCTGACTCCTGACTTTTGACTACATTCCATCCTCACCAGCTCAGAGGTCAGAGAAACCATTCGTGGCCAGGATCATGGCACAGGACAATCCGCCCACGGCGTCGTCAACCACCGGTACCGGTGCTGACATGGAACAAGCGCACGCAATCAATCACTCTCAGCTCTTGGGCTCCGAAATGGCCAAGGTGCGTGCGCTTTCCCTCCGGCGCAGGCGGTGCGATCCTCGCCGCATGGTCTTTCTGCTAACTTTTCAATCTGTGTGATCAAAAGGCTTTTCAAGAGCTCGCCCAGTGAGTTTTACCCCTCCCCCACCGGTATGGACCAACCAACCCTTTCATTAGAGGCGAAAGGACCGCTTCGGCGTTGGAGAGTCGTCTGGACAACATTGAGAATCGCATTGAACAGCTGCTGGCCAGCATGGAGCACGCCGTGCGCGGGCAGGGCTCTTCACAGCTCCGTGCTTCAGCACCCAGCTCTACTTCCGACCCGGCAAAGTCAAAATGATCCCTGTGCCCGTGGATTCAAACAGACAATCCGAACCCGGCCGGCGCAAAATCGGCTTGTCACATCTGTCAGCAGCGTTGTTGCTTTCTCGATCCCTTCCAGTCGTGGGTTCCTACATTCCTCGGCCGCGAGCGTCAAGATGCCTCGAACAGGGGACGGAAATCAAAAGTGCTCCCAACCTTTTCCACCACGCCGACTTCGGTGACCACGCCGTCAATCAGCGCGGCGGGGGTCACGTCGAACGCTGGATTCCATACATCGATGCCCATGGCCGCAGTGCTCACCACTTCGGCACCCTCGTCAACCAAGAGCCGTCCATCGGCGGCCACCTTGGGACCCTTGATTCTGGTCACCTCTTCGGGGGCCCGTTCTTCAATCACAATGTCCTTCCCCGACGCCGTCGCCAGATCAATCGTGGTCCGCGGTGCGGCGACCAGGAACTTGACGCCGTGGTGCCTGGCCAGGACAGCGAGCGAGTAGGTGCCAATCTTGTTCGCCGTGTCTCCGTTGGCCGCCACGCGATCGGCTCCGACCACAATGGCGGCGAGCTGTTCGCCTTCTCGTGCCAGCAATGCACACGCCATCGAGTCGGTGATCAGGGTGGCCGGGATGTGATCATGCACCAACTCGTACGCCGTCAAGCGGGAACCTTGGTTGTAAGGTCGGGTCTCGGTGCAATACGCGTGCGTGAGCAGGTCGGCCGCCTTCAAGGAGCGGATGACACCCAAAGCAGTCCCATATCCCGCCGTAGCTAGAGACCTAAGTCGGAGCATGCATTGTCAGGACGTTCAAACGACGGCATACCACGGCGTGACCACGCTTTCGGTCATCGACTCACCCGGTATTGCAATGTGTCAGGACGGTCAGCGCGTGCGACCGGTCCACTGCCCTTCTCTTGCCTGCGATGGTATTCTGGGCAATCCACCGTGCGCCATACTCGCCGATGGCCTTGTTGTCGGACACATCGTCCACCAACATGCGCTCAGCGGCCACAATATATGATCGCGCCACCGATTCTCCCGTGGCGTCTGGCAGCAGCGCCGCCTTTTTGACCACAATCTTTAACTTGGTCACCGCATCGCCGAGGTTGACCGCCGTCGGTCTGCTCGTCTTGAGATAGTCCAGCCGGTTCCCAATCGTGTCCTTGACGTCCTCGGCCGACGCTGGCAGTTGACCCTGAGCCAATTCAGTGCCCACTTCCACCGCTAGAGCCAGCGCCGCGACGATGGCGATGGCTGGGGCGCCCCGCACTTTCATCTGTTTGATCGCGGCATGGGCTTCTTCACCGTTTGACACCGGTACATACACCGACTTGTGAGGGAGAACGAGTTGGTCGAGGATTTGCAGTGAGGGCGGGCTGGATGCAGAGGCCGGTTGGTACTGGATTGCTTGCAGCACCATTCTGCAGCGGATCAGCGTCGCGGAAACAGGAACGCGGAAAATCTCAAAAGCCAATGTCAACAGTTCCAAACGACCCTTCTTGCTCTTCGATCACGAATCGTGGCGTTCCACGCATCGCTGACTTGGAATTCCACATCCAACTTTTTCTCTGATGGCGCAACCCAATGCGGGGGTCACGACGCGCCAAAAATCAGAGCATACCCCTCATTGAGAGAAAATGACTCGCCAGGAAAAGACCCTGCCGGCATTGAACCAAATTTTGACGAGCCGGTTGAGGTTCGCTGAGAAAAATGCCAGGGACAACAAGCAATTCCGGTCTCGCTGAACCCGCCCGGACCGGTTTTGCCCCTGCGGCAGCCTATGATGCCCATCGACCGACTTACCCAACAGAAGCCGTCGAAACATTGCTCGCGCGACTCGGGGTCACGGGGATTCAGCACGCAAAGATTGCCGACCTCGCCGCGGGCACCGGAAAGCTCACAGAGCTTCTCGCGGCCCGACCAGAGAACTACGACATCATCGCCGTCGAGCCACATGATGGCATGCGTGAGCAGCTACGACAGAAGAACCTCGGCGGTGTGAAGGTCATCAAGGGGACAGCGGAAAGCATGCCGGAAGTTGCTGACGGAAGCCTGGCAGCAGTGGTGGTGGCGCAGGTAATGAAGTGTGGAAATAGAGACGCATGCATAGTCTGACTCTTCCTAGGCTTTTCATTGGTATTTCCCGGCTCATGTGGTGGAAGGGAGAACTGGCTCTGACGTTCTCGAGGTTCGCCAACATCAATGCACTCCAAGAGATATACCGCGTCTTGCAGCCGACGGGCCGGTTGGGCATGATCTGGAACATCGAGGATTGTAAGTCATCCGCTCGCCGAGGTGCCGTCTCCATGCTGATTGAGTCTTGACAGACAATGCACCACAATCCTGGAAGACACACACCGCTTGGGAAAAGACGATGAAAGATGTGATTTGGTCATTCGATGACGACCACCCGCGCTTCCGCCATGAGAAATGGCGCCAGGTGTTTGAAGAACAAAAGACAAGCGATGCCCAAGCTCGGCATTCTCTGAACAGCCGGTTGTTTAGCATTCCACTGGGAGAGGACAGTGTCGCCTTCGAGACCTGGCTGTCCAGGGACGACATCTGGGCCCGGTACAGGACGCTGAGTCAGATTGCCATCTTGGAAGGTGACGAGCTGGACAAGGTTAAGAAGACACTCTTCGATGCTCTGGACGCCGAGGATACCAGGACCGACGACGACGGACGGATAGCAGTCGATGGTCGGACATTCTTCGCCTGGACCAGTCGGGTTCCTGAGGACCGCTGAAAAGGATGGGTAAAAGACTCGGCAGCAGATGTCGTGGCTGGACGTCTTGAGCTGTTCCTTCCATGAACTGGGAGGGAATGCCGTCGTAGAATTTTAAGACCAATCGGCCTGATAGAATCATCTGTGTGACCAATCGCATGGAGCGATTCCTCCCTCACGCCGTACTCATTCATCTGTGGACGCCTCGACAAGACGAGACTGAAAGGTAGTGTTGACGACGAGGAAAGCCTTGTAACCGTTTATTGAGGGCACCGACATCGACCTCATGTTTCGACCCGACCGACGACGCCATTTCATGTATGTCTCATGCGTCGCTCGAGATGTAGAGTACTACATGTCAGGTTAGCAATTGCAAACAAGCTCGTCACCCACGAGCGAGCAGACTCGAAAGAGTACTCCTGACCATTGTTGCCTCGGACAAAAGCGTCTCCATATGTTCTCCTCAGCTGCCCGTTCACATATTCCTGGCACTTCTCGAGTGCGATGTTCATGTAGCCATCCACCGACTGCAGCTCCCCTTTATACACCACTCCCGAGTTGAGCTTGACCGTGACAGGGACGCCGATGATGGACGACAGGAAACTGGCAGGATCTCTGGAGTCAGATGACGTGTGGTTTTCCATGATGATCTCTGCACGAGGATTCGGCAAACGTTACAGTCATTAATGCTGGCGGATGTAGTGGGCTTGAGGAGTGGCATCGCGGGTCCGAAAGCTTGGCGGCCTGGGCGGAGGAAAATCTACCCAACTCGCCTCGACACTCACCCAGACGATGCCGCTTTTAAACGGCCACCCCAAGCGCGAGCGCGAAAGCTCACCATCAACTCAGGTGTGCTTTTGACCTGACACCGCCTCCCGACCTTGAACCAGTTGGCTGATTTGTTACGTGACTTAATTCACCGATCCACAGGACAAAGTCACGTGCTCGACTTGTCCGGGTGACCTATACCATGGGACTTGAGCACGCAGGACGTGAGCACGCAGGACGTGAGCACGCAGGACGTGAGCACGCAGGACGTGAGCACGCAGGACGTGAGAACGCAGGACGTGAGAATGCAGGACTCGAGGGCGCAGAAATCGAGGAAGCAGAAATAAAGGACTGGGCTGAAAGCCATTACCAACAAGTCGAGAAGCGCAAGATTGGCCGTCGATTCTTCGATACCCGTACTCCGAATGCCTCGCCGGCTGCATGATGTACTAGCGGCAAAGGTGGCCCAAGGTCTAGAGCGACAACTGGACATGATAGCGAGTTGAACGGATCCCACGGGTGAATGTGCAAAGAAGATCCAGAATACTACTACGAGCACCCTCCGCTTTGACAATCCCAGCCAAAACCCTCTTCACGTATCTCTGTGAGGCAGAGGAGATGGACCTGGCGGCCAGAGCAAGCCCAAGCCCGGAGGACGAAGACATAGATCCTGGGATTCTGCCACAATATCGAGAAAGACCCCCGCCGGAGGAGCTACATGAAGATGATGAGGAGCGATTCTAACGGGAGGACAGGGCCGAACAGCTGGCTGAACATGACGATTCTTCCTATAATGGCAGCTAGGATCGGTCGGTTAGAGCAGCTATGCTCGATCATTCACTCGGGCGGCTGTCACAAGGAGCGAGCGAAGCTGGAGCTTTTTTTCATTCTCTCTACCACCCTCAAAAAGGACCAATCATCATGAATGATCAATACTGAGTCAAATCCAGAGAATCCGTCGCCATATGTAAGCAGAGCGTGAGCGATGACAACTTTCTACCTACGACGCAACAATAGCCCTCCATAGGCGGTCAAAGACGAGGAAAATCTGCATCCACCTCACCGCGACCCTCACCCAGACATCGCCGCTTTTAAGCCACCAGCTCTCGCGTTCGTGCTTGCGCTCAACCCCTACTCCTCTTACTCACCCTCCCACGCTTTTGGCCTGTGGGACTGACCGCGTCCCAACTCGGAACCAGGATCCAAAAATTGGCCGGCGCGCGACGACTCCGATTTCGGCCGTCGTCCTTTCCACTCCACCATTTGACTCTCCCTTGCCTCCTTCAACCCAATCCACAGGCCTCCATGTACAAACAGGGCATCCACCGCGCCGCCGGTCGAATAGTCCTCGAGGATGCCGCTTTCCTCACGTCTCGAGTGTCTCCTGGTAGTTCGTCTGGCCTTCTGGCTCTCTGAAGTTGGCCGCTCACATCCCCGCTATCCTACCTCTCCGTCGCTCTCCCCAGGATGTGTTGACCAGCCGCACGCCCGGCTGAAGCCAATGGCTACAAGAAGGGGGATACAATGACAAGACAGGTTCGCGGGAAGGAGAAGCACGTCACGAAGACGATCAAGGATTAAGACGTGGCCTTCAACCTCGGCGTGCTGTACGAAATTCCCCTCCTCTTTCACCCATCTTCAAGCCGAATCTGCTGCTGGCCTGCTACCCTAGCTGGCACCTCCCCGAATTGCAGCGAGAAGCCTCGCTAACCAAATCTATGTCCAAATACTTTGACATCTAGAAGCTTGCTCACTGTGTTTCCTAATGTCTTTCTATTGATTTACATTTCGATCTTGTCGCCATGTTCCCTTTCAATGGGAGAGCGGGATTTCCAGGTTGGTGATTTCACTGAATGCTCATCTAAATAGGTCTCTTGCATCCCAAATTCAACACTGACTCTAGTCCTCTGAATTGTATTCACTTCAATTGCCCCACTGAACATGACTATCACAAATAATCGCTCCATCCGATTCAGCAATTTATTTCTCAGAGCCTAGACTATGACATCTTGGAGGTTATTAGCCATAAACTTCAATTCGCGCTCTACGGCTGGCTGTTACCAATCAATGAGGGTAATGAAAGTGCTTACCCTTTGGAACTTGAAGTCCTGAGCTGCAAGACATTGTTCGTTAGTGATATGTTGTCTGGCAGTCGCAGGACACTCACGATCAGCCATTTGATATTTGGTCATCTCTCTGGGACCTTTCTCTCCTTGCCCCAGCCCATTACATTCCCTACCTTCTTCAACAGCGCGCCACCTCCACAATTGCGTGAACTGGTCGGGAACTCGCTCCAGTTGGTTTTTAACGTACTGTAGTTTCCCAAAGGTCAAACTCCAAAGGCTATAAAACTGTATATCAGGGCCACTTACTTTACCGAGGTTTGGCAAGAACTTAAAGCCGTGGCCACTGTGCAATCATGTCAATGGGTGAACTTCTTTATGAAACCGTAAAGCACCCACCAGCAAATGAAAAGCGATTCCGAGTAGCCAGGAACGTAGTCAATGACGAACTGTGGGAGCCAAGACTCAGTGACAAATTCAGTCGAGCGCGGTTGTCGGTAGACTTACGTCGTCGTCGATAGTATCTGTGTACCAGCATAGCTGTAGGGCGTATGTCAGTATACCGGCAGCTTCTCGGTTTTGCGACATGGATTGAACGTACTCGACTATCGGTAAATCCAATTTCGGCCAATTCGGGAAATGCTCGACCAATGACTTCCTTCATGAGTTTGAGGCCGTAAAGTGGTACTGTGTTGATGGGTTCCTGGCTGTACTTCGTTCGGGGAGTTGAGATCCGGCTAGACGGATTGAGGACATGGATTAGCATGCGTTTGAGACACCCTCACACGTCCACATACAGGTTTGGTTCCGTGGGATGGTTTTGGAAATTGGTGAACTGCGCAGCAATCAATTAGCAGAATCACCCACGGGAATTGGATTGTTGCTTACCTTGCGACCAAGGAAGCCAAATTTCAGTCGGCCTTCTCTGGTGATAGGGAAACCGCCTCCTTGGTAATACCTGACAATGCCGTTAGGTAGAGACACGTCCTCGTGGGAAGTGAAATTTACTCGTCACCCTCTCCCCTCCTGTAGGACCAGACAGGGAAGTTGTGAGGGTGGAACCGTTCCCATATATCTTTCCTATCCTTGGGGATGTCCATGAACATCACAGTTCCCGCGGTGGCCTCAACGGTCCGGTGCGCCTCAGGAATGATGGATGCCGTCCAGGGACCACCTGCAGAGACCAGTCAGCATTGGATCACCGAATAAAAGACGTCTTCCTCACCAGCGACGATCACAATATCACCAGAGTGACTAAGGCCATCGCATGTCTTGATCGCGGTCACCTTCTTACTCAGGCCGGATCTTTCGATGACCAAGCTCTCAACCTTGCCCTGAGGCTCTCCCAGAACAAAGTCAACGCCAGCTTGCACACATAAAAACCGCACATAAGTACAGGCCTGAATATTTTGATCAGAATGCGATGAGGGGGATTTTGAGCCTCTGAGCTTACCTTGTCTGCGAGGTTGATTCCAGCACCAATATCGAGGAAACCATTTGTGTTACCATCATTCATTTTGTCGAGGGCGTGGTATTTTTTGACCCATTTGGCGTCCATCTTGCGGAGACGTTCTTCGTCCTCAGCGTTACCCTTTTGATCATTAACCAGTCAGCACACGCAGCTGTTGTTTTATATTATCCGACGGCTACCTTGATGAATTGCAGTTCGCGAAAATCAGGGGCCTCCTTCTTCGTCATCTCCAGGCTCTCCGAGTAGAATGATCGCAAATTTGGCCCCTCTGCAAGGTAATAGCAACCGCAAATGTCGAAGAGTGTATCCTCGGAAGTGAGACCCGGTGGAAGGTCGGATACAGGGCTTTCTTGGATGGATTTGTTCCACGCTAGCCACGTGTCCCTGGCCTCAAGAGCAAGTGCCTGATAGCTAGAGGAAGATTTCGTCAGCCACTACGAGAAAAACTCGTTCGTTTCCCCAGTGCATACTCTTTCTTTGATCCATATGTTGCTCGAAAAACCTTGTTGATGTCCGCGGAAGCTCCGTCACATCCGTCTGCGGGATTGTAATTGTTCTTGTCAAAGGCACATCGATCGAAAACGGTGATGTTTTTATACCCAGCGCGAGCGAGCCACAACGCGGTGCTCAAACCGAACACACCGGCCCCAACGATGATAATATTCGACTCGGGAGAAATCATTTTGAGAAGTGGATGAGTTGCGGACGATAGAGGAAAGCAACGAGAAAAGATGATGTTTTGAATACCGAATGAGTGGAGCATCCACATTGGAGCCTCGTGATGATTTGCTGACAAAGTCGTGACATGACTGGTTTGTGGTGGAGTTGGGTTTGTCCAGGGGCGCCATTGGGACCCAGAATTTTCTCAGATCAGCTTCCGAATGGCCCAAGGGTTGTGAGGCACCAGGGGCACATTCGCGTAGATCCTTGGATTTGGCCCGGATAGTACCGATCATTGGAAGTCGGGACGAGACAGAGGAGACAATATTGGGAACACAGATAGGGTGGCACTGCTAAGCGCTTGGCCTCCGGCACACCTGCAACACCACCGTAGACAGCATCTTTGATAGAGACAATCAATCAATCTCTCATAATCAGGCTCCCCCAACAATCTGGTCCGTGTGGAGTGCTGTACCATTCATACCACCGAGGTGATGTGCCCGCGCCATGATTGGACCGTGATGGACATTACCATTGGCTCCTCGTATTCTTCCGAGTAACCCACGGTGGTATCTGACCTATGAAAATGATGCCGCATTCCGATTGGCTGTTCGGATTCCTCCGAGTAGCTGGACCTGGAACCTGGCAAGGGTAATCATTCACGTGTCAACTTTTAGGACATGCGCTGATGCTGCTTCGGCTCGATTGATCTTGAGCAATGTTATTCTGAAGGGTGAACTTCCCACGAGAGCTCTTAGGAGCTAAAGTTTCCTACGGGGTCTTCCTGGGCGGGAGTGGCGACGATAACCGGCGCCAATCGCCGCCATCGATCGCCGCCATTATACAAACATTTAAAGATAAAACAGCGAGTTCCTACACCTCACAGAGATTCCTTTTGACTTGAAGATAGGCAGCAGCCAATACAAGCCATTGTGGAGAAAATTCAACTGCCGTCGCCATCAGTTAAACGGTCGATTCTCCCCGAGCAAGATGGGCGTGAAGGAGGTCTTCACCCAGTGGTTGCCAGCCAACTATGGCAAAACAATTCGAACCGCGCCTCACGAGGTCATCTTCAACCCCAGTTTGATCTTATCTGTCATCCTCTACGCCATGTCTGCCATTCCGGCGAGTAAGGTGTGCCCAACAGAGACCCGTCGAGCTTTTACTAATGATTCGTCAAAGCTTGGGATCAAGGCTCGTCTTCCGTCGTCCCCTCGCTCCCGGGTTTCCAAGAACATTTCGGCATCAGCTCTGGGTCAAACGCCAGCGAGATCAAGAACTTTGTCTCCATCGTGTATATCGGCTACGGCTGGGGCGCCGGATTATCCTTCTTCATCAATGACCGGATTGGCCGCCTCTGGTCCTTTCGTCTCTACATAACCATCTATATCATCGGACAACTTGTTGCCACTTTAGCTCCAGGCTTACCCGGCTTATATGCGGCCCGTATCATCTCGGGGTGGGGTATCGGTTCTCTCACAGTCACAGGCCCCATGTCAATCGTCGAAATTGCCCCGGCCGAAATACGCGGTCTTCTCGCTGCGTGGTTCAACGCCGCCATGGGTATCGCGCTGACCACGTCTACCTTTTGCGTCTATGGTGTTTTCTCCCACGTCGCTGGGAGCAGACTCCAGTACCAGATTGTCTGGTTCTCACCATGCATTTTTATGTTTCTCTGCATCATCGCCAGTTTCTTCCTCTGCGAGTCGCCTCGGTGGCTATTTCTGGTTGACCGACACGACGACGCCGTGAAGACACTCGTGAGGGTTCGCGGCTTGCCCGTTGAACATCCTCGGGTGCAGATGGAACTCCAGGAGATCGAAGAGTCTATCCGCAAAGAGAGGGAGAAGTTCGGTGACGGCCGCCATTATTCTTCTGGCTTTGTCAGCATCATCAAAGAGACATTCACCGTCCCATCCAACTTGCGCCGTGTTCAGCAAACTCTGGTATCATACGCGCTCGCACAACTGTCCGGGGCCAACTCCATCACCTCCTATTTCGTACCGATCTTGACTCTTATGGGCGTTGGTGGCGGTACCCATCGGAATTTATTTCTGACCGGTATGTATGCCATGTCCAAACTCTTCTTCTCCTTGATTGCTTCATTCTTCTTCATCGACGCTCTGGGCCGGCGAAAATCACTGTTCGTTGGCGCATGCCTACAGATGATATCGGATCTATATGTCGGTGTATATCTCAAATACAAGCAAGAGGATACCGCCTCCTACGCTTCGTCACAGGCGGCTATCGCTTTCATCTTCTTCCACGCCTTTGGATATACTGTTGGTGAGTCTCGAAAGAAATCTGAATTAATTCGTCTTCTCTGACATCCTCCGTCCACAGGTCTGTACATCCTCCCGTACGTCTTTGGCGGTGAACTGTGGCCAAACCGGATCCGGTCCTTCGGTGGCTCTCTATCCTCGTGTTTTCACTGGCTGTTCATCTACGCTATGGCCTATGGCACGCCATCGCTTCTTTCGAAGACGCACAACTGGGGAGCCTTTATTTTCTTCGCCGGCTGGTGCTTTATTTCCCTGTTCTACGTGTACCTGATGGTTCCCGAGACCGCTGGTCTTAGTGTCGAAGAAATCGATGATGTTTTCAAGGGCCCATGGTTCAATGCCTACAAGCGCTCTAAGCGGCCGGCAATTATCACAGATCTTGGGAGCGAGAACTTGGAGACGCTATCGTGAGATGTCCTTTGCCCTTTTGTTTACTGACATAGGCTAATCTCGCACTTCTAGTACCGAGGAGAGCAAAGGAGCACTGGACAGAAAGAGCTTCCAAGTTCAGACTGAGTAGGGTGCTCTCTGCTGACACGTGGCGCCCACACACCGCGTTACTGTCCGCGAGCATCATAATGGATCTAAGTATCAGGAGTACAAGCTGAGACCAAGAAGCAGTGCTAGTGTGGCGCATGTAAGGCGGGCACCTGGACATTCTATCTTGGTCCTCTAGAGATTAGTCTGGCAATACATCAATACCTATGTGCTCCTCTCTGTCACCCTGCCTGTCAACATAGCTGTCACCTTGGCAGACAGGAAACCTCACACTGGGTCTCGGCCTTTGGTGCCGACGAGACAATAAGAGCCTAATTGCGAGCCAATTCGAGCAGAGCGCGAGGTCGCACCTTGGACAGAAAGGCCGGATCTGTCGTCGCCGGGGTTCTAGGCACCACCAGTAGCTTAGGTCCAAAGGCGGAAATAGAAATTACTGAGAGCAACTTTCGGGAAACGCATACAGCTGTTGTCATTCAACCTGCTCCTGTGGCAGCTCCCTAGCAATTTGGCCATAATCGACTCATTGTTCCCTAACATATTCTAGAACCCTTCGAGATGAGCTGCCAGGGCGGATGGTAGTCCCACGGCCTTCTGGACAAGTTCCTTGGTCTTTAGAAGGCAAGTCACCTATTAACCCGGTCAGAAACCTGTCAATCCCATCAGACATACCCGTATCAGCGATGTCTGCCATCCACCGCGTCAAGTCCCCTGGATCCAGACCATCTGATTGCCTTGAACCACTTGGCAACATCCACTTTTCATGATTCTTATCCACCATCATGGTCATAGTCCGACTCGCAAGCGCCTCAAAAATGTCTCGGTAGGGCGCTGCACCCTCCCAGCGTTCTGCCATTACTACCAAAACCATGGTGCAATCGGTACAAGTACTGCTAACGTCGTCCTGCCGGACGACCCCACGGGCCGCGGGCGAGGTCCAGAGACAATGGAGATATGTTAATCCCGCAAGAAAGAGGAAGTGAAGTGCCCCCCAGGTATAGCCCACGGATCTTCCGATAAATTGGCGACGATAGCCATGGCAGATGTTTTCGGCAGCTTGTAGGCATTCGAGAAAAATGTTATCTGCGACTCCTCCTTTGCTTTCTGTCAGCTGACCGCGGTAGAGAAGGAGGATCGAATAGCTGTAATTCACTTCGAACCAATCTGCGCTGGCAAATAGCGAGAGTGCTTCGCCGACGTGAGGCGATAGGGGAGGAATTGAAGCTCGCCAATTCTCGAGCTCCATACGTAGATGCTCAGTACGTGTATGGTAGGTCGGATGGGCAGGACTACTGAGCGTGGTGTCTGAGTAGAGAGTGGTATGAATACAAGCCCAGAGACGTCGAAGACGGAAGACGTGAATGGCAACGGACATGCTTGTCGGTGGGTCACTGGAAGAGCTTCGGGGCGTTCCACTGATCCCGGAGTCGGTGATGTAGGAATCATTGATGTCCATGGGATACTATATATGGTCCTGATTAACCTGGGGCTTTCATCATTTGCCTTTGTTGGGCGTTGAAACAAGAGATGGAGTCATAATACCTCAGCATCAACCTCTTGGTGAGGTATACCTAATGGCCGGCCTAGAGTGATGGCACCTGCACAGTCGATTATGTAGGCACACCAAAACGCTCTCTTTCGCAGCTCTAGTCGAAGCGGGCTTGTCGTCGACCCAAAACGTTCAGCGCTGCGGTGGTAGCCAAGCTCCATGCATTGACGCAATGCGAGTCCAGACAGCTTCCTGTTCTACGTGAGCAGACATTTCTCTGTATGGAGTATCTATCTTTACCAAACCGATGGGCCAGTCGGAGATCGAAGAGAATACATGGCGCAGCATAGGATTGCTTGTATGGCTTCCAAGTTATCAAGTGGCAACACATGATCAATATATAGCTGGGCTGAAATGTACAGTCGCTGAGAGTCCATAAGCTTATTGTAACTTGGCACGCTTGGTGACTGACCTCTGGTGAGTATCCACAACGTGGTAAAAGCAAAGCACCAACAGCATACACCTAGGACGTTAACTTTTTGTCCCGCATGGCGTGAGCACATCTCTTACCATGTATAAAAAGAACAAAGGAACAGGATCTCGCGTGGTCGACGTTTCGGACGGCCCTGTCAGCTCCGCCTCCCAAACTCTGAACGTTGCTTCGTGTAAGAATGGGTACTGAGGGTGAATATTCTGGAAATAAGCATCGCTAAGGGTAACGCCAGCTTCATAATCCGGTAGAAGACATGGGAATTGCGTCGACGTGTTGTCCTGATTCCGACCAAATGTCTCCTTGGGTGTTGTTGGCACTCCTTGGAGAAGGGACGAGCTGATTACTCGAGAGAAAGCAAAGGCGGATGATGAACCCAAATAATGAGGCTCTGCTCCAGCCGCATTCAAACCGAGCATTCCGACTTGGGAAGCTAAGTCGCTGACTCCATCATGCTCCTCGTGGGCTCTGACTTTATTCGATCGATTGCCAGGCTCATTGTTGATAAATTGCGTCGATATAGAAGGACTGGATAGAATTTCCGCGCCATAGAAATCGCCATGGGAGAGATGACCGCCGGCCAAATCAGGGCGAACCTGTTGTAGGATACCGTCAAGAAGAGCGACGCGTTCTTCCAAGGTTTCGAGGTAATTGCGCGGCTGGTGTCGCTTCGTTGTTGGATCTTCCACCAGGCAGGCTTTAGTTCATTATCAGCCACATCAAGTTCCTACACGATGACCGGGAACATCGACGCTCTTACTTGAACCAAAACGCTGACAATTCGCGCACGCTGGAACCCGATCATCGCACTGCACCAATCCGTTAGCTGAGAGTATTAAACATAAGGACGCCATCAGATCAATCTACCTTGAGTTTTCTTTCTTTGCAGTTGATACAAGCCACCAGCATTCGGGTTCCTGTACGGGTGCGTTGAGGGCCCCTGGATGGTCGATTTTTTGGACTTCTCGCATTTTGAGACATGACTGACATCCATATTTTTGAGAGGCTTCAAAACTGTAGCCGCACACTTGATCTAGCAGGTCTTATCTCCAGTTCCCGATTACATACCGGCGTAATGTTTCAAAGTTTCCGACCCGACTGACCCCTCACGCCATCTAGTCAGTTCACTGACGTCAATTATGTGAAAATGACTCGCTGCGGCGGAGTACTGGTTAGGGTCGGCCGGTTCTCCATAACCTCAACCCTAGGGACTTGCTTTTGGCTTTGCATTCTCATGAGACAGACTACTGTGGGCATCATGCTGGTTTGCTCATCGACAAGGCGCCAGGGATTTGGGCCCCCACGACAGGTGTTTACAGGTGATGTCTCACCCGGCGAGGGTAAACACAGGGGCATCACCCCTTTCCAAAGGAATATACCTACTCTCAGCAAGTGGATGAAAATCTGCCCCAACTCTCCTACACACTCACCCAGACGACGCCGGTTTTAACCACCACATCTCGCGGTCGGCGAGCGCTCACCCTTGACTCACCCTTTGGCGGCGGTGCGCTTTTGCCTGGGGTACCGCGTCCTAGTCTAGAACCAGGATTCAAAAATGGCCCGCCACCGCGACCACCTCGATTCGGTCCCCGTTTGATCCGCCTCTACCTCCCTTACCCCAATCCATTGGCCTCCATCGAGGATGCCGCTTCCTTACGCCACTGACATTCCCGCTCCCCTCCCTATCCACCGCCATCTCAACCAACTTCTTACTATCTCATTCCCATGCACACGAAAGGGACCACGACCACCATAACACTCCATCCTCACCCCTCAGCGGCGTCAGCCATCGTACCCTGACTTTAGTACACCAGCGCCCCTCTCGAGCAAGAATCTTACGGCCTCAGTGTCTCTCGTCTTGATCGCCCTCAACAGCGGCGTCCAATAGTTAGGAAACCCCGTTTGAGCATGTCATCTCCTTCATTAATATCGGCAAGCACGCGTGCCATGCTGAAACCTTTCCGCTCGCGCGAGGAGATAGGAGACGAGGGTTGAGTCGTGGGTTGCAAGGCTGCAGGATATATCGGCAGCTTAATCCATCTTGGTTGCAAGATGAGAATTGCAGAGAGGGGATGAAAGTTGAAAGGAAAGGTCAAGAGAACCTACCCCAACGCCGTGCAGGCCGATTGCCCCTCTTCACCCAGATTCATATTAACGTCCTCCATCCATACTCCGTTAGCATCTCAAGGGCAGGAATCGATTGCGTCTGCAAAGCCTCCTTTACTTCGTGCCCACCGACAGAGATGCCTCGGTCCAGCAAATACTGCATTATGATAAGGTTGCCATCCTGGATAGCGGGTCGGAAGCCCGGCTTGAGGTCGTTGACCCGGGGGTCTAGGGCCTCGATCAACTCCACCAGAGGTCCTGTGTCGGTTGAGTCGCAGCGCGTTCACGTTGCGGCGGAGTTATGATAAGTCGGGATATCGTTGAACTGGTCTGAGTCACGGTAATGATGCCGAAACGACAAAGGGTCCGTGTTGGCATGCACGGTACCCACAATAAGGGTCTATGAGCCCGCGGCACCGCATTGCTCGACGTGTAGATGATTTCAACGCCTATCAGAGACAAGCTCACCCACATCCGGTGATCCTCGCCCTTCCTGACGGTGTATAAGGTGATTGCGGATCACTCACCGAGTCTGCCTGAAACAGACTTAATGGCCACGTTGAATAGAGCAATTCGAGGTCTGGGTATGTTCTGGAGTGAAGCAGCCTGCAGCTTTCTTTGAAGCTGTCGTGCAGTCACGTGCAGTCACGTGACACCTGCCAATATAGCACTTACCTGCACTGTTGTTTCTCCATCTATTCGCCACATGCACCACGACATATTATAATACGGAAGATAGAAGAGTCCACCGCCTCGAGACATTCTACATGGCTGCTGCCGGTCCGAAACGGCTGCTATTTCACAAGCCGACCTGGGCAACGGAGACATCGACAAAGCCCTCCTCGGACGACAGCTCCGTTTTTGGGCGCAACCACGTCTACGAGGACATACTCGAGGCTGAGCGCCAGAAACGAGAAAGGCGTGAAGCCAGGGCCAGAGCACGAATCGAACCCGAAACAAAAAAAGGCAGAGAATCTAAGCGCAGGCGTGTCTCCACCGACCCTGGTGACGACGAGGTGGATTCAGACAATGGCAGCGTTCGGAGCAGTTGTAGTGGAGTGAGTCATGGATCCGGACTCGCCACGGAGATCCGTGTTACGCGCAGCACTCTGAAGAAAGAGAAGGCACTCGTGCCAGGATTGGGGGAAACGTCGCCGAGAGACCGACCTGCAGCCAAGTCGGCCGCCGCGAAATCCACGGTCATTGACTTGCGGGAGGAGAACGAGACGGAAGAGAGTGAGATGTACCAGACGAGCCGAGAGGTCCAGCAGAAAGGACATGTCTCATCCCGGCCGTGTCGAGCGTCAGGCGAGCAATTGGACGAAGAAGAGGAGGAGGATGACGACTATCTGATGGAGCTCAAGCGAAAAGCTCGCGAGAGAGCGCGTCTGCATCGGCTCGGAATAGATGTCAGTCGAGCCAAAAACCTCAGCTTCGGTACAACGAACAACGAGCAGCTTGCAATTTCGCCTTCTGCGGAACCCAGTCGGTCGGAGTCTGCACAATCACCGACCAGAAGTGGAGCAGAATCGGGACCGCCTCCCGTGCAGGAGACAGAGGACACCGAAGTCCAGATTCTAATCACGTCTCACATTCCAAACAGCAAACCGCTCATTGTGCGCCGAAAGGCTTCGCAGCCTCTGCTGCAAGTGAAAGAATTTTGGTGTCAGCGACAAGGTTTCGATGCGGCTCTGTCCGCAGAGGTGTTCTTCACATGGCGCGGCACTCGACTGTTCAACTCTACCACCATGCGTTCCGTCTTGCACCGGCTGGAGAGGGACCATGCACAGCGTGGGATTGAGACGGGAGATCCGACCAAAGGGAATATCGAATTAGAAGCTGTGACACCCAAGATTTTCGAGATCAGGCAGAAACAGAGGGAAAGGGAATTGGCTGAGAATGCCGGATTGGTCGACAACCACGGGGACAGCGATGATGGACCCATGCCAGGCACGGCCGCGGGAAATGATCCCCTCATGATGATGAATCAGACAGCTTCCGACCCCAACCAGAAAGGAGCTCTGGTCATCAGGCTGACCTGTCAAGAGCATGAGCCGATGTTACTCCGGGTTCGACCGCATACCAGCATCAGCAAGATTATGCTCGGATTCCAGAAGACAATGAAAGTGGAAGAGGGCAAGACGTGTTGGCTCGTATTTGATGGTGACCGGTTGGATCCTAGAGCGACGGTGGAGGAGGTAGGATTCGAAGACGAGGACACTGTCGAGGTATACCTTAGGTAATATATTGCGCACAGCACGCATCCCTCGGATTCACATTGGATCGTTTTGGTGTCGTAGCATCTTTTCTGCTGCTCCGGGTCATGCGCCGATCTGATCTACAGCATAACACAGGTTGCAGGTAGGTGGACTCGAATGTGTCAGCGAGAAACTGGAGGCCTAAACCCTCAAGTTCAGAAGGTGACCAAGGAGACGTCATGGCCGCCTAAACCAGTAGAAGTGGAGCAAAGACAGGGTTAGGCCCGCTGACCGCCCTATCTCCACCCCCCGCCAACGACATGACCAGCAGTGAGACAGTCCAGAGGTTTCTTCGCAAACCAATCTCTAAAACTGACAAGAGTTCTCAGGTGGTCTGGCTGTCCCACAAAGGCAGCGTGTCCGACCCAGTCAGCAGAGATCGAACGACCAAATATCAACTGCCGCCATGCCAGGAGCAATTCCAGCAAACCACGTCGCCTACACCGCACCCATCAACCCTCCTTCCGCCACACCCACTCTGTCGCTCGCGCAAATCTGGTCCGGCCTGCAGCGCAAGATCCGTGCGGGCCAGGATTTTGTCGGTGGCGCGCTGCTCAGCACGGATGTCATCTCGACATCGACGACCGATTCCGGTCTCCCAGTGACGGTCCGCGAGGTCGTCTTTCGAGACGGGAACAGGAGGGTGAGCGAGACGTGCATCGAGTACAAGCCCATGAAAGTGGAATTCCACCAGCCCGACGGGAGCAAAGTGCAGAATGTCATCAGCGAAGGGAGTGATGGCGGCTTATACATGACCTATACCTTTGAATGGCTGCATCCCGAATGCGAAGGGGATCCAAAGGCCCTTGAAGAGAAGAAAGAAAAGGAACGGAAAATGGCCAAAGTGGCCGTGGAGAGTACGATCCAAGTCATGCGAGAAATGGTGAAAGACGGTCGTATACAATAATGAAGCTGATGCACCAAGGACGCGGCTGCAGATGGCTCCCAAAGCCCGAACTAGATATGTCCATGGACATATCCCTTTCGGCATTGTTATGTGCAGAAGCGCTGGTGGATAATGCAACGGGGAGGCCACCGAGAATTTCGTCATGAAACCCCAAAACTGCAAGATAGTGAAAAGTCCAAAATGACAAAAGTGTTTATGTCGAGAGGGCACTGCTCTTGGGTCAATCATGGCTTTGGTCACAGATGGGTGGGAGATGTGGATCAAGTTGAGATGACGAAATAATGAGAAAGGAGGGATCTCAATTGCAAGATGAGATATTCGACGCCTGTCTGAGAGCTGGAGAAGTAGATGAGACCGCTCCGAGGAGAGAACAGGGGATATGAAGGAAATATTTCACCAACACAGAATGTGCTCCGGACAGCGAGATCACATAAGTACCTGAGGGAGAAGGACTTTGAGGATTAGCGCTGCGAGCAAGGCTCAAGGACCCAAATGTTTGCAACAGGTCAGGTCAAGTTTGGAGGTGTCAAAAGTTCTATTTCACTGACTGTACAGCGAAATCATCCATGGACATCCTCGCTCTCCTGCCTTATATAGATCTATCTGAATGAGCTATATGCACAAAATCCTTCCATCCCAACTCAACAGTGGCCCAGGGCCAAGATTAAGGCATGATGTCATTGTCTCTTGTATGCTGCTAGTTAGCCACAGTGAGGCCTGTCTGACATTGCACCCGAATGTCTATCCTCTACTCCCAAGAGATGTTCTAAAATTATCTATCTCAAGAACTACAAAGTTGTCTGAAACCTTTCTACTTCCCAACTATCAGGACTTGAATGAATGTGATCTTCCCAGATGCATGTCCCAGTACAAGAAGGTGATCTCGGAAAGCCGAGCATCTGGGTGTCAGACTGCTAACTGGGGCAAGCAGTGCGCGACCAGGCAGGGTGAGGTCTCTCTGTGTTTAGCTAACAACCTGGCATATAGCATACAAGACTCTAAGCTTGCCTCCTCCAGCCCCCAGGGACATGGGCGATGAGTATATGAAAGGGTTTGGCCTCGTGCCCCTCCTCCTGAAAGACACTACTCCTGTTCCGCCACTGTCGCGGATTGTCTTCATGACACTCGGCCTGTATTCAATAGGGAGCCACAGGCGATTTCTTTGACCCTGACTTATCCAACTTCCTCTCACAAAGGCGGTGCAGGAGGGGTTCGGTTTGAGAGCCAATACACTAATGGGGTCAGATGGTATATTAAGCATTCCTCGGTCAGTTTTGATGCATAGACCGTCCCTAGAGAAAGAATGTTGATAAACTATGCAGCCGTGGAGTGTCTGCAGAGCCGCTCCCGTCACTGTGTCCCAGAGCCGGACTGTCTTGTCGCTTGATGCCGAGGCCACCATGTTGCCGTCCGGCGAGAAGGCGACGGTGTGAACAGAGTCAGTATGGCCCTTAAGCGTCCGCAGAGCCGCCCCCGTCAATGTGTCGAAGAGCCCAACCGTGTGGTCGTCCGATGCTGAGGCCACCATGTTGCCGTCCGGCGAGAAGGCGACGGTGTTGACTGATCGAGTATGGCCTTAAGCGTCCGAAGAGCCCCTGTCAATGTGTCCCAGAGCCCGACCGAGTACTCAAAAAAGGCCGGTGCTCACTTCGTGAAAGCTGAGACCAAAAGGTCCATGACCATAAGAATGCTTTTGGGTATACTGGTGGTATGATCCCTCACTCCAGTGTGGAGCACGTCCTTTCAAGATCTCCCAAGCACGTCCATCCAATATGTCCTCTTCAGGCACAAACTTTCCATCAATAATGGTGACAGGATCAAATCCGTTAATTTCTCCATCTTCCTATATTTTGATGGCAGCTTTGATATTGGTGTGTTGTTCTTCGGGTTGATGGTCAGGATTCTTCGGATCTAAGTAGCCGCGGAGCTCTTGGATGCGTTTCTGGACGTCAAAAGGTTGGGGATTTGGAAATGCAGAAACAGATTTGACCTTGGCTTCCATTATATTAGTGATCTTTGCAAACAATGATTGCAAAACTAAGTCGTATTGCAAACATGTATCTTTGCCAAGTCTGGGCACCATGTGATTATGTACCCTAGATGCGTTCCGTTGTCAGATTGTGTAAATCAGGAGTCAACTGTCCTCTTTGTAATCATGGAATCTAGATGTCTTTATATACACACAATTGAGGAGCGAGATACAACAGGCTGAAACACTGTTCCCTGGACAACCAGTTGACCTGACACACACTCATCATGCTCTTTAAGGAGGCTGACACGTGTTTAGACCAGCCATCTTCCACCTGATCACACTCAACCGTCTTGCTCTATATCTACCATATTCAAATATGGAAATTCGTATCCGAGACGCCATGGCTCTATATATAGCAATGGCCGATATACGTCTATCGCGCCGCTGCAGCCGCCAGCTTAACGTTTGGAATGTTCGGCATTTTTGCGGGTGTCTCAAATGGCTCCGAGGACAAGCACTTGGGGTCATGCGATTCTCCTTATGATCGAGATCGAGTAGCAACAAGATTTAGGGTCAAATTCCATGTAGGAGGTGTCATTCTAGATTTGTTCAGCTCAAGGCGTCAAGGATATGAATATCACAAGGGATTATAGCGCTTCGCCTTTTGTAGGGAAAGGAGGGTGCCAGACGGTCAGCTGAGGCAAGCAATGAACGATCAGGCAGAGCGAGGTCTCTCTGTGTCTAGCTAACAATCTGGCGTCTAGCATACAAGACTCTATGTTTGCCTCCTCCAGCACCCAGGAGTGTGGGCGATGAGTATATGTACAGGTTTGCCCTCTCCTCCTCCTGAAACACGCTGCTCCTGCCCCGTGACTGTCGCGGATTGTCGTCATGACAGAGGGTCAGCCTTGCTTGACCTATAAAGGTGGTCCTCTCATGAATCTTCAAGCTATAAAGAAACCAAATTTACTCGTAGTAGGCTCGCCTTATAAACGGACTTCTTCTTCGAATTTCTCTGCCTTTGGCGACCAGGACGACGGGAGCAAAACTCAGCGCCAACATGAGAAATCCCAGCACGGAACCTGCCCAGTGGAACCCGAGATTTGTGTACATGCTCGTCGCCGACAAGGGTAAAAAGGCCGCAAATAGATTTTCACCACAACAGACGGCAGCACTGGCACTGGCAGCATACTTTTCATAGGCATCGGTGATGTACATCATTATCGCCTGCATCACAACCATGACACCGAAGCCGATCAGACCCAATCCAATTGTTGGCATGATCCAAGACAAGGAGCGATAACTGGACCAGGCGTACCAGAAAATGCCGCCAGACAAGCCGATGAAGCAGGCAGGAATGCTCCAGTAAAGACGAGACTCGGCCACGGAGGTGTCAAGGCTCTGGCTCGGGCCGCCATCCAGCCGTGCTTTTCGGCAGTAGATGCGGTTTTGATGAAGACACACGACAAACCCTACCAGTTCGCCAATCACCAAAGCACACTGGACGAGGCCGGCTTGGTATTCTTCAAAGTGGTACAATGCCGAATAGACCTGTGTAACGCTCTGGGTCCCCATGAAGACAATTCCATAGGACAGAGCCGAAAGAAGGGTGAAAATGAAGACGACAGGCTCCGTGCACAAGAGGCGGGAGGGCAGCACCACCGCTTCGTACAGCCAGGCTCCAAGAGATTTCTTCTGGCTTTCGTCGGGGACACACTCGGGACCGATCGGCTCTGAGTCTATGTGTGCGTGTTTGAGAATCACAGATGGTCTGGTTTCTCGGAAGATGAAGCAAAGAAACACAAAACTGGGACCGTAGATCATGAGTTGAATGTAGAAAATCCTAGGCCATCCAATAAGCTCGGTCCAGAAGGGTCCCGGAGGTCGGCTCACCAGCGCCAATGTAATGCACTCACGACGGCCCCTCCAAACGTTGGTCCTATGCTGACACCGGCCAAAAGCGCACAGACGTAGATCGTCACCGGTAAACTGCGTTGCTCGGCCCCAGGCCAGATGTCGGCAATGATGCCGTCCATAACGTCTTGAAGAACGCCGCCAGCCGAACCGGCAAAGAATCGGCACACGATGAGCGTCGCAAAGTTGGTGGCCACAGCTTGCGGCACCACAAAAAGGACAAAGATGCCAAAGGAAAGCTATTTCCGTTGAGAAGCTGAGACGTGACGTCCGTGCGATGGGCCACGTACCAAGTAACCAACCCTCATACCATATTCCTCCATGACGGGCAGGGCTAGCATTGGCGCAATCGCGGCTCCAGTATTCCAAGCCGTCACCGGCCATACAGAGTGCGGGAAACCCTCATCGCTGATATTGAACCTCCGGTTGATGAGCTGAGAAGCTGCTGTGATGGACGTGGAGTTTATCCCGACTAAGAACGTGCTGCCGACAATCAGAGATCCTAGGCCATTTTTCTCCGACACTGATGGCATACACGAAGCAAGTCGCCAGAGTTATCCTCCACTTTTTTCTGATGGGCCAGTTGAAACTGGAGGCCGTTAGTTCTGGATTGCATATCGCCAGAATGCCCACGTACGGGATGAGCGATCCACCCTTAGGATCAGGCCGAGTACCAGCGGGGCTACTCTCGTTCTGTTCCGGCTTTGCTTCACCCCCGTCGTCCTGTCCAAAGACGGGAGAAGGAGGCAAACCCATCCCTGATCTGCTGTCCGCGTTCGGACCTGCCACAAAGTGGACAACTGGCAGGGGTCATCAAGACTGTAAGTACTGGGACAAAGATAAGCGCGCTGATATGGCTGGTGGTCACGTGCGCTCCGCGATCTGCAAAATTTCGACCACCGCATCTGAGACTTATTCTACATCATGCACCTGCAGTTCGCGTTATAGCTGTTGATGAAGACCCTTTGCTGCCACAAGTGCAGATTGGCCCATCTATGACCAATCGGATCCAACAGGACCAAGCGGGGCCGATATTTGAGGTTTTTTCGCCGTGGTATTCTCAGGCAAAGATTGCTCTGACGTAACTCTTGCTTACAAGTATATCAACCTATCTAAGTTGTCCAATAGAACAGACACGCACGACCGACATAAATCGTATAGCCAACGGCGGAGAAACGAAGGATCCTGGTGAATCCTTGTTCAATGCCAGGTCTGATGGATGCTGTCCTGGGATATTTGATTTTCTTCCTACTACAACGTGGGTAACGTAAATCACAAGCTAGTGGGCCACCACCAATCGACATCAAAATCCGGGTTCTCGATTTGGGACAGGTTTTTTGGGCCACCAATGGTCGGATATGTTGCAGGACGATCCACGGATTGAGAAAGCGAGGGAAGCTTCTGTTTGGGGCGTTTTAGCTGCCAATGGAATATCTGCCATGTTATGTGAACGTTCGGTTCCAGTCCAAGGGCGTATAACTGATGCCTTGCCGCTCTGATGGTGATGAGGGTGGTGACTTTCTCAGTTCCGTGATTGTTGGACCGGAGAAGTTCTTCCATCACCGGACAAGTGTTTTTCTCTTGCCCAGAGGTCTGGCGACTGGTCATCATGAAGTGTTGATGAATCCGAGTTCACACAGCGTCACACCTCAACGTCCGTGCTTCCCAACAGAACAAGTTCACGTTCAGGGCTGGTTTCGACTCCAATCGTCTGTTGCAGGTATATGATTGTCGTCTATCTTCCGGTTGGAATCCCAGGTTAGAAGATGCTTCTTTCTTCTCAAAACCGCTGCCTGTGGTGCTGCCTGTCGAACACCCATAACATCCGCAATCCATTGCAGACGGCCAGACACCCAATTTATCATCAGGTCCGAGACTAACCCAGTCGCACCCGCGGCATAGAGAGGCCAGATGAGAAGATTTGCGTGCACTACTTTGGGTAGTTGTCGGACTGAGCCTTGCCCGGCCTCATATGGGAATCCCAGGTAGTATGGTACACTGGCGCAGATATCTTCGCAGAGATGCATGAGTGTGGCGTTTGACTCGAGCATTTGACTTTGGTAGTAGCATGGATGACTGACGAGGAGAGGCGATGTTGGATCGGTTTCGTATAAGTGGCCGAGTTGATCTAGGATGATCGTGTTGGTCAGGAGTCGTGCACAGCGGTAGTGGTTCCAGGTTGTTGTGACCGAGATGTTTGAGTACACGTGATAATGATCTGAATAGACCTCGTCGACTCTTTCTGACAGGTTTATTGTCTGGTAGATGTACTGCAAGGGAATAGACTTTGCCCAGCTTGCGAGGTCGCATTCGAGTGCATATGCAGTGGAGATGGTGCGTTCTGGATCGCTGTAATCGGAAAAAGAGCTCATGGATGCTCGGAGGTTGGCATATCTGATCACAAGCAGAGAAAGGGCCGTGTCAGCAGCCTGCGCGGGAGTCTCAGAATCCAGCTGTTGGCTCCATTCGGTGATGAATGATGGGACTGAAGTTTCTCGGTGTATGCAATTGATTACCTATGCGTTGTCAGAGCTGGGCAAACAAATGGACATCTCTCACTCACCACCTGAGTTCTCAGTTGTTTGAAAAGATAATAACCTAGCGGCGTTCGGAGCCGTTGCTTGCCTCGCAGTTGCATCAGGGCGGTAGCACCGTTCATATGCTTCGTCCATGTTTCCATAGACTGTCGGCTGTTGCAGGTATTGACCTACTGACTGTCCATAAACACATCCTGACCCTCGAAAGGATGAAAGACTCACTTCGTACAGTCCAAGTAGCATAATCGCGATGAACATTTGATCTGATTTCGCATCCTCCATATCTCTCAATTGGGAGCTCAATGTTCGCATTGCCGAATTGTATTTGTAGACTGCGGTGGGCATCATGCTCGGATCTCTGTAAAAATGTGCCAGACCAGCAAGCCCAACTGCCGTCAGACTGTCAGACAATGCTTCGTTAATCTCATTGGTGAGAAAGACATTTGGGAGGAATTCGAAGATTCCTGTTGCAAGATTGTCTTCTCCAAGGAGATAGTTCTGGAAGAAGAAACATGTTGCTTGCTCTTCTAGAGGGAAACAAGGATTGACGGATAAGACCGGTATTGCGGTAGGAGATGTGGACGACCAAGAGCCACCAAGGACAACCGCTTTCGAGGTGGGAGAAATCCGCGTGGTAGAGTCAATTGGAAGTGGTTTCCGGTTCGAGGCTTCCTTGAGACGTTGACGCTTGACACTGAGACCTTCTGATTCGTCGCGGAACATGAGATCAGATAGATCTCTGTACCCCTTGCAGGTACGCCCAGCTCTTCTGCATTGGGAGCATGATGGCCTTTTGGAGTCACACTATCAAGATTAGGCCGTAGAAAGAAGGCGCAAGGATGAAACGCCCACCTTCGTCCTCCGCAACCGGCATTCCCCGCATGCTTTGGATGGCTTCCCACAGTATACCATGTCGATATCTGGCTTGTTCCTGAAAAGAGAGCTATGAAGGCGGCTTGAGATTAAAGCTCGAGGTGATTGAAAGATGCGTAAAAGCAATCTCACCGCGAGATGAGCCTGAGCGATCCGATGTATGTCTCATCGGTGGTCCGTCTTCGTCATCATCGTACGGGAAACGGCACAGACAAGCTTCTCTAACTGGTTTTGGTAGCAGTTGAGTAGTGCGTGCTGACCGACGTCATTGGCCACTCCCGAGTCTCTTGCTTCCCGTTGGCGACCTCGTACTGATCTTTGTAGCCGCCGCGAATCAAGCTTTTGCACTTATTCATCTGGGCTCATTTGCAAGCGGACTCTTGGTCACCATGCAGGCTGCATTCTACCGCTAGTGTCAGTAAGTCATCAGAACCCAACCACAACACGTGACGCAATGCCACCACGACGCATTCTAGGAGAGATCAGTAGCAATGCACAAAGGAGATATGAGCTGACTCCTTATCAAAGGGGTCAGCTAGTTCCAGCCATTTATGACCACCATCCCGCCAGTTGTCCGGTTAACCCAGCCAGATGACGAGATTGATATGCCGACCAGTTGACCTAGCCAGTTCAGATCGAGGTGCCAGCCAGTTGGCCCAGCCAGTTCAGATTGAGATGCCAACCAGCCAGCTGAGCCCCAGCTAGTTCCAGCCATTCATGACTGATGAACCAAGCACCGAATAGATGGTTGATTGATGCTATGATGCTGTCTACGGTGGTGGTGTAGGTGTGCCGGAGGCCAAACGCTCATGAAGTGAAGAACACTGCCTGTGTTCCGAACAATGATCACCATCCTCCCGGTTGTCCAGTTGACCCAGATGACCAGATTGATATGCCGACCAGTTGACCCGGCCAGTTCAGATTGATATGCCGACCAGTTGACCCAGCCAGTCCAGATATGCCGACCAGCCAGTTGACCCTCAGCTAGTTCCAGCCATTCATGACCATCATTACCGGTGCTCGCAAAGCTGGTGCATCCTGGGGCAAGATCAGTGCGCTCTTGCAGATTCCAGCTCCACTGCCCGGTTTACTGTTTCCCGCGCTCCAGATCATCCAAATGGCATTCCACCGCCACGCTCGGGACGTCCAAGAATCTATACTAGTAGAGATGAGCGAGCAATTCTCTGTCATTAACCAAAATCCAATGGCTTCCACAAGGACATAAAGAGAGATCTAGGTCTCATCAGAACCATTCGGACGATTCTGACAAAGTATGGCCTGCAACATTGGAGAGCAAGACGACGCCCTTTCCTTAGTGATAGAGCTACCGCTGCAAGACTAAGTAGAAGACCGTCATCTTCAGTGATGAGTGCTCACTGGAGAGAGGCTCTTGGAAACAGCCAGCCTGGGTCTGGCGAACACCAAGGAATAGGTGGGACAAGGCCTGCATCACCACATACAAAAAGGACAAGGAGTGCATCGCCACATACAAAAAGGGCAAGGACATCTCAATCATGATCTGGGGCGCAATATGGATTGGTCGGAGGTCAGATACCGTCATCATGAAGAGGGATCAGGAGGAGGGTATACCAGTTGGTCATATCTTGATGTTCTTCCAGATCAGCTGCCCGCTGCTGGCAATCTGGTATGCTATTCATGCAAGAAAAGGCCCCCATTCATAAGGCAAAGACTGTGATGCATCGGCTGGAGCAATCAGGACAAGAGGCTTGTGGAGGAATGGAACGCAATTCCTCAAGAGATAATTGATCGTGCAATCATAGGGATGAGTGGGAGGGTCCGCAACTGCCTTCATGCCAAAGGCTGGTATACCAGGCATTAGAGAACCAGCCTGCGGCCAATCATTAGAGTGCAGTAGAACACCCCTTGTACTATTAATATACAGAGCATCAGCAACTGGCAATAAACGCTCATGAATTAGGAGCATTTGTTTGACAAGGACGAGATTGAGGTGGTGGGGCGCCTAACTCTCGAGGCACTCATCAATCTCCTCAATAGGACTGCATTGAGCACAACTATGCCGCTCAACCAATCATTTTACTCAGAATAGCTGAGGATAGACCTCGCGATGGCGGCAACTGTGTCAGTTGAATTTCTATAACATGTCCCGACCGCACTCATACGAGCTCTCGTCTCTCCCATCATAACCAACGTCAAGGTCTTCGTCATTCTACTCGACTGTCCAAAATGGTCTCTACCGAGGAAGGCATCGCCATAGCAGAGATCTGCGTCTACATTCCTGTCTTTATCCTTACTATTATCGTCGTCTTTCGCCATGGCTTCAAGAGACAAGCTGGTTGGATTTATCTTGCCATATTTTGTGTTGTTCGACTCGCTGGTGCAGGTTTCAAGATTGCCCAAACACACAACCCAACGAGCAAAACCGACATCGAATGGGCTGCCATTCTTCAGTCGATTGGCTTGAGTCCTCTACTGCTTGCAAGCTTGGGTCTTTTGAAACGAGTGTAAGTCAATAATGTCCCACAAGTCTATATGCTGATGGTTTGCCAGTACCGATGAAGTGTCCAACCACGTTCGCTCCGAGAACAACGCCTTCTCTGCGCTCGCCACTAGTTCCGGAATCGTGAACATTTTCTCAAAACGTGCCACAGCCAACTCTCGACGGAGTCGCATCATACAAATAGCAGCCCTTCCAACCATGATAGCACTGGCTCTTGCGATTTTTGGCGGAACAGATGAAGCCAGCGCCAATGCCTCGGATATCTCAGAGGGCAAGAAGCTCATGAAGATTGCGATCCTCATGTTCCTCGTGATCTACCTCCTCCACTTCGCATTGGTCGTCATCACCATGAAAGAACGTCGGTAATGCCCCACGAGGGGAGAAACGAATTTACTTGGCGGTGCTGGGCGCTCTTCCGCCCTTGGCTGTTCGCCTTCTCTACGGCATCCTCGCCGCATTTACAAACAACAAGGACTTCTCGATATTTGGTGGGAAGCCGTTGGTTCAGCTTTTCATGGCCATCGTCGAAGAGTTCATCATCGTTTGCTTCTATACCGTGGTCGGGCTCACTGCTGACGAGGTCCAAGGACGACGCGAAGTCCAAGGACGACGATTGAACGTTCGGCGCTGAGCATGGTCGACATTGAGAATCTTGACGTAGAGGAGCAAGAATTTTGGTCGAGGAAACTGTTGGGGTCCAAGGGCTGCTTTGGCGCGAACAAGCCCTTCCCGTGGTATTTTCGAGATTGTATATTACGAGCTAATAAACCTGATCAAGGGTGGCATCGCGTAGCGCACCCGTGTTCACTATCATTCGTCCTACATATGCCGGCCATTCCTCTTCTAGATCAGCCCCGCATCACTCAACCAACTACTTATCTACCAAGAGACACGCACAATGATGATGTTCGTAGTGCGAAAGAATTCTTTGAGACGTTCGTGCCAGAATTCCGGAACTCACACATGCTCCATAATACTCGGTCGACGAATTCCACTCTCGTCTTGGTCACCTGTTCGCTCAGTATACTTCTCTCTTCGAATCTCTCGGCGCAGGTCAAATGTGGCGAGTGGCGGATTGTGCTGCACACGGCATAAATCCCTGAGGATCTGGTCCAGATAGCGCCCGAGGTTGACTTCGCCAACAGTGGTCTTTCACCGGTTGCTATACTACCCACTGAGACACCAACGACTCAAGAAGCTCTCCATATCTCCCGTCAATATGGTCATAGTATCACTTGTGGTTGCTGGCGTTGGCCGTGCCATAGATGCATATAGCGAGAGAAGGGCCAGGAGGGAAGATCGCGGGCGCAATTCTGATCCACCAGATGGACAGACTGAAGGCGGTAGTCGGCCCCGCCCTCTGTATGCGTTGTTGAAAACACTGACGAACAATTGCAGAGACCAGTATTTCTTCTTCAGAAGCGGATCAGAGGCAGCGGGAGCTAGACGCCTTCCATGAGCTCCAAGACTATGCGGATTTCCAGAATGTCCTCTCGAGCAAAGTCCTCGACGACCTTTCGAGAGAGGACACATCGACGGCACAGAGTGGGTCGTCGTTCCCTCGACCGGATACTACCCGCTATGCTCCACGACGCATGATCAGTTCGCCAGCGCTCCAGCGTGGTCAACTACGCTGGCCTATCATCATCCCTCAAAGAGATGCTCTGAATGGTGACCGCAGTTGGATCCGAGCCTATCCGCGGCCTCTCATGAGTTGTGGGATCGACCAGCAGACATTCCTGAATGTTCTAGATTCTTTTGAAGTGCATATAAAGGTTGTGACAACTCTTGCGACTTGAAGGCCCGTACTGACCGACATCCGAGCTCTCGACTCGCCTGGAAGCTGTCAATATTGCAAGCAATACCTTTGGAATTGGATGGCGCGATGCACCTGAGACTTTCTCGAGAGCCATCCCCGCAGCAGTCCAGGTGATGAAAGCATATCAAAGAGATCGGAAGTAAGAGACGTGTCTATAGTTCCCGCATTTCTCTGACTGACAATCGATATAGAAGCAATTCCTTCCTCGACCATGTCAATGCATCGACCTTCCGTCCTCATGGACTGTTTGCGATGATCATTACTTCTCGACCAGACTCGCCCTTGCAAGTCATCACCGTTGACACCCCTCCTCATCGTCCACCAGCGTCCATCGAAAATGACATACCGATGATGGATGATGAACCAAACATGGGGACGGACGCTGGCAGTTCTGCTTCAGGACTCCATCCTCTATCTAGTACTCCTTCACAGATTGAGCAGGAACAATCGAATGATATGGAAGTCGACGAGGACCAGCGCACGCGATTTTTTCAAATGGTGAGCCACTTTCCGTTATTCCCCGTATTGGATGGACCGACAAGACTCAGCAGATACCCAATACCCATTCACCAGACCTCACTCAATTCGAACAGAGTGACGCGGGCTCATCCACAGGACGAAGTCCATTTTCTGTTCTCCTTTCCTCGGTCACCAAGCGTCGTGAGAGAAAGGCGGAGGCGGTGAACAAACGGAAACGGAAAGAACGGCGTTCCATATCTCGCACCAACAACGCGCTTGCTGCGGCCTTGGAAAGCGCTTCCTCGTCGAGTAGCATGGGACTAGGTGATCGGGAGATGAGGCCCAGATGGGAGAACATGAATATGGAAACGGCAAGTACACGCCTCATCTTCTTTCATGCAAGCCAACTGACCTTGTTTGACTTGGTAGAACGCCTTATACCTCGTGATTGTCAACAACACTTCGGATGACATGACAAGCCCTATGAGCCCGACGGGCTTTTCTCCTCCCAACGCCATGTCCCGATATCCAACAAGGGACGTTAAACAGAACTCAGGAGATATGATGTCCCCTCAAATGGGATTGAACGTCGAGACGAAACTTCCATACCATGACGCCAGATTCGCCGAGCCTCGGGACGCACCGCCTGCTTACAGCACGCGGTAATGGAACAGTCTGTTTGGAGCGCCACCACATCCCCGGATCCACATCGATCATGGCGAATCTTTCCCAGGGACGACTCAAGCATTGCCAGTTGCCAAAGGCATGTTGAAATCTCAAAGGGATCCGGGACAACTAGAACGCGGGCTAAGCATCTTATCACCCATTCCGGAGTTAGAGAACGATTTGCCGCGACTCGTCAAAGAGTATGGAGACATGAGCGCATGATTTTGGAGGATGGGAAGGCGTGATTGTCAAAGACAGATGTCGGTCCTGGCTTAGGACAGGCGCACAACAAACGATCCTGATGCGACTTCACACGTACTAGTACACTTTGTACTGCGCAAGGAACTCAGAAAGAGGTCAGAGTTGAGGTTGCAGGGAGAACAACCTGGAAGCACCGTCTTGACCAATATCTATTTATCCCTATTTATACAGAGTGGTCTTAGTCCGACATCGACAACCCTGTGGATCGCATCATAATACCAATCACTAGCGCTGGGGCTGCTGCATCTCCACATCCCTCTCACCACGGCTTCTAACAAGCGCCATCACCAGATGCCCAATAATGGTCTTCTTCGCAATATTCAGCGCAATGCCGCCAGCACTCTTCTTCTTGGGCTGTATAGGCTCCGAGCTATTCGAGCTATCAATTTGTCTTGCAACCTCGATATGTTGTTCCTTGACCTGTCTTCGCAGCGTCAAGCCTGTAACCTCAAAGATGATGACAATGATGAATTCCATAAGTAAGGCCACGCAGAGGAAGATGGTGGTATCGCCGTCAAGAATGTTGAATCTGGGGTTGTAGCTGAATGTGCTGAGGCCGGTGTAGACGAGGCGCACAAGAAGGAATGGAAGCGCGAGGGCGACGGCGAGGAAGAGTCGTTTTGTGCCTGCTTCTGCGTGCGACACGAAGATCGAGATGAGTGCCGTGAAGGCAACGATGGCAACGTAGGTGGCGATGAGGAGGATAGACCCTGCTTTGTTGAGAGAGCCTGGGTGGAACACTCCTCCACGGGCGGTGGTTTGTACAAAGTGGTTGCCCGCATCTACACCACCAACGATACCAAGAATGAGGCCAACGATGACAACGATCTGGAGGAACTGCAGCATTCGTTTGCTGAGGAACGTGTTGTATGTTTTGTGAATGTTGTCGAGAAGTGTGCTAAGAAGGCCAAGAATGGCAAGTTCGAGAGGAGAGACGGCGACGTTGTTGAGAATGGCAGATCCGATATAAAGACTCGTGTTGGTTGGGTAGTTGATGGTCGCCAGTTGCAGGGAAGGGCCAATGATACGTGCGAGACAAAATATGATCAGATAGACCCATCCTGAGTTTCGACCGAACCCGTGCCTCGTAGCGAGATAGATGCCGACAAAGAGAGAGGGGATGTAAACACAGAGCTCGCCAATAGAGACGCCACCTCGGTAATCGATGGTCATCGTGAATGTAGAAATTGATAAGGCTGGTGGAATTGATTGAGAATCTGAAAGCTTGAGATTGAAGTGCTTGCTTCATGCGAATGAATTATCAACAACTGACAGAGGAAACGACAGAAATAAATACTACCTTGAGCATCATCTGTTGGCGGCATACGACGCCTGCCTGAGGTCGTCGTACAGTAGGGACAGCCATATATCGACCATGCCGAAAGTGGTGGTCTCAACGCTGGCAAATTAGCCTCCCACAAAGATTTTGTGGTGATTAAGTTGCGCAGTGTGGCAGTCCTGTGCCAGGAGAGGCTCGATCTAGCAGTACCCGCGAGACACCAATCAGAAGGGCCATTTCTCTCCGCAACCTGAGCACCCTGGACGTGCGACGCGTTCTGCCTGGCCAAATTTCGCAGGTGGCCTGAAAGCTGGCGTCTATCGCAGTGAATGAACTCATCGGCCTCAGGCAGAGTGGGAGCTTCCAACCAATGCTCGGGAGCAATGTGCCTGATGTGAAGCAAATTTCGCAGCAGGGTTTAAGGGCCGATGTGGATAGAAAGGGTTTAGCAGCTCGTAGACCTGAAAGTGGAAGCCACTCTGTCAGCACCTTGATGTCTGTTCGGGCACTCCGTACCGATATGACGGTGCAAATGTCTCGATTAGGCATTCGATGCGCAAGAGATTTGTTGGCTCGCTTAATTAAACGTCGAGCATGCCATTTGGGGAGTGGCGTTGGCGTTGGCGGTTGAGGGTGTGGCTGTGGCTGAGCTTTCTTCGGCCTCCAGATGCTGGGCACACCAAGAAGATCACCATGAACGCGATTGTGCTGATGTCCTTCTGCCTCGGGAACATCATTGGGCCCGAGACGGTCCGAGACAGGGACGCAGTACATTCGGGCCAAGATTAGCATTGTTGCCATCCTCGACGTGCTTTATTTATGGGAGAATAACAAGCGAGATCAAGAAGGGCATCGTCATTTACCCCAAGAGTACGAGTTTCTAGATCTCACCGACGAGGATAAAAGTCTCAGATATCTACTCTGAGGAAATTTTGGCACCATATCCATTAGCCGTGACATCGATCGATTGGCCAGGTCGACGACTCTTATACCACCAAGCTTGCCCTTTCCTCCCAAACCTGTTCTTGGTCAGGCCAGCTCAAAGTGTTCAACATCCTTGATCTCCCCCCTCACTACCGCGGCCTTTGATATTTATTTCGTCAAGTCATCAATACGTTATTATGATCCTGCCAATCTATCCAAGAAACAGTTCGACCCCAACCTCATTGCTCCAGCCCGGGGACAACCCCATCTCTTCCCAGGCACTCTCGATGTCGATCTGTACGACGCCAGCAGATTCCCCGTCGGCGCCCTCGGTGACGATGCTCACTTTATCTTGCGGGATAGGCCGCGACTGCATCAGGACCATAAGGTCCTCGACATTTCTCTTTTTTGCATCCGAGATCCATATGCCCAGGACGCCCAAGGCTTTCAATTGGACGTGGCATCTGAGCCTTGACCCGTTTTCAGGCAAGGTAAATCGACTTTCAACGATCGCGCAGGCACCGGTCATCTTGCCCAGAAGTCCAATGATAGCCAGTTCAATCGGGCGGGCAGAAGACAGGCGGAAATCATGCACCGGCAATGCCGACCAGATGTCATATCCTCGTACAGGCAACTTGCCCTGCAACAATGTCCCCGTCTGAATGGGGACCGTCGGGGTGAGCGGTGCGGTTAACCACCCGCTCCTGTGGCTGCGGACGACCCATTTTCTCGTCCTCCCACTCTCATCGACATTCACACCGGGAAACTTGGTAATTGGCAAGACAAAGTTTATTTCGTGTTCGGCGATGTTGAAGACACCCAAGATGCCGGTCCCGACTTCGCTCTTCCCGTCATACACACCGATCTTCAGGACGCCCTCCTCCTCGTACTTGTCGTACACGCCCATGGTTTTGCCGACGTTGCTGGGCCGTAGAATCACGGTTTGCCCTCTCGGGTTTAACGCGGTCATTTGCTGAATGAGGCCGACATCGTGTTCGCCCGGGGAATCGGTAATGTAAATCGGTCCCCCGCTGATACATCGTGCCGCGGCGTGAAAGCCACTGTAGGGATGCGAGGTCTGAAACATGTCCCAGTCTGGTAAGACGTTCAGATGCTGCACAAACAGGGCATTGTGGGCGTTGACAAAGACATGCCATGGATGACTGGTCGGAATGTCCGGGAAGAAATCGTCCGAGTTCCGCAGCATGATGCGAGGGGTGTTTGTGGGCAGTAAGGAGTGAAACATGATTTGTGGGATCATCGACATGCACGAGATGGCTTTGCCAGACAGGTGGCGGAGGTGTGCCTGCGTCCAGGCGGATTGATACGTGTTCGTCAACGAGCGGCGATCCGGCGTGTCTTCGAGCAGGTCCAACATGAACTGGGCATCGGTCTTGACCCCCGTCACCCCACTGTCGGAAAGGAAGCGGTAAAAGTCGTCGTACAGGCGATGGATGTCGTCGGGGTGCACGACCAGCTTTCGACCCGCCGCCGGAATGCCTTCCCCGAGTGAGACTTCGCATGTCTTGTACGTCTTTGCAATCTCTCCTTCTCGCGAGATGGCCCCCCAGTACCCCAGCAAGGCATGCCAGACGGCAATGTCCCGAATCGCCGGATACTTTTCACGAATCTTGGCGCAAGCCGCCTTGAGTCCTTCGGGAAATCCGACCGGGTTGGCTTCAAAGGCTGTCCAGCCACGATGAAACTGGCTCGTCTCGTTTTGGACGCCGTCGAGAGATTGCCAATTGTCGTCAATGATCAAGATGCCAATGTGAATGTTGTGCTTGGCGAGCGAGTCGAGGCCGTCCATGATTTTGTCCGTGTTCAGGTCCTGACCGAGGGAGTTCCAAGTACAGTAAGCAAGGCTGTCATACCAAGACTCCAGCCATTGGGGATTTGGAGGGGCCCCTCCTCCGGGCGAGCCTGTCGCGTTGGAGACGAGAACGGTGTCCGAGTCGACCGACTCCACTGTGATGTGTTGCGGGAGCCGTTCGGCGGCCTCTTGATATGCGGAAGATTGACGGACCAGCCTTCGAGCTTCGTACATGATGGCGGCATTGGCGATCTCAAACTTCCACGCGGTCGCCGCCAGGATCCGAAACTTGCGGTCTTTGCCCGTGTCGTTTCGAGATTCGACGACAATGGCGCCGTCGTCGTCGGACCGGAACATGGTGAGCACTTCATCGATTCCATTGACGGCGAGGAGCACGACGTGGAGGCCATCAGATCGTAAAAACGCCAACAAAATGGCGGGCTCGGACAAGTGGAGCTTGCTGTCGCCGTGCCGGGGAGCCAACCAAGGGTCCCAGATTCTGACCAGGCCAAACCATTTGCAAGTCTGGGTGACGTGCCCCAGCACCTTCGACTCGAGCTCGGCATTCCCGTGTGACGGAAAGGGGATGGATGAGGCAGAGTCGATGCTGTAGAGCCGCCCTTCTGGTGCCTCACAAGGCAACTTCCGCACGGCCCAACCATCCTTGAGCGCGACCGGTGACGCTCCGAGGAAGTTGGGGTCCACCGGGGGTTGTAAAATGAGCTCTCCATCCGGAATGGCAAAGTTGTGGTACACCCACATCCATTCTGACTGCGAATCGACTCGGTAGCGCACCGTGAAGGGGACCCGTCGCCCCTTGTACGTTTTGTCTGCCGATGGATACGGGCTTGAGAGCTCAGCACTAAATGTGTAGCGGTACATGTCCCCTTCTGATTCGTCGTACAACAATGTCGGGCCGACGTCGACCTTTGGGAGATCTAACGCTCTCCACGGTGACTTGGTCCCCGTGTAGCTGCCGTGGTCGTACCATATCGATACCTCCCACGGCGGTTCAGGCAGCGACCGGGAGGATTCGAGAACGACGGTGAAATTGATCTGGACGACGTTAGGCCAATGATACCTCCGATGGGGACAATACGAAAACAGTCGGGAGCGACAAGTGACGGCATGGCCCAAAAGGTTGTCCACACTTACCGGCTCTCGGCTCGGAGATACCACCGTTACCTGGCCGAGTGGAGGAAAGGTGGCGAGCTTTGCGAATAGGGCCATTTGGGCCGGCCTGAAGAACTTAATCTGTGTCGGCTTGGGAGGACGGTTGATGGCCGACATCCGTGGAGCATAGTATCCCTCTGAGCTAACGGCGTGTGGCGCTCGGGATCCGGTTTGAGAAGCAGGAGATAAAAAAGACGCTGGCCCACGACAAGAATCAGTGTCTGCGATAGCCCCGACGTGGTTGCTCGGCAGCGCCACAAGCGACGTCAACCAAGATGTGGCGGGATGGAACCAGGATAACTAGGGATGATCCAGGACTGAAGAACCAGGGCTAGCAATCTTGTTGATCCTTTCTGCCAACCGGACTGGCGTTTCCGGCTGAGACGACTGGCTGGTGGGATGCCAGAGATGACTGGGGCTGGTGTGACGACAGATGCGCGCGCCGCTTCCCCACAGCAGTATTTCAGAGACCCCGAGTGCATGGCTAATCACTGCCGGTGCGAGATGAGTCTTCCGACCGAGACTGATATCCACCGAGAATTGATACGTCGTAGATCAGAAGGCAACGTGGTACGTAATGAATGGCATAAGCTCTAATTGATTGAGGGGCCCGTTTTAGCCGCTGCCGCCGTCGTTCATCCTGATCACGTGGCACCTCTCTGGCCAGCCTCGCCCATGGCGCTCTCGACTCGTCCCCACGGCCATCCTCAACATGTAGAGCCGGTTTCTGACCTTGACCTCAGTGGCCGTAAAAGTCCCGGAGTTCATCGTCCTCGGCGTCACTGCCCATTTCCACGCCGCTGTCCACAAACTCGGGCGGCACAGCATCGGCGGCTGCGTGACCCTTGTCGCGAGGCAGCTGGTGCACAAGACATGCTGGCGGCGCCCTCGTCTTCTTCTCCATCACCTGCTTCATGTAGCTCTGCACCGTCGGCAGTGACTTCGCTGCCCGAGCAATCGTCTCGATAGTCCGGTGATTGGTGGCCTTGACCGTCATCGTCACCGGTTGAAAATACTCTTGGTCAGCCTTCCACTTGGCTTGCCATGTCGCAGATTCGCCAGAGTCCCCCGCTGTTGCCGACAGAATCTGGGAACCGGTCCGCTCGACAAAGAAGGAGCAGATCATTTCGAGCCCGCCATATCGCATGTCCAGCACGGCGTACTCCGGAAAGAGCCAACGATCAGGGCACGCGGGCTGTGTGCTGGATGGGGCACTGGTGAGCTCCATCACGATGTGCTTGATAATTGCTTCGGGTCGTGGCGGTGGTGCATAGGTCATGTAGGGTGGAATCGGGCCACGCGCCCCGGCTGGAAACGGACTCGGTGACAGGCCTGACGATCCGGGTGGAGGGCGAGGGAGCGAAGCCGTCGAGTTATAAGTGGCGGGATGGGCCGCTGGTGGTGAAGACGCATGGACAGGAGTTGTCGACGGCTTTGGCTCTGGTCTCGTGTCGGCGCTGCCGTCCAGCTGGGGAAGTGCGGCGGACGTCGGGGCTGGTTGAGGTGGAGATTGGTGCTCCCGTTCTCGCCCGGCACGCTCGGCCTCCTGTCGCCGGATGACCGCGTTGAATTCATCGATGTGGCTTTGGAACTCTTTGAGCTGTTCGGGGGACGCTTTCGAGGTGGCAACCACTTTCATAAGCTCTTTCAACCGGGTGTTGGTCGCGGCACGCGCCGCGAGCATTTGAATGACTGGATCACTGTTACCCTTTGGCGGACTAGCTGCTGGCGCCGGCGGCCCCTCTCGCGAGGCGGGCGGAGCGGTCGGTGGAGTGGCCGAATGCGTTGCAGCAGCGGTGGGCTTTGTGCCTTCCTCCTGTTTGATCCCCACAGCTGACGCACTCGCTGGTCTTGCCACAGCCTGAGGAGTAGATGCCGGCGGACGAGGAGCCGAGGCTGGTGGGCAATATATACCATACTGCGGTGGAGGAGGGAAAGCAGCTTTCGCGGTGTGCTGGTTGGGATGACGGTAATATGACGCAGGTGCCAGCGGGTCCCGAACGGTGTAGAAAACGGCGTCAAAGGTATGAGGCTCTATGGTAATGGTAGCATTGCCCAACTTTTGCATAGACTTCGGATCCGGATTGTTCGGGGGGACGTCGATGACGCCCTTCCTTTTGACGGGTTTGGTCCAGTACTTCTGAAAAATGCCATCGCAAAGCCATTTCATCCGTGACCGATGTAGGGAGGCGGCGAGGGTGGCACTCTCGGCGATCGACTGAAATTCCTTCAGAGACAAATGGGCCGGTTGCTTCTGCCGGCTGGTGGGAAGAGGTTGCGATGCGGCCACTCTGGTGGGCAACGATTCGTCGACCGAGGGCGAGGATCGAGGGGTGGCTGGCGATGTCTCGACGAGGCTGACCCGCTTGACATATTTCCGCTTCTGTCGTGGCTCTGAAGACAGATTCGCACTGCCTTTCTTGGGCGCCACCAGAGGAGTGGACGCTGAGGTCCGAGCAGGCGAGGATTCGGCCACTCGCCGCTTCGCCGCTGATTCACGACGTTCCCGTGCTGGGAGGACACGCTTCTGCGGAGTCACGTCGGACATACCGCGCAGATACCGGATCGCGTCTGTATGCACAAGGGAAGTTTGTAGACCTGACTTCGCGACGCGGCCTTTGGAAACTATGTATTTAAAAGTAGAAACTTTGCCGAGGCCGATCCCAAGTTCACCGTTATTTATTGACAAGGAGAATAAACTCTGTTGGCGCCATTTCTTTCAAACCGGGATTACGAATCTAGAGCCTCGGTGCTGCTCGTCCCAATAACCCGGACAGGCTTCCTCAGAGAGGTCCTTGGTGATGCAGATTCACACCAGCAATCTCCGCAGGCCACTCTAACAAAGCTCTCACTCGGTCGTCTTTATCCAACATCAAGAACGTGATAATGGCAATGCACTCGGCCCTGCTTCTCCCTGTGATCCACCACTGCTGAACACCGGTCATTATTGCCAACCAATGCGCCAGAATCAACAATGCCGGCTTGTCCCTGGCAGAGAGCAAAGAGCGATATGGAGGCTCGAGGGCGCCCATGAATGTGACGAGTTTGTGGAAGGTGTGCATGCTGGGGTGGACGCGTCGCACGCAAAATAAATATTCAAGCGGAGAATAGTAAGGATTGTTTTTCGGGCTCGACTGAGGCGTGATGTCGCAGAGTTCCATGAACAACCTTTCTGTCTCGTCGTTCGGCTCGTCGAGCGGGCTGAGCGCCGAGCGCGACCAAAGAATGGCGTCCTGCATGACCGGATACCAGATGGAGTCAGGAATATAAGGTTTCAGTTCGGCGTCTAACAAGTTGAAGCCCATATGAATGGTCAGCCAAGTCATCGCGCCCTCTCTACTGGCCTCGGGTGCGTAAATGAAACTCTTGCTGGGGTCTGGGTCTGGAAGCATGAACTGATGGACGGCCAGCAGCATGACCGCGGAAAGGACGCCATCCATGTTCTGTTGGTGAAGTCTGCGAGAGAACTCTTGCCGTAAGAGAGAAAGAGCGGTGCTCCAGTGATAGGCATCTGCCAATTTACTCTGTCTGTGTTGAACGGGATGTTGAGCCGCGGGTAAGAGATGGTACAGATGCGCCGCCGACACTCCCAGAAGAGCATGAAGGAGATATGGAGTCTGGATGGCGATCGAGAACGCAGAAGACTTGAAGACATGCTGGGCAAAGGTTGATCCCATGGTGGCGCACGTCACCGTGTCGAAATGGTGCAGCATTTGGAACAGCGGCAGCACCTTGTCTGGCAACAATGTCTCAACAGGTAACACGGGCACGAGGAACAATGGCGGCTGAAGCGGGGCCCGCGAGTCCGACTGGGTGCGTCCCACCAAAGGATCAACAGGGTCGACAGATTGATCCGGGAGGGCAGATTTTGGCCTGATGGCAAGCCGGTCGGGCGGCGATACTGTGCGCTCACGCACGAGCGCATAATCGCAATCGATGCCATGATTCCGACAGCGGAGGCATCCTCCCCCTTCTCTGTTCTCGTCGCACTAAAGCGAGTGCATCAGCACATGTCGTGGAGGTTATATGCGGTGGTGTGGATGGTGTTGAGTGGTGGACCACACTCCGACCTACTTTGATCCGTCTTTGCTTGCAATTCCTACATCCCGTTCGCGATTTTCGATGTGACTTGCGGGCATGGAATGCAGATCTTGCCGGTGGACTCTCTTTGGTCGAGCTCTCAATGTCACGGGTCCATGCCACCCGGAATACACCTCTCAGGCTGCTGCGCCGGTCTTTTCGAAATTGACGGACCGCTGGAGGTTGCGGCATGTCGACGGTGAACCGGCTCTTCTCAGACGTCAAAAGGTAGAGCAACTCATGGGGGAAAGGAAGAAGTAGAAACGAACACGACATTTACCGGTTTCGGGCTCGTGGTGAGCAGCCCACTCCGCCTCACGACGAGATGGATATGGAGGAGAAGCGGGTACATGGAGACCAATCACATTGGAAAGCAGGCTCCAAAACGGGAAGGTTGTCGTATTCGGCTCAAGCTGACCAGGCCCCAGGCTTGGCCGGGTCATCCATGGCAGAGTCACAAAGCAGACAGGGTATGATTTATGACCGTGTCGATTTGCGCGGCGATCCACACGGACTGTGGTGGATGTCTACTCTGGTTCGCCGCTTTCTAGTCCCTCTATCCGAGACAACACCCTCCTTCTTCTACCGCCCGGGCAAACGCGCCCTGAAAGAACTCCATCATGGCGGTGTAGTGGAACAAAATGCCGCCCAGGACCGCAACGTGCCAAATATTGTGGCTGGCCCCGGCATAGTCAAACAAACCCGGCCACCATTTCTCCGGCACCTGACTCGCGTAGATGATGGCTCCGCTTACGTATACCATCAAGCTCTTGATCACCGGCGCATAAAAGTAAAAGGTCCACTCGACTCCTCTTGTCAAATTCAGCTGCAGGACCGGTGCGAATCCAGTCGCTGCGAGGGCGACGTAGAACGCGACCCGGGCCCACGCCATGTTGGCCTGGTTGAATCTCTCATTCCAAGGGAGAATGGCTCCAAGAAGTCCGAGAGAGACGGTGAGGGTCATGTACGCGGCTCGGGAGACAGGCTCACAGTAGAAGGCCGTCCATTCGGTGGTCAAGATGCTGGCGGCCACCAAAAATGAGATCCCGGTATAGTCGACACAGGCAAACCGATCGAGCAGGCATTTGTCGGCAATACTGTTCATGGTATGCCAGACCGATGAACATATGAGACATTTGCAGGCAGCGAAAAAAAAGCACGCCGCGATCAACACGTCCCACTTGGAAGAATCTGGAAAGGTCGGCGAGGATGGGTAATAGTGCAGCGCGACGGCGAGCACGACGATCAGTCCGATGACATGGGACCAGATGTTGACCGTCTCGTTCGAGGGCCGGAAAATCGACGTGACGCATTCGACCTGGGTCCGGCTGAACCGGTATCCACGAAGGATGTGGGGGTTATTCCGCCACGGAACGGGCAGATCGTCGTAATGGATGAGCCTGGTTTCTGCCGCCCGAGTCAAAGCATGCGAAATCGATTCCGCCAGGAGGTCTCTCGCCCGGAGAGCTTTGTCGTAGCCTTCTTCGAGAATCTCCCGGGTGGCAATGAGCGATTCATCCACCCTTTTCCAGCCCGACTCCAGAAGCTTTTTTTTGCGTTCGTGCGCTCGGGCTTCGAGCTCCGACAGATAGTTTTCCATGATCCGCATGCCGACCTGCGCCTTCTGTTCCAGCGTCTCGCGGGTGGGCACGAAATCATTGTACTTTGTCTCGAGTGTCTCCACCAGGATGGAAGCACGGTGTCTCGCGGCGCCCCACAAGACTTCTCCCGAGTGGTAGGGCGAACACGAGTCTCGAACATCTTTCAGAGCGTTGTAGGCGTGCTCGAGCTGGGCATCGAAGTGGACCAGGCTTTCCTGTCGGTATTTTTCTAGGAGGTCAAGCCGTCGCTTCAGCTCGCTCAAAAAAAGGTCCACGCGGACAAAGACCGCGTCAGCATTACAGATACTCGATCGTCGGCGCCTCGACGAGTCATAGGAGTGGCGACGTCCGCGCCTCAGTAAAGGTGTCCGCTCGTCATGGCGCGCCGTGCTCGAGGCACGACTCTGCGTGGACGTGTCGACGACCGTGGCCGTGGGCGTCGACGTCGCCGTATAGGACATAGCTCTGACAGAACGTCATACGGCTGCCAGTCGAAGGTCGCGAGGCCGTTGCGCAATTCCAGGCGGAGAGCGAGGGCAAACAGAATTCCGCCGGGGATGGCGCAGAGATATATACTTGAGGAATATGTTCAGCGTCACGCTGGCAGTAAAGACTGACTGTAGTGGGGACTGGTCGTTGACATTTGGGTGGAGTATCTACACAACAGCTACCAGTGACTAAATGTTCATCAGTCCGGCCTTGGCACTCGCATCAAACTGCACACTAGCCATGACATCTCACATGCTAATTCTACTCCGGCCCATTGGCTGTCTCGTTGGGCTCTCTCACATGTGCTCAGGCAGGAATATACAGGACATGTCCACTACCGACCGCCCGTGCTGTAGCAACCAGTCCTATTGGCGTTTTGGCAGCTGGCCAGAACAGATCGTGTCATGCGTCTTACCCGTCAGGTCTTTGACTTGTCGCCTCCCAGGTCCTCGATCTCGCCTCGGTCTCCAATCGCGTCACCGTAGGGTGTCTGCATGCACGATAGTCGCTCCAAGGTTGCGCTACGGTCCGCTGGTCTTGACAGGATTCTCATCCGACGTCAACCGTGGTTGTCCGGTTTCTGAAATCGGCCTTGAATCCAGCAGCGATACATTTTGAGGCGCCTTTGCCGATTGACGATCAGCCTCCGGTCGATGTCGAGGTTGACGATATCGAAAAGGGCGCCGCCCCAGATCCTGTCCAATTCTTCCTTGTCAAAAAAATAAACCCTGGTCCCGTCGCCTCGGACGTAGAAGTTCTCTTCCATCCACCGCCCGGCTTTGAACCGGACCTGGGCAAGGTCGCCTCTGCCGTAGTCCCGGAAGAGCACTTGGCCGCCCGGTCGGAGCAACCGACGAACGTTCTGAACAGCTTGGTCCCACTGCTTCGGATTCAAGGCTGAGAAGATGAAGATCATGATCACGACGTCGACGGTCCCCTCTTCGAAGCCGGGCGGAAGAGTGTCAGCGGCCGCATCCCAGAGATCGGCCCTCAAGCGGCCGCCACTTTTCTCGTAATCATCCGCCCTTCTCATCGTCTCTACGGCTCTCTGGCTGAAGTCGACCGCGACGAGGTTCAGATCGGGATTCTCATTCATCCGCAAGATAGGAAATGCAGTGTTTCCGGCGCCCGCGCCGATCTCAAGCACAACCTTCTTCCCGGCATCTTTTCGTGTCACCTCGAGGAGGACGGGGAACTCCTGCACCAGCCACTTGCGGTCTTTGAAAAAAGTACTCGCCTTTTGCTTGTAGAACAAGTCCCACCATTTTTCCGGGCTTTGGTTAAAGCGCGCACGGTCAAAGTCCGACACCGGGGCAGCGCGTTGAGCGGCATACTGCGCCTCGCAATACTCGAGGTGAGCCTCGTCCGGAAGAACATGGTCCCACGCATTGTACTCAAAGACATCATCTGACTCGGAAAGGTAGCGCTGTCCGAATTGAAACGGGTCTGTCCGCTTTGAATTCGTCGCTGGGTCGTGCGAACGGTGGGCAGGAATGGCCGACTCGGCTGCGTTCAGAGTTAAGGAATTGGGCGATTCAGGGCCCATCAGACTCAGAGCTTTGACTGATGTTTCAACGTCCGCGGCCGAGGTGGCCTCCTCAAAACCTCTGTCTGGTGCCATCATGGTTGAATTTCACAGGTAATCTTGCTGACTGGGAAATCCGCCTTTGGTTTAGGCGGCACTCTCTTTGAGGAATGGCCTAGGTCTTGGCTGCCCGCCGCTTTTGACGTCTATAAGAACCGCCCTCCTCATCCTCCTCGACATCGACCTTTTCCTCCGTCCTACTCCCCCCCATCTTCGCCCTTGCACTCTCCCATGCTTCACATGGCGCAGTCAAAGCCCTGTACTTTCAGGCCTCCCAACTTTTCCCCCTTTTTCCGCCGTCTTCCGCCTGCCACCGTCCTGCCGACCCTCCAATCATCGACCCTCCCTTCGTCACGACCACGACTCGAGGGGTTTCGGCCCTCCGATGCTACCACTTCTGCCTGACAACTTCGACCCCACTTGACATGCAATATGCTGACGTGGTTCGCCATTTTCGTCGCGTCAGCCGGACTCTACCGTGAGTGTGTGACGATGATCTCCTGGAGTTGCCCCGGTTCGTCACCACTCAGGGGCTGACCATCCTCCGCAGCGTCGATGAAAAAGACGACCTCTACGATATCAAGAGTTGGCTACCAGATTTCAGCAATGCGCCGCCGCTCGCGTTTTCCCCCAATTTCGGCGCGGAGTCATCAATGACTTGACGATCTACGTCTTACGAACACCCGCGTGAGGCAAAGGCGCCTGCTTCAGCGCCCACAATTTGGCGCACCGATCCAGTTGGGCCGGGGGTTTACCGGAGATGGCTGGAGGGGCACCTCGTTCTCCCACACCAGAAATATGCGCAGCAAGCCAACATCTAATCAATAAAATGCCTCATGAGCATCAGCAGCGAGTCTGCCTTGCCGACTGTGACAGATGCGCCTCGAGCCGAACGCCTTTACCCTGGACACGCTGAAAAAGTTGGAAAGTTGGACAATTGGCTCGAGTCTGCCTCGCACTCTGCTAGTTATGCCGGGTCAGCTCGTTCCGTTTCCGCATACGAGGATTTCCGGCGCAAAGCCACGGCGCAAGTCCGTTTTCTGCGACTTGGGTTCCGAGGAGGGGAATCATACAACGACGGACTCATCCAATGCCAATCACGGCCACGGCGTGGGTGAAGGAACCCACGACTCAGGCTACGGGAGAAGGAGAATCGTGCGATGGACGTGTCCAATACCTCCAACTGTCGACGATCGTCTTCAGTGCCAAATTTTGAAGCGGTGGAAAAGGCCACAACTAGGTGTCGTCACCTCACCTCTTCTGTCCGCCGCAGAAGCAAATAGCTGGGTTCGACGATGTCGGGTGTTATGCTGCCCTGGGCATCGACTCGGATCTACGTGAAGCCACGCGCAAGGCGTTCCGTGGCATCATCAACCATTTGACGCAAACCAAGGGCCTTTCGCGAGTCGAAGCGTACATGCTCGCCAGTGTCGTTGTTGATTTGAAGTTGGCCGAAGTTGTCGACATGCCCAACTTTGCGGTGGCCGCAAGCCTACCACGGAATATCTTTGTCAATGTATCTGCTTAGCCTGACGGGTTCAGAAATTCAATCCTTCCCATCACCCCACAGCTTAAACACGCAACAGATCATCAAGGTCTTGGCAAAGCCAGTGTCTTGGCAAATCATCTCCATAAATTATCCGTTCATCCAAAGCCTATTTTGATCATTAATTTACAACTTACGTTCAACTTACCTTCCAGCAAGCGACTCTTTCATCCACTTCAGCCAAAGGTAACACATCATCTTTAAATGGAAGGACCAACGAAACGCGAAAACTCCGAAAAACCCAAAAGAAAAAGAAAAAGAAAAAGCAAAAGCAAGGAAGGCAACCAAGCTTCTGGGTCCTCTCCAGCTCCTGGTTCCGCTCCAGCTCCAGTGTCCGCTCCAGTTCCAGTGTCCGCCCCAGCTCCGGCGTCCGGCTCTGTTATCTCGAATGAGGATTACAACGAACGCTCATCGGAACGCACCGAAGTCTTGGAAAAAATTAAGAGACTACTCAAGGACGCTCCCGTCACTCCTGTTTTCTGGGCAATCTGTCATCTCGCTGATATGAACCGCTTGCAAGACATTGCTCTCTCGGGTCAAAAAGTTGTTAAGTACATCGGGATTCCACTCACTTCTGTAGTGGCGGATTGTGAGTCCCTAGGTCAAATCTCGATGGATACATGCTCATTCTTAACAGGGACTCAGCGATCCCAAAATTCGAAATCGCCACCATCCGAAACAACCTCACGACGTTCAGAGGGTCCAAAGAGACGCAAACTGAACTCTGATGGACTACCGTCGGTGCTCCGATCGGCGACAGAAAAGGCTAATGCAAGTCCATATTGTCCCGTCCTTCAGAATGCTTTTGTCGGACAATACACACAGTGCAAAGAGCGCGATGGCCACAGATGTATCCTGACGAAGAGACCAAAACCTGAGGCAGCCCACATATTTCCATACTGTATGCTCGACCCACGCCGCCCAACCAAGCAAAACGAATCAAAGCCAGATTTTTGGGAATCCTTAGAGCTCTTCTGGGATAAGGATCGGATCGACAAATGGAGAAAGAAGATCTTTCCGGATTCTGAGAATCCTAATGTTGGTGTTGACAGATGCTTCAATCTCCTCTTTCTCTCGCGTGACGCACATGACATGTGGAATCGGGGACTGTTCGCACTAAAGCCGCTGAACCTTTCACCTAATCAGAAGGAACTGACTGTCCAAATCTTCTTACAACCTCCGGGTAAATACGAGGCTGGCGACCGGATTGATTTGCTTACAAAACCTACATCAACAAAAGGCTTGGCGGTCGTCGGGGATGGATTCGATTTGCACCGCCTTCAGGATGATGGCTCAAGCGTGCGGATTTGTTCTGGAGATGTGTTTACTATCACCACCACGGATCCCGAGAAGATGCCATTACCAAGCGTGGAACTCTTGGAGATGCAGTGGCATCTTCAACGTCTGGTGGGAATGTCGGGTGCTGCGGGATGGTCCAACTTGGATGACAGTGACGACGACTCCATCGATGATGGCGATTGCTGGCCTATTCGGGACTCTTTCAACGTGCACGACTCCTTGAACAGAGTCCGCGATTGGGTCAGTGCGGAGGCTGCAGAAATGACGGCCGAGACTTCAACACCAGAGCAAGGTGGTTCTGTGGTCGAGTGTTATTGAAGGGGCCGAACGGACTGGACATCAGCTGGCTAAGGGGATTGGTGGCGGTGATGAGGAGGGCGGCAGGACCTTGCGAACATTGAAAAGTCAAAGCCGGAGTTGAGGCAGGTCATTGACTTGTTGGCGATGAACGAGAAGCCAGCAGGAACCGGCTAATCCTCGGAGCAGCCTCAGGATTCCAAGCTCAAAGGCTGTTATTTGTCTGTCTTTGACCAATATGTACAACCATGGACACCACGTACACGGTCGGCAGTCATTAATTTGTTGATGATATTTCTCGTTCCATCTCTCTCAACTTAGTCCTCGACTTGAGATAAGATACCGTCACCGCTGACGCACCTCCTCCCTCCTGCTCCGAAGCAAGGGCCACGCCTCCTCACACCAACCACCCAGCCGATCCCTCTTCTCTCCAGCCCAGCGGCGAGGAATTACAGCCATATCCGTGCGGCCTTGGTGCTGGCGTACTACTACTTCCGCTCCGGCGCTCTGGTCGCCGATCCGCTGACCCCAATAACCGCAGATCTGCTGCCATTGGCGGTCTTGCAGTCCTTGTTCTACGCCGTGTGTCTTCCAGCGGCGGGGACGTGGGTCAGTGGGAGGGCGACAACGACGACACCAACGACGTCGTCGTCGATGACAACGGGCAGGAAGACGGAGGTGAGCGACGTCGGGAAAGGAGCCAAGGGCCGCGACGGGGAGCGTGAGGAAGAAGTTGGGTGTGCCGGTATCCGCAAAGGGCACAGTTGGGAAAGCAGCCGGTGGAGAGGCGACAGTTGGGAATGGTGGAAGTTGGAAGAGCAGGATCATGGTATTACCATTCTCTTGTGCCGACTGCAAGCTCGAGCCAAATGCTGACAGACTTTTCAGCCGACAATCCTCTGCTTGATCATGACCCTGGTCCTACCACCTGTCCCGCTGGCGGTTCTGGCCCTCGCTCTCGGTGCACCGCTGTACCCGACCTCTCTCCTGCCGCACACGCTCGTCCTCGCGTTCACGCGGACATTTTCGCGCGATTTCGATCGGATCGAGAGAGATGAGATCTGCCACGGTAATGTCGTCTCCCTCCTCGGATTCCTGCCCATCTTCTACACACACGGCGTCTCCAGCCTGGCGTGGCGGGACGTCGCGGCTGCCTGGCTCCCGTTCGACGAAGCCGGTGTCTGGGCTGGAACCGTGGGAAGTGTTGTCGGCGGTTGGATCGGCGCGGTGCCAATCGCGTTGGATTGGGACCGTTAGTGGCAGAAGTGGCCCTGTACCGTGCTCTGGGGCGTCGTTTTGGGCTGGGCAGTCGGACTTCTCACTGGCCTGCTCAGAGTGGGAATTGGGAGGAGAATCAATTTGAGCGAGACGGAAGACGAGGACGCTGATTTTGATGTGGACCGACCACCAATACCCGCGGACAAGAGCGACTGACAGGTCGAGGTCAGTTGACTTGGTTGACCTCTGATGTGATGACCAGTCATCCAGAGTACTCTGGTGCTCGTGCGCACGGATTCCCGGTCCAGACCGACTCAGCCAGAGATCAATGCAGCAGCACCCTCTGAGCTTGTCAAGTTGTCCACCCATCAAGCAGCATGCCGAGACAGAATTGGTTGGTTTCCAGTCGAGTCAGGCTGGAACGGACGAGTGGCACACAAAGTTTTGTGGCAAGTTGCGTCGGTTTGCTCGGGAGGAATACAATCAGCAATCAACGCTCGATCACGACTGATTGGCAAATACTCCACCCTACAATCAATCTTTGGCACCTCAGTTTTCATCCTGAAGGAGTGAAGCTCTTGCTTGGTCCATTTCATCATCACTCCCCAAATATTCTCTTTTGTCGTGTCGGAATGGTTCTTCTTTACCTTGCCCTTTTCAACAAGTTGTTGTCGGAATTGCCGATAATGTTCGGGCCCGTGTTGAGCTGCGGACCTCTGCTTTGGCCTTTGCACTCCCATCTTGTACCGGGTAGCTGTCTGCAGGGAGGATGATATAACTAAGCGAAGAAGCTTTTATGCCATGGAAAGGCGAGATTTCAGGCTCCCAGTGACCTGTTTGACGCAAATGTGAGTAGACCTGGAGAATATCTGGAGGTAGACTAATTTTGACGATGCGGTTGGGCCGTGATATCCTGGAGGTCGGAGGGAGGGAAGGAGAGAGGAGGAATCCTCCACATATAGAGTAGAGACGCCATTATTGGAGGTATCATTCGCCCAACGATCAAGGATTCCGTTGCTAATTCTGAAGAGGACCATATCTGGCAACCGGGCACCCTTGGGACGTGAGGAGTTGGTTTGTACTGTTTTTGCCTGGGAAATCCGCCTCCGGTTTAGCAGGCATTTCCTTTGAGGAATAGCTCGGGTCTTGGCCGCCCGCCGCTTTTGACGTCTCTATAACAACCGCCCACCCATCCTCCTCGACGTCGACCATTTCCTCCATCCTAGTCTCTCCTATCTTATCCCCAGCACTCTCCCCCTGCTTCACAAGGCGCAGTCAAAGCCCGCACTTCCAGGCCTCCCAAATTCCCCCCCTTTCCGGCGCCCTCCGCCTGCCTCCGTCCGACCGTAAGAATGTTTCAGGGCGTACTGATGATGCATTCCCTCAGACCAGGCGCAATAAGGTCCTTTGAATGTCTCCTTTTCATCGACAACCTTTCCATTCATTATGAAGACTATCCCCTCGCCGTTGATTTTCCCCTCCTCATAGAGCTTGATGACGGCTTTGATATTGATGTGCTGTCGTTCGGGTTGATAGTGAGGGTTATTGGGATCCAAGAAGCCACGGAGTTCTTGGAGGCGCTTGTGCACATCAAAAGGTTCGACCCAAGGGATCCCGGGGGAAAATTTAATTGCGGACTCCATTATGAAGAATTTTGCGCTTGCAGCAGGCGTCGAGTGTGGGCAGAAACTGATGCTTGACCACAAATTTCTCTTCGCGATGCGGGCCCAGCCTTGACTCGGCAGCCTGGGATTGTACTTTCAGCGTCTTCCCTCCGGTCACTTGTGTGGCACCTCTTCCTGTGCCATCCATTTGGATTCTCGTAGAGATCATCGAACCACACCGGTTTGACTTGCAGAGCCTCTACTACCAAGGTGTGCAATATAAGTGTAACAGTAATGGCAAACTTCATCTGGTGCGAAGGTGCATTGACATTTCGAGAGTCACTTGACTGGCATGTGCAATGAGGTCACATGCCCACGTCACGAGGGGTGGCGACCTGCTTTGACTCAAGTGTCGCAGCCTTGGAATCGACTTATTTCTCTCTTCCACATTCTCAATCGGCCGTATTGGTTTGCCTCATCAACCATGTCCTCTCACGACGACCATGCCGCTCGCCCTCCCCGACCACGAGATGGCGAGGGAGGGAAGTACCGGAGTGACAACTACACCGACCGCGCCAGACCCCGCCCGCCTCGCTACGACTCCAAGGATGACCCTGGAAGACATGATCGCGATTCTCGTGACGTTGAACCCGTGGAGAAGAGACCGGTCCGGTCAGGAAGGCCACCACGCAAAGATGATGACGTCGGAGTCGGCGACAGTCGAGTCCCTGCAAGACACCAGAGTCGCAGAGATGCCAGCCCTGATGGCCTGAGACGGGGGAAGAGCTACGACGAGCC
>Ga0255336_100375_pt1 | contig 78451 bp, 80 predicted proteins | sample MeOH1_35cm_T3_17_FD_189102 | JGI IMG/M metagenome (GOLD analysis project Ga0255336, IMG submission 189102) | Sandy soil microbial communities from University of British Columbia, Vancouver, Canada - MeOH1_35cm_T3_179 | ecosystem: Engineered > Artificial ecosystem > Sand microcosm > Unclassified ... | reverse complement strand
ACCCTCCCCCCACCAGACCGTTTAAAAACTCTTTCGACTCAACCACAATGTCATGGGCTGAGACTGCGGACAACGCCTTCGTGATTCGCTCCTCCCCCCCCACGAGACGAGCGATATGGTGCCGTCTGCGCCGGAGCCAGCGCCCTCATCCCGCGCCTGCGACCAGCCCAATCGAGACACGGACAGGATACCACCATTGCTAACAGCCAAGTGAAGGGGGAGCGCGGACGCTGAGTTGTGTCTGAAGAGTGGGCTCCTAACGGCCAAGGTGCATATCAACTCCCTGTATTGTCTGCATCAGCCCCATCTCATCTTCACGCGGCCCGCTCATTGACCTCGCAGAAGGGTCTGCTGGCATTCTGCACATTCTGCACATTCTGCAGAGTGCCTTGACCTTGTGAGGGGCAGTATGGCCTGGGCGATACCCCCCACCGACGCTGGGACCTTGTCATCTGGAGTTGTTGTCTTTCTCCAGACTCAACTGACAGCTGAAATCGAGCCTTTGGAGCTTCTGGTCTGAAACAATGGGTTCTGAAGGAAATGACGCTCCCACTCTTGATGCCGCAACAAATGAGCTCGTTGAGTCCCTCCAAGCCCTCACCCAGCAAATTTCCCAGGCGTCCAAGGACTACAAGGATCCCTCGGGACAACAAGGTCTGCTGTTGCGTCAACGAATGACCAATGCGGCCAGGCAAATCATCAACACCATCCGGGAGCCTGGTGAGACGCCGTATGAATTCTCAACACACGTTAAGTTTTCCGGTCGTCCACACCAGGACCATGACGGCTGACACTGCTCCAGATGGCGGAGATGGGCGCGATTCGGATGTTCATGAAGATGAGAGCATTTGACAAGATTCCGCTGGAAGGAAGCATTTCCTACCGAGATTTGGCGGCCAGTCTTGGTGCGGAGGAGCCGCTCGTCAGTACGCTTGTTGATTTCACCTTTCGGAGGAGGATGATTGACGGGTACAAGCTCGCATGGCGTGGATGATGGTGGCTACTGGTAAGTTGGGTGGGCATGCGCGACGGTCCAGCCTCGTCTGACCGATACAGGTTTCCTCCATCAAATTGGCGAGGACCGTGTTGCCCATTCGAGGCTTTCAAAGCTCTATGTCTATGGCAATCCTCAAGGTGTCTTCTTCCAGATCATGTAACCCACCCACCTTCCTCCTGCCACTAGACACTGAGTGTCTGTTCCAGGTTCGATGAATCCTTGGTCCCATGGGTCCAATGGCCTCAATTCTTCGACAAGTACGGTCTGAAAGAACCCAAACTGGGCAATTACAACCCCCACTCCTTCGCGTGGGGCGACGAGGACAAAACCTTCTGGGAGGTCATCAGCAAGTACCCGGAACGCCAGGTCGATTTCAATCAAAGCATGAACACGCTCGACGAGGTGCTGCCCGTGACGGGGATGTACGATTTCAGCTGGATCGCCACGGTGGAAGGACCCGAGGACAGACCGCTGATTGTCGATGTTGGCGGTGGGAAAGGCCAGGCCCTCAAGCGCATCATGGCTGCGTTCCCAGAGATCCCAGCCAAGAGGTTGGTGTTGCAGGATCGAGAACCCGTCATTGAGGAAGTCATTCAAGCCAATGAGCCCGGGTTTGAAGAGGTCAAGAAGATCCCTCATGATTTCTTCAAACCGAATCCTGTCCAAGGTGAGTTCTGCCCCTCCATCTTGCTTTCTCCGCCCCACTGACTCTTCCCATTTCCAGGCGCTCTCGTCTACTACATCCGCCGCTGTATGCATGACTGGTCCGACGACAACGATCGCATCATCCTCTCCCACCTCGCCGACGCCATGGCCCCGGACTCCAAGGTCCTCATCACCGAGCAGATCATGCCCAACCCGCCCACGGCCCTGAATGCCTGGACGGATCTCTGCATGTTGAATCTTGGTGGCAAGGAGCGGACGGAGAAGATGTTCGATGCGCTGACCGCGAGCGCGGGGTTGAAGATGGTCGGTGTGCACAAGAGCTTAGCGACTGATGTTGCGGTCATCGAGTGCGTGAAGGCGTGACCGGAGGCGACGGAATGTGAAGTTGAGCGCTATGCCAGAAACATGGCCCGCCATATATAAGACCCCTATACAGCAGGCGTAACCTCATAGATTGTCAACTGTGAATTCCTCTCCATCTATCTGGACACTTTTTAAGACCTTATTGAGGCCAGGCGCCCGGAATCTCCCAAGGAGCCGGCCCTTCACAGTGTCTTCGATATTCTCATGTCCGGAGATAATTGCCCTCGTCGCCTTTCTCCCATTCGAAAAATCAAGTCTAAGAAGAAATCCATCTGGCCCTGAAAATGCGTCCACGGCTTTCGTGGAAGGGCCTGTTTGAGACCTGGCGGCCCAAAGCCTAAGTTTGGCTCGGAAGGGGGGCGAATTGAGGTGTCCCGAAGGTTCCAGAACGCTGTCCAGGCGGTATTGAGATCATTGGCTTGTGGGCCCGCGCCAGAAGTGGAGGGCGATTCGAGTGTCGATTCAGGAGAAAAGGCAACAGACTGCAATATGGACGAAAGGTAACGGTGGGGTCAGAACTCGGTGCAATGCTCAATGACCTCGACTGGGTGGGCTGGTATGTGGTGTAGGGAGTGCCCATGCCTTTCCGTAGCAGCATTGCCGACATTACCAATGACGTGATCCAAGCGTGACTATCTCGGAATTTCAGGATCATGTTCTGTTCTCATTCGAACAATTTGTGGCGGAAGCGTTGGTGATGAGGATCCGAAGGCTGGAGGAGCAGGGCCGCTGGTCACATGAGGGATGAATGAAAGAAAGGCTCAACAACGGCCAACACGGATCGTGGTCGTCAAGTGCGGAATCTTCTCGTCAGGCAAATGCACCAACAATGGCCATAAGGAGGCCTCCCAAGCAAACCGCGAGGCAGGCTTCTATCCTTCTCCTTCCTTTCAACACCTGGTAACTCTTCTCGCTCAAAAAGTCTTCAGCAATCAACTGCACCAGGCCAGCGAACAATAAAAGACCGCTGCTAATGGCGTTCGTGATGCCCACCATCAACAGCCCGACTTCCGAGGCTGGATCGTACAACGAGTGCATCCAGATTCCGATGGCTTGACCAATGGGCGTCGTCGTGCCGTATGCTAATGCCATCAGCCACGGCTTCGGACTACGAGCGTCGAACAAGTTTGGGATGAGCGCGGCAATTCGAGCTCCGAGTGCGAGCCCCTCAAATGCCTGATGGAAGCAGATGGCGACGAGCAAGACGACGAACTCGGTTCCTGTGGCAACGGAGACAGCCATGCCAATGAAGATGCTGTGAAACAGGATTCCAGCTTCGAGGAGAAGGCACTGTAGGAGGAGCCTCTGAGGATTGACCTCGGAGCTCACAGACGCCGAGTAATGATCGTGGCCATGTGCTCGGTGCGCGAATGGCGTTCTCAAAGAAAGAGATTCGCCGGCGATGGGATCCAGGGCCTCAAGATCATCCAAATCCTCGTCGGATTCATGGGAGTCCGACTCGTGGGCCTTGGGAGTGGTGGCATCGTTGTCGTCCGAGTATGGATCACCAGCGGCTTCTAGACGATGCAAGCCGATGTTGCCATTCGCATGGGTTCCGGCTGCGAATGTCTCGCTACCGTGTGAGGATGGTGTCCGGCTAGGAGGTCGCTCCTCTGGTATCATTTCCCAGTCCGTAGCATGACTATGTCCGGCACCTCGTGTTGCAAAGAACATCTCAATCATGACCACCATGAAGACGGCGGCCATGGCCACCAACCCGGCCATCTGTGGATACGTTTTATTCCAAAAGTCGGGAAGACATGGATCTGTCATGGATATGAACGCGGTCGGCAGGAGATGAATGAACGCCGTCGCCAGGAGCACACCCGTTCCAAAATGTCTCGAAAGAAAAAGAACGTGGTGCGGGATGGGCAGGTCAGGAAATCGTCTGGCGATGATGGGAAAGGAGCATGCTACACTGAGGTCAGCCTCGGGAGGGAATGACGAGCATCCAATGACATACCGAGTGTACTCAAGGCCAGAATGAGGAACAAGGCAAAAACGTGGATTCCGGTGTCGTAGGAACCACGATTACCCGTGGTGCCACACGACGGCTTGACAGCCTCATCTTGCCTTCGCTGTAGTTCGGCGTGTAAAACGTCAATTGGTAGGGTGGTCAATATGCCAAAGTCGTCAAGGTCTGCTTGAGATAAGAGAGAGGACAACCAACTCCACGCGGGAAGCCGTTGAAATACCTTGAAGACCCGACATCTGATGCATTACTCTCTATCCTCCTCTCGCAACGTTCATCGTTCCATCCACCCTCCATACACGCGACGCTGGAAGGTCTGACTGTGCCACCAGCTGATGCGCGTGGACGTTGCAGCCAGTAGTTGCGTAAACTTTTCGGAGGGTCCGGACGCGCGGCGCCCGAAACAGGAGGCTAGAGGGCGGCTGAGATCCCTAAGATCTCCCCGCTTTTCAAAGAATAGCCTGGTCAAGAGCCCCGATACAAGGTCCTTTAAAGATTCGCGACATGAAAACTAATTGTGGCCTGAAATCTGAATCGCAGCCAGATGTCTGTCACGTGACAATGGCGACCTCATTGGTCCTCATTTTTAAAAAAGAATATATAGAGAAGCCGCGATTTTAGCTCAATAATCCCACCCTTGATGGTGTAGTTGGCTATCACGTTCGGCTGTAATGGAGATTGTAACCGAAAGGTGTATGTACTGTCGGCACGATTTTCAGACTGATATACTGACATTCTCAGCACCGGCTCGATTCCGGTTCAAGGGAACTTCACATTTTTGCCTTTTTTTTTTTTGGAGAGATCTGATCTTGAGATTTCAAGGTGTGGACTCCGGGCTAGATCTTGGCATCAATATCACACATGAAAGGCTAGTGACAGTAATATGACATTGGTCCTGTGGTTTATGAGGTTAAAGTCAAGATTGACAATACTCTTCCAACACCAGGATTCTCCGTTGGATGTCCAACTCTGCAGGTTGCATGCAGGCATACCACCCAAAATTCCGAGCATATTTCCGACCAGCACAGCTCGAATTGACACCTCTTAAACATCATAATTACTGCTGTCAGGACAACAGTATAAAGGCATATGGCGCCTGGCGTGGTAAATCACTCTGCCAACAGTGCACACTCAACCCCAAGTGCAATCTTGCTCGATTCAAGTACAATCATACCAAGATTCCAACTGATTAAAGAACCAGCTGCAAATTATTTCATTCCGTACACACTGTTCAGTGTTCAAACAGCGCGTCACACTTTGCGCCTGGAGCCAAGGCAGATACTTCTCATAGCGCCAGTGCGCCCCGACACCAATGCATACTCCTCCTGATGAACTCATGCTTCCCCCTTTAGCGCCTTGGATGGCATCGAGTCGATGCATGCGACCTTCATTCCCTCTCGAAGGTGACGCTCTCACTCCCAAAGAGAGATCATGGGCCATCCAATATTCTTCCGTATGCCCTTGGTCATGTACACCGTTTCCGCCAATGTCCACATCCAGCAGGCTGATCAAGAGAACTTCCAGCGGTTTCCGCAGTTCAAGCACTCGCAGAACGTCGTCATCGGCTCGTCGGCACTCCTCGTCTGGGCCTGGCTGTAGCTGACCTTCTTCTGGTGGCATTTGCCGCACTCCAAACTCGTACTCACGCTCTTCTCCTCCTGGGCCACCATGGCGTTGTTCATGTTCTCCTTGGCAATCTTCAGATCTTCTTCTCGCTGCTGCTTCGACTTCATTTCTTCGTGCGTCATGGTCACAAACCGCTGCGGCGTGACGTCTCCATTCAGGATACTCTTCCGTAGCTGCGGGTTCGACTTGTTCTTCAAGTTCTGGTAGAGTGAGCGGATCTTGTCCTTGTACACCGGCGAGCTGGACGATCCTTTGGCTGCCGGCAGGTTGAGGGCGGCGGCCTCGACCTGTTTGGCCAACTCCAAAATCTGTTTCATGGGGAGCTCCGAACCCACACAGAGACCGTCATAGATCAATCCGATGCAGTTGTTCCTCGCCGTGTCCTTGGTCAATTCATCTCTCGGCACCTTGTCCACCTTCCACGTTCTCTTGTCCGGAGCCACGCCCGGCGAGGCCGCTTTGGGAACCGGCGTTCCTGGCTTCGCACCGGGTGCTGGCGATGCCGTCCCATTCGTTCGCGCACCCGTCGGCGTCGATGTGCCACTGGCCATCTTCTGTTCGTTGACCACGTGCCTCCACCGGCTAATGATCTCGGACGCCAACTTGGTGATCTCGGGATCCAGGCTGCTGACTCCTTTGACTTTGTTCACGACCTTGCCTATTCCCGTGGCCCTGAGCAAGTCTTCACTCGGTCGGACATTCATCTTGAGGTCGTGGAGGATGTTCATGATGTTGGCCGTCGGTTCTTTGGCCGCGATCGCCTTCTGGAGGGCAGAGCCCTTGGACAGAATCTCCCTTCGATCCATGACTGTGGCCAGTGCTCAACGACGGGGAGCGGAGCGAGAGTCGGGCGAAGAGCGTCACCGAGCGTCAAAGGCCAGGACGCGCCCAAGACCCGGTGACGAGGGACGTGGCTCTGTGCGGCGATCGGGCTGAGGAGGTCTTTTCGAGCACTATATCACGACCCGTCCGGTCAGCACGATATCATGAAAAGAAACATGAACTCGAGGTGAAAATGCAGAGCGTTAAGAAATGCATGGGGCTGCAAGCACAGCTGCCGCTCGTGGGGCATAGATCTCTCCATCCGTCCACGGCTGACGAATCGCATCCACTCGCTCAGCCGTTTCGCACCTTCGAAGCCCAGCTCCGGCACCCGACTCGAGCTCTTGTCTCGTGACCGACTGACTGAGAAGGGAGCGAGTGTCGGGCTCGTCGACCTGGCCGATATCATTTGCACGAGCACGGCCGGACGAGGCGCAGTGAGCCCGGCAGTAAACCTTACCTTTGCGGCAACTGTTGAACCGGCAGCAGCGTATACTTTTCTCGACACACCGTTGTCTGGTGCTCCAGGCTCGTTCCTGGTTGGGTTCTCGACAGCACCAAAGCAGTTGATGGGCACCGGTTTCTGAAGTCGCAAAAGAGCCGCGGTCGCCGCCTTTGCCAAAAGTTATCTGCCCCGCCAAGACAACACCATTTACTCGAACAGTGACGTTCTGATGCTACTACTTTTATTCCTGGTGTATATGCGACGTGTGTCAATTTGCTGTTCTTCGTTATACAATGCTTGCCAACTCCCGGCGCTTCTCGCGCCCGTCGTGGTAAACCCAGAGGCTGCGCAAGCAAGCAAGTGTCATCACGAGACCACGAGAACTAGTACTCTAGCCGAACTTGTTGACCCTTGACACGCCCAATGACAATGTCGGCCGCATACTTGGGAATGACTTCGTCGTCGTGAAGCATCTCGAATTCTGCACCCAGTGAGCGAACTTGTTTCAGAATGGCCGCGGGGCCACACGTACCTTCGGTCGCATCCCGGCCCATGTGGCTGAACAAGGCTTGAGGCCCCCCGGGATGTTCATCAAGCCAGTTGGTGACGTCCAGGACGACCCCTTTGACGGCAATCCACAGATCATCCTTCTTGTTGTGCTTGGCAATCTCTTCGAGCGTGTACTCCTTCTCTGGAACCTTGAATGAACTAAAGTCGTTGGACTCTTTCTCGCTCTTCTTCCCCTCCGTCACCGGTGCCGCGCTCGGTGATGCCGACGTCGTCGCGGTGCTGGCCGAGACCGGCGTCCCGGACGAGCCGCTGCTGGATGATGACCATTCCACCGAGATCTTTCCCGGTTGCGAAGGATCGATGTGGAGCGACACCTGGCCGAGACGTTGTGCCGCCGTCGTGCCTCCTTGCGCACTGAGTTTCTGGAAGAGATACTGTGAAGCCGACGCGCCGGCGACGCGGCCGTACACCACGCACCCGAGGAGGGAGGAACCACCGAGTCGGTTGGCACCGTGGACGCCGCCGGCGAGCTCTCCGCACGCGTAGAGAGCGTCAAAGGGCTTGTGCTCCGAGTTCAAGACCTGGGCCTTGTCGTTGATTTCGATGCCACCCATGGTGAAGTGCAAAACCGGTTCCATCAGCGCGACGTGGAAGGTGTCGTTGATGTCGAGGGGCATGTTGTGGAAGTACTTCTTGCCCCACGGATCCTTTGTTTTGCCAGCCGCAATGTCGTTGTACTCCTTGAACTGTTTGTCCAGCGCGGCTTCGCCGCAGCCAATTTCCTTGGCCAGCTCTCTGCCGGTCAACTTCTTCATCAATCCGCGGCCCGAGTAGTGGCGGGTGTGGAAGTCCAGGACGTTGGAGGCTTTGGAGTTGAGGATCAGACGGATCGGCCATTTGCCCTTGGCCTTTTCTTCCCACATCTTGCCCGAGACGTAGTCGCGGTGACCGAGGTCGTCGCAGAAGCGCTGGCCATCGCTGTTGATCAGGATGCCACCCTCGCCGCGAAGCGCTTCGGCCGCCAAAAACTTGGTTTTGGCCTCCGGATCCTTGGGGTCGACCAATCCGGTCGGGTGCACCTGGACCTTGTCGAGATCAATCCCGTTGGCGCCGATGGCCATCAGCATCTTCTGCCCGTCGCCCGTCGCGTGCGTGCCATTGGTCGTCGCGAGATGGAGCGTGTCCGGCCTCCATTTCTTGAGCAGAGAGGTCTCGGTGAAATCAGCGGCGTAACCGCCCGTGGCCAGGACAACCACCCCCTCAGCCGTGTGAGTCGTCCCCTCCTGTTCGTACGTGACTCCTGTGATGACATTTCCTTCCTTGTTCAGGGACACCACTCGGGCCTTCTTGATCACCTGCACTCGTTCGGGATCCTGCTCGACCAGCTCTTCCAGTCTCTGCATCAAGGCGTATGTGATGGCCATGCCGGGGAACTTGGCATCATGGCCTCGGTGCGTGCGGGGGAATGTGTGGCCACTGTTCTCTTGTCAGCCAAAGCCTTCATGGAGGGAGGGTGGCGGAGTGTACCCGAGACGAGAAACGAGGGTGAGATCGAGGTTGAAGACATCCTGGAGCCACTCCACCGCCGCGGCAGACTGGTAGGTCAGCACGCGGATCAGATCTGGCCGAGCCTGTTCGCGAGCCGACTTGAGTGTGTCGGCATAGAACTGCTGGACCGAGTCCGGGATCTTTTGATCGATTTGTGTCCGGGTCAAGGCACCGTTGATGCCCGACGTCGCTTTGGTCGAGTTGCCGCCAAAGAAGCCTGCAGACACGCACACGGTCAGCCCGGTCCGTCTCATCTCGTGCCGCACTCCGGTCCCGGGGACGGATTCGAGGGAAGGGCACCCACTGTTCTTGTCGAGGACGAGAACACTACCGCCGTTCAAGTAGACCGTATGAGCGGCACTCAGGCCAGAGACTGCGAGTGGTGGTCAGTGTCGAGCCCAGGGACAGCTCGAAAATGAAGGTGCTTACGGCCGCCACCGACAACAATCACACGAGGATGAGCCATTTGAGACCGACGGATGCAGGGGAGAAGCGGATGTGGACAGAAAGGCACTCTGGTGGTGATGGAAGGGTGGGGAGAAAGGAGAGCCGTCCGCTTTTGAGGGAGGATGTAATGTTTTCAATAGATCACCTGCCCCCGGTGCGAGCCTAGGCTGGCCAGTCAACCTCAGTGGTCGGTCCTCGGATTCTGGCCCTGGCTCTGGCTGTGGCACGACGACTATCGATTGTGCCTCGGCACGATCGATTAATAGCAAATGCTGTGAACGTGACTCGCTGGCTGCTGGCTGGCACCCACACCACCGACCCCGGATTTACTCCGTGTCGGAATACCACGCCTTGCGCTCTGGGTACACGGAATAGGACTGCCAATATATTATTTACCGCTCCCTTAGCCGATCAATTGTCCGTCTCGGGGGGAATTGCCAGGTCTGGGGGGGGAGGGCCGCCTCGCAGTTCTCTCCACACGTCCTCTTGTTTCGCCCCCCCATTCCTGACTTTGGCCTCCGCATCACATGCTATCCACAACGTCTTTGTGCATGTGAAATCCAGACACCACAACGGACCTAGAGCCGGGAAATGGCCAATAATACACTCGCTCTACCGGCCGCGGCTCTCTCCCCGGACGTGCTGTACTCCGCAGCCCCAGACAATGAGCATCCATGTTGGACACAACCCTTCTCGGCTTGACCTGCCTCTCCTGAACCCATCTCAACGTTGTGGCAGCCCGGCCCTCCTCCCTTAGGCCTGCCGGACCCAGGGCATGGGTCCAGTGAGTCAACGAGATCGGAGACAGAAAAGCCCTCTCACATGCTCGAGCGCAAAGATGGGAAGGTCAGTCGACCATCAGAAGAAATGTTGTCGACCGTAAGAAGCGTGATTGACAGTGGCGGACTTCCGGCCATCCCGCCTCTGGCAGCAACGGCAATAACACGCTCATTGATCTCTGAGCGACACCGTGGCTTCAACTATGTGTTTGTGATGCCAAATGCAATGATGGCGGTCTTGCAGAATCCACCCCGACACTTCCATTCTTTGCTTATCGCTGAGAAATGACCTTTCGAGCCACCAATAATCCAGGCTCGACCCTCGACACTCGAGGAGGACAGGCCGGAATCACGTCGATCGGACGGAATCACCATCACTCTTGGTTGCGGGCTCCTGTGACTGAGATGGCAGAAAGCTCGAGCACAAGTGCCGCGACAACAAGGACGTGCTCGAGGTGGCCGACCGCAAGCTTGACACCGATGCTGCATTCAAAGGTGGCGCTTTCTGGGCCTTGGTCTCGTCCTTGGGATCCTGGTAGAACATGGTAAAACGCAAGGTCTGATATCTCATTTTGATCGTGGTTAGTAGTCTATGGAGGACGGCGGAAATGCTGGCCAACGGCGAAATCAATGAAGCAACAGCGGGAGTTGGAAATGACATGCGGAGACGAGGCTGACTCTCTGGCGAAGAGCCGTTTCTTGTATTCTGACAGAACTGCGCGCGGGTCCGTGGATCAACGGCGCTCCCACCATCACGAGTTGCTATTTGCAGAGGAGTCAAGTCTAGGAAGAAGTCGGGCTCGTTTCGGGAGAACTGCGGACGCGCGCCAAGCATTGGACGAACAATGCCCAGCATTGTGAGGACCTTTGAACTCTGTCCCCCACAGCTTTGCCTCCGACCACCCGGATCTCTTGCCGACGAGGACCAAAGACCACATTCTGGACGGGCATCCACATCGCCTTCAGCCAGCGGTCTCCGGGCTTGACATCAGGCATACTTTTCTTGCATTGACCTCTGGATGACACCGGGGCGTTACAGGTTGATGTCCATGGATGCTCCCTTCGCCTGGCATTTCCGTTTTAATGTCGGTTCCCCTGACAACCAAACGCTGAGTCCACCGATCAGACGTCTGCTTCACAATGCCCCGGGACAAGTTGTCTGGAGATGATATTAAAGGATCTAGGCCGTGCAGCCGTTAGCATCTACAGTATTTGGTCAAGAAGCAGCCGCCAGCCAGCCGTCCCTATCACTGTAAGTCTCGCCAAGCTATAGCTCGCCGACTGGGACGTGAGGCAGTGCTCCGCCGGCAATCAATGGCCTCGCAGCAGGTGTCGCAGGATACTACCTGCTTCGAACCCTTGTCTGGTTGTTACGATTGACGGCTGATCCATGGCCAACGCCCAAGTGCCGTGGATTCAGTCAATGGTCTGAGGGAATAGGAAGCCTGCGGTCAGCCAGCATTCTTCCACCGCACCAGCTTCCACTGAAATCTATCGGGCAAAGTGGTGCTCTTCAGGAGTGAGGACAAGGAATGCTAGATATGACACATCTGCAGAGTCTGTACATCAAGTATGGAAGAAACTGGCCAAGCAAATTTGTTAGACAATCTGTAAACATCCTTTCCCCGTCCGACTCTGTCACAGACAACGCGTGGTCACTCTTCTCATCTCGCTTGCCACTCCCTTTGAATACGTCGTGTGCTTTGCATCTTTCAACGTCAGAGCAAATCACCGGATTGGCAGCAACAAACCCCCCTTATTCATGTCCACGTCATCCCACTAGGGACAAAGTCGACACTGGGCAAAGTCGGAAAGCTGCCAGGCACCTAGCCCTGTTTATTCGCCGACATTGAGGACGTGGACGGCGAGGCTATGGGTGAAGATCGACGATCAGGACCAGAAGCAGCACGTGGCGAGGCCAATGATTCCTCCCAGCTTCGGCCCTCCAGTCCCAGTCGACGTGGCCCCGCATGCAGCAGCCACGCGTCTGTCTTTCTCGTTGGTTGTGACTTAAGATTATCAGCCAGATCTGTCCAATCCAATGCAATAACAGTACAGATGGACTCAATTGTGCTGGATCGGCAGATGGCGGTCAAGACCCTTATCTCTCTGGCCGCAAGCCAATGTCTTGTGTCACAGGTGTCCTCGATCACCTCAACCTCGCCACGGATTGCGTGCGGCAACACGAGGCTCACAGGTCCCAATACATATTGTGAGGTGGCGCCATGTCCGAGATCTACAGTGCCGTGGTGGTTGGCAGTGGCCCAGCCGGCATTGCTGTAGTAGGAAACTTGTTGGAAAAGCACGCCTCGTGCCGGATACTCTGGGTGGATGCTCACTTTCGAGGCGGCCGCATCAGCAGCAACTATCGAGAGGTATCAAGGTATGTCTATCTCACCGGTGTATTTCAAGACTGGGTACTCCGTCTCTTTGGCTGTTGACCGGCAACTGGTCCCCGGCCGCATTCCAGTTCACACCGAGTTGTACCACCGGTGGTATGGTAGCTAATGACTCGGGGGGCAACCTGAACAACAGCAACACAAAGGTGACCCTTATCCTTCAATATGCACGAGCTCTGGAACCGTTTCGACAAGTCATCGACACCAGTCGTGTCCCCAATGCCATCAACCAGCTCGAAAAGCTGGATCAAAATGCGGGATGCGCCTTGGATCACGCGGCCGACATGTTCGTGATGGTCGCAGACGGCCTCTTGAAGCTGGACCAAGTGGAAGGAGTCACGGGAACCGTGATCGGGGCTGATTACAACAAAGAGGTATGATGATTTGATCATCTCTTTCCTACGTAGATCCTCCCTCTCGCTGACGCGCTCGGGGATTTCAGTTGTCCCTTTGGTGCACCCAGGTACAACCGGCAAAGTCACAGGGAGGCGATGGCCAGAGCAACGACGGCGGCAGCTTCGAGGTTTACTCCTCCAGCTTGATCTTGTGCACCGGTTCGTCTCCGTCGGCCTTCACCATCGACCTTCCAGACTTCCGATACCACAAACTGGACCTCGATATCGCGCTGAGTCCGTCTTGTCTCGGCTCCACATTACCACAAGATGCTGCCACGACGGTCGGCGTCATCGGATCATCCCACAGCGCTGTCACAGTCCTGATGAACTTGTACCGACTGGCCAGCACCAGCCATCCGCACCTCCAGGTGAAGTGGTTCTCACGCCGGCCCCTGATCTACGCCGTGTACATGGACGGCTGGATCCTGCACGACAACACCGGTCTGAAGGGCGTATCGGCGACCTTTGCGCGCGAGAATCTCGAAGATGACCGGTTGTCGTGTTCGCCCGTGGGCAAGTTCATTGAGAAGGTCGACTGCAGTGACGACCGAGAGGACGACATGTACCAGACGAACCTGCCAAAGTGCACACACATCGTCCAGGCCGTCGGCTTTATTCGAGATCCATTACCTCCGCTGACCCGGGACGGTGCCGCGCTCGAGGAGGTCACGTACGACCATCAGAAAGGTGGGTTCGCCGACACACAGGGCCGCAAGATCACCGGGCTCTATGGCGCTGGCATTGCGTTCCCCGAGTTGGTCACCGACCCCGCCGGAAATACCGAGTTCGCGGTTGGGTTCTGGAAGTTCATGAAGTATCTGAAGAACGTGGTGCCCCATTGGACGATCGGCTGATGGTGCTCTCGTTTATCTACACGGTGCGGTTCCGGCGTTTTCTTTCCTCCGCTCGGCCGTATGAAACTCACAGACTCGATGAGAACACACTCTGCTTACACAATGATACCTCGCCATTTCCGCAGTTAGGAGATCGGCTGTCAATTTCAGGGTGATGATTTCAAGAAGTTTCATACAGGAGTTGTGACACCGAGCCCAAACGTAACAATAGGTCTTGAACGACTCAGCTGCACGTCATTAGTTTTTCGGTATGCGTGTAGAACGGCATTCGGTAGGTAATAGCGTCGCTCTACCTAGTGATTCTGCTTCTATTAAGCTGCCAAATCAGACCAAGCCTTGGAGAGGTTAGCTTTATACCTAGTAGGTTGTAGTCATCTTATCCTGATTAGTTTAGCGACCCTCTCCGCCATCGACTGCCCAGGCCATCTGACACATCCACGTAGAGGAGCACAAGGCTCATTAATTGCGTATTGCGAGCATTCAACAGAAATACATATACTAACGTGCTGTAAGCTTCTTATGGGTTCGCTACTTCACCTAGAACCAAGGACGTGGGCGAGTGGGCGAGTGGGTGAGTGGGCAAGTGAGTGCTTCCACCGAGCCCCTACACCAGGATAGTAATGAGTATGTAATCACAGCAAGAATTTCACGATTTGAAAGTGTGGTGCCCCTCCAAAGGTCGTCCGTGTGCGTCTCAGGCTGGGATGGATTACCAAAGGACGCCTTTTAAGAGAAGGCAGTGACGACCTAACATTTTGTATATAGCAGGGTTCACAGTAAACATAGGACGCCGATACGGACCTGGGCCATTGACTGCACAGGTGCGTCGAATAGGGGAGATGTTGGCGGCTCTAAATGAGGAAAGGGCTTGCGGACATCGGTTTGGAATAAGAGATGTCTGGTCTGCGAAGGCGAGACAATGTTCAAGCATGTGACGAGATCACGACAGAGAGGCATAACAGTGGCGCACTGAATGTGTGCCTTAAGAAGTTATAAAGGAGGGATTCATGGGCCGCTAAGCCATCGTCTCTGGGCTTTTGTACTTTGCACTCCTAGTGGCTTTAGGATATATTGGTATGCTTCCGGAATCAATGTAAGATGAGACTGATGGCCTGTTTTATACAGACGGGCAAAACCATCTGTCATTCGCAACTATCTGCATTTACACCATTGACAAAGTCTAGATAATCCCGAAACTGACGTTCTCCCTTTTCATGACTGCCTCCAGTCCGAGCGGGCCAAAAACTTCTCCCGGCTGCATCGCCCATAGACTCTCGAGCAAATTATCCATCAGTGGTCCCATCGCGGTATTGAAAAAGGCATCAATTTTATGAATCTGGTTCCGCATGATCTGACGGCTTTCCGGGGACCGAATGCAGGAACTGACGATCAAGAGCGGCCAGCCGATCATGACATTGGATGGCGATTCCACGGGGAGAGCCAGCAGCAACGGCAGAAAATCGTCGATGCATCTATCGAGCTGGCGGAGCAAGTCTAGATTGGACAAGTCACGCCCATAAAACGAAGTATACAGGAAGGCAAGAAGGCCTCGCTGGTATATGTGAGCGAAAAGTTTCGTGTGAGTGTCGGCGTCCTCGGGCGGGTCCCAGCAGCGGATTTGCCGTTCCAGAGAGAGAAATTCGGATGCGCTCGCCGGCGAACAATAAGACACCCACTGATGTTGTTCCTGCTCCTGGAGTCTCTTCTTGCCCAGGCTGTGCACAGGGGGAATCAGTTCAAAGACGTGGTGTGCCCGTCCAAGGATGACTCCGAATGTGTCGCAATCCCGCAAGGTCTGCAGGGAAAGCAGGAAGGAATCATATTCAAGTTTCTGGGCCTCAGACAGGGATCCAGGGGACACGTTGGCCACGAGGACGACGTATGCATACAGCTCAATGAGGAAGCATTGAAAGTCTCGTTCAAGAAGAAACGGTGATTGCCTGAGATAGACTTGGACCAAGGAGCCCAGGCAGCTGCCACAAATTTGAATCGCTCTCCATGTACCTCTGTTATTTTCCTCTGAATAAGAATTGGCCACAAAATCTGTCTCGGCAGTCAGTCGCCGTACTCTCCAGCAAAGAGATATCTCTGGAGGGAGCATTACTTGCGGTTGTCCACAGGCAGGCGCCCGAGACTCCAAGGATCGCACCTGCAAAGACTGGGAACCACATATTCCCGTAGGTGTCGTAGTACCACATGGATCCTGCGCGGCGAACCGTAAGTCATTTCACATAGAATGGCCGTCGGCCCACGCTCACCTGTGTAGATGGGGTAGCCAATGCTTGCTATCATCGCCGTCAGACGCGGGCCCAGAAGGTTAATGAGAGTACCCGTGAACAAGGCCACAATGCTGAAGACCCCGTACAAGACGGCATTACTGGTGTCGGCCATAGTGATCGACGTAGCTTTGCCACCACCAGCTCCAAGACCCTGTCGGCATCGGCGTCAGCAAGCTCAGGAGCTGCTAATTTTATTATCATCCAGGTCTAGTACAGAGAGCGCACCGTGATGGCCAGGTACAGGCCGGGGTTGCAGAAAAGCAAAGCGGCGATGAGGAGGTTCTGGATGAATGGACTATTCAGGCAGCATTAGTCCCGAACGCAAGGTCGATATTCAGTGCCCTTACTTGGCCCTTCGCAGGAAAGGGAGTCCGGATGATGCGGACATCTCGACACTGTCCATCTCGAATTCTCAACGGGATTTGTGCAACGGGTTCAGGTACGTCGAGGTGCGTTCCAGCAAAGGCTCCCAGATGATCGATGCCCTGACCTCGAATAGGGTGAATGAAGCACTTTTATAGCTCCCGGCTCGAAACCAAGTCTTGAGCAGTCTTTCATCATGTCGACACTCAAGAGTAACCGCTAAGCGAGACCAGGGACTAGAACGAGAGAGGTGGGAGAGGGACGCCATCACAGCCTCCACCAAAGGATCTAGGCTGATGTAGAGAGTATAATGTTGGCGCCAGATACGGGAGACTGTGGAGCGCCGAGGGAGGTCGACGTGTCACTCCTTGCCTGAGAAGTCAGCAGGGCAACGGGATGGCAAGTTAGACCCTGTGGATGGAGATAATCGCGTTTGTAGATTATCGCGTCTAGGCATCGAGAGTGCTAAGGATGTGTAGAAGTGAATTGGTCTGGATCTCGGCTTAAGGTTTAAGTGGGTACGGCCCTATTGGATTGGGTTGTTTCTTATTTTTCTTGGGCTGTCACAGTTGAGATAGGCTTAGCAACTAATCTCTCACAACTGTATAGATCGTAATCTTCCCTGAGAGAGGGGTGCTACCTTATCTTGACTTACGGCCCACAAAAATGGCATTTATGCCGTAAGGGCTGAGGATGAGTATGTGATTGGAATCGATTGGGCTTCTATGGGCACCGTCACCATCATTCAGACCAATTTCTCGTATTGTTCTTGTCAGTCCAGTTTTGCGATTCCACCAGTTTTACAACGTACCGACCAAGCCATAATGAGAGCAATTCCAGGAACTCCCTATGCTAAGGAGAGTCTGGATATAATTCGTGAGGTTGGATCTAGATATTCCAGAGGCTTGTTCGACCGAAGTGAGTGGTGAATATTCCTGCAGACAGACACATCATACTAGCAAACTGGCCACCTCGCTAAGGTGAGGTGTTTTTTGTGGGAGGCTGTCACTGAGGTGAGGGCTTGGTGCTGTGGAGCAGTAAACTACGGTTTTTGATTAGGCCCATCATTCTACACCAGGTACAGCCTCACTCTTGGCTCAGTCTAGCATCCCGAACTCCAACCTAGTTTGTATACTCGGCTTCCACTGATTGGAAGATGTCTTGTTCGTGTTGCCGCTGTCTGCCCATCTTACTTTGGAACATTATTATGAAATTTAGCTACAGCGGGCTTCATGGTTGTGCAGCGCCTTCTGTGACGATTACTCCCGACTATAATATTACTCTGCCTATCTGCGTCCTTGGACGTTCCAAAATATGGACCGATATAAGCCCAGATGCGGCCAGTGGAACGATGATCAATGTCCAAAAGATTTATGTTCTCTGGCAGTCTCTTCTTGCCGAATTCTGAAAGCACCATCTCAGCTTGAGGACAAGTTTGATATTTTGAGGATTGACACTATGTCTAGACAGGGGAGAATAGATTGAGTAGCGCAACACAACAATCGTCATCGAAGGCGCTGTGATGTGCTCTGGGGAGAAAGCTAGCGACTGGCCAATGTCCAAGTCCTCTAGCTTCTCCACCATTGTTGTCCACATGAGCTGACATCACAGCATTCGACGTCGGACTGCAAACTGCTTCCCACGGTCTCCTTAAATCGACATCCCATCCTGACAAGAACAGTGACAGATTTCTTTTCCGCTTTTCGCACAATGCTTCTTAATCGATTCGTCCCTGCGACCGGCTAATAAACAACAATCGACTTCGTCCACCAGCGCCTTGCGACAAGATTGTACAAAAGAAATTTCGTGTGCCGTCATGGAAGCAAAAAGCGAGCATCATAGTCATATATACATGAAATTAAACAGTGAAGGAAGATTGAGGTTCATACTGGCTCAGAAGGGCTTCCCTGCGGTTTGGGTGTCGGCTCCAGCTCGAGATCGGCCGTCTTGTTTGGGATGGGTGTGACAATTTCAGTGTCCATCTCGATGTCCTTCACAGTCGTGCCGGGCTTCTGCGGAAAGATGACGGGGGGAGTGATGTGGCCGCCACTCACTGACCGATCCGCCTCCTCCGGGTCGGGACACGAGTGCTGAGATGAACCGCTTTCCAGCCGTTTGCGTGGCTGGATCGCCCCCAGAGAGGCAGTCGTCGGCTCGTCCGGAATCTTGAGGCTCTCCATCTGTTCCTCAAGCACCTCGAGGGATTTTCGCAGATTCTCTGGTTCCACCGTTCTGCTATCATCGTGCATGGAGATCACACTCCCCCGACTATTGGTGCGCATCATCTCAATTCCCAGCTTCGACGCCTGACGAGCTGCTTTTCCCAGAGGGGAGCGTGTTCGGACCTGGGCACCAAGGTGATTATTATTATGTCCACCGAGCTCGTCATCTTCGTCGTCGCCCTCTTCCGCACCCCCGGCGTTGTACCGACTCTTCTGCATTTGCTCGCGTTTGTATTTAATGGCTTCAGAAGACCGCTGGTGTCGCGGCGTCCGCAGGCCTCCCGCAGCAGAGTCATCGACGTAGGCACTGGGTGGCGCTGATTCGGTGTGCAACAAATGCGGAAAGCCCGTCGGGACAAACGTCCTCTGACCGATGGCCATGTCATCAGAGATGCCGAGTCCGGCCTTTGCCCACTCGTCCGTCGCCGCTCGGGAGACAATGACGGGGATGCTGTCGGCGACAGACTCGAGATCGCTGAAAAAGCCGCCGCTGCCGATCGAGTCCTCGCGGCTCGAGCCTTTGTATGAAGAATCCGGGATGGTGGGAGCCAAGCTCGACGCGACCGAGCTCGGGCTGTCCTGCTGTGTGTGAGGGCCGTCTGGACGAGGATTCATCATGGGAATGATCAGAGGCGCCGCAAGCTTGAATTCCTTCGGAGGCGATTTCCACGAACAGTACTTGCACAGTGCGTCCGTCAGCTTTTGGGTCGTGGGTGGCTTTTGCATGAGCGCGTCGAAATGGTGCCTCTCTGGCAGATCCTTCAGATAGCCCGTGATGCACACGATCGGCGTATTGGTATTGGCACTCTTGGTATCCCGGATCATCCGCGCCACATCAACGCCGCTGATGATGGGAAGTTTGAACTCCATGAAGATGATGTCGAACTGGATCTGGCTGACCGCCAATCGCAGTGCTTCCGGGCCCGACGAGGCGGTGATGGTCCGACAGCGGAGCTTTTCAAACAGCCTCTCCATGACCATCTTGGAGACCGGGTGATCTTCGCAGATCAGGACATCCAGAGGCCGGTACGCGGGTCCATCCAAAAAGTTGATCTGCGACAATCGGCGTGAGCTTTGTCGTCGCCTCTGAACCTTGAGCAACGCTTTGGCTTGAGCCGACTCGTTGTCGGACGACGACGGGGAGACATCCCGGACGAACAGCTGGCTTTTCCGCTTGTGATGACCGGGGACAAACGTCTCGCGTGGTGCCCCCGGCGGTGCGTCACTCTCTTGCGAGCCCACGGTTTGCGATCTGGTCCGACCATGGACACTGGTCTGGCGCTGAGGCATATGCAGAGGCTTGCCCGGAGACACGGCCGGCAACCTCATCGGCTTGATCGGGGACGATGCCGCCGAGGTGCCTTTGCTCGAAGCGTCTGGCACCGCATCGAAGAAGCCCGACGCCGAGGCCGAACCGCTCCCTTGAGATGACCCAGACGTCTTTCGTCGTTCATGATGTTGATTCGTCGAGAACTGCACCAGCAAGGGAGACGACGGCTGGGAAGGCCGGCTGGGTGAAGAGTTGGAATTCAAGCTCGAGGGCGACCCGGGTCGATGACCCTTGCTGATGGAAAGCGCTCGTTTGACAGGCATCGGCATCAACGGACTGCCCTCCAGTGATGGGGCGGGAGAACCGACGGCCGGTGTGTTCGCCGCGGACACCGCTTGCGAATGGGCATAACCACGAGCTTGGGCCTGCATTGCTTCCTTCCGCATCTTCTCCACAATGTCCTTGTTCGCCTTCTCGAGGACGGGCAGATTCTTGAAGGTGAAATTGCCAAAGTCGTCCGCAAAGACAGGCTCGCTCAGCCGGCGGTTGCGTGAATCGCGAGCCACGTGAGGAGGGATGTGCAGCGGCATCAGACCTCTCTTGGCCGAACTCGCTTGACTCCGGACGCGGAAGAGAGCATCGTGCGGCCGGTCCGGGCCGGCGGCACCGTTGGGAGTGGTGACAGGGGGGGAGGTCTGGTCCTCGACCTCTTCGGGGAACGACTGCAACGTGGCACCTCGGGCGTCGAAGTATTCTGTGTCTTCCGGGTGTTCTGGATTGGGAATAAATTGTGCTTCGTCCTCCAGCAGCGTGTCCCAGTTGATATCGGCGAACCAGGAGTGGGCTTGGATCTCGGCACCACCGCTCGCGTATTTCTCGTCGACATTGGCACCGATCCGATCGCGCGGGTTCAGCTGGATGAGTTTGTTGATCAAGTCTTTGGCCTCGGCGCTGATCGTCATCTCGTCCTCCTCCGGCCAGGCAATTCTTCGGTGGAGAATGTTGTCAAACACTTGCTCCGGCGTTTCCGCATTGAAAGGTGGGAAGCCGAACAGGAATTCAAACATGATACAGCCCAGGGACCACCAATCGCACATCTCATCCTGGCCCGTGCCGTTGATGGTTTCGGGCGCGAGGTAGTCTGGAGTGCCCACGAAACGCCGGTCACTCTCTTCGGGATCAAAGAGAGCGGTTGGTGGGGGCAACATCTGCGTCGACGCCGGTTGTTGCGGTGGTTGTGAGATGTTGCTTGTGGACTGCGAGAGTGGAAAGAGATCGGGGGAAGCACTCCCCTGGCTGTACAACTCTTCCTCGATCGGACCGGTGCGGATGGGCATCGGCGTGGGTAAGGAATCACCGCTCTCCTGGATACCTAAATTTTTGAATGCGTGGTGGAGATCGTGGCTGAAAGCGCCGGTGCTGTCACTTCGGTGGCCAGAAGGTCGGCGAGTCAGCTCGCGACTGAGAGAGCTCAGCGAGCTCTCGCGATTCAGGCTGAAATAGGACGGTTGATCCAGACCGCCGGCGAGGGCAGGGGTCATCAATGGTGTCGGAGCGGGAGAATGCGAGCCTTGGTAGTCAAAAGACGCAGACCGAGACGTGGTGTTTGACGTCGACTGGAAAAAAGGTCCTTGCTTCAGCAAATCGGGCGCCGGCTCGTCGGGCTGTTTCAGAGCACGCTTCTGCCGTCCGATCAATCCCATCCGCGAGAGGCCAAAGTCGGTCAGTTTGAGGTGGCCTTTGGAATCGATCAGGAGATTGTCCGGCTTGAGATCGCGGTGGACGATGCCCCGGCTGTGCAGGTGCTCGACGCCGAGCACCACTTCGGCCACGTATTTCTTCGCCCAGTCCTCGGTCAGACCGCCCAAGATCTTGACGAGCGAGGCGCAGTCGCCGCCGTTCAAGTATTCCATAACCAGGTAGAGATAGTCCTTGCTGGAGAAGGTCCAGTAGAGTTTGGCGACGAAATCACTCTCGCCCTGCCACATCATGATGGCCCGTTCCGCTTTGACATTGGTGACTTGATTTTTGGCGACCATGTCCGACTTCCGCAGCACTTTAATGGCAAAGTACTCGCCGGTGATCTTCTTTTTCGCCAGGTACACACTCCCAAAGGCCCCCCGACTGATGGGCTTGACCACCTCAAAGTCCTTGATCGACGGTGGCTGCGCACGCTGTTGGGGATGGCTGATCGAATTCAATCGCGGAGAGGGCGGCGGTCGGGCGTCGGATGAATGGATGGAAGATTGTCGGCGATGGTGCTGAGGTTGCGGTGGTACCGGCATGAATTCACCGGTCGTCAGCAGCGGAGAGACGACCGGAGACTGAGCGATGACTTCCCCACTGGAAATCCGCGACTTGGTCACGCGAAAAGGTGAAGGCGGTGGCGCGGGATATCGCCCGGGGGACTGTTGACGGTGAGGCGACGCGGAACCGAGGCCGTGGAGATGCATACTCCTTCTCTTCCGGTCTCGTGAACTCGCCGTCCGGCCCTGCTCCGAAGCCGAGGCGGGTGAATCAGCACGCCAGTTATGACTGGACAAAACCGACGAAGGAAGACTGCTGTCGCTGTCGTTTGCATCCTCCAACACGTACTTGGGTCGCCGGGTTGACAGCGGCTGAGGTTGAGAGACGAGATTGCTTCGATGGGACTTTGGTGTCGGACATTCGACGGGACTGCTGGAACCGGTCGAGACGGCCTGTGAGGAAGACCTTCGCTGCTCCGCCATCACGACCGGTGGCATGTCCCGTGGGTTTCGGAGGGCGGAAGCCATCGATCTCAGACTCACGGAGGTGGCGGCGGCGGAGGAGGAGGAGGAGGAGGTTGTGGTGGTATCGATGGTGGTGATCTGGGTGGTTTCCGGCTCCAATGCTATTGGCCCTGGCTCGTCTTCTCCCGGGCTCTCCAGGATGCCTTCGAGAGGTGTTTCGGCGTCGTCCTCACTTTCACTGGACGAGGAGAGCGCTTCTCCCGCTGCGGCTCGTTCGGCTTTGATCAAGGCCTCACTGATACACGCGTCGACCTCGGCCATGTACTCCTGCCGGATCCGCTCAGAGTACTCCAGGATGACTCGATGGCGGCGGACAGCCTCAACTTTCGCTCGTGCCAGTGTCTCCGTGTCCATGCTCAGGGCGGCTAGGCCAGGCTCGTTGTCCAAACTGCTGGGCTGTTGCCACTGCAAGATTTGGGATATCCGAGATTCCGACTGAGGAGACTGGGACCGGAAGTCGTCGTCGGCGGCCGTGTTTCGACTGTCCTTGAGTGATGGTACACTGATCTCCAGCGCCGTGTCACAGAGGTCGAGGATCAGTTCCACGACACGGACCAGCGGCCTGCGAACGATGAACGATCGGCCGCGAGCATGACCGAGGCCGCTGCCAGCGGCCGTGGCGGCAGCCGCTGACGGACTTCTCGACCTCACAGGGCTGGCATGATGAGAGGCCGAGGTGGATGACACGCTAGAAGAAGTCGGTGACGGACCGCCGATCGGTTGGCCTTTGTACTCCGGCATAGGCGAAGAGGTGTCCCCGGCCATGGTCCGGCCCTGACGTGCTTCAAAGGCGTCGAGAACTTTGACAATGGCGTGTCGATGCTCGGCCAGATTCTCTTGGACCATTTGCACGTCCATCTCCGCTTTGTGCTCTTGTACGCAGAGGTCCGAGTGCTTCTCAAACCACCACGGCACAATCGACCTCTCACAGACTCGGCAGAGGATCGGCAAGGGAGGAGGATGGTTGGCCGGGTCATTGGCACCCGCTTCTGCTAGCTCTGTGAGATATCTCGCCAGGATTTCAGCCCCGACCCCGAGTGTTTCGACCAAGGATTGAGGCAGGGCGATTTCAATGCGAATCGGCTCGGTGGCGGGTTGCAACATCCACATGGTATGCGACTCTCCGCCCGAGACGCGATCGTAGACCATGATCCCCTGTCCTTCCAGCTCGATCGTTGCTTTTCTGGCCTCATCATCGATCACCACGTTCTCTTCGATGGGCTCGGCTTCCTCCGCCGTCGGAGTGGTCGCGGCCACGTCCGGGGGCGAGCCAACCTTGACCGAAAACTTGACGAACTGGCTCTTGGAGTCATTGGATTTGAGGGCTTCTATGGCTGGCTTAAAGACGTCGGGGTCATCACTGATGAAGTGGGAAATCGACTGTCCCTTGACCAGGTCGAGTTGGGTGCCCACCAAGTCGGTCCAAGACGGACTGACCCATCGGACAACGCCATCGAGACTCAAGTCTAGGATGATGTTCCTCGTCTGTGCCGCGGCCTCTTTCAACTCCTCGGACCCCTCTTGGATATCCTGGCTGAAGGACCGCTCCATTGCGTGCCGGCCGGGTTCGGGAGCCAGTCCGGCCTCGTTTCTGAGAGCGACGATGCTCGGTGGCTGCAAGTATTGTGGTGGAGAGCCATCTTGTGCCATTACTTTGGTCGAATCTCCGCCCAGGGGGGACCGGGCGAGGACAGGACGCTTGGACAAGACCCAGCTTTTTTCAAGGCCTTTGACCCACGAAGGGAGCCAACCCGACCCGCCTTATCTCAGCATCTCGGTATCCCTCGCTCGCGAGTCTCTTTGTTTGGTGAGCTCGACCGTCGAGTGGCCAGTATGAGAGACTAATTCGAGGTTTAGAGGGCCGGGGGCCGAGAGAGGATGTGGGAACGGCGTCGGAAGGTCAAAATGCTGAACGAGTTGATGTCCCCACCCGGACTACATGAGGCGTTGGAGGATGCCGTGCCGGACTCTGATTGGGAGTGAAAGGAAGCGGAGGTACAGATATGTCGGGCGTCGTGGTCGAAGTAACAGCAACAACAGTAGCAGCAGACACAACAGAGGCGCTGAGTGATGCCGTCTGGCAATTAATTCTTGGGCAGACAACGCGAGCCCTTGGCTGGTGGTATGATTAGTGGTCCAAGTGTGGTGGTGGGGCACGCGCAGCCTGGCTTTCAAAGCAAATGCCTCTAGGCATATCCCGTGCCAACCAATAAGGCCCTCTCAGCGTCCTCGGCACCTGGAGCAACTCCTAAAGAAAGACACCGTCAAGCGGGTGTAGTGCGTCCACTGCCATCATCAGGCAGGGCCTGCCTATGGCTCTACCATTCGCTGTCCTTGTGACTGACGGGTGTGCTGGTGGTGGCCCCTGTCTACTCCTTCGCCTCCCCTTGCAGTCACCACGAACTTCCGCTGCCCGATCCCACCGCTGAGGATCCGCGTGTCCCTCCGGACGAGCCGAACCAGGTACCTAACGACGTCGGTCACCATTCATCTCTGCTCACGATAGCATTCTGTCCACCGAAACCTCCATCCTTGCCTTGGAGCGTTGTTCTCAGCGCTGAACCCTGACTGGTAGGTCGCCCATGCACGCCAGGGCTTAGCACTTGTTGCTTGACACATGAGACGAAAACGGTCTTGATCCCTGCTCTGCCAGCAGCTCTGCCCAATAAGGCGTCCCTTGGGCGCAAGCAGCCGAGTCTCTGTGTGTCATGTCCCGACAGTGGCACGCCGTCTGGGTTTGGTTGGACACCTCTCACCCTTTCGAGCGGCGCAGGGTCAACTGGCCTGAAAAATCCACAATGATAAGAACCGGCTTGCCAAACCATGCCCTTCACAACGAGACCACAGGACTCAGTCCATGGCCCTTGAGTAAGACGCCACACTGGCCCCAACCCCGGAACCAGCGTGCCGTTCATCGGCCTATTTGGATCTCACGAATAGGCTTGAGGTGCTGCTCACCTCCGGCGCTCCGTAAAAGAGGGCGCCAATCATCAGACGGCTGCGCTACAACACTACTGCGCGTAACTCCATCCTTGGAAGAGACGATGGGCCCGGCATCGATGACACCACTGACTACGACAGTGCCTGTGGTTTAGGCCTCGGGAGTGGCATGCCGGGCCATCATGGCACCTTCTCAGGCGTGGTCGGCACCACGAGCTTGCAGTCTCGTGCCGCTACCACGTTGCTCAACACGAGAAAGATCGTGGAGCTGAACCTGGCGCCGAGTGTACTCCGTCCATGCTGGAAAGACACCAGGTACCGTCTCCGAATTTTGCTGCAGTCCCAGCTGCGACTATTTTTGCGCTCTGACCGGAACCTGGCCATCACGGCGCGTATGCGTGAAGCCAAGGGATTTCCCAAGTCGACCCGTCGGATTCTGGTGTCGACGACCACCAGACGACGCGGCGACTGCCCGGGTACCGACGTATCGATCCTTGCCGACGGGTTCAGGGATATAGGGTGCTGTCAATGCCATTGGAGTGCCATTATTGGAGTCTTAACCCTCTCTTTCTTAGTTGATCGATGCACAAACTGGCCCCGCACAGTTATCATCACGCTAAGCACGGAGGCCTTGGGTCAAAAAACTGGGACAAACTGGGACAACCTGGGGACAAATGGGTGAATCAGTTGTTGGCCTTGCCAGGGATCGCCAATACAGCAAGTGGTCAGACTGAGAAGATATCAGATCATCATATCCCGCCGTTGACCAATAATAGTCTTCTCTCTCCGCGTGCTCGTGAGAGCTGCACATGATTACCCATCAAACTTAGTAGGGTCTATCGAGTCAAGTTTGGGACCATGGAATCTGGTAGTGTTGGCAAAACGTTCTTGACCGCTCCGTCAATACGGCGGCTCAAATTGAAAGAAGCACTCCTATTCCATCTCTAGACGACCCACAAAACCCTAGGCTTGAGAGAATACTCTCTTTGCGTCCGTGTCATCCATTGTATGTGACTTCTCACGGCGAGCTGCCGCCCGCCCGCTTCTGTTGCTCTTCGGTTTCTTTGAACCATTGGACGGCGCGCAAGAATGCCTCTTCAATACCGACAATAGGTTGATATCCACATCTCCTCTTCAACTTGTCGCAACTGAAATATCGGTGCGCGCAAGAATACTTGACTGTTTGCCTGGTGAACCTGGCTTTGCGGCCAGCCAGCCAGTTAAAGATCTCGGCCCCTCCACCGGCCAGGGTCGCGAATCCGGTCGACAGGGCCCAGATCTTGTCGGTGTCGATGTCTCTGCCGTACCGACTCTCGAGGAAATGGGCCGAGTCCCAGAAATAGATGGGCTGGTCGTTGGTCACATTGAAGGCTTCGCCGTCCACCTTTTCATGATCCAGCACGACAGCCTTCCCTTCCTGCCGGCGTTGATCCGTCTTGAGCAGCGCATCCGTGGCGCACAGCAGCCCATGGGCCACGTTGTACACGTACGTGTTGTCAAACAGGTTGTCTCCCGGCCCGAGTTGTATGTGCAGCTGCCACGACGGGGCGGCCTTTGCTGTCTGGAGGATCGAGCCGCTGAATCCGGCCATGTCCCCCTCGCCGACAATGCCCGCCGGCCTCACGGCGCATGTCAGCATATTTCCGAACTCGACCTTGTCATTGGCCGCCAGCACCGCCTTCTCTGCGTACACCTTGGTTTCCGAATAGTATTCCCGGGGATTGGGACAGACGTAGGGGTACCTCTCGTCCGCATTGATGAGGTCCGACACCGTGTCATGGACTACGCTGGAACTGCTGGTGTGTACAAAGGCTCTGCACCGTCCACCCCAGTCGCCGCGTGTGCCGCCCGCGACTTCAAGCAGCGTTTGAGTGCCTTCGACGTTCACCTTCTTCAAGATGTCCCGGGGACCGTGGAAGTGCGGCGACGCCGTGTTGATCACCACGTCGGGCTGGACTTTGCGAAACACTTCGAGCAGCGCCTCTGCCGAAGTGATGTCGGCTTCGTGATATGTGCAGTTGGGGAACGTGTTGCGCACACAACGCAGGTCGAGCGCGTGCACCCGTGTGCCCGTGGGCGCATAGCGAGGGTATCTAGAACGTAGCGTTGGGAAACTCTGGTTGGTGGTGCTCAACGATGGCCGGCCATCCTCTGATGGAAAGTTGAGCAGGTGGTCCACGAGCCTGGATCCTAGAAACCCACAGCCACCGACGACGAGAACGGTCCCCAGCGACTTGCCGGTGTCGGTTGCCATGTCTGCGGCAAAAAGCAGCCAAAATGGACCGACTGACTGACTTTGGACGTGGTCGACTGATTGTCAAGCCAGACCATGCCAATTCCCAGGACACGGAGTCCTTGGCCCTTGGTTCCTGGAAAAGTGGACCCTAACTGGCGGCTCGGATCTTCAATTGGGGGGTGGCGTGGTCGCGAGAGTTTGTTTACAGTAGCTTTGCACGTTTTGCGGGGATGACACATTCAGGCTCGACGGCTGGAGAATGAGGAACTGGTAGCAATTCGGGAGTCTGGAAAAACGATTGGAAAGCTCTCCCTTTGGAAGTTAACAAGTTCACACCTATCTCGGCTCACGTATTGGAGTGTCCCCTAACCAAAGCCGGCACCTACTCCTGCGACTCATAACTCCGCGCTGAACGAATGGCACCGACCAACTGTACTGACGAACGGCACTCCGTCCGTGCCGAAGCACATGTCCAGAACCGTGCGCCATTCTCGCCGCCCTGATGAAGTGATGGCCTTTCCAGTGATTGAGTGATTGATGCGAACAGGATCATTCTTCCATGGTTCGCTGTGCGGATCGTCGTAGCTGTCGGTAGTACCTCTTTTTATCGCTCTCGGAACCCCAGAGCAGTCGGCTGGCCTCGGGGTGGACAATGGTGCGTGGATCGAAGGGCGGCGACTCGTCCTCGAAGGCCTCCACAATGGCCTCGACGTGATTCTTCAACTCCTCGATCTTCTTGGGAAAGTAGCAGACGACGCCATCCTTGGACACCCGATGGTGGTATATTGGCGTCTCCATCTTGACCCGTGGCTGTTCATCGGGAAACTGGGGACTGATACACATTCGGATCTTGAAAATGCCTCCGTCCAGGTGGGTCATGGGCTTGCCGAAATAGGTGATCAGCCAGACAAAGGGATTGTTGTCTTCTAACTCGACCGAAAGGTTGAACGTGCCCTTTTGTCTAAAATGATCTGCCAGCTGGTCGTACTGCCGTTGCAGATTCGATGCTTTGCTTGATTCTCGCTCCTTCAACGCCTTTCCCTCGACGGCCCAGCTCTCGGTTTCGTCCTTGAGCACCTCTTTGATCCGAACGAGTCGTTTCCCGAGCTGTGCATAATGGAATTGGCCGTCCATCGAGTTGCCGCCACCCTCAAAGGGCATCTTGGTGAACTCGGCGCCGTCCTTGTGTTTGGGCATGTGCTCCTCCACCGATAATATGTAGTGCTCATAGTACCACAGAAATCTTCTCTTGAACAAATCCTTGAACGGCTCAAACGGTATGCTCACGTCCGCCTTCTCTTTCTTCTCATTTTCCGATCCGTCTCCTTCAGCTGTCTCTTCGGGTGAGTCCGGACGGGGCACCACGGACCCATCGGCTTGAATTCCCAGAGCCACCTCCAATTGTTGTATGACGGCGATCCTCAGCGTCTCATGTCGAATCTGCCAGCGGTGAGGACAGGAGACGCGAGAAGGCCAACGACTGACAGACGGACTTACCTTGGCGCAGTATGCCTCATTCATTTTTTTGTCTTCTGTCCCTTTCGCATTCTCATACCCAGGCTCGTTCTCATACGGTTTGTTTGACATCAGACTTTGTATCGACCACAGGATCGACTCCAGGCCTTGCGCCGAAGACCACTCCTCTCCGGGTCTCTCGCCATGCCATGTGCCCAGGATCGAGAGGCAGACTTTCCCGCCCGCGTAGATGTTGGGATTGAACCGACATCTTCCGCCGTTTGTGGTTTTGGCCTCGACCTTGGGCGGTTTACTGGGATATTCCAACCCGAACTTGACCGAGAACTCGAAAAAGCCATACTCGTAAGGAGAGCTGGGAGGGCCGATGATCAGCGCTCGGATATTGCGGACATCCTCTTCCTTGTAAGCCACCGCAATTGCTAAACACCGTCAGCCGTCGCGGCACCCCAGGTCTCGCAGACCAACGCGTACAAAGATCGCTGCCTTGCTGGATCTGTGTAATCTCCTGTTCTGCGTCAGAGTGGGTCGATGCGAACGGTCAGCGACGTACCCTCGAGATTCTTAGTACCGTCTGATTAGACATTCTCGTCGCACATCCGCGTCGCTACGTGGAGAGCGCCGCTGAGAGTGTGGTGAAGAGGAAAGTGGGGTGCGAGGAGTAGACATGACCCAGGTGTGATGCGGCTTAAAGAAGGCGTCAGGCTTTTTGTGTTCCACACGTCAATAAAGGTGTCATGGGGCAGGCAGTACCGCGCTAGGCAGCGGGTGATCTTGCAGCCTGAGCTAAAGCAGGCAAGATCCCACAAGGCTGTACAAGGCCGGTTCTACGTCAAAAGGCTGAGGTCAGAGTTAAAGGTCACCGGTGGGCGTGCCTGTCAGAATCTGGCTTGCATAAGAAGGGCCAAAACGCCTATTTTGACCTTCACATTGGACGTGGGGGGGAGAGTGGAAAAGCCTTGTCCAGAGATGGTGTTTGTTCCTCAAACCTCCTTTCTCCAACTCGGCCAGGACTGCTGCGGTAGAAGCTCTGATGCCTCTGATCCACCTCGGTCTCATGGTACGCAGCTTTTGTGTCAGTTGTCGAAAGGAATCCGAAATATTCCCTGCATGTCATTTGCAAGCGAACCGTGCCCGAGGAAAGGAAGAATCGAACAAATCTGATCCGGACCTGGTCGGTGGCGGGTCTATTGAGGTTCTGCCACATATAAATCATCCTCACTCTATTCTTCTCTGCCTATACTTGGACCTTTCTTCCCTCAAAAGATACACTTCCCCCCAGGAAAGACATCCATGTCAGGTTTGTCTGGCTGGCAGTGTCGGCCAGAGGCAAAGCCGTTAGGTGTGATCGACGGCGCTAAGTGCGCTAAAACATTTCGGGATTGGTACGCTCAGGTTGAGAGGTGCATCTTGGGGCTACCTAAATATGGGTACAATGGTTCACCTCAGGCCAGACTGCGACGACAGCACTGCCTTCACCACAGTCATCATATCCGGACGGGCTCTCTGAGGCAGTGCCTGTGCTCTTTCGACCGCATTCCGGACGCGTTTCCAGTCGATTCCTCTCCCTTTGCCAACTGCGATCGCTCGCTCACCTTGCAGTAAGATCAAGTGGCCAACCAGTTTGTCGGGCCCCATCCTCGTCGCGCCACCCGCGTCCGGCAGACTCAGCGAGAGTGCTGTCCGAACTCTGAAAGCGTACGACCATCACATCGCCTGTTTAATACTCCCACCTCGCTCAGCCAGCCACTCTGAACGACGCCCGACCACCGCTCCTTCTCCGACGCTCCTTGATCGAGATTTGTCCATCTATGGGCGTGGGCGGCCCAACCAAGACAACCACGGGAACGATTGCGGCCGGAACACTGGTCACACAGACTATTTCTCGAGTGCGCCTGCCCTTTAATCACGTCAGAGGACACGACTCCTGTCGAATGTCCGGGTCCGCCAGAGGCCAGATTTCTCGATAATTGCCGGCCAGAAGCATCGGATCATGGCCGCGGCGCACGAAAATGCTCAACCTGGCACGACCAGATACACGATAGGGGCACCCCGAAGTCAGAATGAGACGTCGCAGCCATTTCCGACGAATGGCCAGTCTAATCACCCAGCAGCGGCCAATGCCAGCGCCAATGACAGCCAGTATGACAGTGACACAAGATATTCGACCGAAAGCCGCAGTGGGAGAAAGCGGTCGCTGGGTGCCTCGGGGACGAACGAAAGAAGTCGATCACGAACCAATGGCAGCACAGGGAAATCATCGAACGGGACGGTGCGAACGTGCCGGAAATGTGGCGATGCTTTGACCGGCCAATTTGTGCGCGCGTTGGGCGGCACCTTCCACCTGGACTGTTTCAAATGCGCCGATTGCGGACAGATCGTGGCGTCCAAGTTCTTCCCCGTCGACGCCGAAGATGGGTCGGGACAATACCCGCTGTGTGAAACGGACTACTTCCGACGGCTGGACTTGCTGTGCTTCGAATGCGGAGGTGCCCTCCGTGGATCATACATCACCGCCCTCGACCGCAAGTATCACATTGAACACTTCACCTGCTCCGTCTGCCCGATCGTCTTCGGTGCCCAGGACAGCTACTACGAGCATGACGGCAAGGTCTACTGCCATTATCACTATTCCACTCAATTTGCCCAACGATGTAACGGATGCCAGACGGCCATTCTCAAGCAATTTGTCGAGATTTTCCGCAACGGGCAGAACCAACACTGGCATCCCGAGTGCTACATGATCCATAAATTCTGGAACGTCCGTCTCGCTGCGAGCGGGGAGGTGGCGGAAAAGCCGGGCATCAACGCCCCCGTCACCGAGGAAGAACGCGATCTGGTGCGAGAGGAGGAAGAAAAGATGGAGGACAAAGTGTATCGCATCTGGAGCACGCTGTCCACGTTCGAAGAGTCATCGGCCTCCTGCATCTCGGATATGCTTCTGCATGTCAGCAATGGAGTCTATGTGGATGGCGTCATCGTGGCGCGAAGATTTATCTGGCACGTCGACATTTTGTTCGGAGCCATCGACAGCCTGGCCACCCTCGTCGTCGCATCGGGGCTCAAAGACCTCGCCTATGGCCGAGAGGCGAAACTGCTCTGCAAGAAAGTCGTCGCCTTCTTTACGCTGCTGTCCAAGACTCAAGAAACGGGCGTCCGCAAACTCGGGGTGACGCAGGAACTCTTGTCCCTCGTCACCGGTTTGGCCCACTATCTCAAGCTGCTGATCAGAATCGGACTCCAAGGGGCGTTGAAGCTCGAACGCGAATGTGGAACCGCGGGCGGACTCCATGCGTTCCTCGACGAACTGGCCGACCTGGAAACGGTCAAAGAACAAGAGATGAAGTCGCTCGACTTGGCCGATGGCACGGCCGGACTGGCGAATCAAGAGTCGGATTGCTGCGCCTCTTGTATGGAACCGATCGACGACGAGTGCGTGATGATATATGGAAAACGATGGCACATCAAGCCGCCACACCTCCATTGCAGCACCTGCCAACGGGATTTGACCCACGAACTCTCCCAAGCTCTCTACAGTGAGAGGGAGGAAAGGGTCTATTGTGTCGACCATGCCCCCCGCACCCAAGCCGCGGTCACCGGCTTCTCTCACGTCACCAAGCTCCAGCAGTACGTCTTCTTGTTGCGGGTCGCTCTGGCGCGACTGCTGGAGGTCCTCAAGTCAGGCGGCACGCTGCCGCACACGTCAGACGATCCCAATCTCACGCCGTACAATACGACCGAAGGGCACCGCGTGTCGCCCACCGGCGAACAGATCCCACCGCACCAGAAGATCGGTCCACGGTCCCGATCTTATGCGGGCGCGTCGAGGGAGGTGGGGCAAGAGTCGTCTCTCGAGCAGACCGTCGGGGAGATGAAGAGGCTCCGATCCACGCGCAATGAGAGAACGCTGTCCACGACGTTCCGAAAACCGCGGGCGTCACGCATCCTCGATGGCCCGACCGGGGTGAGTCCGGGTTCGGCGGGGGCGGACGGCTATGATGCGAGGAATCGCGGAGGCTTCCAGATCGTCGAGGAGCGTGATGTCGACGGGAAGATGCGACCTGAGCTGACATTTGGGAACCAAGACGGCCTCACGCTCGATGACATTCCGAGGATTGTCGCCGCCGAGCAGGCCAAGGAGCAGCGGCCCAACGCGTACCGACACGCGGGGACCAACCTCATTGGTCACCGTGGCGATGCTCCCAGATTGATCAACGGGCACCTGCGAGGGCCGTCCGGGGGGAATGATCTGTTGGTGGGAGATCCCAACGCTCCGCGTCCCAAGCGATATTTCTCAGAACTGTCCGCCCTCGAATATTTCATCGTCCGTCATGTGGCCGTCCTTTCCATGCAGCCTTTGCTGGAAGGAGACTTCACCCTCGAAGAGCTGCTCGGCTTGATCGAGACTCGGAAGCCGACTTTTTGGGGCAAGGTGAGCAGGGCGCTGCGCAATGACGGCAAGACCAAAAAGAAAGGCATTTTTGGCGTGCCCCTGGAGGTCTTGGTCGAACGAGAAGGGGCCGAATCGACCAATGGCGTCGGCCCGGGTGCCCTTCGGGTTCCCGCCCTCGTCGACGATGCCGTCTCTGCCATGAAACAGATGGATATGTCCGTCGAGGGCGTTTTCCGAAAGAACGGCAACATCAAGCGCTTGAGGGAATCGGCGGAGCTGATCGACGCCAACCAAACACCAGATCTCAACCGCGAAAACCCGGTCCAGATCGCGGCGCTGTTGAAGAAGTTCCTGAGAGAGATGCCGGACCCGTTACTGACCTTCAAGCTCCACAAACTGTTTATCATTTCGCAGAAGATTGACGACGGCGAGCGACGGAGGAGAGTGCTCCACCTCACGTGCTGCCTCATGCCCAAGAGTCACCGTGACACGATGGAGGTCTTGTTCGCATTCCTCAAGTGGGCCGCCTCGTTCTCCCAAGTCGACGAAGAATCCGGAAGCAAGATGGATATTCACAACCTCTCCACCGTCATGGCCCCGAACATTCTCTACGCCAAGGAAAAGACGCCAAATGCGAAGAATCCACAGGTCCCACAAGTAGATGACAGCTTCCTAGCCATTGAAGCTGTCAACACGTTGATCGAGTATAATGAGAATTTTTGCCAGGTATGCACTCGGGGATAGTTTTGGACCGGCTGCTAATTTGCCAACGACAGGTTCCAGAGGATTTACAGTCGATCCTGAACGACAGTAGCCTCCACAACGGCTCCGCCGAACTCACGACCAAAGAGATTCTCTCGCGGTACGGAGACATTGTCAAGGGCAACGTCCAGAGACAGACTGTCACCACCGCCGATGCTCCCGTGCGCAGCCCCACGAACTCGACCAAGACGGGAACACCAGTGGCCGCCACTCGGGTCGACGTTGACCCTTATCAAGCAACGGCATGGCAGAAGCAGAGTTCTGTCCGACCGGTCCAAAACGTCGGCCCTGCCACGTCGGCACCACCAAACGAGTTCCATTTCGGAGTGGCCACCAGCCCATACGCCAGAGCCAGAGCGGGTAGCCAGGGCAGCCAGGGGAGCTATGGTGGCGCCGCGGGTATGCGACAGAGCTATCAACCAAACCCTGGCGCCATGGGTGTCACGGGCTAGCAGTCAGTTCTCCAGCGACGACGTTGAGCATTGCGTGGCGTTGTCTCATTATCTTCCCGCGTTTGGAAAAACTGTTCCCGCGTTTGAAAAAACTGTTTCGACGGATGGATGGACGGTCCCTGGATGGAGTTTGGACCCGTCTGACGAGCTGACGACTTTTGCACATTTCCCTTCCCTGCTTCACTTCTCATTTGTCCCACTTGAGGGACCAAAGCCTCGTGGTCCTCGAGCAGTGGGCCGCACACCATTCAGCTTGGCGGTTGTCGCTGGTCTTTGTTTCTTCCTTTCTTCGGCACAAAATTGGACAGCAAGCGAACTTCGTACTGGCCATCGTATTGTCCCCGCCCCCCTGTTGCGCCGCTTTTTATTCTCAGACGGCGAGAGTGGGATATAGGTACGGCGTCGGGGCAGAACACCATTCGTTGTTGGCTATTAATTGTGGGCCGAGGATTCCCATTTTCTTTTCCTTTTCCTTGTTGTTTTCCTTTCTCGCTGCGTGGGAAATCCAGTCCACTGTTGGAATGACGAGAAAGGATGGTGGAATCCAATGCTGCGATGCGATCTTCTCCTGCCCACCTTGTCCGAGGGTGAGGGACGAGTTTGTTCATTTTATGCGCCAGTCTAAAGAGGCTAAAATCTAGCTAATGGTGGCCATTGTTGAACTGGCTCTTGTTCCTCTCCAAGACTTTATCCATCGCTCTACTTAACCGATCCACGGCGTCATCGGAAATCTGATAGTGCACGACCAGGCGGCCCCCGCTAGCCTTCAGGCCTTCGTTGGCGGCAATTTGACCGAATTCTTCAACCGAACATCGTTCCGCTTCCAGGTCCAACCAGACCATGTTGGTTTCGGTGGGATTGGCGAGCTTGCCGCCTTTGCTTTGCCACAGTTCGGCCACTCGGCGAGCGCGTTCATGACTCTGGCGGAGCTTCCCCCCTTCACCTCGGGGGCCCTTTCCAAACGCCTCGTCGACGGCGACTCGTGCGGCCGCCGAGATGACACCTGCTTGTCGTGTACCGCCGCCGATCATCTTCCGGATACGTCTGGCCTGCCGGATGAAGCCCTGGGATCCGACAATGATGCTGCCAATCGGTGCCCCGAGGCCTTTGGAAAAGCACAAACTGACGCTGTCGAAGCACGTGGTGAATTCCGGCAGGCTTCCCGCATCCGCGGCGACGACTTCCCAGATGCGCGCGCCGTCGAGATGCATCTTGATGCCGTGTTCTCGCGCAAAGGCTGAAATTCGGCGCACTTCCACGAGAGGCATAATCATCCCATTCAACGTGTTCTCGAGAGAGATCACCTTGGTCGGGCACGCATGGATGTCCTCGGAGATGATCACGTTGGCCTGGACATCCTCGAGCGTCAAGTGGTGGCCGTTGGCCGGCCGCACGGGGATCAGCATCGCACCGGAAAATGAAGAGACACCTCCGGCCTCGTAACAATTGATATGGCCTCGATAGTCGCACAGCACCGAGTGAGGGGGCTGAGTGAGATGACTGCGGAGTGCGACCTGATTGCCCATCGTGCCGGACATCACCAACAGGCCCGCTTCGTGACCGGCGAGCGCGGCCATGGACGCCTCGAGCTCATTCGTCGTCGGATCCTCTCGAAGGACATCATCGAGAAGGGTCGTGTTGGCGATTGCTTCCAGCATCGACGCGGTGGGTGAAGTCATGACATCACTGCGGAAGTCGTAAGCAGCCGGTCCAGGCTGTTGCCAGGCATTGACCCTTTTCGCTGCTGTGCCGGATTGACGTGCAGTATCGACGGATGATGGCCCAGCGGCGGCGGTCATGGCGGTGGTAGGCGTCCAGGATTTCCTGCTACTCGTTGATATGGAGTGTGAGTTTTTCAAAACCGCAAACGCCGTCGTCCTCAACCGGCATCCAGTGGTGAGCATCGCCTCAGGACATGGAACTCTGAAATATCGAACATGTCGAAGGGCGCTCGGCATGCTGGTGAGCGCTGATAACCGCACCTCCAACTACATTTTTCTCACCGGCACTGGCACTCTTACCGTACGTAATAATTACAGTACCTTCCTGATACAGGATAGCACAAACACCATCTCTGCCCAGCGGCGCCAAGCTGGAACCACTTCTGAGAACGCGTCGTTACGCGCCTTTCGCCAGGGCTGTCCGTTCACCCAATACCCCCGCCTTGAGGAATACTGGACATCCGGCCTCGACTCCCAAAGACATTGACTTTCTGCTGGATGGGCGCCATGCCCTCGGCGAGCCGACCCTCATCGCGCGCTCCGACTCCGAACGTGAATCTCTACTGTGGGCAGTGCGAATCGCAGATTGGGATTTTTGACAATGAATGGATCCGACTTACTTCTTCCTACGTCCGATCCAAGGATGACGGCACGCATTTCGGCACCGAGATCGGGCGCAAGACGCAGGTCGTGCCGGTAGGAGTGTCGCAACGAGCCCTGGAGGGATGCGTGATGGCCGAGGTTTTTTGCAAGACCTGTTCAGCCGTCGTGGGCCAGTACTGCCAAAAAGCCCCGGATGCGGCAAAGCAGCACCTGGTGTAAGTCGCTCTGCTGTTGCCGCGGTCCTGTTTGGCTGATCTGTCCAGGGACCAGTATTTCTACAAATTGACGAGGACATTTCTGAAGGACAGCCAGACCTTGACCAACGTGGACCCCATCTTCAGCTACGGAGGAGATTTGTTCTCTTTTTCTTCCTCCTCCTCATTGACAAAGCGCTCTATACCCCCGAGGTGGGCTGAGACGCCTCTGCGGCAAACCTCGGCACAGACACCACGACGGTCGCTCCCCCACCAGACATTCCAACACGTCCCAGCAGGGCCTCCGGACGATGCTGCTTCGTCCTTTCCATTGGGCAAGCAAGGTGAAAATACCTCGGCCGGGCCATTCTCTGAACCAGAAAAGCGTTTGGCGGTTTATGAACAAAGGATCTCAGAACAGGATGGCAAGATCGCGAGCAAACTGGTGCAGCAAGAAACCCTTATCAAGGGCCAAAAGATCCAAATTGAAGAGCAGAACAGCACACTGGCAAAATACAGTCAGAAGGTGATTTATCAGGACACGAAGATTGAGGTGCTCAGTGGCCAGATCGAATCCCTCCAGGCCATGCTCGTGGAGCTGAGGACGTCCATGCAGGAGCTCAAATCGCAGATCGTGAGCAACCAGGTTGAGAAGCTGGAAAAGAGCGACTTTCTCAGTGGTTTCGAGAGCATGGTCCACGCCATGAGAGATGCCCGTTCGACCATACAAGAGCTCAATGCACTCCGAGCCGAGAACAAGACGATGAAGGCGAGACTGCAGACAATTGCGTCTGCTATGGGAAGGATCTCCGGTACCGCGGACGCTTCAGATGCCACCGAAATTGATTTGCCGGAATCGGGGAGAGCGAGCCTGAAGGTATTGGGGAAGCGCAAACGTGATGCCAATAACGCCAGGGCGAGACCTCGTCGTTCCCTTCGTCTCGACGGCGTCATGAGCGATGGCGAGCCTTTCGAGCGGGATTTCCTCGACGAGCTTCACCAAGTTCCTACGCCGCGTTCGAGTGGGGCGTCAGATCAAAGTGATTCCACTTCGCCGTCTCAAGAAGCACGCTCGGATTCGACTCAACTTGACGTTTCTCCCCTACCGTCCTCGGGAGTCCATTTATCATTAGCCCACGGCCGACCCCACTCAGAACAAGGAAGCCAGCAGAACGCCCAAGCAAAGACCTTATCTGTGGGAGAGGTGGGCGAAATGAACCCGGAAGCCCTTCCCCAGCTGCATCAAACCAGCATATCTCGTGAGCGGTCAGTCTCTAGTGCTGGTGCTGACCGAACGCTTCGCGAATCGACAAGATCGAATGGCCTTCTCTTCCCGCACGGGGAGTCGGAGTTGATGAGTAAAGGCGACGCCCCTGTTGCCATCCTCGAGCTTGATCAATATCCCGAACGAGACGGGCCTGTATCAATGATTGCTCGAGCGGCAGTGACAATGCCCGACGAACAGCACAATCCACAGAACAATTCACACAATAATCTACCGCTCCCTCAGTCGGCCACTTCTGATGTACGACCTGGCAATGGGATCATTTCACGTGATGACGAGTCTGCGGCAGACGGAAACACTGTTCGTCATCGTCCAGACGTTTCCCCACCCGTTGCTGCGAACCACGTGGATGAGGCAACGGGTGAGCGGCAGTATTCGATCAGTGATGACGAGGATGGCACGGCTAATGTCGGAAGTAACAACGACCTGCCACCTGGGAGCGAAAAGAACCATCGAAGAGTGACAGACTCCAGGATCCAACAACAGGCTACACGCAGTATGGCACCGGAACCGTCAAAACGCCGGCGAACGTTGCGAGGTCGGAGCACGTCGGTCATAGACCTCGAGCACAATCTTGTCTCCACACCAGAGTCGATCGCGCAAAAGATTCGGGAGAAAGGCAAGCCTCGGCAACCGAAGCCCCGGATTCAAACGACAGAGAAAATGCTCAACAAAGAACTCGCCGATCTAGGGTTAACAGAATGGATTGGCAGAGACAAGAATACCCCTGAGTATCGTGCGGCTGTGGATGCTGCCCGGGCGCACCAGCGAGAACTGAAGAGGCTGGCCCAGCTTTCGAATCGGGGCCTGAATGCTCCACAAATATTGCAGCCCTGTCCGCCCGCTGCACCGGCTGTTGCCATCCCAGCAGAGCTTAAAGTTCCACCCCCTCCTGTGGCATCTGATCCTCTGGTCACGCTGAGAGAGAGTGAGTCGGTCGAAGCTAGTATTGGTGCGTCGAAGAAAGGAACCTCGCAGCTATCAGCCAATCCCACGGATGGACAGACGGCCAAAGCCGACCAGTTGATAGACTCGACCAATCCAAGTTCATCTGGTGGGAGAGCCTTCACTCGCAGGCGGCAGCGAGAGGAAGAAATGCGAAAGCGGGATCAGATGGCCAAGGAAGCCCTGGAAAGTGAGGTGCTTGCTGAAGCGAGCCGATCCTAGACGTCGGATGTCTACTTTTGACTTGGCTCGAAACATGGTTGGTGTTGGGACATGACAAAGCAGCATGGGACGTTATATAGGGCATTGTCCGATGTAGTCTGAATGCAAGATGCTCGCCTAGCCTGTCCGATTCAAGAGGGAAGGAGAATGTCGGCCCGGCCGTTCCTGCGCTAAATTAGCCAGGGGCGTAAGCACGGCTGAAGCCTATATTCCATGGGCGGGGAAATCCTTGGGGAGACTGACCGCACCTTTTCTCAGGAACGTCCAGTCCAGTCCAGTCCAGTCCATTATTCGACCTGGTTCTTAGCTTTTGTTTGGAGCGTGTCCTGGACGGTCTTGATGTTTGGGGCTTTCTTTCCCTTCCCTTTTCTTGGTCTGCTCTTGGTGGGTCAATTGCCTCTCGTGCCCAAGCCGCGTTCGATTTTGTAAGTGTTGAACTGACATCCCTAGGTGATCACTCGACCATCTCAGTGACCTTGGTATGCCCTACGCCAGGATCTGCACAGCCTGACCGCTCTTGTCGCTTCTGCTTGGAGGGACTGAGCGGAAGGTCACCGCATTGTTCCTCACCCACAGCCTCATCCCCTACAACCGTTGTCTGCCGTCGAGCTCGAATCAAGAGGTGGGACATGATGTTGCTCTCTCAGTTCTCCCAGACATCTTCGACGAGTTGGCACTGTGACAACACATCATCAGCATATTAAACCTGGCGCTGATTCATAGAGACTGAGCAGGTGACAGCTTACTCGATCGGACCGTACGCCACCTGAAGTAGAGGTATGTGTAGCTTTGGCCGCCATCGCCTCGATGACTATCTTCTTTAGCTCCGACGGTTGCACAGATGCCGAGCTTCGTTCCAAGTGTGATGGACGGTTGCTGACAATGTTCCAGGCTCCAGCCAATCCGTCAGCGATGGCCTTTGGCAGCGGTCGTCAAACTCTCGGCAGACGCAGATAGTCGTCTGAGGAATATCAACATCATTTCAATCGTCAAAGACGTCTAGCAGCCTACAGACGCGTAAGTGTAGAGATTTGGTGGGCCAGTGGGCCAATGGGGACCCATTTCTAAGTTGGTTGATAGCGACATCCTGCCCGGCTGAATTCGGTTTGCCGCCGCAGGGAAGACTGTGGCGAAATGGCTGAGCCTTCTCAGCCAACTCAGCAGGCCACGCAGCCCGTCGAAGATCCTCGAAGACTGGGAAAGCATCTCTCGAACGTGTCGGAGGATGATGCGACCGACGTCATATGCTTGCTGCATCCAAATTCACTAGTGGCCTTTGAGGCTATCAAGGCCAACCTGTTGCACGCGCCCGAGCACATCTTACAAAATGATGATCTGCACGGTGTGACGGAAGATGACTTTCTGTTTCAGCCGGAGCTTAACAAGGCTCGCGAATTCGCGTTGCGCATGTCATCTACGGTGAAGAAGCCCCAGGACGGGTTCCGGTTTGGGCGCAACAGAGCCCTTTGCGATATTGTCCTGACGCCGAACGCGCATGATCGACTCGTCAGCAATGTGCACTTCAAAATCTTTGTGAACAGTCAAGGCAGTCTCATGCTGCAAGACTTGTCGACCAATGGTACCATCGTGGATGATGACCACCTCCGAACGCGAGACCGCCAGGGCCAGAAGATGGCGAAGCCGGCCACGATCGCACTGAGGAATGGGTCGATCATTTGCGTCGTCACCGAACCGGCCAGATCCGAGCTGAAATTGGTCGTCCGCATCCCCAATCGGGGAGAGAACGAAGACGCGTATGAGGAAAAGCTCAAGAAGTATCTAGCCGAACGCGGAAAGGTGGCCCGATTTGCGTCAATGCGAGAAAGCTCTTATGGCAACCATTGGAATGGGGGTTCGATGTACAATTTTACGGGCCTGCTTGGAAAAGGCGCCTTTGCGACCGTCTACCGGATTCAGACGAAGAAGGAAGGAGAGATCTACGCGGCGAAAGAGTTGGACAAACAGCGCTTCGTCAAAAATGGCATTCTCGACATCAAGTTTGACAGTGAACTCAAGATCATGAAAACGCTGAAGCACCCCAACATCGTCAACTATATCGATTGTCAGGATTACCACAATTGGATCTACATCATCATGGAGTATGTTCCGTACGGAGAATTATCCCAAGAATTGCGACAACATGGATGCTTGCCCGAGGCAGATGTCAAGCAGATCGCGCGACAAGTTCTCCACGCCTTGGACTATCTCCACCGACGGAACATCACGCACCGGGACATCAAGCCAGACAACATCCTGATCGCGTCGCGCGATCCGCTCGTGGTCAAACTTTCGGATTTCGGCTTGTCAAAGTGCGTCACGGATCAGGAGACCTTCCTCAAGACTTTCTGCGGCACCCTGTTATACTGCGCCCCTGAAATCTACCCGGAGTACGCGAACTACACCCATGGGCTGGCAAAACGACGTCGATTCGGCGAACCCGCTCCCAAGACATCCCCTTACGACCAGTCCGTGGACACCTGGTCCTTTGGCGCCGTTCTCTTCCACCTCCTCTGTGGAAAACCCCCGATCAATGGCGGTGGCGACGGGCATGGCGCTCAGATTCTCAACAACATCATGACCAAAGACGTCGACTTCGGACCGCTTCGAAGCCATGGAGTTTCCGAAGATGCGATCGACTTCATTGGAAAGTTGCTCAACCGAAATCCCTGGCTTCGTCCCAAGGAGGCCGAATGCTTGAGGCACCCTTGGCTGCGCGACGTGCCTGACGTCCTTGTTTACGATGACGATGGTGATGAGCTGTTCTTGCCCCCTTCTCGGACTGGTCAGAATTTGGACATCGTTGAGGAAGAGCATGATGACTTTTTCGACGAGCAAATTATCAACAGTCTGCAACAACTCACTCAAGCGGCCGCCCCTGAAAGCTCATCACCGACGAGCAGCCCAAATCGGCCGGTAAAGCGTCCGAGGATGGAGGTGACATACCCCATCCTGCCGCCGCTGCCGCCGCCGACCCCGCTGCCGACCCACGACGACTTTCCGCTTGCGCCATTGCCTCCGCCAGGAGCCCGGCTCTTTGGAGAGATCACCGCTTCGGTCCTTCGCAGCTCTGGTGTCTTTGGCCATGATGCCCCCACGGTGGCACCGGCCCTGGCACCATCAGGCGTCACCGAGATTCGACATGGTGTTGAGGAAATCAGTGTCAACGATTTCGCTTTTTTCGGCGGGACTCTGAGCCCCAAGAGCGCTGATGATTCTGGCCCTCTATTGCCATATCGTCAGCCGGAGCAAATGCCACCTGCTCCTGCCTGCTCCGCTCCAAGTTTACAGGGCGCCGAAGCGCAAATTGGACAATTGAACATGGCCTCACCTGATGCCGAAGCCTCGGACGCAGCGACGCCCGAGACGACCAATCCAGTCACGCCACGGACCAGAGAAATCTCGCCATCGAGTTCTGTCAGTCATCATTCAGACGACAATGGGATGGCGGTGGGTCGAGCTTCCGACCCGCCCAAGTTCGACCGTCAGATCGATCTGGGCCTGCTGGCGGACGAGGCGGCCTTTGCGGCTGATCTTGAAGCTCGGCACGCATCGAGGATCGACAAGCTCCGGGCCAAAGCAGAGACCTTCCATGCTCCTCTCGGACAGCGGCCACGGATCCCCTCTATCGAGCTGGCCAAGACTATTGATGCTCGGACGGGTGAAGAAGTGAGAAGGAGTGGCAACGTCATCGACCGAACAATCGCGATACAGGCGCCCTTGGATCCCGACCCGGCAGGAGGACCATCTGAGTTCCCCTTCATCAAGGCGCCCAAACGGCTCGGCACGCTCACCAGTCTGCCCGGATCCTTTGCAGATGTGACGATCAACCTGGAAACACGGCTGACCTCGTGGGGTCGCGGCATCGACTGTACCGTCCCCTATCTGGACCGGAAAGACACCCGGATTCCGAAATATGCCATGAAGGTCACGTTCTGGGCGCCGGGCATGGAGGCGCACATCGAGCAGGGCGGCAACTGGGCCGAGGTGCCGGGAATCCAGACGCTCCTCTCGACTTCGGCAACACAGTGCATCTGGGTGAATGATGTCGAGCTTCGCAAGGATTCATCCACCGGCGATGCGGCGCTCTTTGGCAAAATCTACACGGGCGACATCATCACCGTCTCTCGCGGCACACCGGCCGGCGGCTTTCTCAAGTTCGAGGTCGAAATTACCTTTGGTGACAGTGCCCGGCGCCGGCCCGAGACCGAGAAGGGATTTGTCATCCAGAAGGAGATTCACCACCACCGACGGAGAATGAAAGAATGAGAACGTGCGAAGATGAGCAGGACTGAAAATGATACTGGGAAGAGGACGACGACCACGCGATTGAGGACGCGGGATGAGCGAGGACGAGAGCGGGTTCTGTAGATTAAGGGGCCCAGGCCGGTGGAACGCACTATGACAGGGAAAGGCAGATCTATGGACAGTAGAATGTTGGAAATAGGTTGGTTAGGTGGGAATCCATTGGCCGCACATAAGGACTGTTTCCTCTGTCTATTTAGCAAAATGTCATCAACCGGTTCCGCAACGTTAGCAGACATTGTGAGAAGACGATAAATGAGTGTGGAGCGCCGAGCTTGGCAGGGAAATTGCTAAGAGCCGAGACGGTGATAGGGCCAATAGCACCAGTAATGTAATGCTAGAGTGATTGACCCAATGGGGCAGAGGCGACAAGTACAGCACGGCCAGTTGTTGAAGCAAAGTTTGGGTGGAAGGATCTCAGCAGAGGCAGGTCCAGTAGGTACATACTCTCAACCAGAGGCATTTGGCTGTCTATCAAAGGGTGATGATGTGCATGGGACCAGGGTGTGAGTGAGCAGGGTATTGCCAGCGCCACCACGCACTCACTAACCGCCCAAGTCATGGTGGACCAGCAGTCCGCCCCATTGCTGGAATCAACTGTGGAGCGGGTGGAGCAGGTGGAGAGTATACAGATCTGCTGCTGGTACTGTGGCGGTCCTGACTTGGGGACCTTCGTCGTCGCGATTGCGGTGAGGACTCCCTTCAGTAGCATGGGAAGCACAGGTGCTGGCCCGTGGCCGGTTTCACGTTATAGGACCGGGGTTGTCGACTGTAGACTGGTGTGCAGATAACCAAAACGCCTCCTGCCCCTCCGACTTACCAAACTGAGTTCCTGGTAATTGGTGATTGAAGTCCAATGCCGGTTCCAAGTCCGCCGCCCGCGTCCCGCCGTCCGCGGGCTTGCTGCCCAGAGTCGACATGCGCCCATGATCTCAATCCTGGTATGATTGTTACACTCCTATCATATCTTCTCCTGGCCGGGCGGCGCATTCCATGCTGCCCCTGTTCTCGCCGATCTCGTCCTCTGGAACTGGCGTCCTCGCGCCGCTCGTGGTCCGGCGTTGAGCGTCGAGTGACGAATATCTGGGTCCGCTTCTGCAACTTCAAATTGTCTGTTGAACGTTAGCTGTCAGAGACGGCTTGGCACCTGTTGGCAATTCCAGTGAGGTCCATCCACCTGCTCACACCTCCTGTATTCCTCCTTGGCCGCTCGATGCCCTCTGCTCGACCGCCAGTCTTTTGCTAATCCCGTCTGTCGCTTCCTTGACAGCAGTCTCGATATCCTGGCGACGGTATCACACCCCGCTGGCCAGACCCGCCGCCGACCGCCGTCCAGTGACAATCCGACTCCCCTTCTCCTCTCCCTCGACCTTCGCTCGACGAAAAGCACGTCGCTGGAGGTCATTGGCGCCTCATCTGGCCTCCTCACTCGAGCGTTTGCTCAATCACCCTCTGCCCTTCCGGGCACGCCCTCCCACAATTTTTCTCCCCCTCCTCCCATGTCCCTCTCCCGGTCGCCGTCACCGAATCCCAGCGGAGGATGGACATCACCCGGCCTCGCCGATCGATCGTCGGCCCCAAATAGCCAATACCGCGGACTGAATGGGTATGCCAACCACGATGATCAATGGGCCGCCGCGAAGGCGAGGAGTCAACAGGTCAGAGGATATCCGAGCATCCAAACCAAGAACGAGGGTTTCTTCCAGCGTTCGAGGAGGAAAATCTCTGCTACTCTTCCTTCCTTCAGTCCATACACGCCCATGTCGACCAACTGGCGAGACCCAGAGAAACTCGGGCGGGGCCGGTGGTATCCTCGAGGTGGCGGGAGTTTGTCGAGAATAAAAACGTTGCTGGGCAATGTGTTGCGGAGGTTCAAGATTTTTTTCATCATCCTTGCGGTTGTCCTGCTGACGACCTGGATCATGGCCGTGACGAGTAAGTGTCCTTGAAGATGATGGCGGGTTCCGAGGGTTGACCCTGCCACAGACGTGCGGTCCATGTACCGCGGGAATTCTCGACTCGGGGGAGGAAGCAAGTTCGTCATCATTCTGGGTGCCAATGAGGGTGGAGGAGTGATGGAATGGAAAGGCCCTCGAGAATGGGCGATCGAAAGAGACAGCGTCCGGAACAAGAAGGAGTATGCGGAGAGATGGGGATACCATCTCGAGATCTCCGATTTGAGCACGAAGAAGAGGTATGCGCACGAGTGGAGGGAGAGCTGGGAAAAGGTCGACCTTATTCGGAATTGTATGGCCAAATATCCCAAGGCAGAATGGTAAATGCTGGTACCCCTATTGCGGCGACGGCGGCAAGCTGACTCTCTTCAGGTTTTGGTGGCTCGACCTCAACACCTTCATCATGGAACCCTCGATCTCTCTGCAGTCGCATATCTTCAACCACCTGGCCGCGAATACGTACCGCGACATCAACGTTTACAATCCGCTCAACGTCACCCATCCCCCGGCGGGCGAGTTCCTAGACCCGATTTCACGATCACCGTCGGGCGACAATCTGACATCTTCCATTGACATCATCATCCCCCAAGACTGTGGTGGCTTCAATCTGGGGTCTTTTTTCGTCCGGCGATCCTCCTTTACCGACCGACTGCTCGATCTGTGGTGGGATCCAGTCCTCTACGAGCAGAAGCACATGGAATGGGAGCACAAGGAGCAGGATGCTTTGGAGCACCTGTACGCTGCGGAACCGTATCTTCGCACCCACTTCGCCTTTATCCCCCAGCGCAAGATCAATTCATTCCCTCCCGGAGCCTGCGCGGCCCCCGGCAAAGAAGCAGATGAGGCCATCGATCCCAGATTCCACTACAGCGAGAAGGATCATGATTTCATGATCAACATGGCTGGCTGCGAGTGGGGTCGAGACTGTTGGGCCGAGATGTACTCCTACCGCGAGCTCAGCAAAAAGCTCAACCGGACTTGGTGGGAAAGATTCCAGGATTGGTGCAGCGATCGATGGACCGCCTTCACACGGGGCCGAGACGAAAACGACGATCCTCTACCTTAGGCTGACGAGTGGCGACTCGTTTGGCCTGCCTGTCGGCATTCTTTGACAACAACGTTTTGTTCGAAGCCCAATACGAGTGAGGGATAGAGGAGTTTGGAGAACAGGACAAAAGCTCAGGCTGTTCGCTTTGTCAGCCAGGGACCCATGTCATTTTGCTGCAGAAGCATTGCTCGGCGTCCAGGACCCAAGGAATCATGTCTGATCGGGAGCCGGACAACTCTTCTGTACTTGATGTGATGTGAAACATTCTTCTCTGTTTGGTTTTTCTTTTTCTATGCACGAACAGTCCGGTTACTCACGCATCATCCGACGATTGTATACCAATGAAACGGGATTGGGAGGGCAAGGCTGGGAGGATGGGGAGGCGTCCGAGATCTGTCTTGTCGGGGGCTGGCCACGACTGTAAACGGTCTCTTCGCAAGCATTCACCAGGATTCATGCTAAAGAGCTCCTAGCAAACGCTGCCTGGCGAGGCCGTGAATAGACATCGTTTCAGGTGTCGACTTTGGCAGTGTATTCGTCTAATGAGACGTGATGAGAATGACCGTGTTGGCGAGATCGACACGATTCAGGCTGATTGGACCATGAACAAGTCTTCATGCTGCTGCTGTTTGCCACTGTTCAGTGTCGAGTTCAGTCACTTCCTTGGTAGACTGCTCAGCTAGCACATCTCTCCCTTTGGATCGCCACCTCCATTCCAACAGGGCGAGCTCAAGCTGAAACCAGCTTCTGACCACTTCCTCCGTCCCACTTTCCTTAAAATCCAGTAGGACGTGAAGAAGGTGGTGGTGATAAGCGACGTCACCAGTTTATGGTGGCTATTACTTCCTGATGAGTCAAACTACTAAGTACAGAAGCGCCAGGTACTGAAGACCTGGCCCAAGGGCCTTTTGTGTGGCAAGCTTGGTCTACCCTTCTCATTCCCGAATCGACTCGTGACTTGGTCTCTAGAGATGATTACCGTCCTGACATGTGTGCTTTGTCAGATATTTGTTAATACATAAGTTGTTCATGAAACCGTCATTATAATGATATAGCGACAATCATCTCAGAGCGACTGTGTCGGAGAAATGGTTCAAGGAACAATCGACTGGCCGACCACTTGCGGGACAAATAAGTCGAATGAGTGTAAACCTGTTGGACCAACAGGACTAGCCCGAGGCTGCCATATGTCGACTGGTGGAAACAACAGTTCAAAAAGTCGCAATTTTGGCGATTGACGAATCAGTGCCTGGACTGTGTTTCCGAACGCCGTGCTTCATTTTGAGTGTCGGCCAAATACGCCAAACGATTGCGATGCGTTATGCTGTCCACCCTCTTAACCGAGGACAAAGAATGTCAGGCAATGACACCCCCGCAGAACCGAATCAAGACAGACCGACGTCGAAAATGTTGTTCCTCCAACCCGCGCCACGCTCCTCGCCGTCTTGCACCGCTTCCTCTGCCCGCAGAGCCTCCTCGTGCCAGACCTTCACCACACTCTGAGGGGTATAGACATTCTGAAATACGCCCTTCTTTGGCGCATCCACTCCCACGCGGGTGTACCGGTCGGGAACCTCTCCAGGTGTCAAGCGAGTGGCAACGGCCTTGACGAAGGTGACAATGTCCTGCGGGTCAGCGATCCTTGTGGCCCGAAGCCTCTCCCGCGCATAGACCAGCTCGCGATTAGCCGTATGCAAAGCGTGGACGATGCCCTCGGCCAGTGTCTTCTCCAGCGACCGACGGATCAAATGCTTCAGGAATGGCTTGAAAAGCCAGCCCAACCACGACAACTTGCTCTTGCGGAGGGTGTAGTCGAGCTTGTGAATGTGAACTCTGACTCCTCTCAAGGCCAAAATCTGCTCCAGCTTCTCACGGCCAATCTCGAGGTCCAAGGATATATCGATGCCACGCTCGTCCAAGTAGAAGCTCGCAATTCCTTCGTCGGCAAAATGGACGAGCCCCGTGTGGCCGCGGACCCAAAAGCCTAGATCTTGCGCGGCAACGGACAGACCATTAACGGTGATGGATAATAACGACGTCGCACTGGAAGTCGTCCTCTTGGAGTGGACTTTGCGGATCTCGAGGTCGCTCTTGCTGGACACCAGGAGCCTGTATGGAAGGAAAGATGTGTTGTTCACGTTTCGGCCCGGTTCAAGGACCAGATTTTCCAACAAGAGATCCATTTCCGGGACGGAGACTTCGACGCGAGGGATAGGAATATACTGCACGCTTCTGATGAGCAACGGCAGAAAGATGTGAATGGCATCGGTGATGAGGTCGGGATTGGCTGTGTGGCTGGGCGGGGCCAGGATGTTGTAGATCCGACGGGTGGCAGCCACCAGGCTGTTGATGTCCTTGTCTTGGACAACCGAAGTGATCGTCCGCTGTGCTTGTCTCAAGAGCTTGTCAAAATCGGTTCGAAAATCGGGCTCATCGCCGAACGTGGCTGACATCTGCCTGAGCTCGTCCATCTTCTGGTCGACGTTGTCGAAGAACTCTGGATCCATCAACATGTCCTGGGTCGTATTTCCCACCGCCACCATGAATTTCTCAAACCGCGGGTCTGATCGGGCGTGGCTCAACACGGTGTGGAAATCCTTCTCCAGCTGCTCCCAGGCTTCCGGGTCGCCAAAGCTGCTCAAGAGATCCCAAAAGTTGCGGGTGGCCCGATCAAGGGCCGGATCGGCCAGAATGTCGTCCTCGACGGTGGTAATGGTCGCATCCACGGCACGGAAGGACGCACCAGCGTACCTCTGCATCAGTTTTGCGAGCGTCGATACCGACTCCGCGTAATCAGGGCGCTGGCGTAATTTGAGGATGGTCTGCTGAAGTCTGTAGAGCACGGTCTCGCTCTGTTTGCCAGCAAAGTTCTTCTCGGCACTGGCGATTGTGGCCGTGCCCACCTCGGCGACGGCCTGACCCACGGTCTGGGACGTGTCGTGGACACTTTTCTTGAGCTCCTGAATCGACCGCGAGCCGTCTTCGTCAGCACCAGGGCCTTGTATGGACTGCTGTTCCGTCTCCGACAACTCCAGATGCTTTCCGGCTTGGTCTGCGGCCTCGGCCAGCGAGAAGGCCGAGTCGGCGAGGACCTGTCGTCCGATGGTGGCCACATCATTGACGAAGAGTCTGAAGTCTGAATTGGCCACCAGGAGGCTGCCGATGGTGCGGAAACTGGCATAAGTTGCCCGCGCATCTGCCCGATGGGCCTTGGAGGCGTCATGAGGAATGATGCCATTGACATCTGGAGAAATGCGGGACTTGCTGAGGTACCAGATGAAGTCCTGGATCTGGTCTTTGTTATTTTTCTTGCACAACAGCTCGATAAATAACTTCAGCCACGTTCGGCAATGGCGTATCAAAAGCCGCCCGGATTCGCTGAGGTCCTCGTTGTTCGGGCTGAGGATATCCGACGCGAGGAGGGTGCGGAGGTGAGTGATCGTCTGCTCCGTGGATGGCATGTAGCCTTTGCTCAGGGCCCGCAGCATCTGATAGCCATGCAGCTTCTCATGCAGAGCCCTTTGCCGGGCAGTGTCGTCGTCGTGCTGGGGGAGCAGGGGTTCGGTGTCATCTCGCCGCTTGGCTTTGCGGCCGCAGCAAGAGGAGAGGTAGGACGCCATATGAGCTTGTCAGCGGAGAGCCGCGGCAGAGACGTGTATGGATGTATGCGTGGGAACAGGCGGTGGGAATGTGCTGCCTGCGCACACGCCTGGCACTGGCATGAAGTCCTGCACTCAAAACTGGACAACGTCATGCCCAAATGCCAAGCTCTGGAGCCCAGTGCCGCGCCAACAGCAGTTCGACGAGTACGGATGTAGAGTTCAGTCTGATGGAGAAAAAGTTGTGCCGGAGCGGACCTCTCTACCTGGTGGGATCAGGGATTGGGACCGCATAAGCAAGACGTCACGCTGGGCGGGGATTGTCACACTATGAGCCGTGTGCGCAGGTCAGGAAGACGTCCTGGGTGGTGTCGCCGAGTCTTCCCATCACACATCCTCTCTCTTTCTCCCCGCATTCTCTCTCGCATGGCCCGTCGGTCTGCTGGCCGGACTTGGGCTAGGCTTTGTGGCAGCGGTTCCTGCAGAAGCGGAGTGGAGGGTGGGAGGGGAAGGAGACGCCATACCACACAGCCCTGGGTCCGCGAGAACCAAAAGGCGGAGAAGCAGGGAGATGATCCGCCAGCGGAAGGTTCACCACACCGCAAAAGCATCCGAAGGGGCGCAGCCTTGTCATGTTCGGCCCCCAGCCAGCGGGCAGCGGTGAGTTTGTGTCGCGGTGGGGAGCCAATGCCAGGGCTGCGCTTGGTCTCCGGTCTTTAACTCACGTCTGTCAATAAGGAGCCATCCATCCGCGGGCCAGGGGTCTAGCGGACGGGCATTCCTGTAAGCATAGCCGTTCCTTGGACCGTGAGACTGGTGCGTGAGTTGACCAGGAAGGATCTCCAGGCGAGATGACTGAGTGGTAAATCTAGACCTAGTCGGAGCCCGGATCGGTTCATTAATTCCCCCTAAGGTTTGTTTAAGGGTCCGGTGGCAGACCCACTGGCCACACCCCCCGCACGTGTAGCCAGTCCAAGAGAGCCAATCGCGGATGCTATTTAGAGTTTTGTTTCCTGTTTCGGCGGCGTTGGGTCCCTTTGCAACTTTTTTTTGCTCCTCACCAGCGCCTTGCACGTCCTCGCGGGCCCCGGTTCCACGATGCCAGGATGACTCCTGCGATGTAAATATCCCCGTGCGTCGCTGGTCGGGCTGCCTCCGGTCCATTTTCTGTCGCGGTGACCCCCAAGTGAGCCTAGACTGATGCGCCGTCCTGTCCTCTACGCGCAGTCCGTCCATTGAGTCATTCAAAGCCCCTCCGGTTTCACCCATTTATCATCGCAGCGATTCCGATCCACGGACGCCAGCAGCCCAGGGCGTGTCAACTTCGCTCCGAGTCTGTCTGCAGTATTTCGTTGTTCTTGACCGCGGCCCGAATGCTGTACAAAAAAGCACCCATACCCAGGTCGAGGCAGGACTTTGTCGCCCTCGTTTGTTCCGCATCCATGACTGCCAAGATGTCGACCACTGCTTCCACCCAGAGCCCTGCCAGTATTGCCCCCTCTGCCGCCTCCCTGGGCGGCCCCATGACGGGCCATCATCACGCCGGCCGAAGGCATACACATGCGACTGCCCACGTCCCCAATCGGGCGGCCCACTTCGACACCTCGCTCTCGATCCCCGTGCGAAAGTATCTGCAAACATACGGGCTGACGCCGCCCCGGGCGGAGAGCTACGAAGTACAAAAGAAGAGATGTCTGGCGCAGCTGGCCTCCAAGTCGAACGATCTGGAGAGGTTTCAGTACCTGAGCACGCTCCGGTACAACAATGTCCACCTGTTCTACCGCTTGCTGACGGACCACTTCACCGAGATGGCCCCCCTGGTCTACACTCCCACGGTGGGTGAAGCGTGTCAGAAATGGTCGGAGATCTACCAGCAGCCCGAAGGAATGTACCTCAGTTTCGAGGACCGGGGCCACTTGTCGACCATTATTCAGAACTGGCCTCAGCCCAACGTCGAGATCACCGTCATCACCGACGGCTCTCGCATTCTCGGCCTGGGCGATCTGGGGGTCGGAGGCATGGGGATTCCGATCGGCAAGCTGGCCCTGTACACCGGATGTGCGGGCATCAGACCGGAAGGCACCCTCCCCTTGACCGTCGATCTCGGCACGAACAATCCGGCCCTGAGGGCCAACCCGCTGTACATGGGCAGCCGGCGCGAGAAGGTGACGGCGGAAGAAGAAGGCGAGTTCCTCGACGAGCTGATGGCGGCGTTGAAGGAACGCTGGCCCGACATCGTCATCCAATTCGAGGACTGGAAGAATCCGTTCCCGGCCCTCGAACGGTACCGCGAGGACTATGCCATGTTCAACGACGACATCCAGGGCACGGGAGCGGTCATCATGGGCGGCGTCATGGGCGCCGTGAAGCAGTCTGGCGTCGCGCCCCAAGATCACCGGGCCGTCTTCCTCGGCTCTGGCTCTGCGGGCGTCGGGGTCGCGAAGCAAATCGTCGAGTATTTCATGCGTGAAGGCCTGACCGAGGAACAAGCCAAATCATGCTTCTGGCTCGTCGACAGCAAGGGCCTGGTCACCTCGGACCGTGGGGACAAGCTGGCGGAGCACAAGATCTATTTCTCCCGCACTGACAACCACGGCCGACAGTTCAAGACCCTGGACGACGTCGTCGAGTACGTGAAGCCCACCATCCTCATGGGCCTCAGCACCATCGGCGGTGCCTTCACGCCCGAGATCCTCCAGAAAATGGGCCGGTGGAACGACCGACCGATCATCTTTCCCCTGTCCAACCCATCGTCCAAGTCCGAATGCACCTTCGAGGACGCCATCATCCACACCGATGGTCGGGCCCTCTTTGCCTCCGGCTCCCCTTTCAACCCATACCAGTACAAGGGCCAATTGTACCACCCGGGCCAGGGGAACAACATGTACGTGTTCCCCGGTATCGGCCTGGGCACCATCCTCTCCAAATCGGTCCAGGTGACGTCCAACATGATCTACGCGTCGGGCGAAGCGCTGCCCAGCATGATCACGGAAGAAGAAAAGCAGCTCGCCCTGTTGTACCCGGACATCGCCCGCATCCGCGAGGTCAGCGCCCGCGTGGCCCGGTACGTCATCCGTGCCGCGCAGCAAGACAACGTCGACCGACTCCATCACCTGCGCGACATGACCGACGACCACCTGGAGAGCTGGATCAAAGACAAAATGTACGACCCGCACCAAGAGACGGCCGAGCTCGAAGCCGAGGTCCGCGAAATCGTGGACGATCTGACGAATAGTCAGTCCAAATTGTGATTTTATGCGGTGACCATTGTGAACCTTTGGTCAGCCAACGACCAGGTTGATCGGAATGTTGCTGGTGATGGATTGCTTTGGAATTTCCTCCGCCAGCGACAGGCGTCATTCTGTATCTTCTTTTTGGGCAGTTTGAGTTGGCAACGCTGAGCGCAGTGCACCTGGACCAAGTAGGTCCTCAGGCAGCACCTTCTCGCGGGGAGGATGCACCGCGCAAAAGGGTAGGGTGCGATCCAGTCCGGTTCGTTTGCGTTTGGTAAGGTAGGCTAGGTTAGATCTCTTGGACGACCATGATGGCAACGTCGACAAAAAGAGGCAAGGTAAGGAGGAAGGCCGCAAGCTAAGCCAATTACTTTGGATAGAGCTCTACAATGAATTTAGGCCGTAGTGATGGCCTGTCATGCCGTTCACACCTTCATACCACTCACATGCCGTTCCTACCGAGCACAGGATGAGGAACTCACCACTAACACATCACTACTGATGAATTCATTCCCTTCAATAGCAAATGGCCAATTCAATCCTTGTCAAATCCTCGGGCTGAGTCCTCGAGGAAGTTCTGTCTTCACTACGGAATCCCTGACCGCTGTCCGGTATCGATCCAAGCAAACTTTTGTCAAGGGCATCGATCAAGCATGGAACGTTTGAACAGCAGTTCGAATATTGGAACAGCACGAATAAGAGCTGGCTTCCTAAACACCATTTGCACCCCACACGTCAAAAGAAGGTTAACAGCACGCCCCGGGCCATCAGGCCGGATTCTGTGCCTTGGTCAACAACTTTTTCTTCTCCCCCTCCATGGCACTCCCATTCGGATGCGTGTTGGGCATCTGCATGAGCCAGTTCGGCGGGGCCATACCCGTCTGCTCGTTGATGGTGGAAAACAACGGTGGAAGGGCCTGCATGATGTTGCGAATCGGACCAAGGGAATCAGCACCACCGCCGGCTCCGGCCTCGGAACCAGTATTCCAGACGGTAATCTTGGGCTGAAGTCCCTGGATGGCCTTCGCGTTGGCCAGCGCCAGCTTCTCCTGAATGCCTTCTTTCAGCATCATGTACTGCAGGAGCCCTTGGGGGCCGCCAAAGGCCTCGGCAAGACTCTTGTAGGCATCTGCCTGGGCTTTGATTCCCTCGGCTTCGCGCATCTTGACGTGGTAAATGGCATCTGCTTCCTGCATCTGGCGTTGCACATTCGCTTTGGTCTCCATCTGCACACGAAAGAGGTGAGCTTCGGCGTCCTGCCTTTGCGCATACGCCTTGCCATCGGCCGCTTTGGTGTCGCGATAGAACGTAGCGTCGGTCTCTTGCTGCGCCGTCTCTTTGGCGATCTTGGACTTGACCACGTCCTTGGCACGCAACCGCTCGAGCTCGGTCGCGGCTTTCTTGGTTTCGACTTCTTTCTGCAACTCGGCGTCCCGGGCTTCGGCAGCACGACGGGCCTTGATCTGGGCCATCTGAATGCCCATGTTCAGCTCGGTCTCGGCATTGGTCAGTTCAGCATCGGCTCGGGCTTTGTCGGCTTTTCTCTTCGTTTCCAGCACGGCCGTCTCAGCCTCGATCTTGGAGATCTCCTGTTTCGTATGACCGCGTTTCGCTGCCTCCCCGATTTCGCCCCGCATGCGCGCTTCGGCTACATCGATTCGAGCTTGATTCGATGCGCCTTCGTGTGCTTTACGGGACAAAAAGGCAAAGTACTCTGAGCCGGGTGTGTCCTGGAGCTCCTTGACGTTGGCATTGTAGATGCAGAGGCCAAACTGATCCAGCTCTTTCTGGACGTTTTCAATGACCTAGATGGTCGGTGTCAGCCTCCGTTTTGGTCCTCTCTGGCACGCCGATGCATTTACCTTCTGCTTGAAAAGCAGTCTCTCCTTGAAGATCTCCTCCATCGTCATGCTGGACACAATGACACGCGTCTCACCCTCGATGATGCCCTTCACAATGTCCTGGACATGAGTTCGCTGGGTCGGAACGATGGCCGTCCCGGGCCGGCGCGAGGCCGTCGCCGTGCCATCTGGGTTGCCACTCAGGAGCAGCGCGTACTTCTTCAACGCTTCCGGCTCGTTGTGCGGGCCAATGGTGAAGACGGCAGGCAGAGCAAACTGCAGCTTCTCGATCGTCATGGCCTGGAGGTTGAGCGAGAAGTCGAACGGTGACACGCTGATCCGGGCGACTTTCTGCCACGGATAGACAAAGGCTTTCTTGACGATCCTGACATCGTCGATCCCGGCACCCGTAACAACAAGGTATTCATTGGCTTCGGAGATGTGGTACCACATGCTGATGTGAGGAAGCAGTCGAATCAATAAAAGGGGGGTCTGGGTGCAAGAACAGGAAACTGGAACACGATTACAAGATGCAATAGATCGACCTGGCGAAGGTTGATGGTGCCAGAGGAGGGTGATGGATGAACGAATCAATGGAGAGAGGACAAAGGTCAAATACCCTCACCTCTGGACAGAAATGACTCGGCACAGGCTCACGCGGTGGGAGCCTCATGGCGCAGCGAGATGGTCGGAAACTTTGCCAGGGTATGGTTGAAAGGACCTTCATTTCATCGCGTGATGCTAGGGATGATGCTACCATGCTCTGTACTTTTAATAACGGAATCCGCCTCGCCAAGAACGATCGCTAGCCACTGCCAGTCAGCCTTAATCAACCCTAAAGCCTCTTCCCCTCTCACCACTTATTCCCTCCTATAGCAAAGTACCGTGCGTCCACATTCCTGCTTAGTCTCGAACTTAGAGGTCAGGCGGAGAATCAAACATGGCTCTCCTGGGCGCCTGAAACCTGTGTTTCCACTGGACAGCCATCCAACCCCCACCACAGTGGCGGGGTTGTTCCAGTAACCGTACCTTGCGGGCCCAGAAAGACGAAATAACCGTCTGCATGGCTGGTTCGTGTTTTGCCACGTTTGACCGTTAACAACCCCCTTCACGTTTAGCTTTCTCTCAGTGGACTTTTATTCTTCCTTCAGATTAACGACAGATACTTAGTCATCATTTGGCTGCCAGGAACAACGAGCTCAATGTCGCAACAAGGCCGTTTCCAAGATCCTGACCGCATTCCATCGTATGAAGAATCAGTGGCAGCTTCACGGAATCTGAGCGTGTCCCCGCGAGAGAAAGGGCCCACCCAGGTCTCGGTGCAGCAAAGAATACAAGAAGAACGCACCCGGCGAATCCAAGCGGTGGTCTCGACCGTCCTCGATTTGCTCCTCTTCCAGGACTTGTGTGATGCCGTCGGTCGGGCCACGATCATCGTCCTCCCCTCGGACGCTTTGCCGTCGTCTCCAACCCTACTGACCGAGCAGAATATCGCGGGCCCATCACACGGTCGAAACACAAAACTCATCCGGCTCGATGGAGATCAAAACCGCTCTTCGTTCTGGGAGCAACAGGCAGTGGTCCAGGAATGTGGAGCGTTGCTGCGAAGCCAGTTACGAGGTGCATCGCCACCCACGGCCGCCGTCGGTGACTACCCGGCAGAGGCAGGCACGCTTCCCCCTCGGCCACCGCCGACATCCTGGTTGAAGCGGACCTTTAGACCGCCCGGCACTGATCACGACCCGACCGGATCTACGGGAAAGTGGAATTTGGGCTGGCGGAGTGAAGGAAACGAAGCAAGAACTGCAGGGTCAGGGGAAGTCGTCGTGAGCACCAAACTTCAAGATGTCGTGTTCAGGATGGAAAGCGAGATGGGACTCTGGGAATCTCGGACGGTCAGATGTGTCTGGATTGATGTTGATATGGGGGTGTGATGAGAAGACCATCCGGCACCGCGAACCATGGCCCACGTGGTCAAGGTACAAACACGGTGCGGCCTCTTTTGTCTTGCCATGCTTCCTCTGCTTGCTCCAGCTTTCTCGCCTTGATATCGAACTTTGGCAGCTGACTCACCGCGGTCAAGAGCCCGGCCAAGACCTTGTCAAACTGCTCCATCGTCCAGGAACCCGGACCGGTGCCACGGAGGGTCAGGTCCTTGGATCTCAGGAGGCCCGCCGAGAGGGAGACTTCCTGCCCGGCCACGGACCCAATCTGAACATATTGGGTCGGCCTGCTCGAGTTGAGAGAATTGAGCAAACGGAGCGCTGGTGGGCCGTAGAGATAGTCCAAGATGAGATCCACATCCCCCAGAGCCGAGTAGTCGGTGTCCTCGACCGGGTCTTTCAGCACAATGCTTTGGTCGAGAGCAAGCTGCTCCATCTCTTTGACGTTTCGCGCCACCCCGATCACTTTACCAGCCCCAAGCAGCCGGGAAAAGTTGACCGCGACCTTGCCCGAGATGGCCGTCACCCCCAGGATCACGACAGAGAAAGCTTTGGGCAGATTGTCGACGCGGGCCTTGAACGCCATCCAGCTCGACATGCCGGGATTCACCAGTCCTGCGACCTGGACCGGGTCGGCGCCCGCCGGCAGGGCCTTGACATCGGCCTTGGGCACGTTGACGTACTCGGCAAACGCGCCGCCCAGGAGCATACTGGAAAAGTAGACCACGGTGCCATCTGCCAGAGTGCCCACGCCGTCGGAGCCTGGAATGTAGGGGAGCCGCGCATTCTTGACCGAGTAATGGGCTCCCGAGGCCTGAGCGCGCACCAGGCTGTGCAAGCCGGCGGCCAACACCTTGACTTGGACCAAGCTGGAATCAGGAGGCGGTGCTGTAGGCGTTTCGACGGTGCCAAACGCCGGCGGACTGCCCCACGACTCGACCGTAATCGCATGCATGTTCGGGGCGCAGAGTAAGACGAAGGGAAAAATGAAAAACGCTCAACGCCTCAAGGTTGACAATTGCTCTCTTTGGCAGAAACCTCAATCCGTTGCGTGATAAGCACAGCAGAGTGGACACAGATTGATGGGGAAGGGAGAAGGGGATTCCTACCCGGGCGCGGGACCTATTTCTTATATTTCCTGCAAGGAGCAGGATTAGCCTCATAGTGCTGGCCGTGAGTGCTGGCCACTCCTCAAGCGGATATTCGATGGCCATCAATGAATGGTGCAAAACACCACTTTCGTAATCAGCGCGGGGCAATACATGTCGGGCCGACTTTGAAGCGATTGATATTGTATCCATCACAGACGGACATCTGAGTGGGGTTGTACCAGCGGCAGGGTGGAAACAAGAGCTGGACATTGATATCCGTGTTTGGGTCTCTTGGCCTTAGAGGAGGCACAGATTGATCATTGCAGGTTCCATTCACCACCTGAAGTGTCGCTTGTTGCCAAGTGAGATCTACATGGCCTACCCCAAATTCAGCCCTGCCGCCTCCATACACACCTGAAAGAGACTAACGCCGCTATTTCTATACCAACGATACTCCCACTCAAATTCAACGCGTGGGCACTTCGGGTCTGATCACATTATCCACGACGTCCGCATCCTGGTAGGGCCTGATTTCACCATGGCGCCTTCCCAACTGCAGATCGCGACCTCGTCGCTCCAGCGGCTCCTGAAGGAAGAAGCGTCATACTATAAAGAACTCGAGCAGCAAAAAGCCCGCATCGCCAAACTGGAGAACCAAAAACCGGTGCCGGAGGACGAGACGGGGAATCGGGAATTCCAGCTGAAGCAGGAGGTATATTGACGTTCTTTCTCTGATATCCAGACACGAATTCCGCCATGAGCGCGTTCTCTGAGCAAATTATTCCAAGGCAGCAGCGAGTCCTATTGCTGACTGCAGCATGGTACCCGCAGCGCAAAGCCCTTGAGGAAACCAAGGCCGTCATCCCCAGTGTGAGAGAGCGAATCACCAACGCGAGGGAAAAGTTGGAAAGTTATCTGGTACGGCACACTTGTATCTTTCTTGCCTCCTAGGAGAGAATTTGGTTTTGGATCCACATTCTCGGCTTCCATCTGCTGACCCCAAAGGAACCAGGAGTCGTGGGAGAACGAAGAGGAAGCCAACAAGGCCCGAGAACTGTTAAAGACAGCCAAAGAGGCGCAAAAGAACGATGCGATTTCAACGGCCTGATACCTCTCATCTGGCCGGTGCGGATGGGAACAGAACAGATTGACAGTGGTGGAATATGGTCTACCGCGTGACCTAATGGCGTCGCGCATAACTTTATTGGAGTGCTGGTTTCTTCAGACCAAGGATTGAACAGAACCACTCCACCAGTGTCATATTCTCCTCTAGCATGGAAGAGCGTCTTGACTTTGTTCTATTGTTGTCATCTTCTTCTCCTCAGATTCCAGCATGAATGTCCAACCCCAAACTGGGCCCCCTGCCTCCGAACAGGAACCTACATCTATGATGAAACAAGAGGGCCATCCTCACTGCATGCGACTGGAGAATGCTCCCAGGCAGAACCCTCCTTGCTAGTTCACATCGGCCAAAGACTTCCTACCAATAGCTGGCCCAACGGCATCGACGACTGCGGGGGCCATGGCAGATTTGACTCTCGCGTTATACCGCCATATTCATCGTCTTGAGAAAGCAGGAATCTAAAATGCGCAACACGACGGATCGATGTGAATTTCGTCGGAGGCTCTTGTCGGCGGCTTTGTTGTCGGAATCTGTAAGCCTCAGATCTCCATGATGTATCTCAGTCTCCCTCATGGCGGTGCCGTCGTTTTGATGACAGATCTGATGGTTGATCTGTGAAAGAATCTCGCAGAGTGTGTGCAAAGGCACATTCCATCTGTTGGCTCAGCTCGTGTCCATGTCATCACCGGTTTTCCCAGACGTCACAGTGATGTTCACGGGGACTTCTTCGGGGCGTTGATAGTGTACATTACCCTCCATGTCCACGTCGTCGGGAACTGCGTCTTTATGGTCCTTGACCGGATCATGTGGAGGTGTGGCCGCTCCACCATCAGGTAGAGTCGATCGGGGGGTTAATGCGCCGCCGCTGTGGAGATGTGGTAACGGGGTGGGTGCATCATCAATTGGTCTGGGGGTACCAACGTTCGACAGTGGATCACGGTCTCGACCGACGGCCTGGGTGGTGTGGTCGTCCTCCTGGTCCGATGATGGTTGTTCTTCCTCCCTCTCCGGCTCCTTCTCATCCCTCATCAATCTCCTCAATCGTGCTCCTTCATTCACGAGTCGGGTGAATTGCTCTCTTCTCTCGAACCATGCCTGAGAATGCTCCTGGCTTTCGCGCTCCAACTCCTCGATTTCGGCTTTGAGCTTTTCAATGTTCACGTGCTGCTCATCCCGGGGTTTCAGCGCGGCATTTTTGGTGATCTTGTCCGCCAATACATCGTACGTCTTTCTGATGGCCAAGGTCCTCTGCGCCTCGTCGAGCTGGATTCTCAGCCGGGCCGTATTATTGCGCACCTCCTCCGCCGTATTCTCGATCTTGAATTTCTCAGCGGCATAGCGGTCCCGCTCCTTTTCATTGGCTGCCCGTAAGAATTGAATGCGCGCAATGCTGCTTTCGAACGCGGCAAAGTCAAGGATCACATCTTCACGGAACCGCTGCAGCTCTTTCAGAAACTGCTGCCGTTGCTCCTCCGAGAGGCTGGAACTCTCTTCTTCTATTTCTTCTCCAACGCCATCAGACCCTTCTTTACTCCGGTTGAAGAAAGCCTGTATCGGTGTGTTTGGGGCAAGAAGTCTCTTGGTCAGCCGCTTGAAAGGCCGCTCTTCGATTCCCAAAAGCCGGGTTGCATGAAGTTTGTCTGAAGACTGTCAGTGACAACGGTCGCACCGCATCCTCAACAACCGGTCTCACCTTCATCCGCTTGATCGAGGAGAGAAAAACCCGTCGCCATGTCCAGCGTGTGAATAGGTGTTCCACAGACCGGAAGTCTGGAGAGCGCCAATATCCACAGAGGTTTCTTTAGACGCGCGGCTGGCCAGCGGCGTGGGCGGCCTTCCCCTCCCGGGTCATCCCAGCAATCACCGCCGTGCTCCACATTGACCTCACTGACACCATGCATCAACACTGGAAAACAGCTTGCCGTATACCTTGGCATCCGAAGCCAACAAGAAGTGGTATCCTCTGATTCGGCCGTCGGCAGTTCTCTGCGATATTGATTGTCTGCCTGTTGAAGATGCCTGCGGACAGCCTGGTGGACATGGCCCGACGGGCCTGTAGTCGGTACAGCGCGAGGATCACGGATATTGGAGATTTGAGCTATGCACTCATCAGACCGGTACTGCTCAAGATCGAAAGTCCTGAGAAATTGGTCGGTTCGCCCGCTCTGCACCGGCCCAGCTTCTAACTGGACAACGACAGCACCAACTCGAGCAAAACTCGCCTCAGATAGTGGGCAAAGACGGCGAGATATGGCTCAACTTTATCAAACGCGACATTCCGGACTGGCAGAACAAGCGCCATGAGCCCAAAGACCCTCAAAACTGGTGGAAGGTGTACCGCAAACTGAAACAGGAAGCGGAAATGGACATTTCGGCCGGCGAAGACAAACTCAAGGCAGCCCTGGCCAACATCAAGATAGAAAAGGAGCAGAACCTGGCCCAGCTCGTTTCTCGGAAGGACATGCCGCGCCCGCAGGTGGGAAGGCGGCAGCGGATCACATACAACTATATGAGCGGGAAATCCGGGAGCAAGAGTGCCAATAAGATGAGTCTCATCGAGAAGATCCGAAAGGAGGCCCGAGAAGCGAAGATGGCCAGGATGAGCCGGCCGACCCATGAGCTGCACAAAAGCGCCACCGTCGTGACCAAGCCGCCTCAGCAGTTTGTCGACGAGCTCAAACAGAAAGCTGCCGCGACCCAGATACACCAGCCTCCCTCAAGGCCACTGATCCGGGCACCACGGCCGGCGCTGGGAGCTCCACAGCAAGGCTCACCACGGCCGGCCCTTGTGTCTTCATCCCACGAGATGATGCAGGAGCGGGAAGCCAGGTTAAGGGGATTGAAGTCGGGAAACCCAAAACCCAGCGGTCAGGTCTCTTCGATTCCACCGGTGCAGAAACTGTCTTCTGAACAAGGTCCCCGCCCACCCGCACAAAGGTTATCTTCGAGCTTCTTGGAAGACTCAGAAGACGAGCCAGAGCCGCGGAAACGGCTGAATGAATCGGCTGACCGACCTAAGCATGCTACTGGTATCAGCACATCGAGTCCACAGCCAGGCACACTGAAACGGAAGCAGGCCCCCTCGCTGTTCATGTCGACACCCAAGAAAGTCCTGAGAAGGCCGGAAGGAACGTGAAAAAGATCCGCAGGTGTCTAGCATGGGACAGACCCGCGAGTGAGGCTGTGAAATTGACGACTGAATTACGGGCCTAGCTTAGCTCAAACCCAGTGTCGTAGTCTGGTCTAATAGTCTTCTTGACTCCTCTGCTTCTGGACTCCTCTGCTTCTGCTTGCCAAAGCCATCGCCTTGCCATGAATGTGTCGTAACGCCGTCAGTCATGCTCACTCGCTCCATTGTCCTCACTTTGTGGTTGTTGTCGTGTTCGTCGTCCATACTCGGGACGATGATGTCATCTTCCTCCTCTCAGGGCGAGCACCAAGTGCAACGTGTTTCCGCCCTCCAGATTGTAGTCTGCCGCAGTCTTTTCATCCGCCCTAGTTCTCGTGAGTCCGCGTCTCCACAGATCAGGTGGCCGCTCGGATCGCACATCTGTTTTCCGCCGTAGATGAGTCGTTGCTGAACAGGCGGTATGCCCTCTTTTTCCTCAACGCGCTCCTTGATCCTCGAGACCTGAGAGTGCCAGCCCAGGCGTCAGACCATCGTCAAGTCAGGCAGAGCCTTCAACATGAAATCCAAGCATCGGTTTTTGGTCAGGGAACATGCCTTGTAGTCTGGCTCGATATCGAGCTCGATTTCCTTGCCCGTCAGTGTGCGAACTCTGGAATCATGTCAGTCCGATGACTCGAGGACGGATAGCCAGCCTACTTGATGAGCATGCTGATGAATTTGCCTGCCTATCTCCCAGGCGAAGAGATTATGACGAATGAATAAATCTATTGGTCCACTTGAAGACGGCAAATTTATTGAACAAGGTCATCAAGGAATGGAATGCCATGTGCCCTGTCCCCTCATTAGATCGCGCCTTCTCAAAGCGGAGACCAAATCGAGCTTGGCGATCATTTCCCGCCTGCTGCGGCCGAACGTACAGAATGCTTTTTCCTACCTTTGCTCTCAGTATGATTCCCACACTGCACTACGTACTGCATTCATCCTTCAAGACTTGCCTCCACACACCTTGCGTCTCCCGTTGCTCGTCCGATATTCATTTAAGCAGTAGCGGACTTCCTGGGACCCGATGGACTCCGGCATATCCTTAATCGCTGATTTGCTGAATCCGACTGTACATTGGAGGATGCTGATAGCTTCAAAGCCTCGAGCACTTGTCTCACTCGTCCCGTCCTGACTGACATGTCCTCAACAGGCGGTCCCGCCGCCAACTTCAGCTCGACTGACTTGGTGAAAGAGTAATGAAATGGACGACGGGACTAGATCGGTCAGGCTGTGAATTTTCTGGGTGGCCAGGGTCTGGGAATAATTCAAAGGTAAATAAACTCCTCTGTATATTGTCAGAGCAACTGGGAGAGCATACAGGATTTGGCAGGGAATCCGGTCCCATGTCTAACGTCATCCTGTTGAGGCATTTTCTTTGCCTTGCTTGGCAGCCTACCATTATGATACCAGCTGGAGTCTTTTCTCGTACATACTTTTCCTCCAATGGAGATGATGAACCAAGCACGATGACTCGGTTGATTGATTCTATCGAGGATGCTGCTCCCGGTGGTGTTGTAGGAGTGCCAGAGGCCAAGCGCCCCAGAGTGAAAACGGTTTTGCGATCAACACTCTTGAGAATCCCAGAGAGAGTAATGACATCGACTGCATCGCATCCACTACGAGGCCGCAAATAATAGCGTTACTGGACGGCAACAATAGTTTCCGATTTCTGAACCAGACTCGACCTGACTGCGTTGCATTCTTTTGGTCCAAGGGAACGGATAGGAGCGATGTGGTGCTGGTGGAGATTTCGTGGAACAGTTCCTGCTTTCGACGATCATGCTAATCTGGTGCAGGATCACAGTTTGACAGGCAGAACGTGCAGCACGAACCCTGCAGGTCACTGGTCAACGCCATGGACCTGGCCCTGTCTCACTACTAGACCCCGTGTACATTTTCAAAGGGAAACTCCGCGCGGCTGCAACAAGGAGAAAGTTTCACGACCCGGCTGATCTTCGTTGCTGGAAAGGAGATATTCAGGTCAACTCAGAGCCAGGAAAACAGAGCGGAACATACCGTATGCTGGACTTGCGACGAAGAGGTAATAGAGATGAAGGCCTCTGCAGCTTTCTTGTGGTCCAGAGCCTCAACCTAAGTCATAACGTCGAAGCACTTCTCCACATCGAACTGATCTTTGCTGCCTCTTGGATCGACAAAAGTCTGACGAAAGAGCTTCACCCGGAGTTTCTGCCACTTATTCTCCTCCTCTCCTGCTGGCGCCTCTGTTTGCTGCAAAATGACGTAGCCACGCTGGTTACTGACTAGCTTCACACCTCCCCTGGAACAAGAAGTTGTGTAGTGTGTGTGACCAAAAATCCACCATTCAGCGGTGGAAAGGTCGGCGTCTGATTCGATAAGTTCGGTCGCAAATGCATCGCTCTGGGGACTGTCTTCGTGTTCCGGTCGACTGCTGCCTTGCCTGATGGGTGCATGGTGTGTGACGACAATTACTTTTCGGCCAGGTCGTTCCTCATTGAGCCGAATAGCTTTAATCTCATTCCGGAGCCAGGCGACATCTTCTGCGTGTTCGTGATTATGGTCACGTACAGTCCAACCCTGAATGCGTCCAAAGTCCCGGACCTTTGCGCTGATATAATCCTGGTTCTCTGGTTGAATGTGAGAATGGAGAGTACAGCCGAGAACTGTGATATCCGGAGATATATCTATTCGGCGCCGGTGCAAAATCTTCAGCTTGCCCCCAAGTGTCTCTTCGTTCTGCAGCTGGCTTGCGAGGTCGAGTCCCTTGCTCCGCGACAGTCCATAGAACTCGTGATTCCCAAGGACGAGAAAGACCATTTCAAATTGATTGCATTGTCTCTGGAGAAACCGAAGATATTCATCATAGTCCTGCAGGCGCCCAACATCACCCGCTAGGATAAGATAGGGTGCTCTGACCGGGATTTGAAAGGCAGAATATTCCTTGCCCACCTCCAGATGAAGGTCTGACATGACTTGAAAACGAAGACACTTTCGGCGAGTCTGGAGGCGGCGAAGAAAAGCCATTTCTGCGGTAGCAAGCGGGTGGGATGGCTAAGCCTGTGTCAAATTAAGCAATGCACCGTGTCTCCAGAGCAACCCATTTCACGTAGGACCTTTCTTGTCAAGAAATGGGGCGGCGGCCAAGGAATGAGGCGGTGGAATGGGGCGGTCCCAAGGGAAACTCCCCTGGCAGTCCTCTTGCCAAGCATAAATCCTGCTGGACAGGATGCTGGTGCATAGTCTGATTGGGCGATCTCCAAGGAATGGCTAGAGCTTACTCTGACATCCACCGAGCCTATATCGCTCTAACCTCGTCTTTGCCGTACAGGGATATGACGGTTACCGACATTGCGACTGTGATATGTAGCCTCAAGTCGATCAATGGAGACTTGAAGATGACGTCCTGGCTGGGAAGAGTTTGGCTTCACCCATGCCGTGCAGGCAAGCTGATATCTTCTCACACGACCGTTGGACTTGTTCCCAAGCTCGTCGAAGTTGTACCACACTTGGCTCCTGTGAAGATGGCAGACTACTCCACTTTGTTGCCCAGGCCGGGTAAATCTTAGTCTATGACTTTATGTGTGTTACATTGCCGAGTCACTTCACTTAGATTCTTGTCCATCATTGCCAACCGAGAGGTTCTCCAAGATTTTTTCTTAGATCGCCAACTATGCAGGTCCACAGCTGTTCATATACGATATGGGTATGTCTGCATGACAGGACCTACACCACCGCTAGTGCTTTGGTCGCAAGAACTGACAATTTGGGGTGGAAGCGAGGTCTGACCAAAGACTTTGTAACATTCAACACAGGGTCACGTCGAGCAAAAGAAAGGGATCAAACAAGATCCCGCACTTACCAGGACACACCGCCTACCGTTATTCTAGGACATCTGGCCTAGCATGCTTTTGATGATGGTTATCGACGCGTTCAGACGAAGCACAGCCCTTCAGCCATAAGTAAAGCCCTTTCCGACGTACACACTCTCGCCATCGCCGTACCATAGTGTACCTCTGCGGAAATCCAGCCCCTTTTCTTCGCCGACCACCCATTCTCCACCCGGCATGATACTTTCTCCCTCTTGGGGCCAGTACTCTGCCTGAAGCCACTTGTTGATGGTTTCGATCTCACTGATCCAATGTCGACGCTTTTTGATGTCCAACGCCACACCCCCGTCCATTGGATCGCCACCAAAGACGTTGGGTGAGTTGAATCTCGCCACTGTCAAATGTGCGGACGGGACGACATAGCGTGAAGCAATAGGAAGACCGGTCTCGGTGATGGCTGCAAATAGGTCGCGTCGGAGGTGGTGATAGCTGTACTTGTCGTCATCTTCCGTTCGACCATGAGGCAACGACTCGCCGGCCGCCGGCACGAAGCTGAGAGCCAGGGCGGCTGAGTCGTAGTTCAAGAGCGGCTTGATCAGCCGTGCTCGGTGAGTAGTGGGGAAATCGGCAATCTCTTGGCAATGAGGTTGGAGGACGGTGACCAAATGGTCAATTTCGGCGGCGGTGACCGAATGTGCCACCTCCATGGTGGTGATGTGCAGGTTGTCCAGTGGCATGAGCCACAAGTCTGAGTGTGTGTCAGAAATCTGGAAAACACAATTCACTTCCGGACTTTACCTGGCGCGGCGTCCTTGAGTTTCTGCTGGATAACGTCTACCAAGTTGCGTACTTTCTGAGGAGGCCGCCCCCAAAAGACGAGACAATTTCTTAGGTCAAGATAACGGTCTTCCTTCTGTGGTCCGTCCAGTTTGACGAGATGCTCATCGAGGGTCCATCCCGTAAAATCATCGGCGAGTATTCTTGCCTTCTGTTGACTGTTCCGGGTGACCCTGTGCGTTTCATAACGCTCCTGGAGAAGCTTCTGACCAGCTCGTTAGATTGCTGAATCCGATATGGACAAAAAAACTCGTACAGGGTCATTGTGGCAGGCCTGGATCAACCCATCATATGGATTCGACGTCACGGGAGTTGATGTGCCAGACAAATCCTCGAACGCAACCTTGGCCATGACTTTGCTTGGATGAACCCACGATACTTAGCTCGGAAGTACTGATCGAGTTCAGCGAGTTATAGATGTCCACTCCATTGATCCTGGGCGACGTGTTGTGAATGGGCCCTGTGTTGTGCCGTGCGAGCAGGGCCATGGAGGACCCCGCCCAAGAGACAGGGTCAAGCGATTAGATAAGATCTTTGTTCCGCCCTCAAAAGTCAAAGGGCCTTGCCCTAACGCTAAACTGATTTTGCATGTCTTGGCGTCTATCCGCGGTCCTTTGATTGTGACCTGCAGGGAAGAAGTCGTCCATCAACGTTGACAAAGATACACGACTCCTCCAGACGGATAATTGAGCAATCAGTCAAGATGGTAAGCCTCCGATTCCTACTTTCCACCCTGGCCCGCACTCGACAAGGATGAGAAGGGAGCGAACGGCTCGGTCAGACACGTTGAGCGAGCAGCAGAACAAGGTGGTTCGACGAATAGCGCAGGAGGTATTGCGAAGATCGGTCTGGACATCTTAATGAGTAATTTTGGGGTGTCGTGGAGGGAGGCGCGAGGAGATGGAGGAGAGGATCAGGGAGAACACGAGCCAGCGAAGGTCAAGAGGGGGTTTTGGTGCCGTTATCATCTGCAATACCCACGGTTATCGATCCCAGAGTTTCTGATCATGAATTTCTTCACAGGTCAACGTTCCCAAGACCCGTCGCACCTATTGCAAGGGCAAAGGCTGCAAGAAGCACACCCAGCACAAGGTCACACAATACAAGGCCGGAAAAGTGGGCATATCCGAAACGATCCCCAGAGCGACGGCTAACACGGTTTGAAGGCCTCTCTGTTCGCCCAGGGCAAGCGACGATACGACCGCAAGCAATCCGGTTATGGTGGACAGACTAAGCCCGTCTTCCACAAGAAGGCAAAGACAACCAAGAAGGTCGTGCTGAGATTGGAATGCACGGTATGCAAGACGAAGGCACAACTGTCGCTGAAGCGATGCAAGCACTTCGAGTTGGGGTATGCTGGACCAGACTTGGGAGTGAGGATGGCAGTGCTAACGATTGACAGTGGTGACAAGAAGACGAAGGGTGCAGCTCTTGTTTTCTAAATATCTTCTTGCATTTGCGGTCGCGACGGACAGTACCACCATGTGTTATCGAGGCGGTCATGGCTGAGATAAAGATCTCAGATACCAATGAAAAGATGCGTACACTATGTTTTCCATCCCGATTATTATCTCATCCGCAACTGGTCACCCAGGCTGCTACATGACTTCTCCACACGGGCTTGCACAGCGAAACGGCCAAACTGATTTCAAGTTCGATTGACACTATCCCACACCCGACCTTACCCCCACCACATCTTTGCTCTCCACGATTTCCCCAATCTTCAGTCAGAATGCACCCATAAGCAGGCCCGCTCCTTCGCTTGCAATCGTATAGGTTCGTGATCTTACTGTGTGCCAAGATCGTTGCTTCTTCGTTGCTCACTGAGGACTGGGATTGCTTTGTTGTTTCGGCACAGGACTTTGGGACCCAAGGAGAGAAAAGGGTGGACATTTTGGACCCCTACGATTGTGGCTGGTAAGATAGATCTCTCGTCTCATCGAGCACGGGAGGCGGTCAGCGCCGGCATGGGCTGAATCTTGCACGAGTCAAATACCTCACCTAATGAGGCGTCTCTTGTGCACTGGTAGAACTTCCAACTCCCGCTCCTCCCCAGTACCAAAACGCCTTGCTTTTGCCACCTCGCAGCTAACACACCGAGGACCGTGTTCCTCCACACAGGGAGAGAGTGTGTGCCTGTGTCGAGAAGTCAGGCACAGCTCCTTCCTCTCCCCCACACCGCGTACACCAACATTCATCTCAGGAGTAAAAGGCGCCCTTCTGGAAGCTTTCCACCGAGATGTCTCCAGGTTTTCCCTTGATCTCCGGTGCCTTGACGCTGGTTAAACTCTTGGTTCTCTCCCCGAGGATGTCGCTCCCCTTCAGTGTGGTGGTGCGGCTCCCTGGCGCGCTGGCGGTTTCAGAGCTGCCCTGAGTGATGGCCTGTTGCTGCCGCTGCACTGGTCTTTGGATGGTCTGCAGATAAGGGCTCGGAAGGTATCCGACCTTGCCGTCACGGGCACGGCAGCGCCACCACTCTGAGGCGCCGCCCATTGGGTCTGTCTTGGAGAGAACGGCGACAAAGTCGCCCTTCTTGACTTCCAAATCCATGCCGGCCGATTGCGGGCTGGGCGTGTAGTCATATAGGACGCGACAGAAGTCCAATTTGCGCGGATCGATGGGCCCTTGTTCGCCTTGTTGATTGGGGTAGGTGAGCGGCATATCGGCATGGCGTCGTTGCTCTTCTTCTTGGGACCGTGCCATGGCTCGAATGAGTTTACCCATCAAGTAGGGTAAGCCGAAGACGGCAATGGCGAACATGATGAACGGCTTCTTGGACGGCCGAGGCGGAGCGGGAGAGCCATCGGGTAATTTGGCTGGCGATCGGCCTCCGGAAAGGAAGGAGGAAAAGTTGGCAGGGGTTAAAGAGGTCGCATCTGCTGGAGGCGGACGGCCGGTCAACTTGGCCAGCAGGGTGCGCATCCAGCGCATCAAAGTGAAGATGCCCAAGATCGAACCCAACGTCTGGCGGAGATTTCCCAGCTGCTCGGCCATGGATACCATCGCTGTGACGGGATTGTCAGACCAAAATCATTCACACAGAAATCGATCGGGAGGAACGACTGACCAAAGAAGGAAGAATGCGTCGTCATGTACGCGCTCTCGAGCATTTGCGCAAACCCTCCGAACGCGCCGACGATGCTTTCCATGATCTGGAATGTCGCGGCGGTGCTTTGATTCCACGACTGTGTCAAACTCTGGTTGTTGGGATCTCCAGGCATGCCGGGATAGTTCCCATAGCCGCCACCATACATGCCATTGCCGTACATGCCGCCACCGTAGCCGTATCCGCCTCCGTACATGCCTCCGCCCATGCCTCCGCCATACATACTACCGAAGCGCGAATATGGGGAGGAGTACGGAGAGGTGTACGGACTGGCGCCGAAGCGCGATTGATTGGCGTAATTCGAGGCGGTCTGATTGACGACAGAATTTAACGTGCTGGGTCTGTCTGGGAGAGCTGGCGTGTGGTGGGTGCTTGCAGAAGCGCCGTCCGCAGACGCGGAACTGGTCGGTGCCGTCATCGCGGTTGAGGTCGGCGCGCTGGCCACTGAGGCAGCGGAACTGGAGTCAGGACAAGATCGTCAACACTGAGAACTCGGACATACCTGCTGAGGCGGCGCGTTCCCACGGCTTGGGCGGCGAAACAGTCGTCATTATTATCTTGTCATTTCTTCACCCAGAGGTCCGTCAGGTGGAGCGAGTCGGAGTGGCCGCGAAACCGATCAAGCCAAAATAATGGAGGCGGATGGTGGCGAGGTAGAATGAGATGCAGTTAGCAATGTCGCAAAAGATCAAATGCCATCGTCGGCATCTTATGGGTGGAGCGGCTGGACTAACAAAGTTGCCGAGGATGCGGAGGGCAGTGCCAAGACCGCCGGATTTGTAAACATCCGAAACCCAGAAAAAGCATGCATGCTACAGTCGAGTGCAGGAGGACCCTATTTCTGGCCTTGCTGTGTGAGTCTATGAACAAGGCTTCACGATCGTGCAACGGAGACTCGCTTGAGTGACGGGAGCCTTGCCCTATGACCTAAGCAAAATGTGTCTTTGGTCTCTCTTGCTTCACCCATTGGCCATTTTCTTGCAACCAAATATCGACCTTCTCGTTGTAGAAGCAACGAAGTCCCGCAATGGCGGCAGATTCAACCGTCGGGCGGCTATAATACCACACAATGTCTTTATATTCCTTGCCGTTCACCACCACATTGTGATACAGAGCCTCTCCCTTATATGGGCATTGAGTACGAGTGTCGCTCGGCCGAAGGGTGGAAGTGTCTATCGACGTGAAGGGCAGATAGAAGCGAGCGGGGAGTGAAGTCTCGTACAAATGGATCGAGAAAGCTGATTCGGCCACGACCTTTCCATCAATTACCACCTTGATCGGCCGTGTCGACGAGAGGAGATCAACTCGTTTGAATGGATCCTTTGGATGGACGAAGATGGGTGTGTCTTCCTCAAACCATTGATCTGAAACCGCCACGTCATTAGCATGTCACGACTCGTTCCCAGGTCCCTTCTCCATTTGAGGACTCACCGACAGCACCGAAGTCAACTTTGACCAAATTCCTCAACGGTTTAGCTTTCCCTTCCAGATCACCAGCAAACCGAACGATGTCCGAAAGCGACTTGAACTCGTCGTTGGAGCCGCCAACCGGCTTGACCGAGACCTTGATTTCAACACCGAAGACATGGCCTTCGCCGTCGTCAATGTTGTCACCGGTGGAAATGACCACATCAAATCCTGGTGCTGGCACAAGGGCTTCCACAGGCAAATAGAGCTGGGGATAATATTCATGTTCCCAGACGTACATTGCACCGGGAGTGCCCAAGGTGTCCCCTACGATGGCGCCATTGAAGAGGATGCGGACGCGGCGAGGGGTCGGATGAGTCTTGACCGGACCTTCCTTCGCCAGACGGCGCACGAGTCCTTTGAAGCTGTGTTGACCGGCTGTCTCTTTATTCATTTCTGTGAATGATCCTGCACTTGTGGCACATCAGGCACATAAATATCTGCTGCTCAGTCGCAGCCCTCCCTCAGACATCCATCTCACTCATACTTGTCTTGGCGCTGTCTTGGCGCTATTTCTTAGTTATCCAGCTCCCATCACGTACTCATCTTTTGGCCAACTGGCTACTCATCCTCAGGGTCAACTGGCTCAGGGCATCATCACCAGATCAACTGCTCAATAATCACGTGACCGGTCCATACTCTGGTCAACAGATCTAGTAGGCATTTGATTTATTTCCTACACCCGTTACAGGCCAAGCCTATCCGGGGACTAGCTCTGAGTCTTGCTCTCTTCCTGCTGTGATCACGGGTTCATTCTTTCTAGCAGACATTAACCATCTGCCCCGAAGCTGTGGTACGCAGCATCAGTGCTATACACTGTAAAGATGTGATTGTCAGTTGCTGGAACCGACTCGGAGATTCACCGACGGAATGAAAGTTTTGACGACACGTACTCAGCCTCGGTCGCAGTCGTCATCGTGATGGCTGGAGCCTTGGTTCGCGAGGTCTGAAGCATTATACAGGGCGAGTGAGTTCTGCTTTTGATGTGGATTATAGATGCCAGGCTTGGTAACAATTTTGTGTTAATGATGGACGAACTGGATTCATACCACAAAAAAGGACAGTCAGAGGATCGTTGGGCTATTAATTTGGTGGGATCTCCTCAGCTGTGCAGCAGAACCCAGTCCAGGGCGTGGGATTACGGATACAACCCTGCTCCCACCTCAAGTAAACGCCGATCTGTTTCCGCCATGTCTAGCAGCCAGGATGAAGCGTCGCCATTGACGGTCTTTCCACAAGGAACATAGACGCCCAAGGCAGGAGTAACTTGTAGTTTCAGCTTTGAATAGCCCTCCCATGTCGGCGGGTAAAGCAGCGTCTCTTGGCGCAGTGCGCGTCTTCCGAGCGACACAAGCAACTGTGGCTCTTGTCTTGGATTGCCGTAGCTTGAATCCAGTCACTGAACCGCGCTTGGAATACACGCAAACCCCTGCAGATCCAGCGCCTGTCCAGTATAGGTCTTACCTTCTCGATTCCAAACCTCGGCCAAATCTGCAGCTTCCCACCTGCCCTGGCCATCGAATACGTGGGACGACACTCGATCTCTCTTGGACTCAGCGCTAGAACCTGTCTGGGAGCAATGAGCACGTTGCGGAGACCTCGATGACCTCGAACCTAAATGAAACTCACAACTTGCTGGACCATGACAATCAGGACTCCGAAGAGCAGGGTGCGCGATGGCCTCTGGCGAAAAGTGAGGCGGATACCACAAGAGAAGACATTCCGCAGATAATTCAATCCGTTCAAGACCTTACTACACGGCTCGATTCCGAGGGCCTTGACGAGGAGAACAAGCAGGGGGACGAGGGGGACGATGTCCTGGTGGAGGATGAAGAACAGCAGGGCCTAGACACACTTTCGCCAAAAGACCAACCCACGTCAAGCCTTGAAGATTCAGCCTCGATACCAGATGACACTCCTTCGATCCGCGAATCTACTCTCTCGTCGCCTCGCAGCGGCACACCGTCCACCATCCGTAGTCCAGGCCAGCACGGAAGTCCCGCAGGAGGAGTCCATCGACCCTTTGACCTCCGATTTCAGTCGCGGCTGTCGAGCTCACCTTTTTCCCCCGTCCACCCCAGCTCGTCCACGTTCCTCTCGGCCCATTCTCGCCATTCGTCTCTCGGCAGCATTGGAGTGCAGACACCGTCGGAATTCGACGATGCGGCTCCGCCTTGGGAGGTCATCAGATGGACCAAATTAAAGAGAATCACAGGCCAAGCGTTCTCCGAGATTGGCAGGAGGAACTTCGGTAGCCCAACATTCCTCGCGGTGACCGAGCAGATTGTCGTGGGAACTTCAAAAGGCATGGTGCTGGTCTTCGATCACCAACAGAACCACAAAGCCATCATCGGGGCCGGCACCAAAGCGGTCGAGTGTGGAGCGGTCACGTCTCTGGCGATATCTGCTGACCACACCACGATCGCCGTGGGCCATGCCACCGGTCACATCTTCACATGGGAACTCTCCCGGCCGACCCGGCCATTCTTGCACATCCTGCCCATTGACATGTCTTTGCCACAAGGCCGCCGAGGAGATGGCCATGTCGCGGGGAGCGCGGTTCTGCATATGGGCTTTCTGGGCTATCGCCACACCGCGCTCGTCTCGGCAGATGATAAAGGGATGGCATTCTCCCATCTCGCGACTCGAGGCACGGGACCGGTCGGCCGTGTCGTCCGGACCACCCGAATCTTGGGCCGCTACCCCCAGGTTGTCAGCCGGTCTGCAAAGCCGTTGAAAAAGAGCTCCGTGCTGGCTTTTGCTCCGCTCCCCCTGGGTAACGTGGAACAGCGGACGGATTCGCTGGGTCTTGTGGCAATGCTGACGCCGTACTTGCTTGTCATCGTCTCAACGACGCCGATTGCACAGACACAACACAAAGCCGCCCGACCCAAGGAGGTGGCCGCTCACAGCGCAATGACAGCTGCCTTGGCATGGTTTCCCGCCATCAAAACGAGAGGGAGAGATTCGGAGACGACGACGACAAAGTTGGTGTATGCATGGTCCAATATCCTCACCGTCCTGGAAGTGCACGACGTCCCACCAGAAGGAGAAACGGACAAGGAGAAAGGCGGGGGGACGGCGGCGCCAGAGCTACAGTTCCTCGCCCGCAGTCGTTATCAGGCCGAGGAAGCCATTGTTGGCATTCAGTGGCTGAGCAGATCGGTCCTTGCCGTCTTGACCATCACGCAACAACTCTTGATTCTCGAGGACGTGTCGATGAGCGTGACAGACTCGTTTGATTTGCTACAAAAGAACATCTATCACGCCGATCTATACTCACAACAACTCCGAGCCATCATCGAAAACCTCGATGAGGAAGATGCGTCGATGCACGGCGTCGTGGCCGATTCTTTTCACATGAGCTTTCGTGCATATAAAGGCCGGTTGTTTTTGCTCGGCTTCAATGACCTCTGGTGGGGCAGCCTGACGAATTGGGCCGACCGTCTGCTGGCGCTGATGAACGTGGGAGACTTTATTGGCGCCATTCGACTTGCCACCAGATATTTTGCTGGCCAAGGCGAGAAGGTGACGATTGGCCTGCCAGAGGATGACGCCGTGCGTTCCGACCTCGTTCGGGAGAAGCTTCTGGAGATGATGAGCGCTTCTCTGAAATACGCGTTCGGGAAGAACCAACAGGCCGGACATGAGCTGATCGAGAAGCCGCAGATGGTCGAGCTCGCAGACGCGTGCATCAAGGCGTGCCTCGCCATGGAGGACCGAGACTTTCTGTTCAGCCACGTCTTTGGCTGGTATGATGACCATGACCACGGATCTCTGTTTACCGACGTCCTGGAGCCCTATATTCTTGACGGTCAGATCTCCTCGCTGCCTCCGCCTGCTCTGAAGACGTTGATCGACCATTTTGTGAGCACACACACTCCGTCGGCGCTCGAAGAGATCATCTGTCTGCTGGACACTTCCACCATGGACATTGATCAAGTCACCAATTTGTGCAAGAGACACAATCTCTACGACGCCTACATTTATGTGTGGACTCGTGCATTGAGCGACTTTACCGGCCCGCTTGACATCCTTCTCCATCTGGCGGGAGAAAGTGAGAGGACTCGTGGCGGCGGAGGGCCGGGAGACGTCCTCGACTATGATGCGGAGAACGCGCAAAAGATGTTTCCCTACCTTTCTTTCACTTTGACCGGTCGAATCTACCCCACGGGCGCCGACATGGAGGACAGCGAGGCTGTCATGGCCAAGAGTCAGATCTATGACTATCTCTTCTCTGGCAACCCGCTCCCGAATGGAGTCGATCACCCACCCGGTCCACGGACATTGGCGCGCCGAACTCTCGGCTCGTTCGCGAATCTCAATCGGATACTAAATTTCGACACCGCCGGTTTTATGGCCGCCTTGAACGAGGCATTCGAAGACAGTTTCCTCAACGTCGCTGACGATGAAGCGCTCGACGAGCCAGATTCGCAACAGCAACCGCGGCAGCCGCCGATTTCCCCGGTCAGGACGTATACTCGTCAATATATCGTGCGCGTCTTGCTGGAAGTCATGTCCACCGGCTTTCCTCCAGAAGACACCATCTATCTCGACATTTTCATTGCACGAAACTTGGCCAAATATCCTCAGTACATGCTGCTGTCGGGGACGGTGTTGCAACAAATTCTCACCCGCCTCTGCCAATATCCCGACACTGAACTGCGAGAGGATGCACAGCTCAGTGTGGAGTACCTGTTGTCCATTTATCAACCGCCAAACATGTTGAGTTTCGTTCCAATGCTGCAAGAAGCGCGATTCTACCGTGTCTTAAAGTCGGTCTTTCGACAAGAACACCAATATGCCCAGGTCATTCAAACCTTCTTCCTCGATGCCGAGGATCAGGAAGGAGTGTTTGCCTCCCTCGTGGATTTCTTACGCCCCAGCTCTTCACTAAGCGGACAACAACGAAAAGAGGTCCTTGACGTCGTCCAAGCACACGCGCTCGAGCTGACCAGCATTGACATTCGGAAGACTGCCGTGACCATCGACACCGTGGCGCCCGATCTGCATCGACTATTCCTGCGAGGTTTGGACGAGGATCCTTTCGAGCAGTACGACTATCTCCAGGCTTTGTTGGAGCCTTCGGATGTGTTTGGGCCTCACAAGGCACATGACAGTGATATCACGGAGCGATACGTGCGATTGATGTGTCAATACGACCCCGCACACGTCAAGGAATATATCGAGAACGTCAAGGATGGTAACATTCGACTCCAAGAAGTCCTCCCCACTCTTGAAAGCAGCGGCATCGTCGACGCGGCCGTCATCTTGCAAGTTCGGCACGGCCAGGTCCAGGAGGCCATGGATCGGTTAACCAAGCACCTGTCTGACCTAGGCTCGGCACTGAAGGCCATTGTGGCGAGCGAGGTCACAAGCGGGTCCGACATGGCGCCTCTGCGAGAGTCGGTGACAGAACTGCTCGAGTCTATCGACCGATATACTCACGTCGGCATCTGGCTGTGCCAGGGTCAGCTGAAGAACGGTCCCCGGTCCAAGCCGGTGGCAAAGTCGCCCAAGCGCTCGGCTACGATCTGGCAGCCATTGGGCCTGGAAGAGAGGCTCTGGTTGGAGCTCATCGTTTGCGTGGTGTCAATCACACGAGAATTGTCATCCGGTTATCGAGCCGCGACCGAGTCCGCCAGCGATCATCATCAACTGACCAAGGAATGTCTCCTCGCGTTGCGGAACACCATTCAGCAGGTCTTCACCACGCTTTTGGCAAGCACCAGTGCAGCACAGGATGGTGCGCCCGGCCAGGACCTGATGTTTCTGCGCATACTCAGGGCCTTTCTCTCGCACGCGGCCGAAGCATCTCCGTCCTTGTCCGAGCTTCGAAATGTGATTGCCACCATCTTTTCGGCCTATGCGCACGAAGAATCTCTGCTGGCGCTCTCGAATTCGATGCTCGACAAAGATGTCTTTGTGCATATTGACACGGTCAGCAAGCTGAGGCAACAAGGTTGGAGACCAC
>Ga0255336_100374_pt1 | contig 78509 bp, 79 predicted proteins | sample MeOH1_35cm_T3_17_FD_189102 | JGI IMG/M metagenome (GOLD analysis project Ga0255336, IMG submission 189102) | Sandy soil microbial communities from University of British Columbia, Vancouver, Canada - MeOH1_35cm_T3_179 | ecosystem: Engineered > Artificial ecosystem > Sand microcosm > Unclassified ... | reverse complement strand
TTTTTTATGGCCGATGGAATATTTGCTGCATCCAGAGTGTTCGTTCTCACAGTACCTATGGATGACTGGACGGACGCCCGGGCGAGCGATCATCAATATGGCCCCTTAAGCTGCATGGACCGATGGGCCGGCAAGGAGTACCACGATGTGGATCAAGCGTAGCGACAGAATTCAACTCAGCGGCGACGACATTGCGCGCAGCGAAATCACGCCGCAACGTGTTTTTCAGAACCGGCGGCGTGTGTTGCAGGCGGCCGGCGCGGTGGCGCTCGGCAGTCTGATCGGTGTGAACGGCGAGGCGCTGGCGGCTTACGCGTCGCCGGACCCGAAGGCGCAGAAGCTGGCGGCGAAGACCAATACCCGATTCGTTGCGCTCGACAAGATCACGCCGTACAAGGACATCACCACGTATAACAACTACTACGAATTCGGCACCGACAAGGCCGATCCTGCGCGCAACGCCGGGACGCTGCGGCCGCATCCGTGGAAGGTGAGCGTCGAGGGCGAGATCAGGAATCCGAAGGTCTACGACATCGACGAATTGCTCAAGCTCGCGCCGCTCGAGGAGCGCGTGTACAGGATGCGCTGTGTGGAAGGCTGGTCGATGGTGATTCCGTGGATCGGCGTGCCGCTCTCGGAGCTGATCAAGCGCGTGCAGCCGACGGGCAACGCCAGATACGTGCAATTCATTACGCTGGCCGATCCGTCGCAAATGCCCGGACTGTCGACGCCCGTGCTCGATTGGCCGTACTCCGAAGGTCTGCGCATGGACGAAGCGATGAATCCGCTGACCTTGCTGACGATGGGTCTGTACGGTCAGGTGCTGCCCAATCAGAACGGCGCGCCGGTGCGCGTCGTGGTGCCATGGAAATATGGTTTCAAGAGCGCGAAGTCGCTGGTGAAGATCCGTTTCCTCGACAAGCAGCCGCCAACCAGCTGGAACACGTACGCGTCGAACGAATACGGGTTTTATTCGAACGTGAATCCGAACGTCGACCATCCCCGCTGGAGTCAGGCGACCGAGCGGCGTATCGGCGAGGACGGTTTCTTCACACCCAAGCGCAAGACGTTGATGTTCAACGGCTACGGCGATCAGGTCGCGTCGCTTTATCAGGGCATGGACCTGAAGAAGAATTTCTAGGCGGCGCGACCATGGCTTCCGATACGCAACCTGCTGCTCAGCCCGTTCAGCCCGGCGCTCAACCCGCACGCCCAGCTTCGCGCGCGCAGGCGCCCGCATCGCCGATGGCGGCGAGGCGGCCCGCCGCCGGCGCGCGCTGGATCGTGCCGGTCAAGGTCGCGGTGTTTATCGCAGCGTGGTATCCGCTCGCGCGCATCGTGCTATTCGGCTTGACCGACCGGCTCGGCGCGAATCCGATCGAGTTCATTACGCGTTCGACGGGTCTGTGGACGCTCGTCTTTCTCTGCATCACGCTGGCGGTGACGCCGTTGCGCCGGCTCACCGGCGTCGCCGCGTTCGTGCGCTTTCGCCGCATGCTCGGGCTCTACGCGTTCTTTTACGCGACGCTGCATTTCACCACTTACCTGTGGTTTGACAAGTGGTTCGACGTCGCCGAGATCATCAAGGACATCGGCAAGCGGCCGTTCATCACGGTGGGCTTCGCGGCGTTCGTGTTGCTGATCGCATTGGCCGCGACGTCGCCGCGCGCGATGGTGCGCAAGCTCGGGCGCCGCTGGCAGATGCTGCATCGGTCCATCTATGCGATCGGCGCGCTCGCGATCCTGCACTTCTGGTGGATGAAGGCAGGTAAGCATGATCTGATCTTGCCGAAGATTTACGGCGCGATCATGGTGGCGTTGCTCGGCTGGCGTCTGGTCGTCTGGTTGCGTGACCGGATGTCGAAGGCGCATTGACCGGCGCTAGCGCACCTCACGTAAACGTAAAAAGGCGATGCCGCTGCGGCATCGCCTTTTTACGTTTACGCAACTATTGAAGGTTACGCCGGCAGAATCGTTTCGCCCGAAAACAGCTGTCTGGCCTCTTCGCGGGCGCGAATCACATGCGTCTGTGTACCATCAACCATCACCTCGGCCGCACGCGGACGGGTGTTGTAGTTGGAGCTCATCACGAAGCCGTACGCGCCGGCCGAGCGGATTGCCAGCAGATCACCCGGTTCAATCGCCAGCAAGCGTTCGCGGCCAAGCCAGTCGCCGCTCTCGCAAACCGGGCCGACCACGTCGTACACGTGAGCCGGCACGTCGTGCTTCACGACAGGGTCGATCGCGTGATACGCCTCATACATGGCGGGGCGCGCGAGATCGTTCATGGCCGCGTCGACAATAGCGAAGTTCTTTTCCGCGCCCGGCTTCAGAAATTCGACGCGCGTAAGCAGCACGCCCGCATTGCCGACCAGCGAGCGGCCCGGCTCGAAATACACTTCACGATGACCGTGACCGCGCGCTTCGATGCGATCGAGCACGGTGCGCACGAACTCGCCGATTTCCGGTGGCGTTTCGTCGTCGTACGTGATGCCGAGGCCGCCGCCCACGTCGATGTGGCGAATCTTCAGGCCGTCCTGCTCGATCTGCTCGACCAGTTCCAGCACCTTGTCGACCGCGTCGAGATACGGCGCGACCTCGGTGATCTGCGAGCCGATATGGCAGTCGATCCCCACCACCTCGAGATTCGCCATGCCTGCGGCCGCCTGATACGTGGCGCGTGCGTCTTCGAATGCGACGCCAAACTTGTTCGACTTCAGGCCGGTCGAGATATACGGATGCGTCTTCGCGTCGACGTCGGGATTCACGCGCAGCGAGACGGGCGCCTTCTTGCCCATTTCCGCGGCGACCGCATTCAGGCGGTCCAACTCGGGAATCGATTCGACGTTGAAGCATTTCACGCCGGCCGCGAGCGCCTCGCGCATTTCGTTCGCGTTCTTGCCGACGCCGGAAAACACGGTGTTTTCCGCTTTGCCGCCAGCGGCCAGCACGCGTGCCAGTTCGCCGCCGGACACAATGTCGAAGCCGGCGCCGAGGCGTGCGAACACGTTCAGCACCGCGAGGTTGCTATTGGCCTTGACGGCGACGTGCACGCTCGCACGGCGGCCGGCACAAGCGCCTGCGTAGGCGTTCCACGCCTCGGTGAGCGCTGCGCGCGAATACACGTACAGCGGTGTGCCGAACTGCTCGGCGAGGGAGACGGCGGACACGCCTTCGGCGTGCAGCACGCCGTTGACGTAGTCAAATGCGGATCGAGTCATGCGAAAGTCTTATTGAACGGATTTAGCGGCGGAGGCCGGCAGCGGGGCCGCCGTAGCGGATGCAGCGGAGGCGGGCGGCGTGGCGAGTTCGTTTTCCGGCGCCAACGAAAGCGGCGTGCCGGAGGTATCCGGAACGGTGCTCAGGTCGGTGGAGGTTGCCGGGGCGGATTGCGCGACGTCCGGCGGGGTTTGCGTGCGATCGATCGGCTTGGCCGGCAGCGGCGGCACGGTGGGCAAATAGAGCGAGCCGCGTTGCCCGCAGCCGGCAAGTGCACAACCTGCGAGAATGGCCAAAACCGCTACAATCGCGCGGCCGGGCGCCGCCGCGCGCATCCGAGATACGACTCGCATGACTGTCCCTGAATAAATAATCGATGGAGTTTAGCATGTCCGATAGTGAATACCTGACCCGCGCGGAAGCCGCGCTAGCCGCCATCGAACGCGCGCTGGACGACACGGATGCCGACATCGAACTCGAGCGCAGCGGCAACGTCCTGACCCTCGAATTCGAGAATCGCTCGAAGATTATCGTCAACCTTCAGCCGCCCATGAGCGAGATCTGGATCGCCGCGAAAGCGGGCGGTTTCCACTTCCGTTTCGTCGATGGCGAGTGGCGTGACACGCGCAGCGGCGCGGAGTTTTTCGCCGCGCTGTCGGAGTACGCGACGCAGCAGGCCGGCGAGCCGGTTCACTTCGAAGCGTAAAACGCGCAGTTTGGAGGAGCGCCGCAAACGCGGCTCCCTCGATTTCGATCATCATCCAGACCGCTCTGCTTTCTGAGGGACTTCGAGCGGTGGCGTCAGTGTCCGCGGAACAGATTCATGATGTCCTGCTTCTCCTGCTCGCCGACCTGCTCGGGCGCGGCCGCCGACGCGCCGCTCGCCTCGGCATCCAGCGCCGCCTGACTGATGCCGACCGTGGCGACGAAACCATGCCCCGGCGTGAAGTCGTCGAAATACAGCTCCGAGCCGAGTTCCGTCAAGCCGTCGGGCATCGGCATCTTGTACTCGGGCACGCCCTTGAGCGCGCGCCCCATGTATTCGACCCACACCGGCAATGACAGACCCCCGCCGGTCTCCTTGTCGCCGAGGCTGCGCGGGTTGTCGTAGCCGATCCACGCGATGGCCGTGAGCGTGTGCTGATAACCGGCGAACCACGCGTCGCGGGAATCGTTGGTCGTACCCGTCTTGCCGGCGAGGTCGGTGCGCTTGAGCACATTGGTCTTGGCGCCCGTGCCGCGTTGCGCCACGCTTTGCAGCAGGCTGTTCATCACGTACGCATTACGCGGTTCGATTGCGTGCGGCGCGCTTTGCGCCGCCACCAGCGGTTGTGCGTGAGCGACCACGATGCCGCGCTGGTCGGTGACTTCGGCGATCAGATACGGGTTGATCCGATAGCCGCCGTTGGCGAACACCGAGTAGGCGCCCGCCATCTGCAACGGTGTGACGAGACCGGCGCCCAGCGCCATTGGCAGATAAGCCGGATGACGATCCGCGTCGAAGCCGAAGCGCGTGATGTACTGCTGCGCGTATTTCGTGCCGATCTGGTTCAGGATGCGGATCGACACCAGGTTCCTCGAGCGCTGCAGCGCAGTGCGCATGGTCATCGGGCCGTCGAAGCCGCCGCCATAGTTCTTCGGCTCCCACGCCTGGCCGCCGGTTTCAGCCGCGCTGAAGAAGAGCGGCGCGTCGTTGATCACGGTTGCCGGCCCGAGTCCTTTTTCGAGCGACGCCGAATAGATGAACGGCTTGAAGCTCGAACCCGGCTGACGCCACGCCTGCGTGACGTGGTTGAACTTGTTCTTGTTGAAGTCGAACCCGCCGACCAGCGCGCGGATCGCGCCATCTTGTGGGACCACCGAAATGAACGCGCCTTCCACCTGCGGCAACTGCGTGATCGACCAGTCGCCGTCGTCGTTCTTGACGAGCCGGATGATCGCGCCCGGCCGCACACGCTGGTTCGGCTGCGCGCGCGGACCGAGTGCGAACTGGGCAAAGCGCAGACCGTCCCCCTGGATCGTGGCGACATTGCCGTCGATGAAAGCGGCCTGCACCTGTTTCGGACTCGCCGCGGTGACCACGGCGGCAATGATTTCGCCGTTGTCCGGGTGTTCGAGCAGCGCGTCGTCGATGGCCTGTTCGCGGTCGTCGGCGTCGGACGGCAGCTCGATGAACGCCTCCGGGCCGCGATAACCGTGGCGCCGTTCGTAGTCCATCAGACCTTTGCGCAGTGCCCGGTAAGCGACGTCCTGGTCGGCCGAATCGATCGTGGTCACCACGTTCAGGCCGCGCGTGTAGGCTTCTTCGCGATACTGCGCGTACATCATCTGACGCACCATTTCCGCGACGTATTCCGCGTGCACACTGAACTCCTTGCCCGCGCCCTTGACCACGAGCGGCTGCCGGCTCGCTTCGTCGTATTGTTCCTGGGTAATGTAGTGCAGCTCGTACATGCGTTGCAGGATGTACTCCTGCCGCACCTTTGCACGCTTCGGGTTGACCACCGGGTTATAGGCGGACGGCGCCTTGGGCAGTCCGGCCAGCATGGCGGATTCGGCCAGCGTCAGATCCTTCAGGTCTTTGCCGAAGTAAACGCGCGCCGCGCTCGCGAATCCGTACGCGCGCTGACCGAGATAGATCTGATTCATGTACACCTCGAGAATCTGATCTTTCGACAGCTTCGATTCGATCTTGTAGGCGAGCAGCATCTCGTAGATCTTGCGCGTGTAAGTCTTCTCACTGGAGAGGAAGAAGTTGCGCGCCACCTGCATGGTGATCGTGCTCGCGCCCTGCGTGGCGTGGCCGTTGGTCAGTGCCACGATACCCGCGCGCGCGATGCCCGTTAGGTCGACGCCGCCGTGATCGTAGAAGCGCGCGTCTTCAATGGCGAGGATCGCCTTCTTCAGATGATCGGGCACGTCCTGAATGTGGACGATGTCGCGTCGTTCCTCGCCGAACTCGCCGATCAGCACGTGGTCGGCCGTATAGATGCGCAACGGCACCTTGGGCCGGTAGTCGGTCAATGCATCGAGCGACGGCAGATTGGGCGTGGCGACGACGAGCGCATAACCGAGCACCAGCAGCACGCACAGAATGCCTGCGACGATCAGACCCACGAAGCCGATGATGAGCTTCAGCCACAACGGGCGTTTGCGCTTCTGCGGCGCGGGCGGGGGGGACGTAGGAGACGTGGATTGCATATGGGCACCAAAAAACAGTCCCGCGATTATAGCCGCCTGGCTTTTCAGCTTTCGGCATGCTTACTGACACTTCTTGACAAGTCTGCGCGCCGCGCGGGAATGACTTCACTGTAGTCGCTTTGATCGCGTACTGGACGCGCGTTGCTCAACGTTAGCCGTTTGGCTGAGTGTCGCGCGGCGACGCGGCTACGCACAATTCTTCCTCATCACTCGCGTTCGAATGGTTCGTCGCGAGAGTCAGAGGGAGGGCGTCATGGCGTTGAAAAGTTCCTGGCTTCAGGCAGTGCAACCCGGTGCGCAGCGTTTCGCTGCGGGGATCGATGTCGGTCCGCAGGCCGTGCGTCTGATCGTGCTCAGTCAGCGGGCGCGTCCGCCTGCCGCGCTGCATATCGAATACGTGAGCACCGTGCCGCTTGTCGCAGGTGCAATGGCCGGCGCCGAGATCGCCGACCGGCATGCGGTGGCGCGTGCGTTGCGCGACGCGTTTGCCGGACTGCCGCACGCGTGCGCCACGCGCGCCCTGCGCTGCGCGATGGCGCTGCCCGCGTCGGCCACCATGACCGCCACGGTGCCGCTCGCGCGGCTTGCCGCGCAGAGCGGTTGCGCGCAAGACGGCGGGCATCAGCTGGCTGAACTCGAGCCGGCGGTGATGAGCGAAGTCGAGCGCATTGCCGGGCTGGAACGGCATGCGCTCGCCGTCGACTGGTATGTCGACGAAGCGCCTTCGCCGGTCCGCTCCGTAACCATTGCCGCGACCGCGCGGCAACATCTCGAAGCGCGAATCGAATGCGCAGCGATCGCCGGCATCTCGCTCACCGCCATCGACGGTGAGCCGCACGCGGCGTTACGCGCCATGCGCTACGCGGCGAGCTACGAGCTCGATCCGCACGAGCCCTATGTCGCGCTGTGGATCGGCACGGACGGCGTGCATGGCTGGCGGATCGTCGACGACGGTATTGCCGGCGAAATGCGCTACCCGGCGCCGGAACACGCCGATCTCGCCGATGCATTGCGCGACCTCGCGCATGGCCTGGAGCTCGATTGTGCGTTGTTGAGCGGCGAGGTCGATTTGCTGGACGGCGTGGGTTTCACCATGGCGGATATCGCGGACGTGTTGGGCTGCACGGTTCTGCCGTTCGAATGTGCGGCGCTCGGCGGCCTCGAACGGCCGTTGACCGATCCGCTGCTGCACGAGCCGTCCGGTGCGGTGGCATTCGGGCTTGCGTTGCGCGGGGTGCTCGAATGACGGGCGGTCTGTTGCACGCGGCGGTCTCGAACACGGGGACGCCAGTACGCGGCGCGCGTTTCGCGCGGCCGTGGCTCGGCGGTTTCAATCTACTGCCCCACCGGCAACGCAACGCGCGGCTCGCGCGTCGGCGGCGCATGCTCGAATGGTTTGCCGCGGTCTGCGCCGGTGGCATCGCCGTGCTGGCATTGGCCGGCTGGCAGGCAGTCGAGCGGGCGCGGCTCGATGCGCAGCGCGCGTCGATCGAACAATCGCTCAAGCAATTGTCTGCACCGCTCGCGGAGCACGCGGCATTGCTGCAGGCGCGAGACGAACATCGCCAGAACGCGGCGCGCGCAAAGAGCTTGTCCGAACCGCTTACGCATTTACGCGATCTGCTCGATGCGCTCAGTTTCGAACCGGGCGACGGCGTGGTGTTGCGGCAGTTGCGCCACCGTGAAGATGAGACCGAGTTGCTGGCGAGCTCGCGCGGCCATATCGCTTCGGCCGAGTGGCTCAAACGCCTCAGTGCGATTCATGGCGTGAAAGGGGCGGAGATGAGTGACCTGCATAGCTCGCCTTCACGCGGCGCCGCGGCTGCGGCTGCGGCTGCGCAGGCAAGCATGACCGGTCCGATCGAATTCGGCGCGCATCTGCGATGGAACGAGCTCGTGCAGAAAGCGGATCGCACGGCTGCGTCCGCAGCACCGCGTCCTGTGAAGTCAGAACAATCAGGAGGTACGAAATGAGTACGACGTTTGTCGAATCTGGCGGCGCGGCAAGCGAGCGACTGTCGCTTTCTTATTGGATGAAACACGTGCGTTTGCCGCTCCATGCATGGAGCCGGCGCCGGCGGTGGGTGGTGGCGTTGCTGATCGCCGTATTGGTGTTCGGTGTTGGCGCACATGGCTGGATTGTCGCCGACCTGGGTGGTGTCGAAGCGAGCCGGATGGCGCTGGAGGCCACCAGCCTGCGTCTCGCGAGCGCAAGGCGCGCCCTTGCGCAATTGCCCGCGCTGCGCCGCGAGGTCGACGGGAGGCCGGGTGCCGCTCCGATCGCACGTTCGTCTGGGCCGTGGAGCACCGCCGAAGACCTGCGTCTCGTCTCCGAACTGGCCGCGCAGAATAGTGTCGAGTTGCTGGCGGTGGAACCCGGCGCTGCTAGCGGTGCGGGCGCTGAAAACATGCGTTCGCTGCAACTCACAGCGCGCACGGACTTCGTCCACTTGATGGCGTTTCTACGCGGACTGTCGGACCTGCCAGTGCTGATCGTGCCTGTGGATGTGACCGTCAAGCGGGATGCCGCCGCCCTGTCGGTCAACGCCACGCTGCGTGTATTCAATGCGCTGCGGCCGGCTCCATCGGCAGCTTTCGCGGATGCATTCGCCGAAGACAGCCTCGATTCGGATGACGAAGAAAACGTCGTTTTCTTCGACCCGTTTTCGCAGCCGCAGATGCAGGCTGCAGATGACTCGCCCGATGTTTCGCAACTGCGCCTGGTGGGATTGCTGCGTGATCGCACGCGTGGGCTGGCGTTGCTCGATACACCTGATGGCGTCACAGCCGTGGAGCCCGGACAGCAGATTGGCGTGGAACGCGTCACGAGACTGGACGCGCTCGGCATCACGCTCGCGAAGGGCAGCGCGACGCGCCTGCTGGCGCTGACGGAGACTTCATGATGAGACTGGCGAAGCCATTTCCGTTTGGATTGTCGAGCGTCGGCACGGGTGCATCGCCTCGACTGAAAGTATGTTTCGGTCTGTGTGTCAGCGCGGTGCTAGCGGTCGGCGTTGCGCGGGCGTCGACTCCGCCGCTCCCACCGTTACCCACCGAGATGCCGCTCGACGGCGCGGTTACCCCGGCTGATACCCCGTACAGCGCGCCATCGCTGCCACGCGAAGTTTCCGCCGACGTGCCCAATCCGTTTCGTCAGGATTCTGCAGACGATCCAGACGCATCGCGTGCGAGCGCGACGGCCGCCGATGCCCACACGGACGAGCCTATCGCCGACGCCGACGCCGACGCCGACGCCGACGCCGACGCCGACGCCGACGCCAACGCCAACGCCAACGCCAACGCCAACGCCAACGCCAACGCCAACGCCAACGCCAACGCCGCCCACGGCTCCGCGCCGCTGCGCAGACAATCTACCGCGGCGACGCGCGACAATGCCGCCGGCAGCACCGGGCTCGAAGGTCCGCCGGTGCCGCTGCCGCCGCTCGCGCGTCTGAGCGGCGAGCCGCACGGCGCCGCCGATCCCAGCCTCGCCCCCGACGACAAACCGCTCTCGCTGAATTTTCAGCGTGCCGAACTCGGCGCCGTGCTCAATGCGTTTTCCAGGTTCACGGGGCTGAACATCGTCGCGAGCGAGAGGGTGCGCGGCGCCGTCTCGCTACGGCTCGACAAGGTGCCGTGGCGCATCGCGTTCGACACGCTGCTCGACGTCAACGGCCTCGCGATGGAGCGGCACGGCAACGTGATCTGGGTCGCGCCGATTGCGGATCTGGCTGCGCGCGAGCGGCAGCGCTTCGAAGCGCACGCCCGTGCCGCCGATCTCGAGCCGCTCGCCAGCCGCACGTTCGAGCTGCACTACGCGCATGCGGAGGACGTCAGGCGGCTGCTGACCGGTTCGGGCGCCCAGCGCGTCCTGTCCAAACGCGGTGCCGCGACAGCCGATCCGCGCACCAATCTGCTATTCGTGACCGATCTGGAAGCGCGCCTTGCGCAGATTGCGGCACTGCTTACCTCGGTCGACCGGCCGACGCGCCAGGTATTGATCGAAGCGCGTATCGTCGAGGGCGAACACGGTTTTTCGCGCAATCTCGGCGTGAAGCTCTCGATGGCGGCCAGTAATGCCGACGGCACCGCCAAAGGTTTGACCGACGCCGCCTACGATCTGTCGGCTCGCCCGATCGCCGGTTTCGACGCGGCGACCGCCGGTCTGACGTTATTCGCCGCCGGCGCGACGCGCTTGCTGAACATCGAGCTGAGCGCGCTCGAAGCACAGGGGCGCGGCGAAATCGTTTCGAGCCCGCGCGTGGTGACCGCGGACCGGATGAAGGCGGTGGTCGAGCAGGGCACCGAGCTGCCGTATCAGGCGAAAGTGGGGCAGGGCGTGTCGGGCGTGCAGTTTCGCCGCGCCACCCTCAAACTGGAGGTCGAGCCGCAAATCATGCCGGACGGCCGTGTGGTGCTGGACCTCGACGTCGCCAAAGACAGCGTCGGCGAACAGACCGATGCCGGGCCCGCGATCAACACCAAACACGTGCAAACGCGCGTCGAAGTCGAGGATGGTGGTACGGTGTCGATCGGCGGCATTTACGCGACCGACGACCGGGACGATGTGACGCAGGTGCCGCTCCTGGGCAAAATACCGGTTTTAGGTGCGCTTTTTCGCCATCGGGCTCATCGCGACCGGCGCAGCGAACTGGCCGTGTTCATCACGCCGCGCGTCGTTCAGACAAATTAGGGCGCGCTCCTGCCGCTGCCGGGAAAACGCCGGACGGCCCTAAGTTTTTCGCTTTACAGCGCGTCCACTTGGGGATTCCCATTTGGGCGCCAGGCGCGAAGCGACAGGGCTGGTGGCGCTCCCAGGCGGCGCGCAGGCTCGACAAGGCAGCCGCTTTGCCAGTAAGCTGCGGCACGAACCATACCGGATTAGCCAGAGGACACCGTTGCAAGCGCGGGACGCACACGCCAATGTATTTTTTGTAGGGCTCATGGGGGCAGGAAAGACCACCGTGGGCCGGGCCATTGCGCGCCGTCTCGATCGTCCCTTCTTCGATTCCGACCACGAAATCGAGGCACGGACGGGCGCGCGCATCCCTGTGATCTTCGAGCTGGAGGGCGAAGCGGGCTTTCGCGAGCGCGAGGCGAACGTGATTTCCGACCTCACCGCGCGCGAGAATATCGTGCTCGCGACCGGCGGCGGCGCGGTGCTGCGGCCGGAAAACCGCGAGGCGCTGCGAAATCGCGGAGTCGTGATCTATCTGCGCGCCAATCCGCACGACCTGTGGCTGCGCACCCGCCGCGACAAGAATCGCCCGCTTTTGCAGACCGAAGACCCCAAAGCGCGTCTCGAAGCTCTCTACGAAGTGCGCGACCCGTTATATCGGGAATGCGCCCATTTCGTGATCGAAACCGGCCGGCCTTCGGTTAACGGACTCGTCAACATGGTTCTGATGCAGCTCGAGATGGCCGGCGTCGCCAAACTTCCTGCGTCATAATGGACCGTATGATTACCGTCAACGTCGAACTGGGCGAGCGCGCCTACCCCATCCATATCGGTGCCGATCTGATCGGCCAGACCGCGTTGTTCGCGCCGCACATCGCCGGCAATTCGATCACCGTCGTTACCAATACCACTGTCGACCCGCTGTACGGCGACAAGCTGCGCGCCGCGCTGGCGCCGCTCGGCAAGCAGGTCTCCACGGTCGTGTTGCCGGACGGCGAGGCGTACAAGAACCTCGAAACCCTGAACCTGATTTTCGACGCGCTGCTCGGCGCCCGGGCCGATCGCAAGACCACGCTGATTGCGTTGGGCGGCGGCGTGATCGGCGACATGACGGGTTTTGCGGCGGCCTGCTACATGCGCGGCGTGCCCTTCATCCAGGTGCCGACCACGTTGCTGTCGCAGGTGGATTCGTCGGTGGGCGGCAAGACGGGCATCAATCACCCGCTCGGTAAGAACATGATCGGTGCGTTCTACCAGCCGCAGGCCGTGATTGCCGATATCGGCGCGCTGCGTACGCTGCCGGCGCGTGAACTGGCGGCGGGCGTCGCTGAAGTCATCAAGACCGGCGCGATCGCCGACGCAGGTTTCTTCAGCTGGATCGAAGCCAATATCGAAGCATTGAATCGCTGCGAACCGGCGGCGCTGGCCGAGGCCGTCAGGCGGTCGTGCGAGATCAAGGCGTCGGTGGTCGCGCAGGACGAGCGCGAAGGCGGACTTCGCGCCATCCTCAATTTCGGCCACACCTTCGGCCATGCGATCGAAGCCGGTCTCGGCTACGGCGAGTGGCTGCATGGCGAGGCGGTCGGCTGCGGAATGGTGATGGCTGCGGATCTGTCCGTGCGCATGGGCTATCTCGACGAAGCCGCGCGCAAGCGCCTGGTCGACGTGATCGTCGCCGCGCATTTGCCCACCCGGGCGCCCGCGCTCGGCGACTCGCGCTATGTCGAACTCATGCGGGTCGACAAGAAGGCGGAAGCCGGCGCGATCAAATTCATTCTGCTGAAGCGTTTCGGTGAGACGCTGATCACCCAGGCGCCCGATGCCGAGGTGCACGCCACGCTGGCCGCCGCCGTCTGAATCTCGCGGGGCATCCAGCAACGCATCACGCACCCAGCGTCACGAGGCGCCGCCCATGTTTCGGAGAACCCGGTGACTGACAGGCGCAGCGACGTTGTAAAGCATGACCCGTCGGCAGGCACGGCCAAGGCCGGCGTGCCGACGCAGGAGGCACTCGAAGCTCACCTCGCGCCGTACGCCGCGCATTCCGCGCAATCGCGCGGCCGCCGCTATCCGGAAGCCGCTCCCAGCGCGCGCACCGAATTCCAGCGGGACCGCGACCGTATCGTTCATTCGACGGCATTCCGCCGGCTCGAATATAAAACACAGGTGTTCGTGAATCACGAAGGCGACCTGTTTCGCACGCGTTTGACTCACAGCCTGGAAGTTGCGCAGATCGCGCGTTCGGTCGCGCGCAATCTGCGTGTGAACGAGGATCTCGTCGAGGCTATTTCGCTCGCCCACGATCTGGGCCACACACCTTTCGGCCACGCGGGTCAGGAGGCACTCAACGAATGCATGCGCGAGCATGGCGGCTTCGAGCACAATCTGCAGAGCCTGGCGGTAGTCGACGATCTGGAAGAGCACTACGGTGCGTTCAACGGCCTGAACCTCTGCTTTGAAACGCGCGAGGGGATTCTCAAGCATTGCTCGCGCGAGAACGCGCGGCGGCTCGGCGCATTGGGCGAGCGCTTTCTGGAAGGTCGGCAGCCGTCCATCGAGGCGCAGATCGCGAACGTTGCCGACGAGATCGCGTACAACAACCACGATGTCGACGACGGCTTGCGCTCGGGCCTGCTCACGGTGGAGCAGCTCGCCGAAGTGGAGTTATGGCAGGTGCACTATGAAGCGGCGCGCAGCGACTTTCCCCAAATCGAAGGGCGCAGGCTCATTCACGAAACGGTGCGCCGCATCATCAATACGCTGATCGTCGATCTGATCGATACGACCCAGTCGAATCTCGACCGGCATGCGCCCGCCTCGCCGGACGCCGTGCGCGCAGCACCCGCGCTTGTTGCGCACAGCGAAGTAATTGCCGCGCAGGCGGCCACGCTCAAGCGTTTTCTATTCAAGAACCTGTATCGCCATTACCGCGTGATGCGCATGGCCAACAAGGCACGTCGTGTCGTCGCCGGACTGTTCGACGCGTTCACAGACGATCCGCGGCTGTTGCCGCCGAGCTATCAGTCAACCGACGCATTGCAGCAACCGCGCCTCATTGCCCACTACATCGCGGGTATGACGGATCGGTATGCGGTTAAGGAATACCAGCGGTTGTTCGTGATCGACGACAACTGAGCGAGACGGCATGCGGTTGCGCCCGCCTTGGCGGGCACGACCCGCACGACCTCGAATCAGCATGCGTCTGGGGCGCAGGCCGAATCGTGGCGAGCCGCCCCTTGCTAAAGACGGCTCCGCTTCCCGCCCGCTCGGGCGTTAGCGCAGCCGCGAGGCGAACAGCGCGCCCGCGATCAATGCCACGCCGCCGACGATCGCAATCGTCTGCCACGGATTTTCGTGAACGTAGTCGTCGGCATCGGAGATGGCTACTTCGGCGCGTTCGCGCACGGCTTCGCGCGTGTCGTTCAAACGGGCGCGCGCCACTTCGAGTTGCTTGCGAAGTTTGCTGCGCAGCGCCACCGCGTCAGCCTGGGTGCCGTCCGCCAATGTCGATTCAAGTTCCGACATTAGTGTACGCAGTTCACCCGCGATATCTTCGGCCGCATGGCGGCTGTGGCGAGCGATACGCCGCGCACGGCGGCTGGTGCTGGTCCAGGATTCGCCGAGGGCGTCTCGCGTATTCGGAAGTGCAGTCATGGTCGCTCCGTCGATGAAGTAAAAGGATCCCGCGCGTTGTCACGAAGATGTAGATTAACCTCGCAAGGCGGGAAACACCCTGCGAACGCAACTTTGGTGCCAAACTCCGCGGGCCCCGCGCGCTGTGGCGCAACTACACATTCGTCAGCAGATATTGCACTAGCTGATGCAATTGCGGGTCAAATTTACAAATGTCCATACCTCACTGGCACGTTTCCTCCAAATGCGCCAAGCGGAGCCATGCCAGGCGTGCATAAAAGTGAAAACGCCGCCATTGGATATATGACGGCGTTGTCCAAGCCACGAAAATTCGACTACCCTAACTCAACGGCCCCTAATTTCCCGAAGGTTAGAAACGGTAACCGATGTTGACGTAGGTAACGATCGGGTTCAGCTTGATCTTCGTTTGCGATTGCACGTTCAGCGTACCGACCGGCGTGTTCGCGGCGGTGCTCAGCTTGGCGGTCGTGCTGAGCGGCAGGTACGAGACCGAAAAGCCCGCGAACCAGTGCTGGTTGAACGCGTAAGTGAAGCCGGCATTAAACACCGGCTCCCACGAACTATCCGTAGTGACGCTGGTCGGACCATGCAGAACGTTTGCCTCGAATGCGCTGTTGGTGATCTTTTCGTCGGTGAACCAGATACGGCTCACGCCCACGCCGAGATACGGACGGAAAGCAGCGGTCGGGGCATTGAAGTAGTACTTGAACAACAGAGTCGGGCTCCACTGTTTCGCCTGGCCCAGCTTGCCGAATTGTGCGAGGCTGCCCGAGCCCTCAAGGTCGAATGACGGCGGGTAACCGACCACGAGTTCGGCCGCGATGTGGTCAGTAACGAAGTAGCCGGCGGTGATGCCAATGGTGTCGGCTGAACTGAGTGATGCGCCTGTGTTGGCTTCTGTGATATTGGTCGGGCTGCCGCCAATGCTTGTCACCTTCAACGGTTCACTGTTCGATTGAGGTGCTAGATGGAACCAGCCTGTCGTGACGTAAAAGCTTCCGGCCGATTGCGCGTGAGCTGCCGTTGTCATGCAGGCTAGCACCGCGGTCCCCGTTACGGCCTGTTTTAATTTCATATGTGCTCCTCCAAAAAAGGCCCGCTCATTATGACTAGAACGTTTGAAACAAACCATACGCGGCGGTTAGAGCTTTCTCCCTAAGCTCCGCGCGGTTTCTGGCTCTGCCGCGCCGCGCCGAACCTTGCGCGGATGCGGTTCCTCGGACCTTCGGGTATGTACCAACGCGACTATTGGATACTCCAGCATGGCACGGCTTGCACGTCTCTATGTCCCTGACCAGCCGCAGCACGTCATTCTCCGCGGCCTTGATCAGCAACCCGCATTCGTCGACGATCAGGACTACGAGCTCTTCATCGATTGTTTGAAAGCGGCTTCACGCGACCATCACTTATCCATCCATGCGTATGCGTTGATGCCAGGCGCAGTGCAACTGCTCGTCACGCCGACCGAGGAGTCGAGTCTGCCGAAGGCGATGCAGGCGGTGGGGCGCCGCTATGTGGCGCACTTCAACCGGCGCTACGCGCGGCGCGGCACCTTGTGGGAAGGCCGCTACCGCGCCACGGTGATCGAAGGCGAGCGCTACTTCCTGCTGGCGAGCCGGGTGGTTGAGATGTGTCCGGTGCGCGCGGGACTCGTGAGCGCGCCGGAAGATTACCGCTGGTCGAGCTACCGCCATCACATCGGCCTGACGCTCGACAGCCTGATCACCGACCATCCCCTGTACTGGTCGCTCGGCAATACGCCGTTCGAACGGCAGCGCGCGTACCGCGAACTGTGCGAACAGCCGCTCGACGAACGCGAAGCCAGCCAGCTTCAGCAGGCCACGCTCAAGGGCTGGGTTCTGGGCAGCGACACGTACCGAGAATGGGCGGCGCGGGCCGCCAACCGGCGGGTATCGCCGCTGCCGCGCGGGCGGCCGCGCAAGGTACGCGAAACGCCACAGCAGCAATAAAGCGTTTCGCGTCAAGGGGCTGCATCGGAACGGCATCTTTGCATGCCGTTTTCTTTTGCACGGTTTTGATATGGAACCAATAAAAATTGGCTGCGATGCACCAACATGATAATTGGGGTTCAATCACCATGTTTTATTTGCTATTCCATTGATTCGTCGCGTATATTCCGAATTCCGGCGCTTTTTGACACGCTAGCATCGAGCGTTGAGCGCGCCGTCGTGTTGCGAACGCGGTTGTGAATCGCACTGCGGCAATAGAAAAATGGTTTAACGGCCTGTCCGGCCCCTCACAGACGGTGTCCCCATGAACGACCACCAGCAACCGATCCACCCGGTTCCCGCCGCGCAAGGTCTGTACGACCCGCAAAACGAGCACGACGCCTGCGGCGTCGGCTTTGTCGCTCACATCAAGGGCAAGAAAAGCCACGAGATCATCGAGCAGGGTCTGAAGATCCTCGAAAACCTCGACCATCGGGGCGCCGTCGGCGCCGATCCGCTGATGGGCGACGGCGCGGGTATCCTGATCCAGATTCCGGACGGCTTCTACCGTGAGGAAATGGCGAAGCAGGGCGTAGTACTGCCGCCGCACGGTGAATACGGCGTCGGCATGGTCTTCCTGCCTAAGGAACATGCGTCGCGTCTCGCCTGTGAACAGGAGTTGGAACGCACAGTGAAGGCGGAAGGCCAGGTCGTGCTCGGCTGGCGCGACGTGCCGGTCGACCACACCATGCCGATTTCGCCCACCGTCAAGGCGAGCGAGCCGCTGATTCGCCAGATTTTCATCGGCCGCGGCAAGGACATCATGGTGACTGACGCGCTTGAGCGGAAGCTGTACGTGATCCGCAAGACCGCGAGTCACCGCATCCAGGCGCTCAAGCTCAAGCACGGCAAGGAATACTTCGTGCCGTCGTGCTCGGCGCGCACGGTCGTCTATAAGGGGCTGCTGCTGGCCGGCCAGGTTGGCGTGTATTACCGCGACCTGCAGGACGAGCGCACGGTCTCGGCGCTGGCGCTCGTTCACCAGCGCTTCTCAACCAACACGTTCCCGGCATGGGAGCTGGCTCACCCGTACCGCATGATTGCCCACAACGGCGAAATCAACACGGTCAAGGGCAACGTCAACTGGCTGAACGCCCGTACTGGCGCGATCGCGTCGCACGTGCTCGGCGACGATCTGCCGAAGCTCTGGCCGCTCATCTATCCGGGCCAATCGGACACCGCTTCGTTCGACAACTGTCTCGAGCTGCTAGTGATGGCCGGCTACCCGCTCGTCCACGCCATGATGATGATGATCCCGGAAGCCTGGGAACAGCACACGCTGATGGACGACAACCGCCGCGCGTTCTACGAATACCACGCCGCGATGATGGAGCCGTGGGACGGCCCCGCTGCAATCGCTTTCACCGACGGCCGCCAGATCGGCGCGACGCTCGACCGTAACGGCCTGCGTCCGGCCCGCTACATCGTCACGGATGATGATCTTGTCATCATGGCGTCGGAAGCCGGCACGCTGCCTATCCCCGAGTCGAAGATCGTCAAGAAGTGGCGTCTGCAGCCGGGCAAGATGTTCCTGATCGACATGGAGCACGGCCGCATCATCGACGATAAGGAACTGAAGGACAACCTCGCGAACGCCAAGCCGTACAAGAGCTGGATCGACGCAGTGCGCATCAAGCTCGACGAAATCGAGGCGAAGGCCGAAGACGTCGCGACGGAACGCCGCGAAGCCGCTGCCTTGCTGGATCGCCAGCAGGCGTTCGGCTACACGCAGGAAGACCTCAAGTTCCTGATGGCGCCGATGGCGCAAGCCGGCGAAGAAGCTGTCGGCTCGATGGGCAACGACTCGCCGCTGGCGGTCATGTCCAACAAGAACAAGACGCTGTACCACTACTTCAAGCAACTGTTCGCGCAGGTCACGAACCCGCCGATCGACCCGATCCGTGAAAACATGGTGATGTCGCTGGTGTCGTTCGTCGGTCCGAAGCCGAACCTGCTCGACACGAACAACATCAACCCGCCGATGCGTCTCGAAGTGTCGCAGCCGGTGCTCGACTTCAAGGACATCGCAAAGATCCGCGCGATCGATCAGTACACGGGCGGCAAGTTCAGCTCGTATGAACTGAACATCTGCTATCCGGTGGCGTGGGGCAAGGAAGGTATCGAAGCGCGCCTTGCCTCGCTGTGTGCGGAAGCCGTGGATGCGGTGAAGTCCGGCTACAACATGCTGATCGTGTCGGACCGCAAGACCGACCGCGACAACGTCGCGATTCCGGCGCTGCTGGCTACAGCCGCGATCCACACGCACCTCGTGCAGCAAGGTCTGCGCACGAGCACGGGTCTGGTTGTCGAAACCGGCTCGGCGCGTGAAACGCACCACTTCGCGCTGCTCGCGGGCTACGGCGCGGAAGCCGTGCACCCATACCTCGCCATGGAAACGCTCGGCCAGCTTGCAGCCGGGCTGAAGGGCGACCTGTCGCCCGAGAAGGCGGTCTACAACTTCACCAAGGCAGTCGGCAAGGGCCTGATGAAGGTCATGTCGAAGATGGGCATTTCGACCTACATGTCGTACACCGGCGCGCAGATTTTCGAAGCAGTCGGTCTGGCTGAAGACCTGGTGGTGAAGTATTTCAAGGGCACGTCGTCGAAGGTGGGCGGCATCGGCCTGTTCGACGTGGCGGAAGAAGCGATCCGTCTACATCGCGACGCGTTCGGCGACAACCCGGTTCTCGCGAACATGCTCGACGCCGGCGGCGAATACGCGTACCGCGTGCGCGGCGAAGAACACATGTGGACGCCGGATGCGATCGCCAAGCTGCAGCACTCGGCGCGCAGCAACTCGTATCAGACGTACAAGGAATACGCGCATCTGATCAACGATCAGACCAAGCGTCACATGACGTTCCGCGGCCTGTTCGAATTCAAGTTCGATCCGACCAAGGCCATCCCGCTCGACGAGGTCGAACCGGCGAAGGAAATCGTCAAGCGTTTCGCCACCGGCGCGATGTCGCTCGGCTCGATCAGCACGGAAGCGCACGCTACGCTGGCGATTGCCATGAACCGGATCGGCGGCAAGTCGAACACGGGCGAAGGCGGCGAGGACGTGAACCGGTACCGCAACGAATTGCGCGGCATTCCGATCAGGAACGGCGACACGATGAAGTCCGTGATCGGCGACGAAGTGATCGTCGACATTCCGCTGAAGGATGGCGATTCGCTGCGCTCGAAGATCAAGCAGGTGGCGTCGGGCCGTTTCGGCGTGACGGCGGAATACCTCGCGTCCGCTGATCAGATCCAGATCAAGATGGCGCAGGGCGCGAAGCCGGGCGAAGGCGGTCAGCTGCCGGGCCACAAGGTGTCGGAATACATCGGCAAGCTGCGTTACTCGGTGCCGGGCGTCGGCCTGATTTCGCCGCCGCCGCACCATGACATCTACTCGATCGAAGATCTGGCGCAGCTGATTCACGACCTGAAAAACGCCAACTCGGCGGCCAGCGTCTCGGTGAAACTGGTGTCCGAATCGGGCGTCGGTACGGTTGCCGCGGGTGTCGCCAAGGCCAAGGCCGATCACGTCGTGATCGCCGGCCATGATGGCGGCACGGGCGCGTCGCCGCTGTCGTCGGTGAAGCATGCCGGCACGCCGTGGGAACTGGGTCTGGCCGAAACGCAGCAAACGCTGGTGCTGAACCAGTTGCGCGGCCGTATCCGCGTGCAGGCCGACGGTCAGATGAAGACCGGCCGCGACGTCGTGATCGGTGCGCTGCTCGGCGCGGACGAGTTCGGTTTCGCGACGGCGCCGCTCGTCGTCGAAGGCTGCATCATGATGCGCAAGTGCCACCTGAACACCTGCCCGGTCGGCGTCGCGACGCAAGATCCTGTGCTGCGTGCGAAGTTCCAGGGCCAGCCGGAACACGTGGTGAACTTCTTCTTCTTCGTTGCGGAAGAAGCGCGCGAAATCATGGCGCAACTGGGCATCCGCAAGTTCGACGACCTGATCGGCCACGCCGAACTGCTCGACACGAAGAAGGGCATCGAGCACTGGAAGGCGAAGGGTCTCGACTTCTCGCGCGTGTTCTATTTGCCGCAAGTGTCGGCTGAAGTGGCGCGCAAGCACGTCGACGTGCAGGACCACGGTCTCGACAAGGCACTCGACCACACGCTGATCGAAAAGGCGAAGGCCGCGATCGAGAAGGGCGAGCACGTCTCGTTCATCCAGCCGGTGCGTAACGTGAACCGTACGGTCGGCGCCATGCTGTCCGGCACGATCGCGAAGAAGTACGGCCACGACGGCCTGCCCGACGACACGATTCACATCCAGTTGAAGGGCACCGCGGGTCAGAGCTTCGGCGCGTTCCTCGCGAAGGGCATCACGCTGGATCTGGTCGGCGACGGTAACGACTACGTCGGCAAGGGCCTGTCGGGCGGCCGCATCATCATCCGTCCGACCAACGATTTCCGCGGCAAGTCGGAAGAGAACATCATCTGCGGCAATACGGTGATGTACGGCGCGATCGAAGGCGAAGCGTTCTTCCGCGGCGTCGCGGGCGAGCGTTTTTGCGTGCGTAACTCGGGCGCGACGGCGGTTGTCGAAGGCACGGGCGACCACGGCTGCGAATACATGACGGGCGGCACGGTGGTCGTGCTCGGCGAAACGGGCCGTAACTTCGCGGCCGGCATGTCGGGCGGGATCGCTTACGTGTTCGATCCGGACAACACGTTCGCAGGCAAGTGCAACAAGTCGATGGTCGCGCTCGATCCGGTCTTGCAACAGGCGGAACAGGAACGCACGGTCGACAAGGGCCTGTGGCACGCCGGCACGACCGACGAAGCGCTGCTCAAGGGACTCATCGAGCGTCACTTCCAGTTCACGGGCTCGCCGCGTGCAAAAGCGCTGCTCGAAAACTGGGACGCGTCGCGCCGTCAGTTCGTGAAGGTGTTCCCGGCCGAGTACAAGCGCGCGCTGGGCGAAATGGCCGCGAAGAAGGCGAACAAGGAAGTGCTCGCCGCTTGACCGGCCGTAAGCCAAAGACGTCACAACCAAGCCGTACCCGCCGTGTGGCGCCGTTGATCGGTCGCACGCGGTGGGTGTAGACCACCCCACCTGATTAGATAGAGAAGAGAACCACATGGGCAAGGCAACCGGTTTTCTCGAGTTCGAACGCCGCCACGAGGCGTACGAAGCTCCGCTCACGCGTGTGAAGCACTACAAGGAATTCGTCGCCGCACTGAGCGACGACGAAGCGAAGATTCAAGGCGCACGTTGCATGGACTGCGGCATTCCGTTCTGCAACAACGGCTGCCCGGTGAACAACATCATCCCGGACTTCAACGACCTGGTGTTTCATCAGGACTGGAAGAACGCGATCGAAGTGCTGCACTCCACGAACAACTTCCCCGAGTTCACCGGCCGCATCTGCCCGGCACCGTGCGAAGCGGCGTGCACGCTCGGCATCAACAACGACCCGGTCGGTATCAAGTCGATCGAACACGCGATCATCGACAAGGCATGGACCGAAGGCTGGGTCGCGCCGCTGCCGCCGAAGCACAAGACCGGCAAGAAGGTTGCCGTGGTCGGATCCGGCCCCGCCGGTCTGGCCGTCGCGCAGCAACTCGCGCGCGCGGGGCACGATGTCACCGTGTTCGAAAAGAACGACCGCATTGGCGGTTTGCTGCGCTACGGCATTCCCGACTTCAAGCTGGAGAAGTGGCTGATCGATCGCCGCATGCGCCAGATGGAAGCCGAAGGCGTGACGTTCCGCGCCAACGTGTTCATCGGCAAAGCGGATTCGCTGCCGGCGCATATCGGCAACACGGCGAAGGAAACCATCACGCCGGATCAGTTGAAGGAAGAGTTCGACGCGGTGGTGATCGCGGGCGGTTCGGAAACGCCGCGCGATCTGCCGGTGCCGGGCCGCGAGCTGGAAGGCATCCACTACGCGATGGAATTCCTGCCGCAACAGAACAAGGTCAATGCCGGCGACAAGGTCGCGAACCAGTTGCTCGCGAAGGGCAAGCATGTGGTCGTGATCGGCGGCGGCGATACGGGTTCGGACTGCGTGGGCACGTCGAATCGTCATGGCGCGAAGAGCGTCACGCAATTCGAACTGCTGCCGCAACCGCCGGAAGAAGAGAACAAGCCGCTCGTGTGGCCGTACTGGCCGATCAAGCTGCGCACGTCGTCGTCGCACGACGAAGGCTGCTCGCGTGATTGGGCGGTCGCGACCAAGCGCCTCGAAGGCAAGAACGGCAAGGTCGAGAAGCTGATCGCGGCGCGCGTCGAATGGAAGGACGGCAAGATGCAGGAAGTGCCGGACTCTGAATTCGAAATGAAGGCCGATCTGGTGCTGCTCGCCATGGGCTTTACGCAGCCGGTGTCGCCGGTGCTCGACGCGTTCGGCGTCGACAAGGATGCTCGCGGCAACGTGCGTGCGTCGACTGAAGGCGACAAAGCGTATTACACGTCGGTGGACAAGGTGTTCACCGCGGGCGATATGCGCCGCGGCCAGTCGCTGGTGGTGTGGGCGATTCGCGAAGGCCGCCAGTGCGCGCGTTCCGTCGACGCGTTCCTGATGGGTCATTCGGAACTGCCGCGCTAAACGTCTCCGGCCGGCTTTCACGCTCCGGCGCGAAAGCCGGCTTCTGCTTGCAGGAAGAGGTGGAGGCGACAAATGTGCCACGTGAGCGGCACATCGAGCGGTGAAAAAACAAAGCCGGGCACCTGCGAGGGTGACCCGGCTTTTTAACGCCAACGCGCCGTGGCGCTATGTGCCTGACTTGCGATACCGCGCCAATGTCAGTCCATCCAGATCGATCTCCGGCTTGCGGTCCGTAATCAGGTCCGCGACCACGCGACCCGAACCCATCGACATCGCCCAGCCCGTCGAGCCGTGCCCGAGGTTCAACCACAGTTTCTCCACGCCTGACGGACCAAGCAGCGGCGCACCGTCGGGTGTCATCGGACGGCGGCCCACCCAGAAATGCGCGGACGTAGGATTGGCCGCGTGTGGGAACCAGTCGCCGAGCACTTTCATTAGCGTTTGCAGAGCCTGTTCGCGCAAGGTGCTCTCGCGATTGCCGAGTTCGGCGGTGCCGGCCACCCGCAGGTTGTTGCCGAAACGCGTGATCGCCGTTTTCAGCGATTCGTCCATCAACGCGGCGCGCGGGGCTTTTTCTTCGTCGGTGATGGGCAGCGTCGCCGAATAGCCTTTCACCGGATAAAGCGGCACCTTCACACCGAGCCGCGCGAGCAGCGCGGCACTGTCGACGCCCAGCGCCACCACCACGGCATCCGCGTGCAACATCCCGGCGCCGCGTTCGCTCTCGATACGCACCGCGCGTACCGCACCGCCTTGCACGTCGAGCGAAGTCACCCGCGTGTCGAAACGAAAGCGCACGTCGTTGCGTTCGCAGATCGCGCGCAGTTCGCGGGTAAAGCGGGCGCAATCGCCGGCTTCGTCGTCGGGCAGATAGAGCCCTGAGAGCGGCGCCTGACGCGCCCAGCGCAAGCCCGGCTCGATCTCGACACACTGCGCCGTACTGACTTCCCGGTGCGCGATGCCGGCATCGCGCAGCACCGCAAGCGCCGGTTGCGCGAGTTCGACGTCGTACTCGCTGCGAAACAACTGCAGATAGCCCTGGCTGCGGCCATAGTCGAACGGATGGCGGCCGCGGAATTCATGCAGGCATTCGCGGCTGTAGTAAGCAATGCGCTGCATGCGCTGCTTGTTGACGCGAAACCGTTCGAGATCGCATTCGCGCAGCCAGCGCACGATCCAACGCCACTGAGCGGGATCGAAAGTCGGGCGGAAGATCAGCGGCGAGGCCGGTTTGAACAGGTATTTGAGAATCTTGGCCGGCATGCCGGGCGCGGCCCAAGGCGTCACGTAGCCCGGTGCGATCACCCCCGCGTTGCCGAAACTGGTGGAGAGCGCGACATCCGGCTCGCGCTCGATCACCGTCACCTCGCAGCCTTGCTGGCGCAGATAAAAAGCCGTGGCGACGCCGATCACGCCGCCGCCCAGAACAATCGTTTTCATGTGTGTGTACTGCGGATTCAGGCAGCGGGGCGGGTGGTCCCGAGTACCTTGCCCTTGGTCTCAGGCAGACATATCGCCGCGATGATCACGAGCAGATAGCCCGAGCCCGCCACGATGCCCATCGCCTTCACCAGCGTCATGGTTTGCGACAGTGTACCGACCAGAATCGGAAAGAACGAGCCGAGCCCGCGCCCGAGGTTGTAGCAGAAGCCTTGTCCCGAGCCGCGTATCGCGTTCGGATACAGCTCCGACAGGTATGCGCCCACGCCTGCAAAAATCCCCTGCACCACGATGCCGAGCGGAAAACCGAGCGCGAGCATCATGCCGTCGGTGATCGGCAGCATGGTGTAGAACATGCCGAGTACGAACGAGCCGATTGCGAACAGCACGAACGACGCACGCCGGCCAATCCTGTCGCACAGAATCGCGCCGACAATATAGCCCGTGAACGAACCGACGATCAGCACGATCAGATAGCCGCTCGTGTTGAACACCGACAGATGGCGCACGGTCTTCAGATAAGTCGGCAGCCAGGTGGTGATCGCGTAATAGCCGCCGAGCATGCCGGTGCACAGCGCGCTGCCGAGCAGGGTGGTTTTGAGGTGAGCGGCGGAGAAGATCTGCAGGAAGTGCGAGGTGTCGAAACCGCTCTCGCGGGCGCGGCGCGTTTCGAGAAAGATTTCCGGATCGCTCACGTTGCGGCGAATATAGATGATCCACGCCGCGGGCAACAGGCCGATCCAGAAGCAGGCTCGCCACGCATATTGCTCCGGCAGCAGCGCGAAAAAGGCCCAGTAGATGATCGCCGCAGCCGCCCAGCCGAACGACCAGCTGCTTTGCACGGTGCCCACGGCTTTCGCGCGGTGCTGAGGCGAGCGAATGGTTTCGGCCATCATGATCGTCACGACCGACCATTCACCGCCGAAGCCAATGCCCTGCAGCGTGCGGGTGGCGAGCAGTTGCCAGAACGAGTGGGTGAAGCCCGACAGAAAGGTAAAGAGCGCAAAGGTGGCGATAGTCCACTGCAGCACCCGGATGCGGCCATAGCGGTCGGCGAGAATGCCGGCGAGCCAGCCGCCCACCGCCGACGAGATCAGCGAACTGGTGGCGATCATGCCGGCTTCGCTCCTCGTCATGCCCCATGTCGCGATCAGCGTCGGAATGAGGAAGGAGTAGATCATGAAGTCGAAGGCGTCGACCGCGTAGCCGCCGAAGCCGGCGTACAAGGTGCGGCGTTCGCGCTGGGTCAGTTCGGTAAACCATTGGAGAGAGGGCATTTTTGTTGTGGTCGCCAGGACGTGTCGGCCTGCCGTGGGCTCGAATGTGGGGTGTTCGTATTCTACGGGGCGTGGCGTAGTGGGGCCAGTTGTGGTCAAAAATGGCGGTCATTCCTTACCAACTACTACCGTGTAACCCAAAATATACAGAGCGTGGTTAAACTGCACTCGCAGTGCCGATGCTGCGACTCACCTTCTCACGTCCGCGCCAGCCACGCCTAATGCCCGCTACCGCAAAAACCTGCTCGCCGTTCTGTCGCTCCGCGAGCACGTTCCTGCGGACAAGCCGGATTTCGGCCCGTGAGGCCGTGGCGTCGCGCCGGAACTTTCTGAAGCGCTCGGCCGGCGCCCTGCTGATCTCCGGCGTGGGCGGCTCGCTGCTGTCCGCTTGCGGCGGGGGCAACCTCAGCGACGATCCGCCTGCAACGCCACGCCTTGCGTCGGTCGGCAACTTTCGCGACCTCGCGGGGGCGGCGCCCTATCCGACCGTCGACGGCAAACAGATGCGCCGTGGCGCGTTCTATCGCGCGAACGCGCTGACGCTCGACGCCGCCGACCAGGCCGCGATCGACCGGCTCGGCATTGCCTCGGTCTACGATCTGCGCACGCCGGCTGAAATCGCGCGAACCGCCGATATTCTGCCGCGCGGCGCGACAACCCGGACGCTCAACGTGCTGGGCACCGCCGACTTCGTCGCGCCGGCTTTCGACACGGCGGCCGCCGCCGTCGCGTTCATGGAGGCGCAGGCGCGCGGCTACGTGACCGGCGCCGCGCAGCGCGCCGCTTACGGTGCGCTCCTGACGAATCTGGCCGACGCTCCCGGCGCGCAACTGTTTCATTCCAGCGCGGGCAAGGATCGCGCGGGCTGGATCGCGGCGCTCCTGCTCAGCATTGCGAATGTGCCGCTCGACGTGATCATTCAGGACTATCTGTTGAGCAACGTCTATCTGGCGCCGCAGATCAAGGCGCAAACCGACACGCTGCGCACGCAGGACGGCGACGCCGCCGCTTCGGTCGAAGCGCCGTTGTTGAGCGTTCAGGAAAATTACTTGCAGGCCGGCTTCGACCAGGTGCAGGCGAGCTACGGCACGATGGTGAGCTACCTGACGCAAGGCCTCGGCGTCTCGCAGGCGACCATCGACACTTTGCACAGCCGCCTCGTGGTCTGAAGCGTCAGCGTGTTGCGTTCACCGCAGGCAAAAAAAGTCCGCCCCAAGGGAGCGGGCGGACGGAGAAGGGCGGCATCGAGGTTGCCGGGGCCGACTATAAGGCCGCCGCGCCTGCGAGAGTCCGTCCAGTAAGGGCGCGTAAGCGCCCATAAGAAGCGCCAGCGCAACTTCCGCTCACGTCAGCGCTGGCACCGCGGGCAATTCGATCCGCACTTCCAGACCGCCCTGCGCGTGATTGCGCACGTGACACCGTCCGCCGCGGTCGTGCGCGAGCCGCGCGACGATCGCGAGACCCAAGCCGCAATGGCCTTCGCCGCCACGCGCGGCGTCGAGCCGTACGAACGGCTTCATGGCGGCGGCAATGCGCCCGTCGGGAATGCCGGGACCGTGGTCGCGTACGCTGATCACCCAATGGCCGTCATGGCGCGCGGTGCCGATATCCACGGGCGGCGCGCCGTGTTCGAGCGCGTTATCGACGAGGTTCGTGACCAGCCGGTCGAGCAGCGTGCGCGGCAACGTGAACGCCGAACCGGCACGCAGGTCGAGCTTGAAGAGCGGCGTTTCGGTGCTGTCGCCGGCGGTGAACTGTTCCCGCAGGAAATCGTCGACCTCGACCGGCGGGCCGGCTTCTGCGGACTGGCCCGCGAATTCGAGAAACTGCTGGACGATGTTGGTCAGCGAGTCGACATCGCGGATCAAACCGGCGCGCTCGTTTTCCGCCACCAGTACGCTCGCGCGCAACTTCAGCCGCGTGAGTGGTGCTTTCAGATCGTGCGCGACGCCGGCCAGCATCACGGCCTGGTCGTCGCCGGCTTCGTTCAGGCGCCGCATCATGTCGTTGAAGGAGCCGATCAGATCGCGCAGCTCGCGCGGGCCTTGCACTGTCACCGGCTCCGGGCGGCCGCCCGAGCCGAACGCGCGCGCGGCGTCGGCGACGCGCGACAGCGGCCGCTGCATCTGCCAGGCGGCGAACACGGAGAGGATCAGCGCGGCGAGCAGCATCGAGATCGACTCGATGAGGAAGCGCGGGCGCGGCGGTACGTCCACCGGCACGACAACCCAGTTCGACTTGCCGGGAAACAGCACCCACAACTGCGGCGGGCGCAGGTCGTCGACGGCGATCCGGGTGCCGGGCGGCAGATTCTCGCGCAGATGCCGGCTCAGTTCGACCAGCGGATGATTGGCCGGCTCGTGCAGATGCACGCTCGCCGGCATGTTCCAGGTGGGCACGAGATGCACGCGCATGGCGGGCGCGAGCGCGGCGCCTTTCATCGGCTCGCCGTTGATCGCCTGCAACACCAGCAGGATGCCGCGCGCGAAGCCGTCGATTTCATGGCGCGGCGGCTGCATCACCACCAGCACGAACCAGCCGGCCTGAATCGCGAACAACACCGCCGCCGAGAGTAACGCCATCCTGCCGAACAGCGTGTTCAGCGGGTTCTTCATGCGCCTCTGGCGGCCTCGTCGGCGAAGGGTGTGCCGTCGGCGTCGGGCACGAACACATAGCCTTTGCCGCGCACCGTCTGCACGTAGCAGGGGTTCGACGGATCGTCTTCGATCACGCGGCGCAGGCGCCAGATCGGCACGTCGAGGCTGCGGTCGCGGAAGGCGAGATTGTCGCGATGCACGAGATCGTGAATCAGCACGCGCGAGAGCACCTTGTACGGATTGTTGACGAAGATCTTCAGGAGCGCGAACTCACTGTCGCGCAGCGGCAGTTTCGAACTGTCCCGGCACAGCGAACGGGTTGCGAAGTCGAGCTCGAACGGACCGAAGCGATACGGCTTGCGGGCTTCCGGCGCGCTCGTGGTGGACGGCCCGCGCCGGCGCAGCACCGTGTGGATGCGCGCGAGCAATTCGCGTGGGTCGAACGGCTTGGTCAGGTAGTCGTCCGCGCCGAGCGAGAGTCCGACAATGCGGTCGGCCACCGTGCCGCGCGCCGTCACGAAGATCACCGGGATATCGTCGCCGGCGGCGCGCAGCGCGGTGAGCGCGCGCAGGCCGTCGGTGTTCGGCATCATGATGTCGAGCACGACGACCGATGGCCGTTCACGTTCGAGCCGGCGCTGGAGATGGGTGCCGTCGTGGAGCACGGACGCATCGAAGCCGTTCGATTGCAGAAACTTGCAAAGCAGATCGCGTACGACCGGATCGTCGTCGACGATAAGGACCTGTGGATTCATGGCGAAATTCTAGACTGGCATGTGCGACAGGCGTCCGACTGTTTTCTTACCAATGCTTACGTCACGCTGCGCGGCTGTCGGCGGCTCGTTTGCGGCGACCGTCACACAAGGCTCACGGGATATTCAGCGCGGCCATATTCGGCAATGTGCGCAGCAGCGCCCGCGGCCCGCTTCGCATCCCCAACATTCCTCCCAAGAAAGAATTTGCGCGTATTTGGAACTGGCCGAAACGGCGCGCAACGGCTCGTAAGAACCGCCGGAAAGCGCGCGTTCCTTCGTGCATCGGCACCGCGTGTGCAGCGAGATGATTCGTCGTGCAGTACGTTGCGCCGCATGCTGAAAACAGCCTAACGCCTTGGGCCCACGGCAGGCGGCGTGAAATCGAAACCTAGCGCCACGCGAGGCTCATCATGACCGTTCCCAGCAATCTCACCTCCACCCGCTTTTCTTCGCTGGCGCCAACGCCGCCGACGGAAAGGCCCGCAGCCGCCAACAGTTCGAGTGCCGCCGCGCAGACACGGGAGTCCGCCAGCCGGACACAGCCGTCGCTGCCTGCCGGGCTCGTCGGGCATCACGTCAATACCACAGCCTGACGTACAGAGGCCCGTGTGTCGACCCCGAGAATTCTTCACCGCTTCATGCGAATTGCCGCGTGGTTGACGCTCGGCGCGGCGCTGCTGCCTCTGGGTGGCTGTGCCGTCGCCGCGCTGCCGTGCCGGCTGACCTCGGCCACACTGAAAATCATCCCGGTCGTCGGCCATGCCGCGGCCTCGCCGTTCGACATGTGTTCATCCGCCATCGACTGAATCATGACACTCAAACGGATTGCCTGCGCGCTGGCATTGCTGGGCGGCGTGTTTTCGTTGACCGTTGAAGCGCAGCCGCTCGTGCGTGAGACGGGTGCGTCGAGCGCCGCGTCGAAAGAACCTTCCGCCGATGCACGGCGGCGCCCGCAAGACGCGCCGTTCGCGTTCCGTGGCGTCGCGCTCGGCATCACGCTCGACGAATTCCGTGCGGGCTCGACCGTGCGGGCCACGCCGCCCGGCAGCGTGCCGGTCTGCGAGACGGACGTGCAGGCGGGCGCGCTCGGCATGCGGCTGAAGTCGCACGAGAGCCTGACGGTGGCATGCCGCTGGGCATATCGCGCGGACAACGGCTGGGTGGTGTCGCAAGCGGTGGTCGACGGCGCGCCCGCGCTGGAGCATGTGCTGCGCTTTGCGCGCGTGGACGGGCAACGCGCGCTGCGGCTGTACGAAATTTCTTTCGTGATCGACGAGATCACCGCCGAGGACTTGCGCGACGCGCTCGCGGACCGCTACGGGCCACCGCGTCAGGCGACGCAGAACGTGTCGGCCTCGGGCGCAATGCCCACGTACGTCTGGGAAAACGCGGTGAGTTCGATCACGTTGTGCTTTCTGCCGGGCACTCGCAACGGCACGCTCACCTATTTGCTGAAGGGCTCGGATGCGTGGGTGAAGTCGGTCGTGCGGCAATGGCAGGCGAGCGGCGCCGAGGCGGGTTGATGAGCGGCATTGAGTGTGTGGCCGTGAGGCCCGTTTCGAACAAGGAGCATGCATGACTGCGCTACGTCTCACTGTCGCGCTAGGCGCGGCGGCCTGCCTCGCGGCTTGCGCGAGCCGGCAAAATTCGATCGTGGATACGCCGATGGCGCCGCCGCTCGCCTCGGCGCCGTTGAACGTCAACACGCAAGGCGCGATCTATCAGGCCGGCGCTCCGTTGCTGCTATACGAAACACCGCGCGCGCAACATATCGGCGACGTATTGACGATCCGTCTCGCGGAATCGTATAGCGGCAATAACAGCGCGACCGCCGCGGCGAGCCGTTCGAGCAGTATTACCGCCGACGCCGCCGACCACTCCACCAATGCCGCCGCGCGACTCGCGCGATTGTTCAACATCGGCTCGGCGAGCACCGACTACAAGGGGCAAGGCAGTCTCACCGATGTCAGCGGCATGAGCGGCACGCTTGCCGTCACGGTGATCGGCACGATGTCGACCGGCAACCTGGTGGTGTCGGGCGAGAAGGTCATTGCGATGAGCGGCAACCGCGACCGGCTGCGCCTGTCGGGCATCGTCAATCCCAAGGATATCGAAGCGGGCAACTATGTTGCGTCGGGCAAGGTGGCGAACGCGCGTATCGAACAGGCCGGTGTGGGGATGGTGTCCGACGCCACGACAATGGGCTGGCTGCAGAGAATGTTCCTGAGCGTGCTGACGTTCTGAGCGGCCGGCGTGCTGGATAGCTGACGCGCAGCGGTGCAAGAGGCGATATCCATCGCACCTTGCGTCACCCGGTCAGGCCAGCGGCGCGTCGCGTTCGGCTGCGCCGATTTCACCGTCCGGCACGAACACGTAGCCGCGTCCCCACACGGTTTGCACATAGCGCGGCTCGGACGGATCGACTTCGATCAGCCGGCGCAAACGCCAGATCGAGACGTCCAGGCTGCGATTGCGATGCAACTCGCTATTGCCGTGCAGCTTCTCCAGCAACTGCGCGCGCGTGAGCACGGTCATCGCGTGGGAGACGAATATCTTGAGCATGGCGAATTCGCTCGAACGCAACGCAATGCGCTCGCCGTCCCGGCGCAATTCGCGCGCCGGGAAATTCACTTCGAAACGGCCGAAGCGGTATGGCGCGCGCTGCTCCGGCGCGCTCGGGGCAATGGAGCCGCGACGGCGCAGCACGGTGCGAATCCGCGCGACCAGTTCGCTCGGTTCGAAGGGCTTGCCGAGATAGTCGTCCGCGCCGAGTTCGAGGCCGATCACGCGGTCGATGGGATCGGCACGCGCGGTCAGCAGAATCACGGGAATGTCGTCGCCGGCTACGCGCAACGCGCGCAGCGCGCTGATGCCGTCGAGCTCCGGCATCATGATGTCGAGCACGATCAGGGCTGGCCGCTCGTCCTGCAATTGGCGCTGCAGCGCCATGCCGTGTTCGAGCGTGTCGACCTTGAAGCCGCGTCCCTGCAGATATCCGCTGACGAGCTCACGTACGACGGGGTCGTCGTCGACGACAAGAATGGATGGGTTCATTCAGGTCATCTTAGAGAAGCGTGCGCGCGCAGCAAAGCACGTCACGCTTTCGAATCCTTTCCCATGTAAGAGAAAGCAAGAGGCCCGCGCGCCTAGTTCGCCTGGGAAGTCTGAATGGTCTGCGGCGGCTGGCGCCCGAAGTCGGTCCGATCCACTACCATTCGCGCGATCAGGCCATTGAGCTTGGTCGAGGCCGAAGAGAAGCGGTCGGTGTTCAGGCCGCCGGTCTGATAGCGGGCCGTGACCAGAATACGGCCGTTCTGGATCAGCGTCAGGTCGATGATCGACAGGTACTGGATCGTTTCGTCGCTGAACGAGCGGCGGCCGTAATCGATCGCGGCGTTGTAGACGAGGCGTGCCTCGCAGCCGGCGGGCGATGTGCCCGGATTGTAGACGTCCGAACGAATGCCGCGCCGGTCGAGCGCGAGTTGCAGCGCCGGCACGAAATCGCCGACCGACACGTTCTGATTCACTTCGACGCAGACGTGGCGCACGTCGGCCGGCCGGCCGTTGACGAAGGTCGGCGACGAGTAGTTCGCGGCGATCGCGTAGCCCGCCTGTATGACTGAACCGGTGGCGTCGGCGGCCTGGATCAGCGTCCATGCGCAGCCGTTCAAGCCGAGCGCCAGGGTCGCGGAGACGGCGAGCCACGCGCACGGACGCCACAACGCGATCCACGCGGCCCGTGGGGCTCGCGTGAAAGCGTCAGCGCGCATGGTCGGCATGAAGGTCATGAGGCGGCGTCGGGCGGCGGTCGGAGAATTGCGGGAATCACAGCGGGTAACGGCGATCGGGCTCACGCTCAGCGCGTGACGCGCAGGCGCAATTCGTTCTGCCCCTGCACGCTTGCCGTGACACTGACGCGCCGCTCGGCGGTGGTCACGATGAAATGCTGGCGCGTCGGAGTGTTGATGTCATGCACGACATTCGGGAAGCAGGCCGCGATATCGGCGCCGAATTCTTCGAGCGGATCGGAGACGACACCGTCGGCTTGCCAGTGCGCGCGCCAGTGGCAATCGTATGCATGCGTGCTGGCGCGGCAGTCGTCGACGCTTTCCGTGCCCGGCAGTTGCGCGGCGGATTGGGTCTGCAACTGCCGGAAATCAGCGGCGTCGACGATGTGCTTGAGCGCGGGGCAAACGTCGGCCGGCTCGTGAGCGAGACTGGCCTGGTTCGCTTGTGCCGCATGCGCGGCGCTCGCGACGAGCAGCGCGCCGAGCGCAAGCGCGAGACGCTGGGTCAAAGGATGGAAGCGGCGATCGAATGACATGTGAGAATCCAGTAGCGGTGAATGACGTGGGGCAGGACGTGGTACGGCCCGCACGACTATCGTCGCCGCCGGAGGGCATTTTCAAAGCACAGAACAGCTTGCCGGCTTCGCAAATGCTTTCGAACTCTTCTCGCGTGTTTCGGGATGTTGCGGCGCGAGCCTGGCATCGCCAGGGTTGGCGGCCGGCGCGCTGCGTTCTGGCGTGGCTGCGTGAGGAGGCGTTGCGGCCGAGGTGCCGCACGTGTGGCTCTTGTGAGGTACCTGCGGCTTGCGTGGCGCCTTTCGCTCAGCCGAGCGTGAGGCCGCCGTCGATGTGGATCACCTGGCCGGTGATGTGGCGCGCCTCGTCGGAGAGCAGGAACGCGATCAGCGCGGCGATGTCCGCAGGTTCGGCGACATGGCCGAGCGGCGTCGCTTCGGCGGCGCGACTCCACACCGCTGCATTATCGGCACTCGGGCCGCGATCTTTACGCGTATAGCCGGGCGCCACGCAATTGACCGTCACGCCGTGCGGTGCCAGTTCCGCCGCGGCGGTTTTCGCCAGCGATTCGAGCGCCGCTTTCGCGGCGGCTGTCGCGGCAAACGGCGCGTCCGCGCGATAGCGGTGCGCGACGAACGAACTGAGCGCGATCACGCGGCCGCGCTTCGACGTCTCCAGCGCGGGCGTCGCCCGTTTGACGAGCGCCGCGAATGCGGCAGGCATGGCCGCGAAGGCTGCGCTGAACGCGTCCGGATCGAGTCCACCAAGCGTTTGGCGCTGCGCGTGTCCCGCGTTGGCGACCAGTTGATCGAGCGCGCCGAAGCTCGCCAGCGTTTGATGGATCAGATGCTCCGCGGCGCCGCGTTCGGCGAGATCGCCGTACACCGTCGCGCAGCGCGAGCCGTTCGCGCTGCAATCGGCGGCGACCTGCGCGAGCCGTTCACGCGCTTCGTGGTCGGCGCCGCGTGCGTGCAGCATCAAGGCCGAGCGTGGCGCGGCAATGCGCCGGGCCAGCGCGGCGCCGATGCCGGAACCGGCGCCGGTGATCAGCACGACGCGCTCGAATCCGGCGCTGCCCGCTTCGTTCAGATCGCCGACGTCGCTCATGCCGCGACCGCTTCGTCCGAGCGCTCGACGTCGAGCGTTTCGTCATGGAACGCGGCCAGCGACTCGCGATGCGCGACACTGACAATCGCCGCCTTCGGCAGCCTTTCCGTGAACAGGCGATACAGGCGCGCCTCGTTTTCCGCGTCGAGCGCGCTGGTCGCTTCGTCGAGGAACAGATAGTCCGGCTTGTGCAGCAGCACGCGCGCGGCGGCAAGGCGCTGTTGCTCGCCGGGCGAGAGAATGCGGGTCCAGTGTCCCGATTCCTGCAGACGGTCCGCGTACTCCGACAGATGACAGACGACGAGCGCTTCGCGGCATTCGTCGTCGGTGTAGGTGTCGGCGGCGGACGGGTAGGCGAGCGCCGCTTTGAGCGTGCCGATCGGCATGTAGCTGACCTGCGGGATGAACATCATGCGCGCGTTGACCGGGGCGTCGATCGAGCCGTCGCCGAACGGCCACAAGCCGGCGAGAGCGCGCATCAGCGTGCTTTTGCCCGAACCCGACGGGCCGCGTACCAGCCAGCGCGAGCCCGGCCGGATCGCGACATCGCGAATGCGCGACAGCGGATTGCCGTTGGGCAGGGCGAGTTTGAGACCTTCGGTGGTGAGTTTGTCTTCGTCGACGAAATGCAGATTGATACCGCCATGCGCGGTAGCCGGCGAGACCGATTCCTTCAGGTGCGGCGCGTGCACGACACGCTTGAATTCACGCAACCGGTTCACGGTGGCGCGCCATTCGACCAGGGTGCCGTAACTGTTGATGAACCAGGAGAACGAATCGCTGACGGTGCCGAATGCGCTGGAAATCTGCATCAGCACGCCAAACGTGAAGGCGCCGGCGAAGTAGCGGGGCGCGGCGACCACCAGCGGGAAGATGATCGCGATCTGGCCGTAGAAGCTCAGCACGAACGTGAGGCGCTTGGTGTACTTCATCACCTGCCACCAGTTGTCGCGGATGCGCGCGAACAACGAGTGCGCGTTCTTCTTCTCGGTTTCCATGCCGTTGTAGAAGGCGATCTGCTCGGCGTTTTCACGCAGACGGATCAGGCCGAAACGGAAATCCGCCTCGACTTTCTGCGCCTGGTAGTTGATCGGCACGAGCGGATGGCCGACTTTCTGGATGATCAGCGAGCCGACCACGGCATAAAGCGCCGCGGCCCACACCATGTAGCCGGGGATCTCGATCGGCATGCCGCCGAGCGAAATGGTCAGCGCGCCGGCGAGCGACCACAGGATCGTGATGAACGACACCAGTGTGACGACCGTGGACAGCAGGTCGAGCGTCAGCGAAAGGGTGCTGGTGGCGAACGATTGCAGATCGTCGCTGATCCGCTGGTCGGGGTTGTCGGCGAGGCGGTCGCGCTCGATCCGGTAGAACGCGCTGTCTTTCAGCCACTCGTTCAGATAGCGCGTGGTGAGCCACTGGCGCCAGCGGAACCCGAGCATCTGGCGCAGGTAGCGGCCGTACACGGCGAGAATGATGAAGCCGAACGCGAGTGCCGAGAACACCATCAGCAGGTGCGGGAAGTCGTGCACGTTCTTGGTTTGCAGCGCGTTGTAGAAGTCGGCGCTCCAGCGGTTCAGACGCACGTTGATCCACACCACGAGCAGATTCATCACGATGATCGCGATGAGCAGGCCCCATGCCGTGTTTCGTTCTTCGGAGACCCAGTAGGGCTTGATCAGGCTCCAGGCGGAGACTTTTTCGTCGGGCGGCAGCGCGTGGCTGGCAGAGGTATTCGGTGTCATGAGCATCCTGAAGTAGTGCTGGCCCATTCGGGGCTGACCCGTGGAGCAGGTCCGTCTGCGGGCTGCCCTGCGGCGGGTTTGCGTTACATGCCCGGGCGTCGTGCTCGACGAACGCACGCCCGGGTGAGCGTCCGATTCTGGCGCGAAGCCCTTAAGCGAAAATTAATGCTCGCCGCGAGGCCTTGCCGGATCCCGCCGGGAACGTGGCGAGGTCGGCTGGCGTGCCGTCCGCGCCGCATTCGCGCGGCATCCTGTGCTGGCATTGTGCCAGAGCGCCGCCTTGGACCGTATTGATAGTGAGAAAGATGGTGCCGGATCAAATTCCGTGCGGCGTGGCGAGCCGCTGGTTTGCGGGCGCCGCGCCTTTTATGGTCTAATGGGCTTCGACGAAACAGGGGTGCTTCGCGCACAGGCGGCATGGTTTTCATGCTGCGGCGGCGAGGCTGAGAGAGACCCTTTGCACCCGATCCGGGTAATACCGGCGCGGGAAGTTTCCGGAAGCAGCCAGTCTTCCATTCCCCGCCGGGCGGCGTTAGTCATTGGAGCGCGCATTGCCCGGCCGGCCTCACCCGCCGGTTTCGTCCTGGGTACGTGCGTTTTTGTGGCCGTACGGAAAGGACTCGATGACCGCCTATTCTTCAGATATGTGTTTTGCTCTTCGTCACGCCGCCGTCGGCGCGCCGTGCTTCAGCGTTGCTTGCCGTCCTGAAACGGAGTGTGCGCGATGACGCGTCCTGCACAACCCGATTTCGCCGTGCTCGGCGGTGGCCTGTGCGGGCGGCTGGTCGCGTGGCGTCTCGCCGGACTGGGGCATCGCGTGGCGCTCTATGAGCGCGGCGACGCCGCCGGTTCGCAAGCCGCCGCGTGGGTCGCCGCGGCCATGCTGGCGCCGCTCGCGGAAGCAGCCAGTGCCGAGTTGCTGATCACGCGCCTCGGCGCGAGTTCGCTCGAGAGCTGGCCGCAAGTGCTGGCCGAGTTGCCCGAGCCGGTGTTCTTTCAGCGCAATGGCACGCTGGTTGTCTGGCATCACGCCGACCGCACCGAAGCGCCGCTGTTCGAGCGCCGGGTGCGCTCGAATGCCCCGCCGGAATTGCTGGACGGAGGCTTCATCACTCTGGCGGGCGCGCAGCTCGGCGCGGCCGAGCCTGCGTTGGCGGGGCGTTTCAATCAGGGCTGGCTGTTGCCGCGCGAAGGCCAGCTGGATAACCGGCAGGTGCTGGCGGCGCTCGCCGCAGGCCTCGCGCAACGCGGTGTCGAAACACACTGGAATACGCCGGTCGACGATCACGCGCTGCCGGCCGCCCATATCACGATCGACTGCCGCGGCCTCGGCGCGAAGTCCGTGCTGCCCACGCTGCGCGGCATTCGCGGCGAAGTGGCGCGCGTGCATGCGCCCGGTATCAAACTGACGCGGCCGGTGCGGCTGCTGCATCCGCGCTATCCGCTCTATATCGCGCCGAAGCAGGACGATCTCTACGTGATCGGCGCTACCGAAGTGGAAGGCGAGGACATGTCGCCGGTCAGCGTGCGCTCGGCGCTCGAACTGCTGAGCGCGGCGTTTTCCGTGCATCCCGGCTTTGGCGAGGCACGCATCCTCGAACTGAATTCGCAGTGCCGCCCCACTTTACCGGACCACCGTCCGGCTTTGCTGTGGGACGGCGCGCAGACGCTGCGCGTGAACGGCCTGTACCGGCACGGCTACATGATCGTGCCCGAAGTCGCCGACGAAGCCGTGCGCTTTGCCGCGGCGCGGCTCGACGGCCGCATCGGCGACGCCGATGCTTTCGCCGACTGGCAACGCGGTGCTCGCTGGAGCGAGCTCTTTCAACTGGACTCCGCGCGGGAGCCGGCATGAGCGTTGCGCGAGTGGTCTTTATCCGGACGAGCGCTGCGCTGCGCGCGGCTTTCGCCATCGATTGAACCGTATTCGGACATCATGGACATTCATATCAATCAGAAGCCGTTGTCGCTGCCCGAGGGCGCGACTGTCGCCGACGCGCTCACCGCGTACGGCGCCCGCCCGCCGTTTGCGGTCGCGCTGAACGGCGATTTCGTGGCGCGCACCCAGCATGCGGCGCGCGCGCTGCAGGCAGGCGACAAACTCGACGTCGTGCAACCCGTGGCCGGCGGCTGAGCGTCTCGCCACGCATTGCCGGGCTGCCGGTGTGCACGAAACCAAGGATTATGCAAATGACTTCCCTCCAGACCGCCGACGCGCTCACGCTTTACGGACAGACCTTCGCGAGCCGTGTGCTGCTCGGCACCTCGCGCTATCCGTCGTTGCAATCGCTGTCCGATTCCATTGGCGCGGCGCGCCCCGGCATGGTGACCGTCGCGCTGCGCCGGCAGATGAACGAAGGCGGCGCGGAAGCCGGCTTCTTCGACCTGCTCAAGCGTCACGGCGTGCCGCTCCTGCCGAACACGGCCGGCTGCCTGACCGTCGGCGAGGCGGTGACGACCGCGCATATGGCGCGCGAAATCTTCGACACCGAGTGGATCAAGCTCGAACTGATCGGCGACGACTACACGCTGCAGCCCGACCCGGTCGGCCTGATCGAAGCGGCCACGCAACTGGTCAAGGACGGCTTCAAGGTGCTGCCGTATTGCACGGAAGACCTGGTGATCGGCCGCCGTCTGCTGGACGCCGGCTGTGAAGCGCTAATGCCGTGGGGCGCACCGATCGGCACCGGCAAGGGCGTGATCAATCCGTACGGCCTGCGCGTGTTGCGCGAGCGGCTGCCAGACGTGCCGCTGATCGTCGACGCCGGGCTCGGCGTGCCGTCGCATGCTGCGCAGGTCATGGAGTGGGGGTTCGACGGCGTGCTGCTGAACACCGCCGTCTCGCAGGCAACGCACCCCGACGCGATGGCACGCGCCTTTGCGCTGGGCGTCGAAGCGGGCCGCCAGGCTTTTCTGGCGGGGCCGATGGCCGAGCGCGAAAGCGCGCACGCGAGCACGCCGGTGGTCGGCATGCCGTTCTGGCATCAAGACGGGAGCGCCGCATGACGCAGACTTTGACATTGAAAGATCGCGACCTTTTCTGGCCGCCCGCCGACGAACTCACCGAGGCCGCCGAGCGCATCCGCGCCCGGCTGGGCGACTGGCCGCCAACTCATGCGCCGTGGCGCATCTGCCTGACCGCGCCGGACGAACTGAACGGCAGCGACCTGATCGTGATTGCCGACGCGCAGCAGCACGGCGAGCAGATGGCGCGCTGGCTGGTGCGCGGCGCCGGCGTGATCGAAGCCGCCGAGGAGAAGGCCACGCTGCATCTGGGCGGCGAAAAATACCGCCTGGAAGGCCATCTGGCGGAAGACTGGATTGCCGCGCTGGCGGCTTTTCTGGACTGTGGTTTCGATCCGCATGACGCATTGGTGCTGGCGCTGGCCTGGCGCGACGGCGACGAAACCCGTGCCGACGACGCCTTTCCCGCTGATCTCAGCCGCTTTCCGCGTCTCGCCGGTTTGCCCGACGCGCCTGCGCAGGCGTTCGCGCGCTGCCCGGAGCGGCTCGGCTTGTATCCCGTGCTGCCGACCGCGGAATGGGTCGAGCGGGTAGTCGGTTTCGGCGTGAAGACGGTGCAGTTGCGCCGCAAATCCGCCGAACCCGCCGACGAACTGAAGCGCGAAATTGCCCGCTGCGTGGCGGTCGGCCGTCAGTACGATGCGCAGGTGTTCATCAACGACCATTGGCAGGCTGCGCTCGAAGCCGGCGCTTACGGTGTCCACCTCGGCCAGGAAGACGTGCATACGGCGGACCTCGCCGCGCTCGCGTCGGCAGGCGTACGTCTCGGTCTGTCGACCCACGGTTTCTACGAGATTCTGAAAGCGCTGCATTTCCGGCCAAGCTACATTGCACTGGGCGCGGTGTTTCCGACCACCACCAAGATCATGCCGACCGAGCCGCAAGGCCTGCGGCGTTTGGCCCGCTACGTGCGGCTGCTCGATGGCGTCGTGCCGCTGGTGGCGATCGGCGGCATTGACCTGCAAGTGCTGCCCGACGTGCTGGCCACGGGCGTGGGCAGCGCGGCCGTGGTGCGTGCGGTGACCGAAGCAGCGGATCCGGGTTCTGCCGTTTCTGCACTGCAACAAGCGTTTACGCAATAATCGTCACGTTTGGTTAACGACGGGGCACCCTCAGGGCAACTTTTGCACGATGGCCCTATAATTCGGCCTTCCGTGTAAAAGGACTGTCAGTTTCGTGTCTTCCTCACCCGAGACCTTACTCGAGTTGCGCGACGTCGACTTCGGTTATGGCGACCGGCTCGTCCTGTCGAACCTGAACCTGCGCTTCAAGCGCGGCCAGGTCGTCGCGGTCATGGGCGGCTCGGGCTGCGGCAAGACCACGGTGCTGCGCCTGATCGGTGGTCTGGTGCGCGCACAGCGCGGCGAGGTCCTGTTTCACGGCCAGGACATCGGCCGGCAAACGCGCGACGGCCTCTACGCGCTGCGGCGCAAGATGGGCATGCTGTTCCAGTTCGGCGCGCTCTTCACCGACATGTCCGTGTTCGACAACGTCGCCTTCGCGCTGCGTGAGCACACCGACCTTCCCGACGAACTGATCCGCGACCTCGTGCTGATGAAGCTCAACGCGGTCGGCTTGCGCGGCGCGCGCGACCTGCTGCCGTCGGAGATTTCAGGCGGCATGGCGCGGCGCGTGGCACTTGCGCGCGCCATCGCGCTCGATCCCGAACTGATGATGTACGACGAGCCGTTCGCCGGTCTCGATCCGATTTCGCTCGGCATTACCGCGAACCTGATCCGCGCGCTGAATCAGGCGCTCGGCGCCACGTCGATCCTCGTCACTCACGACGTGCCGGAATCGTTCGCGATTGCCGATTACGTCTACTTTCTGGCCAACGGCGGAGTTCATGCCGCAGGCACGCCCGCCGAACTGCGGGAGTCGACCGATCCCACCGTGCGCCAGTTCATCGACGGCGCGCCGGACGGCCCCTTCAAATTTCACTATCCCAGCAAGACGCCGCTCGCGGCGGACTTCGGCATTGGCGGAGGTCAGTCATGATCAGTGCGATCGGCCGCTCGGTGCTCGATGGGCTGGGCACGGCCGGCTATGCCACGCGTTTCTTCTTCCGGCTGCTGCTCGAGTTTTTCCCGTTGTTGCGCCGTCCGCGTCTTGTCACGAAGCAGATCCACTTCGTGGGTAATTATTCGCTGGTGATCATCGCCGTGTCGGGCCTGTTCGTCGGCTTCGTGCTCGGTCTTCAGGGGTATTACACGCTGACCCGGTACGGCTCCGAGGAGGCGCTCGGACTGCTGGTCGCGCTCTCGCTCGTGCGCGAACTCGGGCCGGTGGTCACGGCGCTGCTGTTCGCCGGGCGCGCCGGTACGTCGCTCACGGCCGAGATCGGCTTGATGAAAGCGGGCGAGCAACTGACCGCAATGGAAATGATGGCGGTGGATCCGGTGAAGGTCGTGATCGCGCCGCGCCTGTGGGCGGGCATTATTTCAATGCCGATCCTCGCCGCGATTTTCAGCGCGGTCGGCGTGTTCGGCGGCTATGTAGTGGGCGTGCTGCTGATCGGTGTCGATGCCGGTGCGTTCTGGTCGCAGATGCAAGGCGGCGTCGATGTCTGGCACGACGTGGGCGCCGGCGTCGTCAAGAGCGTGGTATTCGGCCTCGCGGTGACGTTCGTTGCGCTGTTTCAGGGCTATGAAGCCAAGCCGACGCCGGAAGGCGTGTCGCGCGCCACGACCAAGACGGTCGTGTACGCGTCGCTTGCCGTGCTCGGCCTCGATTTTCTGCTGACCGCGCTGATGTTCAGCTAAGACTGCGACACATTTTTTTCGCTGGCGGCGCGTCTACCGGACGCACGCGGCGGAAGTGTCGACGGCGTGGCGGATTCACTTTGGGATGACGATGAAAAAGACTGCTCTCGACTTCTGGGTCGGCCTGTTCGTGGTGTTGGGTTTCGTGGCGTTGCTGTTCCTTGCGCTGAAGGCCGGCAACATGAGCTCGTTGTCGTTCCAGGCAACATATCCGGTCAAGCTCAAATTCGACAATATCGGCGGACTGAAGGCGCGCGCCCCTGTGAAGAGCGCGGGCGTGACGGTCGGGCGGGTCGGTGAGATCGGCTTCGACAGCAACGCGTATCAGGCCGTCGTCACGATCGATCTCGACAAGCAGTACCAGTTTCCGAAAGACACGTCGGCGAAGATTCTGACTTCGGGTCTGCTCGGCGAACAATACATCGGGCTCGAGCCCGGCGGCGACACGGAGATGCTCAAGGCGGGCGACACCATCTCCATGACGCAATCGGCGATCGTGCTGGAAAACCTCATCGGACAATTCCTGTATAGCAAGGCTGCGGATTCCGGTGCGTCCAAGCCTGGCGCGGCCGGGAGCGCACCCGCAGCAGCGCCTGCGGCACCGGGCCTGCCCGCCTCCGGCGCGGGCGCTCAATAAGGAGAAAAAGAATGCAGACCACACGCATCCGGGCCGCGCATGCCTTCCCGATCGCTAAACTGGCAGTCGTCACAGCGCTGCTCGCCGGCTGTACCACCGTGCAGACACCGACCAAGGGCGACCCGCTCGAAGGTCTGAACCGCACGATGTTCACCGTCAACGACAAGCTCGACCAGTACGCGCTCAAGCCGGTCGCGAAGGGCTACGTGTGGGCGACCCCGCAGCCGGTGCGCGACAGCGTGACGAACTTCTTTTCGAACATCGGCGACGTCTACATTGCGGCCAACAACCTGCTGCAGCTGAAGATCACCGACGGTGTCGAAGACATCATGCGGATCGTGATCAACACGGTGTTCGGTGTGGGCGGCCTGTTCGATGTGGCGACGCTCGCCAAGCTGCCCAAGCACGACAACGACCTCGGCCTGACGCTCGGTCACTACGGCGTGCCGGCGGGCCCGTACCTCGTGCTGCCGTTGTTCGGGCCGAGCACCGTGCGCGACGCGGTCGGCTCGATCGGCAATTACTATATCAACCCGCTCAGCTACGTCGATCCGGCTGGTCTGAGCTGGGCTTTGTACGGCCTGAACGTGGTCAACACGCGTGCCAATCTGCTGGGCGCGAGCGACGTGCTGGAAGGCGCCGCGCTCGACAAATACTCGTTCGTGCGCAATGCGTATCTGCAACGCCGTCAGTACCTGTTGTCGGACGGCAAACAGTCGCAGGCGCTGCCGAACTACGGCGACGAAGCGCCGCTGCCGAAATACGACGATATGGAGGGCAGCGCGGCCGGTGCGCCGGCAGGCGCCGTAACCGGCACGGCGGGCACGCAAGGTGCTGCTGCCGCGAAGGCGCCGGCTTCCGGCGCGACGGCGGCAACGTCGCCGCAAGCGGCGTCGGGCACTGCGGCAGTACCGGAAGCCGCGTCGGGCAGCGCCGAAACGCCGCCGCTCGACCTGAATGGCGGCCCTGAAACGACGCAGATCCCGGCCGGCCAACTGGTCCCGCCTACGCGTTTCAATTTTCCGTCATTCAAATTGCGTTGATCGTGCAGCCGTAACAGATCGATACGACTCTCGCAGTTTGCGCATGGATTGCGGCTGAACTCGCGTGCTAATGTCGGCTCAAACGGTTGCACTATTTTTAAGGCAAGGCTCCCTATGATGAAAAAATTCTTCTTGATTCCGCTGTTCGCCGCGCTGTTCTCGTTTGCCAGTGCCGGTGTATCAGCACAAACGGTCGACACCAATTCGCCCGACGGCATGATCAAGACGGTTACCCAGCAGGTGATCGACTCAATTCGCGCAGACAAGTCGATCCAGCAAGGCGACATCTCGCACATCACCCGGCTGGTCAACGAAAAGATCCTGCCGTACACCGATTTCCGCCGCACCACGCAACTGGCAATGGGCCGCAACTGGCGCACGGCCACGCCGGAGCAGCAAAGCCAGGTGGTCGAGCAGTTCAAGATGCTGCTGATCCGTACGTACTCGGGCGCGCTGGCTCAGGTGCGTGACCAGCAGATTCAATACAAGCCGTTCCGCATGAGCCCGGACGACACCGACACGGTGGTGCGCTCGGTCGTGATGAACAACGGCTCGCCGATCGAACTCGACTACCGTCTGTACAAGACGCCGCAAGGCTGGCGCGTGTATGACATCAATGTGCTCGGCGCATGGCTGATCCAGGCGTATCAGCAACAGTTCAGCGAGCAGATCCAGCAGAAGGGCGTGGACGGACTGATCCAGTTCCTCACGCAGCGCAACCAGCAACTTGCCGCGGGCAAGCAGTCGTGAGCGAAGTGTCGAACCCTGTCGCCAGCCGCTTCGAGAGCGGCGCGACGCTGACCCACGAGAGCGCGAGCGCCGCGCTCGCGGCGGGTTTGCAACGCATCGCGGCGGGCGCGAACGGCGTGGATTGCGCGCCGCTCGCGCAATTCGATTCGTCCGCGCTGGCTGTCCTCATCGCATGGCAGCGGGCCGCCCAGGCACGCCGGACCCCGTTCGAAATCGTCAATCTGCCGGCTGGCCTTGCCAGCCTTGCGCAAGCCTACGGCGTCGATACCCTGCTATCGGCGCGACATTGACGCGCTAACCGCGTCACTTCCCAACCCCCCGGCTGAGATAGGGCCGCTGATTTTTGCCCTATAATCAAACGTTTTTTGGGGCCCATAACCGGCCCCAATTCCGTTCCTTCCAGCATTTGTGCGCCCCCTCAGGGCTCCTTTAGGCGCCGCGACGCACGCGGCCCACAGTCAATGTCAGCCATAGAAATTCGTAACGTCAAGAAGCGCTACAAGGACTTGCAAGCGCTCAAGGGCGTCAGCCTCACAGTTGAAGAAGGCGAGTTCTTCGGACTCCTCGGTCCGAACGGCGCGGGCAAGACAACGCTCATCAGCATCCTCGCCGGGCTCGCGCGAGCCGACGAGGGCAGCATCGCGGTGCGTGGCCACGACGTCGTGAGTGATTTCCGCGCCGCGCGCCGCGCGCTTGGCGTGGTGCCGCAGGAACTCGTGTTCGATCCGTTTTTCACGGTGCGCGAAACCTTGCGCATCCAGTCCGGCTATTACGGTCTGCGCAACAACGACGCCTGGATCGACGAGATCATGGCCAATCTCGACCTCACCGATAAAGCCGACGCCAACATGCGCGCGCTGTCGGGCGGCATGAAGCGTCGCGTGCTGGTCGCGCAGGCGCTGGTGCACCGGCCGCCGGTGATCGTGCTCGACGAGCCGACCGCGGGCGTCGACGTGGAGTTGCGGCAAACGCTGTGGAAATTCATTTCGCGCCTGAACCGCGAAGGCCACACCATCGTGCTGACCACGCACTATCTGGAAGAAGCCGAGTCGCTGTGCGATCGCATCGCCATGCTGCGGCGCGGCGAGGTCGTGGCGCTCGAGCGCACCAGCACGCTGCTGCAACGCTTTGCCGGCATGCAATTGTTCCTGCGCTTCTCGCAAGGCGTCCTGCCCGCCGATCTGCGTCCGCTCGAAGTGGAAAGCGGCACGGGCAACGGCAATGGCCGCCAGCATCTGCTGCGTCTCGCGAGTTACGACGACGTCGAGAAAATTCTCGCGCAGTGCCGCACGGCGGGCTGCACATTCGAAGAAATCGAGGTTCGCAAAGCCGATCTCGAAGATGTGTTCGTTCAGGTGATGAACGGTCCGGAAGTGATCGAGGGGCTTGCATGAGCGGTTACAGTGGATTCACCACGCTGTTTTACAAGGAACTCCTGCGGTTCTGGAAGGTAGCGTTCCAGACCGTGCTGGCGCCGATCATCACCGCGCTCCTGTATCTGACGATTTTCGGCCACGCTTTGCGCGGTCATGTGCAGGTCTATCCGGGCGTCGAATACACGAGTTTCCTGATTCCGGGTCTCGTGATGATGAGCGTGCTGCAAAATGCATTCGCCAACAGTTCGTCCTCGCTGATCCAGTCCAAGATTACCGGCAACCTGGTGTTCGTCCTGTTGCCGCCGCTGTCGCACTACGAGATGTTCGGCGCCTATGTGCTCGCGGCCGTGGCGCGAGGGCTGGCGGTCGGCTTCGGCGTGTTCATCGTGACGATCTGGTTCGTGCCGGTCAGTTTCAGCGCGCCGCTCTACATCGTCGCGTTCGCGATTTTCGGCGCGGCGATTCTCGGCACGCTCGGCTTGATCGCCGGGATCTGGGCCGAAAAGTTCGATCAGCTCGCGGCGTTTCAAAATTTTCTGATCATGCCGCTCACGTTCCTCTCGGGCGTGTTCTACTCCACGCATACGCTGCCACCGGTGTGGCGCGAAGTGTCGCGGCTCAATCCCTTTTTCTACATGATCGACGGCTTTCGCTACGGTTTCTTCGGGATGTCGGATATCAATCCGCTCGCGAGCCTCGCGATCGTTGCCGGTTTCTTTGTGGTGCTGGCCGTGGTGGCGATGCGCATGCTCGCTTCCGGCTACAAACTGCGCCACTGATCAGGAGCTTCTCTTATGTTGCCGACTCCCGAACAGGTCAAGCAATACATCGCGGCTGGGCTCGCCTGCCAGCATCTCGAAGTCGAAGGCGACGGCCAGCATTTCTTTGCGACCATCGTTTCGCCGAGCTTCGAAGGCAAGCGTCCTATCCAGCGCCATCAACTCGTGTACGCGGCGCTCGGCGACCGCATGCGCGAAGAAATCCACGCGCTCAGCATGAAGACGCTGACGCCCGCCGAATGGCAGAACGCGTAATCTGGAAATTTAGTGCGAATTACTCAAGAAGGGCGCGACGCCGGTAGCGGCGCGTCGAACACAGTCAAAGCCGCTCCGGCCGAAGTCCGGGGCAATCAGGAACTGACAGGCATGGATAAACTCGTCATTGAAGGTGGCTACCCGCTGTCGGGTGAAGTCGTCGTCTCGGGTGCGAAGAATGCGGCGTTGCCGATTCTGTGCGCGGGTCTGCTCAGCGCGGAGCCTGTGCACCTGGAAAACGTGCCCGACCTGCAGGACGTGCGCACGATGCTCAAGCTGCTCGGCCAGATGGGCGTGCAGATCGAGAGCGGCGACGGCCGCGTGTCGCTGAACGCGTCGAAGGTGGATAACCTCGTCGCGCCGTACGAAATGGTCAAGACGATGCGTGCGTCGATCCTCGTGCTCGGCCCGCTGGTCGCGCGCTTTGGTCACGCGCGCGTCTCGCTGCCGGGCGGCTGCGCGATCGGCGCGCGCCCCGTGGATCAGCACATCAAGGGCCTGCAGGCAATGGGCGCGGAGATCACGATCGAGCACGGCTTCATCGAGGCACGCGCGAAGCGGCTGAAGGGCACGCGCATCGTCACCGACATGATCACCGTGACCGGCACCGAAAACCTGCTGATGGCAGCCGTGCTGGCCGAAGGCGAGACCGTGATCGAGAACGCGGCGCGTGAGCCGGAAGTCGGCGATCTCGCGCATCTGCTGGTCGAGATGGGCGCGAAGATCGAAGGCATCGGTACGGATCGCCTCGTGATCCAGGGCGTCGACAAGCTGCATGGCGCGAAGCACACGGTGATTCCGGACCGGATCGAGGCCGGCACGTTCCTGTGCGCGGTGGCGGCTGCCGGTGGCGACGTCACGCTGCGCAAGGTCCGTCCGCTGATTCTCGAAGCCGTGACCGAAAAGCTGCGCGAAGCCGGCGTCACGGTCGAAGAGGGCGACGACTGGATGCGCGTACGCATGGACAAGCGTCCCAACGCGGTCACGTTTCGCACCTCCGAATACCCGGCGTTCCCGACCGACATGCAGGCGCAGTTCATGGCGCTGAACACGATTGCGACCGGCACCTCGCAGGTCGTCGAAACGATCTTCGAAAACCGCTTCATGCATGTGCAGGAATTGAACCGGCTGGGCGCGAACATCACGATCGACGGCAACACCGCGCTCGTGACCGGCGTCGAGCAGCTTTCCGGCGCGAAGGTCATGGCGACCGATCTGCGCGCGTCCGCGAGCCTCGTGATTGCCGCATTGCGCGCCGACGGTGAAACGCTGATCGACCGGATCTATCACCTCGACCGCGGTTACGACCGGATGGAAACCAAGCTCACCGCTATCGGCGCGAAGGTGCGCCGTGTCTCGGGGAGCCAGGCATGAGCGCAATGCCGCAAACTTCGTCGTCGCCGGCGGTGAGTGCGCCGCTTACGCTGGCGTTGTCGAAAGGGCGTATCTTTGAAGAGACGTTGCCGCTGCTCGCGGCAGCCGGCATCGAAGTGGCCGAAGATCCGGAGACTTCGCGCAAGCTGATCCTGCCGACCACGGACGCGAACCTGCGCGTGATCATCGTGCGCGCCACCGACGTGCCTACCTATGTCGAATACGGCGCGGCCGACTTCGGCGTGGCGGGTAAAGACGTACTGCTCGAACACGGCGGCAGCGGCCTGTATCAGCCGGTCGACCTGGATATTGCGCGTTGCCGCATGTCGGTCGCGGTCGCGGCCGGTTTCGATTATGTGAACGCGGTGCGCCAGGGCGCCCGCTTGCGCGTGGCGACCAAGTACGTCGAAACCGCGCGTGAGCATTTCGCCGCCAAGGGCGTGCATGTCGATCTGATCAAGCTGTACGGCTCGATGGAACTGGCGCCGCTGGTGGGCCTCGCCGACGCGATCGTCGACTTGGTGAGCTCGGGCAATACCTTGCGCGCTAACAATCTTGTCGAGGTGGAGGAGATCATGCAGATTTCGTCGCGCCTCGTGGTGAACCAGGCGGCGCTCAAGCTCAAGCGCGCCGCGTTGCGGCCGATCCTCGACGCGTTCGAACGTGCGTCGAAAGCCGGCTCCACGACGGCCTGATCGCGTCAGTGTGAACATGCAGTAACGAGCGCCTTACCGGAACGGATACCCGTATGTCTATCAAGATTCGCAAACTCGATTCCACCGCTCCCGACTTCCAGAAGTCGTTGCACGCGGTGCTCGCGTTCGAGGCGAGCGAAGACGAAGCAATCGAGCGCTCGGTCGCGCAGATTCTGAACGACGTGAAGGCGCGCGGAGATTCCGCGGTGCTCGAGTACACGAGCCGCTTCGATCGTGTCGAGGCAAAGAGCGTCGGCGCGCTCGAACTGCCGATGTCGGAGCTGGAAGCGGCGCTGGAAGGCCTCGAGCCGAAGCGTCGCGCGGCGCTCGAAGCGGCGGCCGCGCGGGTGCGCGGCTACCACGAGAAGCAGAAGATCGAATGCGGCAGCCATAGCTGGCAGTACACGGAAGCCGACGGTACGGTGCTCGGCCAGAAGGTCACGCCGCTCGATCGCGCGGGTATCTACGTGCCGGGCGGCAAGGCGGCGTATCCGTCGTCGGTGCTGATGAACGCGATTCCGGCGCGGGTGGCCGGCGTGCGCGAAATCGTCATGGTGGTGCCAACACCGGACGGCGTGAAGAATCCGCTGGTGCTCGCGGCCGCGCTGCTGGGCGGCGTGGATCGCGTATTCACGATTGGCGGCGCGCAGGCGGTGGGGGCGCTCGCGTACGGCACGGAAACGGTGCCCGCGGTCGACAAGATCTGCGGTCCGGGCAACGCGTATGTCGCGTCGGCCAAACGCCGCGTGTTCGGCACGGTCGGTATCGACATGATCGCCGGGCCGTCGGAAATCCTCGTGCTGTGCGACGGCACCACTGACCCGCGCTGGGTCGCGATGGACCTGTTTTCGCAGGCCGAGCACGACGAACTCGCGCAGTCCATCCTGCTCTGCCCGGACGACGCATTCATCGGCCGCGTGAAAGATGCGATCGACGAACTGCTGCCCACCATGCCGCGCCGCGACGTGATCAGCGCGTCGCTGGAAGGCCGCGGCGCGTTGATCAAGGTGCGCGACATGGCGGAAGCCTGTGCGATCGCCAACGACATCGCCCCGGAACACCTCGAAATCTCCGCGCTGGAACCGCAGCAGTGGGGCCAGTTGATCCGCCATGCCGGCGCGATCTTTCTCGGCCGCTACACCAGCGAAAGCCTCGGCGACTACTGCGCGGGGCCCAACCACGTTTTGCCTACGTCTCGTACCGCACGGTTCTCGTCTCCTTTGGGCGTCTATGATTTCTTCAAGCGTTCGAGCGTGATCGAGGTCAGTGCGGAAGGCGCGCAGACGCTTGGCGAGATCGCCGCCGAACTCGCTTACGGCGAAGGCCTGCAGGCGCATGCCCGCAGCGCCGAATACCGGATGCGGCAAAACGGCTGAGTGCGTCGGATTGCGCGCGATTCCACGTTAAATACAGACAAGACAAACAGACCAACCTCGGGCGGCCAGCATGCCGCCGACGCCGGGCTCGCGTTCCCTTGCGACCCGCTCCACCGACCTATGACGACACCTCAAGACATCATCCGCCGCGACGTGCTCGCGATGACGAGCTATCCGGTTCCGGACGCGACGGGCTATATCAAGCTCGACGCGATGGAAAACCCGTTCCCGCTGCCGCCGGTGCTGGCCGCGCATCTGGGCGAGCACCTGGCCGGCGTCGCGCTGAACCGCTATCCGGCGCCGCGTCCGGATGCGTTGATCGAGAAGATCAAGCGTGTGATGCAGGTGCCGCCCGGCTGCGACGTGCTGCTCGGCAACGGCTCGGATGAAATCATCAGCATGGTGTCGGTCGCGTGCGCGCAGCCGGGCGCCAAGGTGCTCGCGCCGGTGCCGGGCTTCGTGATGTACCAGATGTCGGCGAAGCTGGCGAATCTCGAGTTCGTCGGCGTGCCGTTGAACGCGGATTTCACGCTCGACACCGAAGCGATGCTTGCCGCGATTGCCGAGCACCAGCCGGCGATCGTCTACCTTGCGTATCCGAACAACCCGACTGGCACGCTGTTCGACGACGCCGACATGGAGCGCATCATCGCCGCGGCAAACCGCAGCCTCGTGGTGATCGACGAGGCCTACCAGCCGTTCGCTCAGCAAAGCTGGCTGCCGCGCGCCGACGCGTTCGACAACGTGGTAGTGATGCGCACGGTGTCCAAGCTCGGTCTGGCCGGAATCCGTCTCGGCTATCTGGTCGGCAAACCGGGCTGGCTGACTGAATTCGACAAGGTGCGGCCGCCGTACAACACCAACGTGCTCACGCAGGCCGCCGCCGATTTCCTGCTCGACCACGTCGACGTGCTCGACGCGCAAGCCGCGCAATTGCGCGAAGAACGCACGAAACTCGCGCACGCGGTCGCCGGGTTGCCGGGCGCCGAAGTGTTCCCGAGCGCCGGCAATTTTCTGCTGGTGCGCGTGCCGGACGCGTCGGTCCTGTTCGAAACGCTGCTGGCGGCACGGGTTTTGATCAAAAACGTGAGTAAAATGCATCCATTGCTGGCCAATTGCGTGCGTTTGACCGTCGGTTCGCCCGAAGAAAATGCGCAATTGCTGGCTGCACTGAAGCTCGTATTGCATTGAAGGCGTACCGAACGGCCGTGCAAGCGCTTTTCCCCACTGCGGAAAAGCGCGCGCAGCCCGCCGTTTTTCCATCCCACATACCTGTCGCTTTCTAGCTAGATTCGAGGAATTACCATGCGCCTTGCGGAAGTCGTTCGCAACACCAGCGAAACGCAGATCCGTGTGAAGATCAATCTGGACGGCACCGGTCAGCAGAAGCTGGCCACCGGCGTGCCGTTTCTGGACCACATGCTCGACCAGATCGCGCGGCATGGATTGTTCGACCTCGAAATCGAAGCGCATGGCGACTTGCATATCGACGACCATCACACGGTCGAAGACACCGGCATCACGCTCGGCCAGGCCGTCGCGAAAGCGATCGGCGACCGCAAGGGGATCCGCCGTTACGGTCATTCTTACGTGCCGCTCGACGAAGCGCTGTCGCGCGTCGTGATCGATTTTTCCGGTCGTCCGGGGCTCGAATTCCATGTGCCGTTCACGCGCGCGCGCATCGGTACGTTCGACGTCGATCTGTCCATCGAATTTTTCCGCGGCTTCGTCAATCACGCCGGCGTGACGCTGCATATCGACAACCTGCGCGGCCTGAACGCCCATCATCAGATGGAAACGGTGTTCAAGGCGTTCGGGCGTGCATTGCGCATGGCCACCGAACTGGACGAGCGCGCGGCCGGACAGATTCCGTCGACCAAGGGCAGCCTTTAAGCGCTCACGAGCCGGCTCATTGGCCTATTTACCTGGACCGGGACCAGCGCCGTTTGCGCTCGCGCCCGGTGTGCGATGGACATTCTGAAGTCGTTTATTTCGCTGCTGGCGTTGATCAACCCGGTCGGCGCCATCCCGTTCTTCATGAGCCTGACGGCGCATCAGAGCGACGCCGAGCGGCGTAGAACCATCCGGATCGCAGCCATTTCGGTGTTCTGCGTGATTGCGGTGACCACGCTGCTCGGGCAGCAGATCATCAGCTTCTTCGGCATTTCGGTCGGCTCGCTCGAAGTGGGCGGCGGGATCATCATGCTGCTGATGGCGATCAACATGTTGAACGCGCAGATCGGCAACAGCCGGTCGACGCCGGAAGAACGCCACGAAGCGGAGCAGAAGGACAACATCGCGGTCGTGCCGCTGGCGATTCCGCTGTTGACCGGTCCGGGCGCGATCAGCACCACGATCATCTATGCGGCCGGTTCGGCGCACTGGTACGACCGGATCAGCCTCGTCGCGATCGGCGCGGTGTTGGCGGCGATCTGTTTTTTTTCGCTGCGCCTCGCCGAACCGATTGCCCGCTGGGTCGGTCGCACGGGTATCAACATCGGCACGCGGCTCATGGGTTTGATGTTATCGGCGCTGGCGGTGGAATTCATCGTCGATGGATTGAAGGCATTGCTGCCTAATTTGAAATGAAAACTTCGATAGCGATTGTGGATTACGGAATGGGCAACCTGCGCTCGGTTGCCCAGGCGCTGCGCAAAGCCGCGCCGGAAGCGGATGTGGCGATCGTCGACCGGCCGGAAGCGATCCGTGCCGCCGGCCGCGTGGTGCTGCCCGGGCAGGGCGCGATGCCCGACTGCATGCGCAGTCTCGGCGAGTCCGGCCTGCAGGAAGCGGTGATTGAAGCGTCACGCACCAAGCCGTTGATGGGCGTGTGCGTCGGCGAGCAGATGCTGTTCGACTGGAGCGCGGAGGGCGGCACACCCGGCCTCGGCCTGTTGCACGGCAAGGTGCTGCGCTTCGATCTGGAAGGCCAACTGCAGGACGACGGCTCGCGCTTCAAGGTGCCGCAAATGGGCTGGAACCGCGTGCATCAGACGCAGCCGCATCCGCTGTGGGACGGTGTCGCGGACAACGCGTTCTTCTACTTCGTGCATAGTTATTACGTGGTGCCGGACAATGCCGCCCATACCGTGGGCGAAACGGTGTACGGCGTGCCCTTTACGTCGGCGGTGGCGCGCGATAACATCTTCGCGACCCAATTCCACCCGGAAAAGAGCGCCGAAGCGGGGCTGCGCGTGTATCGCAACTTCGTGCACTGGAACCCGTGAGCGCCTTTCTTCATCCTGTCGCCGTGCGTCGTTCTGCCACAAGCGGAACGCCTGCCGCGCGCCGCACCCGCAGCACCACGATTTCGCTTGCCCACGACGCCGCGCAAGGGCGTCGAAAGAGTTGTACTAAACTAGCGAAACGGCGTCCCGGCGGGCTGAACCCTCAGCCGCTCGCGCCGACCTTCAACCCATTCCCAGACAACACCCGATTGCTATGCTGCTGATTCCCGCCATCGACCTGAAAGACGGTCAGTGTGTACGCCTCAAACAGGGCGATATGGACCAGGCGACGATATTTTCCGAGGAACCGGCGGCGATGGCCCGACATTGGGTCGATCGCGGTGCCCGGCGTCTGCACCTCGTCGACCTGAATGGCGCGTTCGCCGGCAAGCCGAAGAACGAAGACGCGATTCGCGCAATCATCGAGGAGGTGGGCGGCGAGATTCCCGTTCAGCTGGGCGGCGGCATTCGCGATCTGAATACGATCGAGCGCTATCTGGACGACGGTTTGTCGTACGTGATCATCGGCACGGCGGCGGTGAAGAATCCCGGCTTTCTGCAGGATGCCTGCACGGCGTTCGGCGGTCATATCATCGTCGGGCTGGATGCGAAAGACGGCAAGGTCGCGACCGACGGCTGGAGCAAGCTGACCGGCCATGAAGTGGCCGATCTCGCGTGCAAGTTCGAGGACTACGGCTGCGAGTCGATCATCTATACCGACATCGGCCGTGACGGCATGCTACAGGGCATCAACATCGAAGCCACGGTGCGTCTCGCTCGCGCGGTGAAGATTCCGGTGATCGCGAGCGGCGGTTTGTCGAACCTCGCGGACATCGAATCGCTGTGCGAAGTCGAAGACGAAGGCATTGAAGGCGTGATCTGCGGCCGGGCCATCTACTCGGGCGATCTCGACTTCGCGGCGGCGCAAACCCTCGCGGATCGGCTGCGCGAATCGGACGACGCTTAAAACGGGGAGGCGGGGCCGGCAGGCTTGCCGCTCGCGCCTCGTGCGTTCGGCGTCGCGGCGAGCGAATCGCCGGCGTCCGAGCGGCGCGACCTGACACCGGCATACCGTCTCGAGCCGGTTGCGTGGAACTCACCGGCGGCGCGACTGACCGCGCCGGCACTGTGCCGCTCGTCCAGGCGAGCGGCCTCATCAGCGGTATTGGCAGAATTGCAAGATCATGGCTCTAGCTAAACGCATCATCCCCTGTCTCGACGTCACGGCTGGCCGCGTGGTCAAGGGCGTCAACTTCGTCGAACTGCGCGATGCGGGCGACCCGGTCGAAATCGCCCGCCGCTACGACGATCAGGGCGCGGACGAACTCACCTTCCTCGACATCACCGCCACCTCGGATCAGCGCGATCTGATCCTGCCGATCATCGAAGCGGTCGCCTCCCAGGTGTTCATTCCGCTCACGGTCGGCGGCGGCGTGCGCGCCGTCGAAGACGTGCGGCGCCTGTTGAACGCGGGCGCGGACAAGATCAGCATGAATTCGTCGGCGGTGGCGAATCCGCAGCTCGTGAAAGACGCGACGGACAAATACGGCTCGCAATGCATCGTGGTCGCAATCGACGCGAAGCGCGTCTCCGCAGCAGGCGAAGCGCCGCGCTGGGAAGTCTTCACGCATGGCGGACGCAAGGCCACCGGGCTGGACGCCGTCGAATGGGCGCGCAAGATGGCCGAACTCGGCGCCGGCGAAATCCTGCTCACCAGCATGGACCGCGACGGCACGAAGAGCGGCTTCGATCTCGCGCTCACGCGCGCCGTGTCCGACGCGGTGCCGATCCCGGTGATCGCCTCGGGCGGCGTGGGCAACCTGCAGCATCTGGCCGACGGCATCAAGGAAGGCCGCGCGGACGCGGTACTCGCCGCGAGCATTTTCCACTACGGCGAACACACCGTGGGCGAGGCCAAGCGCTTCATGGCCGATCAGGGCATTTCGGTGAGGTTGTGACGTGGTGAATCCCTCGGCAGTCAATTGGCTCGACAAGGTCAAATGGGACGCGAACGGCCTCGTGCCGGTGATCGCGCAGGAAGCGTGGACGAACGACGTGCTGATGTTCGCGTGGATGAACCGCGAAGCTCTCGCGAAAACCGTCGAAACGGGGCGCGCGGTGTATTTCTCGCGCTCGCGTCAGCGCCTGTGGTTCAAGGGCGAAGAGTCCGGCCACGTGCAGCACGTGCACGAACTGCGGCTCGATTGCGACGAAGACGTCGTGCTGCTGAAGGTGGAGCAGGTGTCGGGCATTGCCTGCCACACCGGCCGCCACTCGTGCTTTTTCCAGAAATTCGAAGGCTCGGTGGAAGATGGCGACTGGGTCGCCGTCGAAGCCGTGCTGAAAGACCCCGAACAGATCTACAAATGACGCAATCCACGCAAACCACGCCGTCCAACGCCGCGTCCACCACCGACACGCTGCTGCGCCTCGCGGCGATCATCGACAGCCGCAAGGGCGGCGATCCGGAGGTCTCGTATGTGTCGCGCCTGTTCCACAAAGGCGACGACGCAGTGCTGAAGAAGATCGGCGAAGAAGCCACCGAAGTCGTGCTGGCCGCCAAGGACGCACGCCACGGCGGCGCGCCGAAGGCGCTGGTCGGCGAAGTCGCGGATCTGTGGTTCCATTGCCTCGTGATGCTGTCGCACTTCGATCTGAGCCCGGCAGACGTGCTCGCCGAACTCGAGCGCCGCGAAGGCATGTCGGGTATCGAGGAAAAGGCGCTGCGCAAGAGCCGCGACCGCGAGCAGAACGGCGACTGAGCGGCGACCGGGCGAAGGCCGAACGACGGCGGCTCGGCCCACCGTCTTGAACTGGCGAGCACCGGCGCCCATATTGCACTGAACGCATCTGACGCGCATCCTCGGGAGGACGCAAGCATGGAACAGTCGCACGAAAGCTATCCGCCGCCGGTTTATCGCAACGCGATCGAGCCGGAGCGCGAGCGCAGCCTGCGCACGCTCACCCACGTCCTCTACGCGCTGTACGCGGTCCACTGGCTGACGGGCGGCCTGACCATCCTGATCGCGATCATCATCAATTACATCAAGCGGCCCGACGTGGCGGGCACGCCGTATGAAGCCCATTTCGAGTGGCAGATCCGTTCCTTCTGGATGGCCTTGCTGGGTTATGCGATTGGCGGCGTGCTGCTGTTCGTGGTGATCGGCATTCCGGTACTGTGGGCCGTGAGCATCTGGATGTTGTACCGTATTATCAAAGGCTGGCTGTATCTGTACGATAACAAGCCGCTCGCGAATCCGCGTGGCTGGTTCTGAGTTTCGTCCGGGCGTTGCCGGGCCTGACATGAACCGCGCCGCGCACGTTTCGCGCTCCAGCCATACTGTGTCAGGAATACGATGAGTCACGACCCGAACTGCCTTTTCTGCAAGATCGCCGCCGGCGAGATTCCGTCGACCAAAGTCCACGAAGACGACGAGTTCGTTGCCTTCCGCGACATTCGCCCGGCCGCTGAAACCCACGTGCTGGTGATTCCGCGCAAGCACATCGCCACCCTGTCGAATTGCACCGAAAGCGATGCACCGCTGCTTGGTAGAATGCTTGTCCTGACCGCGCGTCTGGCGGATCAGTTAGGCGTGGCGTACACGGGCGGCGAAACGGGTTTTCGCACGGTAATCAATACCGGTCCGGGCGGCGGGCAGGAGGTGTATCACCTGCACGCTCATATTCTCGCGGGACCGCGCCCCTGGCAGCGCATGGGTTGACAGGGCAACCGGGCGGCGCGGTGAGTTTTGGTCACGGACAATAGCGCGGCCGTTGTTTTTGCCGCATTGTAATGTCGCCGACGCGATCGTCTGGCCACAATGGCATTCCGTGTCGCGGGTTGAACCGGAAGGGCTCGCGGTAACGTATATATAGATGAAGCGTACGCGCTTCGATTCACGCTGCAAGGCGTCCGAGTTCACCGCATCACGGTGCGATATCGGGGTTAAGGAGAGTAGTCATGGGTTCGTTGAGCATTTGGCATTGGTTGATCGTGTTGTTGATCGTGGCACTCGTGTTTGGCACGAAGAAACTGCGCAATATCGGCACCGATCTGGGTGGCGCCGTGAAGGGCTTCAAGGAAGGCATGAAGGAAGCCGAAACGCCGGCAGGCGAAGCGCAACAGCGCGAACTGCCGCGTAACGGCGCCGTAGATGTGGATGCGAAGGAAAAGGCGCCGCGTTCGGGCGATTACCGCTAAGCCGCGGCTTAACCGCGTTACTGACGGACATTCCACTCCATGCTGGACCTCGGTCTAACCAAGATGGCGCTGATCGGCGTCGTCGCGCTGGTCGTACTTGGCCCTGAGCGCCTGCCACGCGTCGCCCGCACGGCGGGCGCGCTGTTCGGCCGCGCGCAGCGGTATATCAACGACGTGAAGGCGGAAGTCACGCGCGAAATCGAGCTCGACGAACTGCGCCGCATGAAAAGCGAGTTCGAAGCGGCCGCGACCAACGTCGAAACTTCCGTTCAGGACAATCTGCGCAAGCATGAGAGCGAGTTGAACGACGCGTGGAACAGCGGCACGTCGGTGTCGCCGAGCATTGCGGGCGGCGCGCTCGAAGACGTCGGCAATGCAGGCAACTCAGCGTGGCCGCGCAGCACGTCGGCTGCGGGCTCCAAACACAAGAACTGGCGCGTCAAGCAGACAGCCATGCCCACCTGGTACAAGCGCGCGACCACGCGCCGCACGCGTGTGCAGTCGGGTGCGGCGCGCGTGGCGCGGCATACACCGGCCACCATGCGTCGTCCGACGCGGTTCTTCTGATGATCAGAACGACAATCTCTAACCGAGGGCCGGTGTGAGCGACCCCCAGCAAACCCAGAACGAAGGCACTGAAGAGACCTTCATTTCCCACCTCGTTGAATTGCGCGACCGTATCATTCGCGCCGGCCTTGCCGTCGTCGTGGTGTTCGTGGGACTCGTGTATTGGGCGCCGGATATCTTCCGGCTGCTGGCGCGGCCGTTGATGCAGAATCTGCCGAAGGACGGCAAGATGATCGTCACGGATGTGACCGGCTCGTTCTTCGTGCCGATGAAGGTGACCATGCTGGTGGCCTTTGTGATCGCGCTGCCAATCGTGCTGTATCAGATCTGGGCATTCGTTGCGCCGGGTCTTTACCAGCACGAGAAAAAACTGGTCGGGCCGCTGGTGGGCAGCAGCTACACGCTGTTCCTGTGCGGCATGGCGTTCGCGTACTTCGTGGTGTTCCCGACTATCTTCCGCGTGATGGCGCACTACAACGCGCCGCTCGGCGCGGAGATGACCACGGACATCGACAATTACCTGAGCTTTGTGCTGACCATGTTCATCGCGTTCGGCGTGACGTTCGAAGTGCCGATCGTCGTGGTGCTGCTGGTCCGCATGAACGTGGTGACGCTCAAGAAGCTCAAGGAGATTCGTCCGTATGTGATCGTCGGCGCCTTTGTTATCTCCGCCGTGGTCACGCCGCCGGACGTGTTCTCGCAGCTGATTCTGGCGATTCCGTTGATCGTGCTTTACGAAGCGGGGATCATTGCGGCGCGGCTGATCGTGGGCAAGCAGCCGGTGGTGATCGAGGATGCGGGCGCGTCGGAGTGAACCCGAGGTGCAGGCCGATAAAAAGGGCAGTTCATTGCAGGCTGCCCTTTTGTTTGAGCGCCTGTGGTTCGCGATTAGTTCACCCGAAGCTTTGGTGCATCCACAACCGCTTATCGATCGACCATTGGATATGACGGGCCTTGTAAAAGCAGAGAACCACCAGTGACAGCAGAGATCTGGAACAGTCTGAAAGCGTTTGTCGCGGAAGATGCCGGCAAACCGATTGTCGGCCGGCTGCAACTAACGAGAGACGCGGACCTTTATCACGATCTGGACATGAATCCAGGGCGTATCGCGGAATTTATTAAGGCATGGGCCGCACGCTTCGGTGTCGACATAGGCGGTTTTGATCCGCACCACTACTATCCGGCTGCGAAGCTGAATAGCGGACCCTTCTTCGCAACAGTGGCCAAGTCGCCGTTCAGCGCCAGTGCGCGCGAAACCCTTGGCGGTAGATCTCTTACTCTCGGCATGCTCGAGGAGGCTATGAAAACGCGGCGGTGGGACGCGTAGCGGTCTTCCAGCGCCTGAATCTCAACCCCCATCATCATCCTGCTGATCACTGCCGCCATTATCCTCAACCGGTTGCTTCGGCGGAGGCGGACGCTTGCCGATGGTGACGTCCAGATCCATCTCGCGGCTCTTGCGCACCAGATGCACCTTTGCAGCCGTACCCGGCTTGATCTGCGCGATCACGTTCAGCAGGCGCGTAGTGTCGGTGATCTCCTGCCCGTTCACGCTCACGAGAATATCGCCCGGCTTGATGCCCGCACGGTCCGCGGGTCCGTTCTTCAATACGCCCGCGACAATCGCCCCCGACTTCTGATCCAGCCCGAACGATTCCGCGATCTCCGGCGTGACGTCCTGCGGTTCGACGCCGATCCAGCCGCGCGTGACCGAACCCGTGGTGATGATGCTCTCCAGCACGCTGCGCGCGGTCGACACGGGAATCGCGAAGCCAATGCCGAGCGAGCCACCTGAGCGCGAATAGATGGCGGTGTTGATGCCGAGCAGGTTGCCGTTCACGTCGACCAGTGCGCCACCCGAGTTGCCCGGGTTGATGGCCGCATCGGTCTGAATAAAGTTTTCGAACGTGTTGATGCCGAGGTGATTGCGCCCGAGCGCGCTGACGATGCCCATTGTCACCGTCTGGCCGACGCCGAACGGATTGCCGATCGCCAGCACCACGTCGCCGACGCGCGTCTGATCCATACGGCCGAGCGTGATGGTGGGCAGATTGGTCATGTTGACCTTGAGCACGGCCAGATCCGTTTCCGGGTCGATACCGATGACCTTCGCATTCGTGGTGCGGCCGTCGGCCAGCGCGATTTCGATCTGGTCGGCGCCGTCCACGACGTGCTGGTTCGTTAGAATGTAACCTTCCGAACTCACTATCACGCCGGAGCCGAGATTGGATGCGGGCTGCTCCTGCTGCTTGCGATTGTTCTTGTCGCCGAAAAAGTAGCGGAACAGCGGATCTTTCGCGCGCGGGTCGGGCGGCAGTGAGCCATCCTTGCTGGAGAACACGTTGACGACCGCCGGCATGGCCTTTTGCGCGGCGTCTGCATACGACGCCTGGGCTGGGCCGCTGCCGATACCTGGCGCCACTTCCCGCAGGGCGACGATCGGTTCGGCGAGTTGCTTGCCGAATTGCCCCTGACGCTGCAGCCACTGCGGTTTGAGAGTCGCAACGATGAACATGAGCGCCAACAGCACGGTCACCGCTTGGGCAAAGAACAGCCAAAAGCGTCTAAGCATCTGAAGACTAGAGGTTTATATGGATCGGATCGAACTTGAATTGTACTTGAACAATCTCCTTGAAACCGCGCGCTTCAAGGACTATTGCCCCAATGGGCTGCAGGTCGAGGGGCGTCGCAGGATCAATAAGCTCGCGACCGGCGTGACCGCTTCGGCGGCCTTCCTGGAGGCGGCGCTCGATTGGGGCGCGGACGCCGTGCTGGTCCATCACGGCTACTTCTGGCGCAACGAAGCGCCGCAGATCACCGGCCGCAAATATGCGCGTCTGAAACTGCTGATCGCCAACGAACTGAATCTGTTCGCCTATCACCTGCCGCTCGATGACCATCCCGAGTTCGGCAACAACGCGCAGATCGGCGCGAAGATGGGCTGGATCAGCGACGCGCGTTTCGGCGAGAACGATCTCGGCTGGCTCGCCACCTTCCCGATGCCGATCACGCTCGCGCACTTCACCGCGCAAGTCGAGCAGACACTCGGCCGTACGCCGCTCGTCTTCGGCGACGCAGATCGTGAGCTGCGCCGCGTGGCCTGGTGCACAGGCGCCGCGCAAGGCATGTTCGACGCAGCCATCAACGCGGGCGCCGACATCTACCTGACCGGCGAAGTGTCGGAGTCGGTCATGCACACGTCGGCGGAGAGCGGCGTTGCGTTTCTCGCGGCCGGCCATCATGCGACGGAGCGCTTCGGCGTGCAGGCGGTGGGCAAGCATCTGTCCGAGCAGTTCGATATTGAACACCTCTTTATCGATATCCCGAATCCCGTTTGAATTGCAAGATCGACGTAAAACGCATTAGAGAAGAAAAACGCAGGAATAACGCAGAGGGCACTTAAAAGGAGGTGCGAAAAAGTTTGCGATCCGTACGGAGTAACCCTGATTTATCAAGGGCTTCGCACGGTTTTTGGCAATCGGCCCTTGTAAATGGCGACTCCATTCGCGCAAACTAGCGGCGGTAGAAGCGACGTGAAGGAAAAATCCAACTCAGAAGTGGGGCGTGTGATGCGAGACAAGGAAGATGAACGCGTCGACGGCAGCCGCCGTACCTGGCTGATAGCGACGACCGTAGCAGGTGGCATAGGAGGCGTTGCCACTGTCGTACCCTTTGTTAGTTCGTTTGCACCATCTGAAAAGGCCAAGGCAGCAGGTGCCCCGGTCGAAGTCGATATCAGCGATCTCAAGCCCGGCGACATGAAGACCGTAGCCTGGCGTGGAAAGCCGGTGTGGATCATCAACCGCACCGACAAGATGCTCGCCGATGTCCAGAAAGCCGATAACGAAGTGGCGGATCCCCACACCAAGAATCCTTTTTCGATGCCGTTGCCGGAGTACTGCAATAACGAGTTCCGTTCACGCGCCGACCACAAGAACCTTTTCGTCGCCGTCGCCGTGTGCACCCATCTGGGTTGTACGCCGACGCCGCGCTTCCAGGAGGGCGCGCAGCCCAATCTTCCGGACGACTGGCCAGGCGGCTTTCTCTGCCCTTGCCACGGCTCGACCTATGACATGGCCGGCCGCGTCTTCAAGAACAAACCTGCGCCGCAGAACCTCGACATCCCGCCCTACATGTTCACGTCGGCCACCGGCCTCGTGATCGGCAAGGACGAGAAAGGAGAAGCGTAATGGCGATCGAACACGAAGTAGAGACGACCGGGCTGGTCGGCTGGATCGACCGGCGCTTTCCGCTGACCTCCACCTGGAAAAAGCACGTTTCCGAGTACTACGCGCCGAAGAACTTCAACTTCTGGTACTTCTTCGGTTCGCTCGCGCTGCTGGTGCTGGTCAACCAGATCGTCACCGGCATCTTCCTCACCATGAACTACAAGCCCGACGCGACGCTCGCGTTCTCGTCGGTCGAGTACATCATGCGCGAGGTGCCGTGGGGCTGGCTGATCCGCTATATGCACTCCACGGGCGCGTCGATGTTCTTCGTCGTCGTGTATCTGCATATGTTCCGCGGGCTGATGTACGGCTCATACCGCAAGCCGCGCGAACTGGTGTGGATCTTCGGCTGCGCGATTTTCCTGTGCCTGATGGCCGAGGCGTTTTTCGGCTACCTGCTGCCGTGGGGCCAGATGTCGTTCTGGGGCGCGCAGGTGATCGTGAACCTGTTCTCGGCAATTCCGTTCATCGGTCCGGATCTCTCGCTGTGGATTCGCGGCGACTACGTGGTCTCGGACGTCACGCTGAACCGCTTCTTCGCGTTTCACGTAATCGCGATTCCGCTGGTGCTGATCGGTCTGGTGGTCGCCCACCTGGTCGCGCTGCATGAAGTCGGGTCGAACAATCCGGACGGCATCGAGATCAAGGCGAAGAAGGATCGGGACGGCATTCCGCTCGACGGCATCCCGTTCCACCCGTACTACTCGGTGCACGACTTCATGGGCGTAACGGTGTTCCTGCTGATCTTCGCGGCGATCATCTTCTTCGCGCCGGAGATGGGCGGCTACTTCCTCGAGGCGAACAACTTCGTGCCGGCCAACCCGTTGCAGACGCCGCCCGAAATCGCGCCGGTGTGGTACTTCACGGCCTTCTACGCGATGCTGCGCGCCACCACCGATCCGTTCAAGATCGTGCTGATGGTCGTGATCGCGCTGCTCGGCCTGCTCGCGCTGGTGCGCGCGCGCGGCAAGTGGAAACTCGGCCTGCCGGTGCTCGCGGTGCTGGTGATTCTGGCCATGGCGTTCACTGAATCGAAGTTCTGGGGCGTGGTGGTGATGGGCAGCGCAGTGGTTTCGCTGTTCTTCCTGCCCTGGCTCGACCGCTCGCCGGTCAAATCGATCCGTTACCGGCCGTTTTTTCACAAGGTGTTCTACGGTATCTTCGTGGCCGCGTTCCTGACCCTCGCTTTCCTCGGCACGAAACCGCCGTCGCCGGTCGCCACGTTGATCGCCCAGATCTGCGCGCTGATCTACTTCGCGTTTTTCCTCGGTATGCCGTTCTGGACGAGGCTTGGCACGTTCAAGCAGCCGCCCGAGCGGGTGCGGTTCAAGCCTCACTAATCGCGAGCCAGGAGAACACGAAATGAAGAAACTGCTTATGAAGTGCGCGCTGATCGGCGCGACACTGCTCGCGGTGCTGGCCGCCCCGGCCTACGCGGACGAGAATTTCCCGCTCGACCGCGCGCCGGATAACGCGGAGAATTTCGCTTCTTTGCAGCACGGCGCGCGATTGTTTGTAAACTATTGCCTGAATTGCCACAGCGCGAACCTGATGCGCTACAACCGGCTGACCGACATCGGCATCACGCCGAACGAAATTCAGGCGAATCTGTTGTTCACCACGGATAAAATCGGTAACACCATGACCGTGGCGATACGCCCTGAAGACGCGAAAGCGTGGTTCGGCGCGAGTCCGCCGGATTTATCGGTGGAAGCGCGGGCGCGCGGCAAAGACTGGCTGTACACGTATTTACGCAGCTTTTACCGCGACAATACGCGGCCTACCGGCTGGAACAATCTGGTGTATGAAAACGTGAGCATGCCTCACGTGCTGTGGCAGCTTCAGGGGCAACGTACCGCGAAGTTCGGGGATGAAACCGACGAAAAAACTGGCGAAACGGTACACAAATTTGTTGGCTTCCAGCAGGTCACTCCGGGGACGATGTCGCCGGTAGATTATGATTCTGCTGTGGCCGACCTCGTGTCGTACCTGTCATGGATGTCCGAACCGACCCAGAAAACCCGCAAGCAGCTTGGCGTGTGGGTGCTGATGTTCCTCGGTATCCTGAGCTTTTTCGCCTGGCGACTGAACGCCGCGTACTGGAAACATATCAAATAATCACGCCGTCACCCGGCGTGGGGCCGGCGCCAGGAAAAACCTGCTGAACGGTTTTTCCGTGCGCTGGCCTTTCAGCTTTTTGAGGAAACGTAAACATGATGGTTCTGTATTCCGGCACAACTTGCCCGTTCTCCCAGCGCTGCCGGCTGGTGTTGTTCGAAAAGGGCATGGACTTCGAGATCCGCGACGTCGACCTGTTTAACAAGCCGGAAGACATCGCAGTGATGAATCCGTACGGTCAGGTGCCGATTCTCGTCGAACGGGACCTGATTCTGTACGAATCGAACATCATCAACGAGTATATCGACGAGCGCTTCCCGCACCCGCAACTGATGCCGGCCGACCCGGTTCAGCGCGCCCGCGCCCGCCTGTTCCTGCTGAACTTCGAGAAAGAGTTGTTCGTGCACGTCGGCACGCTGGAAAACGAAAAGGGCAAGGCCGCCGAGAAGAATCACGAGAAGGCCCGTCTCGCGATCCGCGATCGCCTGACGCAACTCGCGCCGATCTTCCTGAAGAACAAGTACATGCTCGGCGAAGAGTTCTCGATGCTCGACGTCGCGATTGCTCCGCTGCTGTGGCGTCTGGACCACTACGGCATCGAACTGTCGAAGAACGCCGCGCCGCTGATGAAGTACGCCGAGCGCATTTTCAGCCGCCCGGCCTATATCGAAGCGCTGACGCCGTCGGAAAAGGTGATGCGTCGTTGAGTTTGGCTTTGGGGTGGGGGCGCCGCGCGGCTGAGTGAGCGCGGGCCCGCGCCCGGTAAGAGGACTGTTGATGCAAGAGATTTCCACCAAGCCCTACCTGCTGCGCGCGCTCTATGAGTGGTGCACGGATAACGGCTATACGCCGCATATCGCGGTCCGGGTCGACAACCAGACGCGCGTGCCGCGTCAGTTCGTGCGCGACAACGAAATCGTGTTGAACATCAGCTTCGAGGCGACCAGCCAGTTGCAGATGGGCAATGAGTGGATCGAGTTCAGCGCGCGTTTCTCCGGCAAGTCGCACAAGATCGAAGTGCCGATCGCCAATATTCTCGCGATCTACGCGCGTGAAAACGGCCAGGGCATGGCGTTCCCGGTCGAGTCGGCGGGCGGTGAGGCGCGGGATTCGGGCGCCGACGCGGAACTGACCGAAGAGACGGAGGCGCCCGCGCCACGTGCGGTCGAGACGGCGCCGGCGACGGACGCGGCGACCGCGAAGGGTGAAAGCGCGACCGACGGTCCGCAGCCTGACGACGACGGATCGAAAGGTGGCGGAAGGGCTCGCCTCAAGATCGTAAAATGAAGTAGAATCACGGCCTCATGCCGGCTTAGCTCATCAGGTAGAGCGCTTGACTTGTAATCATGAGGTGGCGGGTTCGAGTCCTGCAGCCGGCACCAGTTGTACTAAACGGGGTTTCTGTTCATTCAGAAACCCCGTTTTTATTTGTGCGTGCGCACGCGTTTGCCAGCGGCGGGTGATTAAATCCACCGCGCATAAATGGACGTTGTCGGGAATAACCAGATTAATGAAAAAACCAGTTGCGGACGCCAATGAACGTCCGCAACTGAAGGCTTATTTTTGAGCTAACGCTGTGGATGTGATCCGGCGCCGCGGTTGGTCTCTCAGGTTCTTCGGGATACGGCTGTATTCCATTAATTGAGAAAACTATACCGGGCATACTCCTTTCTGTCTATTAATTGGCCGTAAACCCCTACATAACGCAGCGCCGCCTGATACACGAGTTGACGGACTCGTATAATCGTGTCGCCTATCTTTTATCGAATAAGAAGCAGACGGCACCAAAGGAGCCGGGTCCATGACATCGGTGAGGCTCGATAGTGTCCAAAATCACCATATCTCTTTCACCTTGTCGATTATGGACTTTTTTGTCTAGAATTTGTCCGCCGATCGCGACAGCCCACCCGCGTCACCAGATTTTCGCCGACGAATAGCGCACCGCGAACCCGGACGACAGAGGTACTATTCGGGCGTCAGTCGGCAACGCTATCAAGTACTCCGGCGGGCAACGCCCCCCGATGACGCGGCTTCCCAGCGCGTCGCTCCTGCAACACCGATCCCACCTTCATCATGACCAGCCCTGCAACCATCACCTGGCCCGAAGCCGACGGCCCCCGCGCCGCGCGTTGGCGCTCCGAAGCGGCCTTGCCGCCGCCCAGGCGCGTCATCGTCGCGGATGACCGTACTACCGCCGATTCCGCTTACCGCCTCGCTTGCGAAGGTACGGCGCTGCTGTGGAACGGCGACTTCCAGAATGCTCGCCAACTGCTGCAGGCGGTCACGCGCCGACTCGAGCGCAAGCCTCGCAAGCACGGCGAGACGCCGATCGACGCGTTCAATCTGCATCGACGGGCGCAGTCGCAACGCGCGCGCACGCTCGGCATGATTCTGATTCCACTCGACGCCGTATACGGCATTCCGCTGCGCCGCGCGCCCGATGTCCAGCAAGCCTGCATCGAAACTTATGGACCGGCTACTGGCGAGGCATCCGTCGTATCGCTGCGCGAACTGCTCGGCATGATCGGCGCGCACGAATGGCGCAAGAAGGGCGTCGAGATTGCGGCGCTCGGCGACCGGATCCATCCCCACTACGGTGTGTTTTCACCGGTGCGCGGCGAGTACGTGGATCTCGTCGCGCGCGCGCCGCTGCCTTCGCTAAACAAGGCATTCGATATCGGTACGGGCACGGGCGTGTTGGCCGCGCTGCTGGCAAAACGCGGTGTAAAGAAGATCATCGCTACCGATCAGGACCCTCGTGCGCTCGCCTGCGCGCGCGAGAACCTGACTCGCCTTGGCTACGATCAGCAGGTTGAGGTCGTGCAGGCCGATCTGTTTCCTGAAGGCCGGGCGCCGCTCGTGGTTTGCAATCCGCCGTGGTTGCCGGCAAGGCCGGCTTCTCCGATCGAGTATGCGATCTACGATCCGGAAAGCCGCATGCTGCTCAGTTTCCTGAATGGACTCGCGGACCATCTGTCGCCGGGTGGGGAAGGCTGGCTGATCATGTCGGATTTCGCTGAGCATCTCGGCTTGCGCACGCGCGACCGGCTGCTTGCCGCCATCGACAAGGCGGGGTTGGTCGTGGCGGGGCGCGAGGACATTCGTCCGCGCCACCCCAAATCGACCGATGAAACCGACGCGCTGCACACGGCGCGCATGGCCGAAGTGACATCGCTGTGGCGTCTCAAGGCACGATAGGCGGTGAGAGGAGTCGCCACGCCGTGAAGCGGGCAACGCGGCGCATCACGCCGATGCGCTGCGCGCCTTGAGTCCGGCGAGGTAAGCCGCTGCGCCCCGCCCCGCCGCGAGGCCGCTGGCAAAGCAAGCCGTAAGCAGGTAGCCACCCGTTGGCGCTTCCCAGTCCAACATTTCGCCCGCGCAGAATGCGCCCGGCAGGCGCTCGATCATCAGGCGCTCGTCGAGTGCTTCGAAGGGAATGCCGCCTGCGGTGCTGATCGCTTCTGCGATCGGTCGGGGGCGCGTGAGGCGCACCGGCAGCGCCTTGATTGCGTGCGCGAGGCGGTCCACGTCGGCGAAGGCTTCTTTCGACAAAATCTCATGCAACAAAGCCAGTTTGACCCCGCCAATGCCGATCCTGCCATGCAGATGAGTCGACATCGAGCGTGAGCCGCGCGGTCGTATGACCTCGGCGATGATTCGCTCCAAAGGCAAGCCTGGCGCCAGATCCAGCGCGATTGTCGCCGCCCCGTCGGCCAGAATTCGGTCGCGGATGAGGGCCGACAAGGCGTAAATCAGGCTGCCTTCGAGGCCCGTTTCAGTCAGAAGTATTTCACCTTGTCGATTGTGGACTTTATTGTCTACGCCGGTGAGCGCGATGGCTACCGGCTTGACCGGCTGGCCCGCAAAACGCTCGCGCAGATAAGGGCTCCAGTCCGCGTCGAAGCCGCAGTTTCCCGGCAGCAGGGGGGCTACGGGCACATCGCGCGAAGCCATCAGCGGCACCCACGCGGCGTCCGATCCAAGACGCGGCCAGCTTGCGCCGCCAAGCGCGAATACTACGGCGTCGAAGGTGACAGCCTGTTCACCGCCGGGCGTCGCGAATCGGAGCGCATGCGTGGCGGTGTCGCCGTCTGCTGCGGTATCCCAGCCGATCCACTTGTGTCGCATGTGAAAACGCACCCCTGCTTCGCGCAGCCGATGCAGCCAGGCACGCAGCATCGGCGCGGCTTTCATATCGGCTGGGAAAACGCGCCCCGAACTGCCGACGAAAGTCTCCACGCCCAGCCCGTGCAGCCACGCGCGCAAGGCGTCCGGATCGAAGACTTTCACGAGCGGTGCGAGCTGCTCGCGGCGCGCGCCATAGCGCCCGAGGAACGGTTCGAGCGGCTCCGAATGCGTGATGTTCATGCCGCCCTTGCCCGCCATCAGGAATTTGCGCCCGACCGATGGCATGGCGTCGTAGACGTCGACCTGCACGCCCTGCGAGGCAAGCGCCTCGGCGGCCATCAAGCCTGCGGGGCCGCCGCCGATCACGGCGACGCGGGCGGAATCGAATGAGGATGACATGCGGACCTGCAGATGAGGGGAAGAGGCGGCGCGCCGGCTGGATCGGGTGAGAAACGGGCGGCGCGAAGGGCGCTATTTTCACACCGCGGTCAGCGCAGGGCAAACGCGCGGGCAGGCCAGCGGGCCGAAAATGACTGGGTTCAGGCGGTCCCGCGTCCGGTAAGCCTGTGCCGTAGGCTTCGCTGCGGACAGCCGCGACCTATAATTTTCAAACACCTTCCATCGGACGCCGCGCGCGTCTTTTCCGTGTCAAACCCAGGTTCTCTCCTTCTCGCCACGCGACGCTACCTTTACTGCCTGTGGCACCGCGTCACGGAAGGCGATGTGGTTCGCGCGTCTGCTGCCTGCGTGGCTATCTGAACGTCTGGATCAAAGGAGACTGTCATGTCCCGCAAATACATTGATTGCCGCGAGTTTCCGAGCGAAATGAACTGCTCGGTTGCCTTATCCGCCGACAGCGAGAGCGAATTGCTCGACGCGGCGGTTCAGCATGCGGTCGCTGTGCATAAACATACGGATTCGCCGGAATTGCGCTCGCAACTCAAGACGCTCTTTCACGACGGCACGCCACCGGTCGAAGCGCCGCGCGCATGAGTTGCCCTCTTCCTCCGGGAATGAGACAGGCCGTGCGAGCCGCGTGAGCGGCGCCTTGCCGCCCGTGTGGATCGCGGCCTCTTTGAACTGTTCTAGCCGGGGTACGCCTCGTCGACCTTCAGCCCGGCGAGCTTGAAGATGACCCGCAGCGTTTGCGGTTTGATGTCGCGCCGCGAGGCGAGCGTAGTCATGACGAAGTCGAGCACTTTGGCGTACTTGAGCATGGTCAGGCAGGTTTCCATGTCCACGCTGCCATCGCGCATGACTTCGGCGAGACGCAGCATTTCCGTGGAGATGTCGCGGGCCATTTCCAGTTCGAGTTGCTGCTTTTCCGACCAGGCGGGGGTGGCGACGAGCTTCGCCAGCATTTCCTGAAACTTCTGTTCGACGTTTCCGTTGGGTACCGTATCCATTGCTGCCTCTTCTATTTTCCGAGCGCGCGTCCGGTTGAAGTCTCGGCGCGCTACTGGTTACGTAACGTTCGGCCCGTGTTCCGGGTCCGTCCTCCCCACATGCATCCGGTTCGCGTGATCAAAGCCACGACCGCAGCCAGTTGTTATAGGCGACACGGCCGACGCCGACGGGGCTGGGCCGATACGCACGCTGCTTTTTGCGCCCATCTGAATCCCCTGCATGAAGCCTTTTGGAGCAGGAATTGTTCCAGATTGACGCGATTTCTTGCGTGATACGCGCGGCTCTTCCGGTAAGCAAGCCGCACTTTGGGTAAACTGGCAGCAACTTTTCCCTTTTTCCGTCACCTGTCGCACGTTCGCGTTGCAAATGATGACGGTTTCCCCCCGATGTCCAGCAAAACCCACGAAATCCGGCCAAACCAATCCGTCGAGCTGCTGAAGGAGCTTCACATCCTCACGCGCGACGGCAAGATGAACCAGGACAGCCGTCGCAAGCTGAAACAGGTCTACCACCTGTTCCAGTTCATCGAGCCGCTGCTCAAGGAGCTCAGGGACAACCAGGGCGCCGTGACCCTCGTCGACCACGGCGCGGGCAAGTCCTATCTAGGTTTTATCCTGTACGACCTTTTCTTCAAGGAGTTTCAGGCGGAGGCGGGTGGTGCGTCGCACATATACGGCATTGAAACGCGCGAGGAGCTCGTCGCGAAGTCGGAGGAACTGGCGGGCCGGTTGGGCTTTACGGGCATGTCGTTCCTGAATCTGTCGGTCGCGGACTCGATCACGTCGGATGGCCTGCCTGCCCGGATCGACGTCGTGACGGCGCTGCACGCCTGCAATACGGCAACCGACGACGCGCTGCGCTTTGCTCTGGAAAAGAAGGCGAAGTACATCGTGGTCGTGCCGTGCTGTCAGGCCGAGGTGGCGGGCGTGCTGCGGCAGAACAAGGGGAAGTCTCTGGGGAGCGCGTTGACGGAGATCTGGCGGCATCCGTTGCATACACGGGAGTTTGGGAGCCAGATCACCAATGTGCTGCGGTGTTTGCAGCTCGAAGCGCACGGCTATCAGGTCAGCGTGACCGAACTCGTGGGGTGGGAGCATTCCATGAAGAATGAACTCATCATCGCCCAGTACAAGGATTTGCCGAGGCGTCGGCCGGCCGAGCGTCTGAACGAGGTGATGGAAACGCTCGGTATCGAGGAACTGAAAGAGCGGTTTTTTGTTTCGGCCTGACGGGCCGTTCTTTCCTGCGGCAAGGCCTCTCCTTCCCGGTGAATCACCGCTTCATCAAGGCATTCCACCCGGCAAGGCCGATCCGCCGAAGCGTTTCCTGATTCCGCTCGTAAATCTCTTCCGCATCGGGAAAGGCTTGAACCGCGCGCTCGATGCTGTCCTCGCGCAGCAAGTGCAAAATCGGATAGGGCGCCCGATTCGTGTAGTTCTCGATGTCGTCGGGCCCGCTGTCATCGAACTGATACAGAGGATGAAAGCTGGCGATCTGGACGATGCCTTCGAGCCGAAGCTGCTTGAGCAGGCGGTCGGCGAAAAACAGGCAGTCGTTATAGTCGAGAAAATCGCCAAGCGCCTGCGGCACGATCAACAGCGTCGTGTCGACGGCGTCCGGGCTGGCTGCCATCAGCGTCTGAAGCTCGGTTTCGAGATCGGTCAGCACACTTTCCATGTCCGCGGCATTGCTGACTGCGTAGCGAATCTGGCCCTTCACATGCACCGCCTTCGCGAACGGGCACAGGTTCAGACCGATCACCGCTTCGGTCAGCCAGTGGCGAGTAGCGGCGATGACGGCATCGTGGGATTCGGCGGGCAACGACATGGCGGGCGGTGGCGTGTGAGACAAAACGTCATTCTAACGGCGCGGCTCGGCATCGATTCATGCCTCGCGTAAACAGGATCGCAAAGCGCGAATCTCAGCTATCCGAAGCTGCCGCTGCCGTGCCGCATGCGGCGGCGATCAACTGCGCGGCGACCTTCGGCGCGGCCAGAATGGGCCCGCATCCTGGCCCGTAGGTCTGACTGGCTGCGTACACGCCTTCGATCATCAAACCTAGCCCATTGGCGAGCGCTACCGGATCGTCGGCACCCGCCGCCGTGGCGAGTTCCGTGAGGCGCGTCATCAACCGCGCCTTGTTGCGGAACACGAACTGCCGCGCCGGATGTGCCGCGTCCGGAAACTCCACCGATACGTTCACGAAAGGACAGCCGCGATAATCGTCCACCGACGCGCGCACCGCGAGGTCGTCGAAATATTGCTGAAGCTGTTTCGCCGGCTCGCCCGGATGTTTGGCGAAGCTTCTTTCCACGTAGCCGAAGAACTGCTCGTCCTTGCGCTCCAGATAAGCCATGACCAGATCGTCCTTCGACGAAAACTGGCGGTACAAGCTCATCTTGTTCACACCGGCGCGTTCGACCACCGCATCGACGCCGACGGCGCGCACACCCTCACGGTAGAACAATTCGTCCGCGGCGCGAAGCAGATGCTGTTGGGCCTGCGGCCCCGCCGTCTGCGCGCCGCGCGTGCGGCGTGCACTGGCCTGCTTTTGGGTTTCACTATCGGACATGGGTGGCTACCTGAATGAACCTGACGCCTTGACATGTTACCGATCAGTAACTAACATCGCAACACTCATTGTGACAGAGCTGTCACAAGTCCTTTACCGAAGTCGTAACGATGTGAGCGGCGCGGCCAGCCAGGCAAGTGTCGATTGGAGAACCGATGAACTGGGCAGCGAAACTGATCGGCGGCCGTTTTCACTATGGCTGGCTGACTGTCGCCGTAGTCTTTCTGGTGCTGCTGGCGGCAGCGGGCACGCGCGCCACGCCGAGCGTGATGATGGTGCCGCTCGAGCATCAATTCGGCTGGAGCCGCGCAACGATCTCATTGGCGATTTCGGTGAATATTGCGCTGTACGGTCTGATGGGCCCGTTCGCGGCTGCGGCCATGCAACGTTTCGGCGTGCGTCCCACGCTGCTGGCCGCGCTCGGCACGATGGCAGCGGGCGTGGCGCTCTCCTCGCTGATGACGCACCCGTGGCAAATGGTGCTGATCTGGGGCGTGATGGTCGGCGGCTCGACGGGTGTCGCGGCGCTGTCGTTGTCGGCGACCGTGGTGACGCGCTGGTTTACGACGCGGCGTGGCCTCGTCATGGGCATTCTCACGGCCAGTTCGGCGACCGGCCAGCTGGTGTTCCTGCCGATGCTCGCCGCCATCGCCGAGCATTACGGCTGGCGGCAAGTGGTGTGGGTCGTCGCCGTTGCTGCCGCAATCGTGATTCCGCTTGTTGCGTTTCTGTTGCCCGAACGTCCGTCCGACATGAAGCTGCGTCCGTACGGCGAACCGCACGATACACCGGTCAACAGCACGGTCATCAAACAGAATCCGCTGGCTATCGCCTTCGGCACGCTTGCGATGGCGAGCAAAACCCGCGACTTCTGGCTGCTGTTTTTCAGCTTCTTTATCTGCGGCGCGAGCACCAACGGCTACGTCGGCACCCATCTGATCGCGATGTGCGGCGACTACGGCATGACGGAAGTGCAGGGCGCTTCGCTGCTTGCCGCTATGGGCATCTTCGATCTGTTCGGCACGACGCTCTCAGGCTGGTTGTCGGACCGCTTCAATAGCCGTGTGCTGCTGTTCTGGTACTACGGTCTGCGCGGTTTGTCGCTGATGTATCTGCCGCACGCGTTCGGCATCGACTTTTTCGGTCTGCCGCTGTTCGCCGTGTTTTACGGCCTGGACTGGATCGCGACCGTGCCGCCCACGGTGCGTCTGGCCACCGACGTCTACGGTAAGGAGGCGGCGCCGGTGGTGTTCGGCTGGGTTGTCGCCGGCCACCAGCTCGGCGCCGCATTCGCCGCGCTCGGCGCGGGCATGCTGCGGGCGAGCCTCGGCACCTACACGGTGGCGTCGATGATTTCGGGCGGTTTGTGCCTCGTCGCCGCAATGATCGTATTGCGGATCAACCGGCCCGCCAAGGTGCCGGAGCCGCAGGCGGTGTGACGCCGCGCGTCGCGCGCGGAGGACAGCGCGCTTGTCAGGACCACGGCCCCGAATGGGGCCGTTTTGCTATTGCCCGCCGGCGCGGAAACAAACTGTTCGCCCGATGGAGCACGCGCGCCGAAGCCCGGTTATGCTATGTGACCCCGGGCAAGTCGCCCGTCGATCATGAATTTCGACCGAGAGAAGCGCATGACCAACAAACCCGCCCCTACCGCAGTTGCCATTCACGAGCTGATTGCGGGCCGCTGGAGCCCGCGCGCGTATTCGAGCGAACCGGTGAGCCGCGAGCATTTGCAATCGGTGCTCGAAGCGGCACGCTGGGCGCCGTCTTCGTATAACGCGCAGCCGTGGCGTTTCCTCGTGTTCGACCGCAGCGTCGATGAAGTCTCGTTCAAGCAAGCCTTTGCCACGCTGGTGCCGTTCAACCAGGGCTGGAATGCGCCGGCGCCGGTGCTGATCGCGGTGACCACGCACACGCTCACCAACAAGGGCGAGGTGAATCGCTGCGCGCCGTACGATGCGGGCGCCGCGGCAATGGCGCTGGTCTTGCAGGCGCATGCGCTCGGACTTGCCGCGCATCAGATGAGCGGTTTTGACGTGAACGCGTTCCGCACGTCATTCAAGCTGCCGAGCGACGTCGACGTGATCGCGATCATTTCGCTCGGCCATTACGGCGACGTCGACAAGCTGGATCCGGTGTTGCGCGAGCGCGAGAAGTCGGCGCGTCAGCGTTTGCCGCTGGCGGAAATCGCCTACGGCGGCGGCTGGAAAAAGGCGTTCTGAACGGCTTGCCGCTTTCTTGCCGAAGTGAAACGCGCGGCGATGACCGCGCGTTTTTTTATTCCGCGCCCTCCGCGCCCTCCGCGTCATCCACGACGCTCGACAGCGGCGTCGCCACGTTCTCCAGCGACTTGCGCTCCGCATCCACGCCCCAGATCGCGGCGATCACCGCCGCCGCCAGCATCAGCGCCGAGCCGACCAGATAGCCCGAAAACACTTCGCTGCGCTGATGCGTGTCGATGAGCCTGCCGAAGAACGCGGGCCCAGCGATACCGCCGAGCGCCGTGCCGAACGCGTAGAAAACCGCGATGGCCAGCGCGCGAATCTCCAGCGGGAACGATTCGCTGACGGTCAGATAAGCCGAACTCGCAGCCGCCGACGCGAAAAAGAAGATCACCATCCACGCGATCGTCTGCGTGACGACGGTGAGCAACTGCTGCTCGAACAGGTAGCCGCTCAGTGTCAGCAGGACGGCGGACATCGCGTACGTCGCAAAGATCATCTTGCGTCGGCCGATCACGTCGAATAGCCGGCCGAGCAGCAGCGGTCCGAGGAAATTGCCGAGCGCGAAGGGCAGCAGATACCAGCCGATGTGGTCGCCCGGCACGTGGTAGAAATCGGTGAGCACCAGCGCGTAGGTGAAGAAGATCGCGTTGTAGAAAAACGCCTGCGCGGTCATCAGCGACAGGCCGACCAGCGCGCGCCGCCGGTGTACGTTGAAGAGCGTATGAAATACCTCGCGCAGCGGCGTATGTCCGCGAGCGCGCAGTCGCAAGCGCGTAAGGTCGTTGTCGGAGAGCATGTGGCCTTCGCTGCGAAAACGCGTTTCGATTCCTTCGACGATCGCGCGTGCGTCGCGCTCGTCACCGTGCGTGAGCAGCCAGCGCGGGCTTTCCGGCACCCAGATGCGCATCGGCAGAATACCCAGCGCGAGCACCGCGCCGATGAAGAAGCAGGCGCGCCAGCCCCAATCGGCGGGCAGCAGATGCGGATCGAGCAGCACCAGCGAGCCGGCCGCGCCGAGCCCCGCGCCGATCCAGAACGTGCCGTTGATACCCAGATCGGTCCAGCCGCGCACACGCGCCGGTGTGAATTCCTGGATTGTCGAGTTGATCGCCGTGTACTCGCCGCCAATGCCCGCGCCGGTCAGGAAGCGAAACAGCAGAAAGCTGGCCAGATTCCACGACAGCGCGGTGGCCGCCGTCGCCGCCAGATAAAGGGCGAGCGTGATGAAAAAGAGCTTGCGGCGGCCGAGCCGGTCGGTCAGCCAGCCGAACCCCAACGCGCCCAGCACCGCGCCGGCAATGTAGGCGCTGCCGGCCAGACCGACGTCGGCGTTGGTAAAGTGCAACGACGGACTGGACTTCAGTGCACTCGCCACCGCGCCCGCCAGCGTTACTTCCAGCCCGTCAAGCAGCCACGTCACACCCAGCGCCACCACGATCAGTGAGTGAAACCGGCCCCACGGCAAGCGGTCGAGCCGCGAAGGCAGATCCGTCTCGACGAGCGTCGTGCTTTTTTCATGAACTGCGGCAGTGGGCGGCGCGCTCATTGCTTGAAGTCTCCTGAAATCCGAAAATTGGCGGCGTATCCTGTCGAAATGAGCAATATTCGTTCCGTCGAACTGCCGTTCTCCGTTATCGTGACTGCGCTGAAAACGTCAGTTGATGCTCATCGGTCTTTCGTGTTACAAAGCCGCTCCCCTTCTGTCCGCGCCAGCCGTGAGCGGCGATTCCTGCCATGAACTATTGCGCGATTGACTTTGGTACTTCCAACTCGGCCGTGGCCGTTCCTGACGGCGGCGCGCTCAAGCTCGCGCCGGTCGAGGGCGCCTATACCACGCTGCCCACCTCGGTCTTTTTCAATACCGACGAGGACACCCGCGAATTCGGGCGGGCGGCGCTCGCCGCGTACATCGACGGCTTCGACGGCCGCCTGATGCGTTCCATGAAGAGCATTCTCGGCTCGCCGCTCGCCGAGAACTCCACCGATCTGGGCGACGGTTCCGCGATCAGGTACACCGATGTGATCGCGATTTTCATCGATCACCTCAAGCGCTCGGCCGAACAAAGCGTCGGTGGCCCGATTCATCGCGCCGTGCTGGGCCGCCCGGTGTTTTTCGTCGACGACGACCCGCGCGCCGATCAGATGGCGCAGCGGCAACTCGAAGCCGCCGCGCGCTCGGTCGGCTTGCAGGAGATCCACTTTCAGTATGAGCCGATCGCGGCCGCGTTCGACTACGAATCGCATCTGGCGGAAGAAGGGCTCGTGCTGGTGGCCGACATCGGCGGCGGCACCTCGGACTTCTCGCTGGTGCGGGTGGGGCCCGAGCGGATGAAGCGCGTCGAGCGCAAGGACGACGTGCTGGCTCACCACGGCGTGCACGTCGCGGGCACGGATTTCGACCGTCGCGTGGAACTGGCGACGATTTTGCGCGAACTCGGCTATCAAACGCTGGATCCGGAAGGGCGCGAGATCCCGAACCGGGTCTACTTCGATCTGGCGACCTGGCATCTGATCAACACCGTCTACTCCCCGAAGCGGGTCAGCGAACTCGCGCTGATGCGCCATCTATTCACCGAGGTCAAGCATCACGACCGCCTGATGCGCGTCGTGGACCGGCGCCTCGGCCATGCGCTGGCAGCGCATGCGGAAGAGGCGAAGATCGGCGTGGCGGCGGGTGGAGAGACCGTAATCGATCTCGACGAAGTGGAAGACGATCTGCGCCTTGCATTCGACGAAGCACAACTCATCGCGGCCGGACAGGACGAGACGCTGCGCATCGTGCAGGCAGCGCGCGATACGGTGCAGGCTGCCGGCGTCGCGACACGCGACGTCGACGCGATTTATTTCACCGGCGGCTCGACGGGTCTGGCGTTTTTATCGGGCGCATTGGCGGCGGCATTTCCCGATGCCAAGGCGGTATTCGGCGACCGTCTCGCGAGTGTGGCGACGGGGCTCGGTATTCACGCGCGGCGTCTGTTTGGATAACCGGACATTATCAGTCGCATATTGCGAAGATAATCACCATTCCAGTTTGAAGCAGATATAAAAAAACCCCGCCGAGGCGGGGTTTTTTGCGTCCTGAAGGGAGCGTGTTGCTTACACCGGCTTGATGTTAGCAGCTTGCTTGCCCTTCGGGCCCGTCTTCACTTCAAACGTAACCTTTTGGTTTTCTTGCAGCGTCTTGAAGCCTTCCGTGCGGATTTCCGAGAAATGCGCGAACA
>Ga0255336_100373_pt1 | contig 78540 bp, 99 predicted proteins | sample MeOH1_35cm_T3_17_FD_189102 | JGI IMG/M metagenome (GOLD analysis project Ga0255336, IMG submission 189102) | Sandy soil microbial communities from University of British Columbia, Vancouver, Canada - MeOH1_35cm_T3_179 | ecosystem: Engineered > Artificial ecosystem > Sand microcosm > Unclassified ... | reverse complement strand
ACCGCAAGTATTTCGAACTGTGCGTGTTCAGCCAGTTGATGCGCGAACTCAACTCCGGCGACGTCTACGTCGAGCAGAGCGGCCAGTACGACGATCCCCGCGAGCATCAGGTGTCGTGGGATGAATTTCGCGAGGAGCTGCCGCGCTACGGCGAACTCGTCGGCTTTCCGGTCGACGGCGGCGCCTTCGTCAAAAGCCTGCGTGATCAGCTCAGCACGCTGGCCGACGAGGTCGACGCCGGCTTTCCGGAGAACGGCCACGTCGAAATCGGCGAGCAGGGGCTCATCCTTCACAAGCTCGAGAAGGAACCCGATCCGCCGAACAGGAAACTCATCGATCAGGCCATCACGGCAGCGATGCGGCCCGTCAGCATTCTCGACGTTCTGGCCGAAACCGAGCAGTGGCTCGACCTGCATACGCTGTTCGGCCCGCTGTCGGGCTTCGAGGCAAAAATCGACGATCCCCGCAAGCGCTTCATCACGACGCTGTTCTGCTACGGCTGCAATCTCGGACCCAGCCAGACCGCGCGCTGCGTCAAGAATCTGAGCCGCAAGCAGGTCGCGTGGCTGGACCTGCGGTACGTCACCGAGGAGCGCCTCGACAAGGCCATCGTCAAGGTCATCAACGCGTATAACCAGTTTGCGCTGCCGAAATTCTGGGGCTCCGGCAAGCAGGTATCGGCCGACGGCACGAAGTGGAACCTCTACGAGCAGAACCTGCTGTCCGAATACCACATCCGGTACGGCGGCTACGGCGGGATCGGCTACTACCACGTGTCGGACATGTACATCGCGCTGTTCAGCCACTTCATCCCGTGCGGTGTGCATGAGGCCGTCTACATTCTCGACGGGCTGATCAGGAACACCTCCGATGTGCAACCCGATACCGTTCACGGCGACACGCAGGCGCAAAGCACGCCGGTGTTCGGTCTCGCGCACCTGCTTGGAATCAAGCTGATGCCGCGCATCCGCAACATCAGGGACCTGAGGTTCTACAAGGCCGAGCGCCACCGGTGCTATAAAAACATCAACTCACTGTTTCGCGAGTCCATCGACTGGACACTGATCGAACGGCATTTCCCCGACATGCTGCGCGTAGCCATCTCGATCAAGGCGGGCAAGATGACGCCGTCGACGATCCTGCGCCGCCTGGGCTCGGAGACCCTGAAAAACAAGCTGTATTTTGCGTTCCGCGAACTCGGTCGCGTGATCCGCACACTGTTCCTGCTGAAATACATCAGCGATCCGCAGATGCGCCGCACCATTAACGCAGAGACCAACAAGAGCGAGCAGTTCAACGGCTTTGCGCAGTGGCTGATGTTCGGCAACCAGGGCATCATTGCCGAAAATATCCGGCACGAGCAGCGCAAGGTCATCAAATACAATCAGCTCGTCGCGAACATGGTGATCCTCTACAACGTGCAATGGATGTCACGCACGCTCAAGGCGTTGCAGGCGAAAGGGCACCCGATTGACGCCGAAGTCCTCAAGGCATTGTCGCCGTACCGGATGGACCACATCAATCGGTTCGGCGACTACCTGCTGGACCTGCAGAAGAAGATCCTGCCGCTCGACCCGTCCATCGCGTTTCATTTTGCAGCGGCAGCGTAGGCATGTCAGCGATACGCTTCGCGATCAGAAACGACTCAGGCGGTGGACTTAATTTTTCTTTCGGAACAAAGGGATAAACCCATTTTGGCGAAAAATTAACGAATCCCGGCCAACCCTCTGCGTTGGCCGGAGGGGTTCGTCTGTCCCAGTTGCGCAACCAAACGGGACCCGTATAGGAGCAGCCGCGGGCGCCTGATCTGCCGCACCTGCCGACATCCTGGGACAGTGACATCCGGCACGATTTTCGATAAGACACGCACGCCCTTGAAGGTGTGGTTGGCAGCGGCGTGGCATCTGACGAGCCAGAAATCCGGAATGAGCGCTCTGGGTTTGCAGCGAGTCCTGGGGTTTGGCAGTTATCAAACCGCCTGGACCATCCTGCACCGTTTCCGTCGTGCGATGGTTCGGCCCGGACGGGAACGTCTCAAAGGGATCGTCGAGGTCGATCAGAGCTATCTTGCCATTCGTGAACGACGTGACACTCCCGTGGGCACAGGCGGGAAGACACGGACCACCAAGGCTGTCGTGGTGTTCGCCGTGGAAATTCTGGAGCCCAAAGGGTTCGGTCGGATTCGGCTTCAACAGATTGAAGAGGAGTCGACTGCCAGTGTTGAGCCTTTCGTGCGTGCGGTCGTGGAACCCGGCTCCGTGCTGCGCACTGACGGCGCAGCCATCTATCGAGCGTTGCAGGACGACTATCAACATGAGCGCACGGTCATCAAATCCGTGATGCCAGACGCCATTCCGGCGCACGTGCCGTTACCCGGCGTCCATCGCGTCGCTTCACTGCTAAAGCGCTGGCTTCTCGGCACGCACCAAGGGGCGGTCAAGCCGGCCCACCTGGACCATTACCTCGACGAGTTCGTCTTCCGCTTTAATCGACGGACGTCCCATTCCCGCGGCCTGCTTTTCTACCGCCTGCTTGAACAGGCCGTTCACGCAGACCCCATCACCTACCGGCAGATCACGCGAAAATCTCCCCGCGAGGGCTGAATTTCACAGCGCGAAATTTTGGTGCTAAGTGGATAGCCCTTATATCCATACAGTATTATGCTCCTTTGAGCGAGCGGTGCAATCCTCGTCCGAGAAATCGCCGAAACTCTGCTGATACCCCGCGCCTGACCTGCCTCGCCGACGAATCCCCACGCGCTCTGGCGCACCTGCTGATGTACACCTGTTTGACATAGCCTCTCTGCAACGAACCCATCAAAGGAGGTAACGATGTTGCAGATTCTCTTTGTTTCGGCTGGACTGGTGGCGTGCCTATGCGGTGCGATTCGGCAAGAGTACCGGGGCAGCCTCATGCTCGCTGCTTCGCTGATGTTGATCGGCTTCCTACTGAAGTAAAAGCAGCGCGCGCCGGGGGAGGCGCGCGCTTTTCCTATGACTCTTGAGGCGACCCGCCGCTATCGGCGATTGCAAGCCCGCGGCAGCGATCCACCTCGTACCGACGTCCTCTCGCGCCACAGACTATGCGATCAAGGTTTTGGCTGGAATTGCCGATATTGAGGTTCGAGGGGCGTTTCCATCAGCAGATTTCAAATGCCAAGCCGGTCAATCACCGATGGCAATTCCTCTTGAACATACGTCTTCGTAGGCGTATATTCATACTTAAGTTAAATCAGTACAAAGCATGATTAAAATCAACAAACAAAACGGCCACGCACGTATGACGATTCGTTCAAAGACCTACTTCGCAACGCTTTCCTGCGCTGCGGCTTTCACTCTCGCGGGCTGCGGCAAACCCGCTCACATTGAGCTGCTGGGCGTCCACCCTGGTATGACTCGGGATGCGGTTAAGACAGCATCACCTTCCGGATCGTCTTTGTATTGTCGTGGAGATGGCGACACCGCGTTTGATCAGGTCTCAGGCCTCCCGCCGAGCACTACGCTCACGTTTTGCACGTGGACCAGTCTTGATGCCGCAGGGGCGCGAGTCCGTTCCCAGGTCACTATTGGGAACTCCACGAGTGCGGAGCAGCAGTTTGCATTCGATAATTCGGATGGCGCGCTAAAGAGTTTCTCGGTTGAGATCGCCGGCAATGCGTTCGACCCGATCGTGAAGAGCCTGACCGAGAAATTGGGATCGCCTAAATCCACGTCAGGTTTGCCCGGGATCATTGGTGGCATTCATTGGGAAGCAAAGGACGGGACGCTGACAGCCACCACCGACGAACAGCGCCCGTACATGACGCTCCTGATGCTGCAAGCGTCCATTGCCAAGCCCAGCTGAATCCGCAACCAAAACGTCTAGGAAATGACGATGCAGATCGAGCCCGGTATGACCTTTGCCGAATGGACAGTAGAAGCGGAAGCAGACGCCCGCCGCGTGCTCGACCGCACGACTGGCGATGTGACGTGGCTCCTCGGTAGCTCGGACGATATGCGACAGGTGTTTAACGAAGGCTACAGTCCGGCCGACTATGTTCAGTCCCAGCTCGCCAGGATCGTTGAATAACTCAAAGGAAAAGGACAACCATGCGAATCAAAGACAGGCATGTCGCGCTCGGTATTCGGGCCCTCTTGGCAATCGGTGGGTGCGTCGTGGTTCAGTTCGTCGCGGGGAAAGCGGCCGTCCTTGCCAATATCGACATGCCTGACTCAGTAGCCGCTGTCGCAGGTGTCATGGCGGGAGTTCTTGCAGTCAGGTTGTTCGCTGAACCGATGCTTACGCGGTATGTTCTCTGGAGAGCACGTCGCCTGATGTCGCGACAGTGGTCCAGATAAACCTCTCAATCAAGGGTAAGAAAAGTGACGAGTGAAGAGCTGCAGGTGGCCAGCAAGGACGTGATCGTGGGCGACGCGATCCGACTAGCCACGGTGCACAGCGGCAGCGCGTGTGGCCGGCTGGCTAACGTGGTCGGAGTAACGGTGATTGGTGTCAATGTGAAGATCGACACGGACCTCGGCGTAACCGAGTTTCTGCCAGTCAATCGAAGCATCACCGTCTGGAGGTAACGAAATGGCGATGCTCCCAAAACTCGTCGTGTTGAGACTTCACTACGAAATGATGCGCGCAGCAGCTCACATTGCTGCGCCGGTCATGCGCCTTACTGGCTTTCGTTTCTCTAAGGCTTGGCGCGGGAACAAAATCATTAGTCATGTTGAGGCCAACCTGCTGGCCGATGGCATCAAGCCCGACCGGATTCGCTTCTAACCTGCCGGAGTCTACCGAATTAAAAGCAGTCTGCTGGGTGCAATTGTTTGGGGATTCGGCGACATGTTCGTACTCATCGCACTGCTTGCGGTGAAGTGCGGAGCACCCCAAGGCGGATCGAGATCACTTCATTGACGTAACGCGTCGCCGGCGGGCCGGATACGGGGAAGGCCAGTTCGAGACACTTTCTGACCGCTCAGATGGCTTTGTTGTAGGTGAATGAATCAAATGACAGGCGAGCAATTCGATGTGCTCACAATACTGCTCGGCGGCGACCCGGATAGCCCGGCAAACCATGCCGCGAGGGCAGTACTCGTTGACGGAATGACACAGGCTGACGCAATGCGATTTACCGGGGCCACGCGCTCGACAGTTCACGATGCTGTAAAGCGTTACGGCTCACGCGATGAGCTGATTCGCGGGGCATATCTGTCCAAGTCGCAATCCGAGTAACAATTTTCTGTACGCCCACTAGACCATATATCTACCTCCTGCAGCCACACGAAAGGAACTACTGTGAAGTCGAGAAAACCGATTGAAATTGCCGCATCGAAATACGGTCGCAACTGTGCGATCGCCACATTCATTGCGTGGGTCATCGTTCAGGAGCTGCTCCTGGCGCATTTTTATGGCTGGCACACCAAGGCGACGCCGAGAGATTTGCTTGCGTCGGGTACGCTGTTACTGATCGGGGCCTTTGTCGCGATGTACGTCGGGAAGATGGCCGACGCTCGTTACAAGCGTAATAAGGGCGCGGAAGCGGCACACTGACCATGGTCTTTCTCCCCGTTTTTCTCTTTGCGGCCTATGCGAATCTGATTCTTGCGGTGCGCGGTCTTTTGGCCCAGGGGCGAGCGGCCGTCGTCGCCCAAGCTCACTTCATCGTGTGCATGGTTGGGGCGCTTGGATTGCTCCTTGGATTTGAACTGGTGCCGGACCCCAGGAAGGGCATTGCCGGTGACGCGTACAACTGGTCCGTCGTCGCGTTCTTCGTGTTTGGCCTGCTTACAGTTCTCATGTTCGGCGCGCGGCTTGTCGGACTGGCCCGCGACAGATCTGCGCACAAGGGCGTCGCGTTACGTTTCGGACTGGCGATTTGGGCAGTCATTGCGGGCCTCTATATTTGCGGTACTGTCGCCGATCACTGGCTGTTCTTCCGGCATCCGGAGCAAGCGGGCGTGGTCGACCCCTCGTTCGTAGGTCCCTCTGTCAAGTGCGAAACGGCAGTCCTCGTTCGGCTCGACGGCGACAAGGCTATCTACCGTTGCCCGCACTCTGTCGAGTTTGGTAGGGACTACAGCGAACCTTTTCTGCCTGGCCTTCGTTCACCCAAGGCGAGGCTGACGGCAGGCAACTGAAACGTGAGTCCGAGAGCGCGAGCGCGGCTGTCGCTGCATCGAAAGGTGGAGTCGTCGTCGCCGTCCCCGCGAGCGAGATTCGCGTGATGCCGGCGCAGTAGTTTCGGGCTGTCTAGGATTGTCCGCATACACCCCTGCTCGGTGTGAGCCCGTCGACTACCCTGACCGCGGTGGCTGTCAAGCACTCTTGAAGCGGCGCCCGCCCGCGCCGCTCGCCCGCAGCCGCACTCGCCGAGCCTCCTAAAATTGCCCTTCCGACCGCCCGTTCCAGTCTTCACGCGCGGCGAAATCTAGGCAATCGAACACGCTTCAATATTGATTGTGCTCACCCTTCTAACTGATTAAAATTATGTATGTTCGTTGTAGTTCCGGACGAACGCAATCCGAGTCCAACACAAAACGCCAGCCTGTTCCGGGGTAGTTCGTGCAAGGCTTCGCTCGCAGAGCTGGAAAGAACGTGATTGGCAATGGCCAATACCAACAAACCAACGACTGACCAATCCAAATGACGACCCAAACCATCGCCCACGCGCTGCTCACCATGTCGCAGCAGGAATCCTTCCTCTTCTTTGCTTCAATCGCAGCTACGGTTTACTCGGTCCCACGCTTCTTCCGTCGCTTGAAGCACAAGCAAAATGCCGGTACGGCGACACAGCAACACAACATCGCGTTCGTCCTCGCGATCGCGGGCTGGATCGCGCTCTGTGTCAATTTCCCGTTCAATCTCGTGCTTCGTGAAGACACGTTCGACTGGATGTCTGCCTGTGTTGTGCTTGTGGGAACGTGCTGGGTGGCGATTGGCGCGGTGATGACGAAGAAAGAAGAGAGCAACATGCTCGCCCTGCTGACTCCGCCCCCTGGAGCTGCGCAGCCGACCGCTATCGAGACATTGACCGTCAAGGCGCTAGTGAACGCCTCGACGTACTGCCGTAGCGGCCTGGTCGTCATCGCATTGGGCACGCTGATCCAGATGGCTCATCTGGTGGATAGGGCGCATCCAAACCTTTTCGCGATGTCACAGCACACACAAGCCCAGGCGCAAGCAGGATCCGCCGAATGACTTGGCGTCACCTTCGGCACACCGACATGACCACACCGAGGCGATGGAATGCCTAGCCCTGAACACATCAGGCTGACCACACTGGGAGCCCGCTGGATGAAGCGGCAGGGCTTCGACGTCGTCGGAACGGAGATCATTGCCGCCGGAAGTCGCGAACAGCCAGACGTAATTGGCTTTCGCTCCCTCTGCTCGGCCTTGATCGAGGTCAAGATAAGCCGCGGCGACTTTCTCGCGGACGCGTTGAAACCAGAACGACAGACGGCTGGCTCGGGGTTGGGTGTGTACCGGTTCTACCTCTGCCCGCTCGGGCTGATCGCAGTCGACGAGTTGCCGCCAAGATGGGGGCTGCTCTACGCGCTAGGGGACGCCATACGGGAAGTCGTGCGGCCGCAGGGAAACATCTGGCCGGGACCGAACACCGCTGTAGGCAGCTGGGCAGAATTTACCCATACGCCCGATGCGGACAAGGAACGGGCCGTCCTGTTCTCGATCGCGAGACGGCTCACCAACGGACAACGCGTCTCAATGACATAGCCATGAAACTACTCCGAGACAGACGCGCGTGGCGCCGATTCCTGCTGAACGACCTAAGCATGCCGAAGGGGGACGCGGACAACGAACGGGAGCCGAAGGAATACCCCTGCTTTGCGTACGCTTACATTCGCTCGTTTGGCTACGAAGAACTCGGACCGGTCTATCTGTACGGCAGGGACGTGGAAAAGATGGTGGAACGGTTGAGCGCCGCTCGACCTACCGCCGCTTGATGTGGAGCAGGACGTATATGCACGCCGAGAAACAATCCGCGGCCCGTGTGCCTCGCGAAATCAACGTGACGGACGTCGAGATCGCTGGCAACTGGATGCCATGCGAGTACCTAAAGGATCGCGCGGGTCGTGTGCGCGTCGTCATGCTTGCGGACGTCGACTTTGAGGAACCCGCGCGTAGTGCGGTCTGGCATTCGACCCTCGCAGCAGCAGCTGCGTACCGCTTCGAACAGATCGAGCCATGCCGCAAGATGACGCTGCGCGTACCACGCGCGGATCGACCCATTGCTGACTGTGCCTTTCAGCAGCGTCTGAAGCGTCACCTCGTTGCACGCGACGAATAGGATCGGACTCAGCGATGGGACAGTGGAAGATCGAGAACGAGTACTACATGTCGCATCCCAGCGGATGGACTATCGCGAAATACAACGTAAGCGATGCGCCCGTTTACATGCTGTGGCAGGGCGACACGCCCCGCGGTAAGCGCGACAGCGTCCGCGAAGCAATGCGATTGCACACGCAACTGGTAGAGCCTGTGGGTGCGCCGGAGCAGGCAGCTATGCAGGGTCTCCCAACCGGTGAGTAACGGCACTGGCCTCGCTTCCTGATCCATAAACATCAAGGTCGAAAATGAATAATAGTTCGGTGGTTATTTTAGTTTTGGTCGTTCTCGTCGTTATAGCGGTTGTATCGCCGAAGAAAACCCGGAAAGCAGCAGAAGCCCGCTACAAACCTCGCGCGCTGCTGACGAAGAATGAAGTCGAGTTCTTTCATAGACTGACCCAGGCGCTTCCGACCGAATACATTTTCCCCCAAGTGGCGATGTCTGCCCTCATGGATCCGGTTGCGCAGGGGAAACAAAGATTGCTGGATCTGAACAGGATTCTTCAAAAGCGCGTCGACTACGCCATCTACACCCGCGATCTGAAGTTGATCGCAATAGTCGAGCTGGATGACCGCACCCATAATCGTGTGAAGGACCGGCAACGCGATTTGTACGTTGCCAGCGCCGGCATTCGTACCGTTCGGTTCGAGTCGAGCAACAGGCCGGGCGTCGCCGAGATCCATGCGACGATTTTCCCAAAGAAAGCCGCGTTGCCGGTATCACGCCTCCCTAAAGACGCGATGCTCGAGGATGGCAGTGTACAACCGTCAGGGAAGTCTGGGGACCTGGTATGAAAACACTGTTCGGGGTGGGTGGCATCGTGGGGATCGGCGCCGCCCTTGGGCCGCTTGGCTGGCTACTCTGGTATCTGAGTCACGGTCCCCTCAGCGAAACGTCGATGTACCAGTTGACGATCGCGATACTCGTAGCGTTGCTTTTCGGCGTCAGTTCGCTGTTGGGCAGAACTCTGGTCGGCGGTACTCGTCGCCGGCCTCGCATTACGTTGGGGCAGTAGAACGGTTGTTGTCTTTTCTTTCGAAGAACGCTTCTTCAAAAACATCAAAACATCACTTTTGATGTTTTGATGTTACAATGTTAAACATGATGCGGCGTAGGTTTGCTCTGCCACTGCGGCCGCATCAATGACTCAAATCAAATAACTCGGACGGCTCGACCGTCGCCACACAAAACGAGGACATGACCCAATGAAGTCGATCAATCAAACCAATATTCAGACCGGTTCGGACCGCAACACGCTCGCGCGCTTCGCGCAACTGGCGATCGCCGGCGCTGCCTTCGCGATGCTGGCAGCATGCGGTGGTGGTGGTGGCGGCGGTAGCAGCAACACCAGCTCGGCCAACACCAGCACGCCGACAGGCGGCGTCAACCTTCAGGTCGTTTCGTTCGGTGACAGCCTCTCCGATGTCGGCACCTATTCCCCGGTCATTACCGCGAGCTTCGGCGGTGGCCGTTTCACGACGAACCCCGGCGAAGTGTGGACCCAAAAGGTCGCGGAATATTACGGCGGTACGCTCAGCGCGGCCTACCTCGGTGGCTTCGGCCAGCCTCTCGCGGCGTCGACCGGCCTTGGTTACGCACAGGGCGGGGCACGCGTGCAGGATCCGGTTGGCGAAGGGCATGCGCCGGTCGGCACCGCCAATGCGGACTACTCGGCCGCGACAACCGTTCCTGTCACGCAGCAGCTACAGAACTACCTCGCCGCTCGTGGCAGCTTCAACGCGAACCAGCTCGTGCTGATCAACGGCGGCGCCAATGACATTTTCGAACTGGAATCCACCGTCCAGGCGGCCGTCACTGCAGACGTAGCAGGCGGCATGGACCCCGCCACCGCGATCCAGAAAGAGGCGACTGCCAGCCTCGGTCCGGTCGCACAGACCTTCGCGGGGGTGATCCAGCAGATCGTAGCGGCCGGCGCCTCACACGTTGTCGTTTCGAACGTTCCGGACATCGGGCAGACTCCGCTCGGCGTCACGGGCGGATCGTCCGCGCAGCAACTGCTCACCGCGCTCTCGAGCATCTATAACGCCGCGCTCACCCAGGCGATCCAAGGCCTTGGACTGCCGGCCAGCAAGGTGATCCAGATCGACGCCTTCAGCTGGCAGGACGGCATCAACGCGAGCTATCAGACGAACGGCTTCACCGTGTCGAACACTGGCACTGCGTGCAATCTGCAGTCGATGGCGGCCAATGCGACCGCGTACGGCACGCAGAATCCGAGCGTGCTGAATGGATTGACCCCGGCCCAATACGGCGCATCGTTCGCCTCGGCGCTGTTCTGCTCGCCCCAAACCTACACCGTGGCCGGGGCTGACCAGACGTACATGTTTGCAGACAACGTTCATCCGTCGACGCATCTGCACGCGCTATTCGCTCAGTACGTCGAGCAGCAGGTCGCCAAAAGCGGGCTGGGCAAGTAGTCCTCTCGGTTGGGGGTGGAGTAGGGTAACAATCAGGCTGTCGAAAAAAGGGGCGCTCCGAGCGCCCCTTTTTGCATTCCAAGCCCGGACTAACCGGGTGCAAGACCGTGGGAATAGTAGTGAAGCCATAAAGCTCCGAACGCGGCGAGCAACAGCGGCCATGATTTCAGGGAGAGACGCCAGTCCACCGTCGACGGCCACGCTGCGAAGATCAGCTGCGCGAGGGCTACCCATACGGCCAGGTCCCACGACGAGAACGCGTAGCCCGTTCGCAGGCGCATCATCGCGACCGCCGCCGCTATGGCATAGCCAAGCATAGGGGCAAGGCTTGCGGGCGCTGCGTTCCACCAACGCAGATTCTCAAACAGGACTTCACCCAGCACGTATGAGCCGCCCTGTGTGCGTTGTGGCCACACCGACAGGCTCACCGGCCGCGCGAGTGTCACGAATCCAACCAGGAAGTGCAGAAGCTCATGGGCGAGCGTGCCGGGCAGGGCGATGAGGGCGAACAGAGCGTTGCCCCGCGCGCACCGAGCAAGCAGAAGCGCGCCGAGAACTGCCGGCGTGAGGTAGGCCGCGATCGGGCGAATCGCGACATGGTCAAGAGCTGGGAAGTGGATCACCGGAAATGCGAGTCAACCGCAAGAGGACTGAGACAGGGTAGGACAGTCTTTCGCATGCGAAAGACTGCTATCTCGACCATTACGCGGCGCGTGAGGGAGCGGCAGCGGGCGGGATTGCAGGCATGATGTCGCCGGCGATCCAACGCACGTGCTCCAGATCGCTCTTATCCGTCAGATCGTTCAGGGCCATCATATAGTCCTCTGACGCGTTCGACGGCACCAGATACATCGCCGTGTGCTTGCCCTGCGTGTCGCTCAGGATGACACTGGCAAGCGGCTTCGAAGCGGCCAGATTGTATCGCAGCCCCTTCACAAACCTCCGTTGCGAGCCGATCAGCGACTCAATGAGGTTCTTTTCGTCAACGTTCGTAAAAGGGATCCACTGCTCCGTCATCACCATGAGTGCCATTTCCTCAATCTGCGCCACACCGGTTCGATCGACGCTAAACGTTGCGATCGTCACCAGGTGGATCTCTGGAAACGCATTCCACAGGCTGACCTCGTCCTTGAATACCTTCAGCTTCTTGTTCAGATCCTCGCTGATCATGAAAAAGAAGTCCGGAACCTGCTTCAGGACCATCTTTTTGCCATACCGGGCCGCGGTGACTTCCTTGACTTCGCCGATCACAATAAAAAGCTTCTGACCGGGTCGGTCCGACTGCTCGGCAGCCGCGATGAAGGCCTTCCGTCGCTGCGTGATTTCGTCTTTCCTGTCCACATAGAAGGGCTCCGGCACATAGAGTGTGGTTGGGAGGTGCAAGCCCTTGGTGAATTTTCCCTGCGCTGCGCGCGTCAGGTACTTGTGAACCGTCGCCCAGCTGCGCTTACCACCCATGCCCGGGTTCCAGTGTGTCAGGTGCGAGGCGTCCCACAGGAAATGCAGCAGTGACCTGATCGTCAGCTTGGAGCTATCCGCCTTGACGCTGCCGGGCTCCGAATCGGACGGGGCGGGCGGCGCCCGGCCCGCAATCTTGTTGAGGGCAAAGTCGAGTTTGAGCATGGTCTTGCCCTCCTCGGTGTCCTCCTTGATTGCGTGTCCCATCACCTCGCCCAGGCCGCTCAATTCGGCGGGCGGCTCGTACGAGTCGCAGTCCGCTGAGTGTTCAGCGCCTGACTCGGGCATCCGCTTGATCTGGAAGTGCCCGGAGACCTTAGAGACATACATCGGTGCACCCGGCCTCACACACAGGCACAGCGGCCGGATCTTCGTGTGATGTACGCGCCCCAGCGCTGCCTGCAGGCCCGGGTCATCCTCGGTATATATCTTCCCGTCGATCGAATATTGGTGCATCTCCACTTCCCCGTAGTGTTGCCGTTATCCGTGGGCCTCTGGTGACTCCGGCGGGCCCGCCTCACCGGATTCATAGCCCATCTATCGATCGCTTCTGCGTGTTCTGTTGCGTGGTGTCACGCTGACGGCTCTGATCGAGCTGCTGCGTCGATTGCTGCTGTCGGGTCTGCTCCGGCGTCTGCTTGCGCTCGTTCGCCCGGTATTCGAGTTCGACGCTCTTGCCTACATGCACCTCGCCACTCAATTGAGCCCGCGTGAAGCGCACGGCGTCCGTTCGACCTGTTTGCACCAGGACGTGGGTGTCCGTGACTTCCACGACCTTGCCCGCCACGCTCGCGCGTACCTGGCTCGCCTCGGTAATCCGTAACCGCGTCTGCGCAGACTGTGCCTGTCCCGCCTCGGCCGGGCGATCTGCTGCTAGAACAGCCTCTTCGCGACGTCCTGGCGTGCTTCCTCGTTCTCGTGCATCTCCTTGATGCCTTTCATCGCGCTGTTGATCCACTGCGAGGCGATCTCGCGGTGCGAGTCCAAGGGCTTGCCGGTAGGCGTCGTCGTTGATTCGTCCGGCTTCACGGTATTGCTCGACTCGGGCTTCGAGTCGTTGCTGGATGTGTTCATGGGTACCCTCTGATTTCAGAACATTGATGTTGTCGAATCCCTGCAGATTGACCGGATTTGCCCGATTGCGGACGTCGATGATGTCCAGCAGCAGGTTATTCCCAAAGTATGCGCCAAGTTGCTCCAGTGACACCGGCAGGCCACCCTGAATCTTGGCGATCGTTGCGACGCTCGAGCCGCGTCCTTCCTCGTAAAACCGCCGAAGCGTGTTGTCCAGTGCGTTCTCCGAGCGCGCGTGAACCACGATGATATGAGGGATGAACCCGGCGTCAATCGCTTGCTGGATCTTGTCGACGCTGGTCGCAAACGTTGACATCTGCCCCTCAAAAATCATGTGCGCGTCCGCCGGCAGAGCATTCTCCTTCAACACCATCGACGTCTTGCCCGCGCCTGGTGACCCGGTCAGAAAGTAGACGACGTCGCGCCCTGATTCACGGTTGCGCTGCAGATTCTCCGCGAACAGGGCGGAAGAAAGCACCGCAGCCGTGTTGTGAACCGGATTGTTGTAGCGGTTGCGCGATTCACGGGACGCGCTGAACTCCGGAAACGTCTCCTTGAACAGATCCGCAGCGACATACCGACCATCGAAAGACCGAGCATCCTGCCGGTATGCCTCGATGTATTTTTCCGGTTCGGCCTGCGCCGATTCAATCGCTTTCTCCTGAACAAGGCGTCTATCCGGTTCATCGAAATTCACATACCGAATATTTTCAAGCTGCATAGGCACACTCCGGTCTTTGAGACCACTTAATGGCGGGACTTCTTTAAAACAACACCGATATTAAAAGCTGCTCTTTCCTTCAAGGCAAACACCCGATCCGCCGCACGAACTCGCCAACTATCCGCTCTCAAAGCGAACGGACAGCGGCGCTCAGCTCTTGCGAATTTGTGGCTTCCATTGGCAGAAGTTGCGAGACGCCCCTCGTATCGACACACATTTCGGCCAGCTGATCGGGCTCACAAGAGGTCTCGCGAACCTGGGAAATCGCGGATGCATATTTCTGATCGAATTTGCGAAAATTTCGTTGTGGTAAGGCTGCGTCAGGTAATGCAACTCATTGAAAATTAAATTATACTCACTACCGCGCATGATACAAGTTAAGAACGTGGCGCAGCCTATACGGGGGCAAAATGACACGAGACCAATCTCTAAAAACGGTTTTAGGGAACCGCACGCCGATCCTTCTCGGCGCAGTAGCGGTTCTTCAGGTGCTGGACTGGCATAGCACTCTCATCGCCCCCAGGGGGCGCTTCGAGACGAACAAGCTTTTGAACTGGCTCAGTCAGTGGATGGGCTTCGCGCTCGTGATTTCCATAGTCAAGCTGTTCTTCATCGCCATCCTTTTCGTGGGATTCCTCTACTGGCGCAAACACAAGGGCGTGTACGACTTCGAGTTCACGGTCTGCCTATGCGTGTCGGCGCTGGTCTACAGCGCGGTGGTCGTCAATAACTACGCCTCATAACATCAATATTGATATTTTGATGTTGAGATGTGTATCATTGCTCTGACCTGACTCGTAAGACTCCCCTCTCGGCACTGCAAAGGAGAAACGCCCGGCGTGCTGGCTCGCTTCGGTATCATTTCGGGATCTAGCAACCGGGAGCCAAAAATGACCGCCATTGTTGAACAGGATCTGAAGGACGCAGCTGCGGCCGGAACGATCAAGAATTTCGTAATCGAAGAAGCAGAGACGGGCTATGTCCTTCTCACCGTTTTTAACCGATCCAATGTCGAGCACACCCTGTACACGCAGCGTAATCGCGTACGCACATGGGCAAATGTGAACCCGCTCATTGAGTTCATCCTGCATTACAAACCCGAGCTGCCAGAGGTGACGATCCGCCTCATGAGGCGCTCTCACCCTACTTAGAGGATTCATGCGCTTCTTTGTCAAAGCATCCGCAGCACTGATTTTTGCCGGTTACACCCTGTTGGCTCACGCAGGGTTTCCCGATGATCTGGTCAAACGATTCCCTGCCGCTCAGGGCGCGAAGATCGAAAAGGCGTTTCCGGGGTTCTGGTCCGTCGTTAAAGGCAGCGAGGTTTTCTTCGTCCGCGACGACATGTCGGTCCTGATTTCTGGCAACGTCATCGACCTGAAGACCAACCACTCCATCACGAACGACCTCGAAGAAGCGAACCGTCCCAAGATCGACGTCTCGCAGCTCGACACCAAGGACGCAATCAAGTTCGGTAGCGGCTCCCGGCACCTCTACGTGTTCTCCGATCCGGATTGCCCTTACTGCCGGATGCTCGAAGGCAGCCTGACCAAGCTGACCGACGTCACGATCTACATCTTCCCCTTTCCGCTCGCCCAGCTGCACCCGAACGCTCCGGGCGTTGCCGAAGCGATCTGGTGTCAGGCTGACCGCGTACAGGCGTGGCACGACTACCAGAACATGGCGCAGTTGGTCAAAGCCGATGCGCTGCTGCCTGCATGGCACGACTATCTCCATCAACACAAACAACCGGAACAACCGGTGTGCGACAACCCGATCGCCCGCAATCTCGCGTTCGGCGAAAAGTGGCATCTGAATGGCACGCCCGCGCTGGTCTTCGAGGACGGCACGCTAATCCCCGGCGCGGCCCCGGCTGAACGGATCGAGGCGCAACTCGCAAAATCTCACGCCAACATCGCGACGGCCTCCAAATGAAGAACCTTCCTACCCGACTGCTTTCGCGGCTGGCCGTGCGTGGCCAGCACTCGGTCCTCCACGCCGGCGTGGTCACGCTCATTGCCACGGCGGTTTTCATGATGTACACGGCAGGTGAGATGGGGGCGATGGGTCCGCTGATCATAGCGCTGTCTTTTTACGTCGTGTTCGCCGCGGTGATGATTGAGATCGTTCTCGGTGTGTTTGCCCTCGTCAGAAAATTCGCGCAGGGCGGCCTGCGTCGTTATTCGTGATGATTCGCTTTATTGCGCCTCTTTTAGTATTACTAATCGTAAGCAATGCAGCACGGGCGGACACTGACGAGTGTTTTGCCCATGCTGCGCAACGTCGGCACCTGAACGTCAACCTGCTGCGCGCGATCGCAAGGGTCGAGTCGAACTACAGGCCGTACGTGACGAACACGAAGACGTATGCGATCGGAGAGATGCAGATCATGCCGTTTCATCTGAACTGGCTGAAGAAGTACGGCATCTACGAGCGCGACCTGTACGACGCCTGCACGAACATCAATGTAGGCGCGTTCCTCTTGTCTGATTTCGTCCGGATGTACGGCAATACGTGGCGAGCAGTTGGCGCATACGGCGCTGGGATGGCGGCCGACAAGGAGCAGGCCCGGATCGGTTACGCCCAACTGGTGCAACAGGCGTACGACCGCATCACGAATCCCGCGCCGACCAAATCCGCCACAGCCCGCGTCTCTCGCGGCGCTGTCCGAGTAGAACCAGAAAGACCAACGATGGTGGTGCAGCAATGAAACAACGAATTCTGATTGCAGTCGCGCTCGCCGTCTCGGCAGTCGCCGGCGGAGCACGCGCGGAAGACCTCGGGGTTAAGGCGCAGACCTATGCGCTCGACCGCGACGCCGCGGACCAGATCAAGGACGTGATGCGCCGCAAGAAGGCAAGCGGTGAAATGGACCAGTTCTGGAAGACCTATCGCGACCGCACGATTGCCGCGATCAAGAATCCGCCGTCTCTCGGTATCAAGACGGACTACACGGCGCACGCAGAGCTGCGTGCGCTGCAGTTCGCGATTCCGGAAGACTACAAGGACCAGAACGGGCGCGTGATTGTCAAGCGCGGCACCGTTGTCGAGCCGCTGAAGATCATGCCGCTGACGTACGGGTTGCTGTTTATTGACGGCAACGATCCCCGACAAGTCGAGTATGCGATCAAGCGCAGCGAGTCAGAGCCTCTGAAAATCGTTCTGACCGCTGGCTCGCCGTATCTCATGCGGATCAAGTATCGCAACGTTCCGTGGCATGGCGGCATGGGTGTGCCGTTTTACTTTGACCAGCGAAAGATGATCATCAGCACCCTCTCGAAACTCTACGGCGTCGAGATCAACAGCGTGCCGGCCGCGCTGTTCCAGCAGGGCGACAAGCTCGCGATCCAGTTTGGCATGGGAGCCTCAAATTGAAATATCTGATCCGTCTTTGGTTTGCCCTCGTTGTCGGCTTCGGGCTTTCTGGTGGCGCACAAGCCCAGGAGATCTGTAACGGCAGCTTTCCCAACCTGATTACCGACGTTTGTTATGACTGCATTTTCCCGATCTCGATCATGGGAGGGTTCATCAATCTCGGCGTGTCGGGCGATGACTACGATACGGGGGTGAGCGGGTCGCCGATCTGTATTTGCGCTAACAACCTTGCAATCGGTACGCCGGTCTCTTTTTGGGAGCCGCGGTACATGGTCGACACGACGACCAAGCCGGGCTGTATGCCACTCCTCGGCGGGATCGACATTGACACACCATACAACTCGGCTGAATACGGAAGCGAGAACTTCACGACCGCGCCACTAGGGGGCAAGCGAAAAGCCGCCTTCATGCAGGTCAACGAATACATAAACCCCGTAATGTCTGCGCTCGGCGTGGTGGTCAACAACCCATGTCTGGACAGCCGCTCGTTCGACGTGCCGTTCCTCAGCTGGGCCGATCCTACGTGGAACGATGACGCCCTGTCGCTAATGCTCACTCCCTACGCATATCCGTTCGCCGGGGTTGCGAGCGTAGCGGCAGAACTGCCCGACGCCATTTCCGCAACCTTTGGGTTTCCCATGGAAGTCCTTTTCTGGGTAGCCGGCGCCTGGGGGCCAATGTATCCGCTGGATGGCAATGTGGCGGTCGCCAACACGCAGGAACAAGTCTCTCACCTGATGGTGGCCCGCATCTTTGCCAAGCTTCATGCAGCAGGCGCACAGCAGACCTCGGCGGGGCAGGATGCGCTGGACTCCTGCGGTGCGCTCGGCGTCCCGCAACTCATCATGGACAAGCGCCAATACAAGACCAATCGAACCTTCCCGTTCCCCGACAACATGTGTACGCCGATCGGTCGACCGTTGGCCTTTCAGGAGATTGGCGCGTCGCGGCCGCAGGACAAGGATTACGGCTACTTCGTCTTCCAGCGCAAGGACTGCTGCGCAACCACGACCATCCAATAAAGGCACACGCATGAAAAAGCTGTTCGCATTTCTCGCACTCGCTGCCGCCTCAATGGGCACGCACGCTGATACTCCGCTCGTGGACGCAATGACGGCCCGCTGGAACACGTTCATCTTCATTTCGACGCAAATGCCGCGACAGACTGTGCTTGAACTCGCCCGTGAGGCAAGCCAGACCCACGCCGTCATCGTGCTGACCGGCTTTGGCGGCCCCGGCAACACGCTGACCTCGACGCAAAAGTTCGCGGCCGACGTCAACGCGGTTTGCTGCGGCAAGCAGCCCGCGCGCTGGATCATCGATCCGAATCTCACGAAGCGCTATGGCGTAACTGCTGCGCCGACTTTCGTGGTCGGTCACGGCAGCAGCGATAACCCGGGCGAATACTCGAAAGTCTCCGGCGAAATGAGCCTCGCACAGGCCCTGAAGTTCTTCGCGCAGGACTCAAAACTCATTTCCGCAAGCGACTATGCAAAGCGTGTCTATTACGCTGCATACGGCGACAAATATTAATTGTGGTCAGTTCATCTAGTGATTAAAATAAAGATATGAACAAACACAAATTACTCATCTGGATCTGTGCCGCACTGCCCGCAAGCGCTTTCGCAGCACTGCCGAATGACGGGGTCACCTTCGTTACGCACGGACCATACGCCGCAGGGGCAGCCACGGTCCAGCCCGCGAACGGTGGTATGTACGTGTATTCATCCAAGCCCGTCGAGGATGGCCGTCGCTCGATGCGTTTCATGGTCGGGAAGCCGTCCCGGCAGACCTACGATCTTTTCAGCGCCGAGGAAGAAGCTGCGCTCTCTCAGGTGCGCGCCGATCAGATTGCCGCTGCAGCTCGCAACCGAGCCCGTCTGCGCCACGTGCGTTTTCATGCGCAACCGAAGCTGAACTGGCCCAAAGTGGTCCTGATGGGAGACAAGACCTGCGTGCCGCAGCTGCCGTTCGCCAGCTCGGCCGACTGGAAGGATCATCTCGTCTGCTGGAGCGCCGGAGACTCTCGTGTCGAATAGGTCATTCCATATTCCCAAGTACGGCGGTGCGGAAAGCGCGTTTCTAGGCGTCGAGTTTCAGGACACCTACATCCTGATCATCAGTGTCTTTGTCGCCCTGGTCGCTGGCCGGTTCTACGGAACGGGCGCATACCTCGGGATTCCCTTCGTCGGCTATCACGCGAACCGCAAGTATCTGGAATGGCGCAGTTCGCGTCTTCCAGGCTTCGTAACGGTGTTCCTTTTCAGGTTCGGTCTTGCCAAATACTCCAAGGGCTTCAACTCGCAGCGCACGGTGTACGTCGGAGACTCGAAAGTGATCAATCCCGGCTCTAAACGGCTGCTCAAACGAATCCTTCCTGACGGGGAGTAAGAGGAAAGTTATATGGATCTTCCAAATCGAAACAAGTCCGTCGCCGAACTGCGCAAGGACAACAACAAGCTGATCACCGCCGTGATGTGCATTGCCATCGCGGCGTTGCTCATCGCCGCAAAGTCTTTCTTCCAGTCTGACGTTGTTATCAATCAGGTTCCCGGCATGCCGGACGGAGCGAAGATCGAACGGAATGGTATGGACGCCGGCGCGATGCAGGCATACGCGTACGCCGTTACGAATGCGCTGGCGTCAATCAATCCGAGCAATGGCGATAGCGTGAAGAAGTTCGTTCAGCCATTTCTGTCGCCGGCCTGTTTCACCAAAGTCAGTCAGGCGATCGATAACAAGGTCGCGTTGCTCAGTTCGCAGCACGAACTCGGCAGTTACTACTTCGTTCTTCGCGGTTTTGAGGCTGACCAGAAGCTTGGCCGGGTCTTCGTGAAGGGAGAGCTACATACGGTCAATGCCGCGAAAGATACCTCCGAGCCCTACGTTTTCGAATATCCGGTGCATTTCGCCAACTACCAGATGATCTTCGACGACGTCACCTCCTACTCCGGTGACAGGGTGCACAACTCAACTTGGATCCAGGCGCAACAAAAGAAATGATGCAGACAACGAACCGTTATCTGGCCGCGCTGCTAACCGCGTCGATCGGCCTTTCAGTTGCCGGCGCTGCCCAAGCAGACAGTGCCCCCGCCGCTGTTGATTTTGGCCAACCGGCCCCGACCGCACCCAAGAGTGCCGATGTCAAGCGCAAGGTCGTGCATACAGTCCACCAGAAGGCGCGTGACCCGCTCGCCGTCGATCCTAGCGTTGCGGTGAAAGCGACCGCGCCGAAAGAGATCGATCTGCCGGGCGTGCTCAAGGTGCCCGGTGAGAGCATGGACGTGCTCGATCCGACCAAGGCGCGAAGGATCGCGTGGACAAACGGCGGCTCGCAGACCGTTTACATGAGCATCAACGAGCCCAACCGCATCCAGTTGCCATTCAAGAACCCTTATATCGTTCAAACCAGCGATGTGAAGGTCGATCACCGCGCGGCAAGTAACAACATCTACGTGTACTGGCCGCAGTTGCCGGCGCAGGCGCGGCAGTTGTTCATCGAGCCGCCGGACGGTGGCCCGACGCTCGGCCTCGAGCTGGTTCCGAAAGACATTCCGGGCCAGACCGTGATCGTGACGGACGACACCGGAATTGTGTCCGGACATCGGAAGCCGGCATCGAGCAGCAGCGACTACATCAGCCACGTGCAGGACGTCATGGCGACGATCGCGCTCGGCCATGCACCGGACGGATATTCACAGGTCGACGTGAATCTGCCGCCTATCGCCATGGATGGCCTGGCTGTCACCGTTGACCAACGTTATAGCGATCGCGACGGCGATATCTTCGTCTACAGCGTTCGCAATCCAGGGCAATCCCGTGCGCTTCTGAGGGAGCAGGAATTCGACGGGGCGAACGTGCTTGCCGTTTCGATTTTCCCCAAGCCGCTCCTGCAGCCCGGCGAGAGAACGAAAGTCATTGTGCTTGCCCGCAAGCGTGAGGAACAGTAAGCATGGAAATGCCATCATTCATTGTGCAGAAGCGGCAGGAATGGGACGACATGGATCCCAAGTTCCGCTACCTGCTGATCGGCGTTACCGTCATCGGTACGGCCTTCATCATCTATCAGCGCATTATCCATCAGGCCCCTGCACCTTCGACCGCTGCCGCATTGCCCGCGCAGGTAGTTCCGGCGACTGCAGCCACTCCCGGCACGCCTGCACCGCAGCAACCGGGGTTTAACCAGAACATCAGCGTTCTGCCTACGTCTCCGCGGAATCAGGGGCTGGAGGATCTGACGACGCAGATCGATTCGCTCAAGCAGCAGGTGGCGGCATTGCAGCGCGGACAAGGCACGGGCAACGCGGGTGGCGGTTCGACGGGATACGTGCGTGTCGTCAGCCAGCCAACGAACGCCGCGGCTCCTGCTGCGGCAAGCGGCGCCGACACAGCGTCGAACAACGGCCTCGGCAAGGATCTGCCCGCATCTGTGAGCTTCGACCAGCCCGGGTCGCGTGCTGGCAAAGCCGGGGCCGGTTCGCCGGACGGAGCCGCCGCACCGATGGACCCGCCTGTGCCCTTAGCGCCGGCACGTCCGATGATGGTCTCTGATCCGGTCCAAAAAATGTCGTCGGCTGACGATGCCAACCGTCGCCCCGATCTCGTTCTACCGATGTACACGGGCGTTGAGGCAGTCATGCTCTCTGGCATCAACGCTCGCCCGAGCGGATCGAGTGGCGGAGCGGTCGGCAGCGTGACCTCGGCGATCGACGTCGGCGCACCGTTCGTTTCGCGCGTGAAGGGCGTTGCGATCATGCCTAATTCCTGGAAGGCATCAGATCTCGAAAACTGCTTCATCGGTGGTTCCGCCACAGCTGTTCTGAGCGCCGAGCGGGCGTACGGCATTGCGGACCACATTAGCTGCATTTTCAAGAACGGCGATGTCTACGAAGCGCCGATGAAGGCGTACGCGCTGGATGTGGACGGCACCCTCGGTCTCGCTGGCAAAGTGGTCAACAAACAGGGGGCCATGCTGATGCAGGCGGCGCTAACCGGCGTGGCCGCCGGTCTCGGCTCAGCACTCTCACCCAGCTCGGTGCCTTCGTATAACACCAATGTTGGCAGCGGTTCGGAACAGAGCTTCACCTATCCGAGCCCGAGCTATCTGGCCGGCACTGCAGTTGGGCAAGGCATTAACCACGCCGCAACCGAGCTTTCGCAGTTTTATCTCAATTTCGCCAAAGAGACCTTCCCCGTCGTGGAGGTTACCGCGGGCACGCGTGTGACGTGGATCCTGAAGGAAGACATCGTACTGAAGAAGCGGACCCCAAAGAAGGACACTGACCAATGAAGCAGATACGCCGTTCCAACATCCTGACCGCAACAGTGGCCGCTTGCCTGCTCGTGGCGCTCTCCGGCTGTTCGACAGCCTTTAACCCGATTGGGTCGAACTCGTACGACTGCAACCGCAAGCAAGACCCCAGCAGTAAGTACTGCCACAGCTTCAAGGCCGTGGAGTCGTCCACGAACGGGGAACTCCCCGACAGCCGGTTCGACGCCGAGCTGAAGTTCAGCCAGTACGACAAGGACACCGAGATCGCCCCCGTGGGCGACAAGTCACATACGGGCATGAAGTCCGGTGGTGGCGAAGCACTCGTCATGGGTTCAGGTTCGCTTCCGCTACTCGGCGGCGCCGATCCCGCGCCGCAAGACGGAGCCCCGGTTCGCCAAGGCCCGGTCGTACAGCGAACGTGGATCAAGCACTTCGTTGACGACAGCGACATGTTGACCAGCGACATGACCGTCTACAAAGAGATCGTGCCGACCCGTTGGGCTGGATTCGATGGCGGCAATCCCGCCGGCGGCACGCAAGGCAACTACCCCCACAAGATCGCAGAGACAAAGATTGTTGCCGATACGAAGGCCGCACCCGATCCGTCTCCGCGTACCGATTTCATCCAGCCGGGCGGTCAAACGTCGGCTGGTGAAAGTAGCCCAGGCACCTCAATGCCGAATTCAATGCCACAGTAATAAGAGAGGAAACCAATGAAACAACAAGCCGCAGTAAGTCCGCTGACCACGTCTGTCCGCCCGTTTCGTCCCGCTGCTGTCATCGTTCTTGCCATGGGCGCAATGCTCATTTCGGTTGGCGCGCTGAACGGCGGTACGGCACTCGGGGCCAGCGCGTGGGACACACTCGTCTCAACCATCCAGAGCATGCTGGGCAGCACGCTGGTGATGGCACTCGTGCTTCTTTCGTTGATCGTAACGATCTGGCAGCTGGCACACGGTCAAGGTTATCGAAACCTGACGGTTGTGCTGGGCATCCTCGCCGTTGCCCTCATCGGGCCGTCCCTTATGACCACGGTCGCGACGGCTACTGGCGTGCCTTCGACTGTCGACCAGGTGCAAATGAGCACCTTCGATCTCGCGCATTAAAACCCCGCGGCCTTTCGCATGCGAAAGGCCTTCAAAGCGCGGCGTGAGCCTTCCTGGTCACGCCGCGTTCCGCTGACGCCGAGAGAGATTCACCTTGACTGCTACCACCCAAAAGCTGCAAAAGAGACCGGCCAGTGACATGGTCAATCTCGAGACCTACACCTCCGATACGAACCTTGTCATCAGCAAGGCGGAAGCGGAGAAGCCCTATGTGGGCGCGGTCTATCGGATGACGCCTCTCGCCGGCGGCGGTGGAGAGTTCAGCACGGTTGTGCAAAACATCTTCAAGGCCGTTCCGGATGACTCTGTTATTCAGGTTAGTCTCGTCGTCCATCCCGACCACGAAGCCCCGGAAACGTTCGCCAAAGGAAAGCTTTATGGCGGCCACGTCGTTCAGGATCTGATCGGCCGCCACAAGAAGCTGCTGCAGTCGGCTCTGACGACTGGATCGCTCGTCGACATGCCGATCCTGAACAAGCGTACCGTCGTTATCTCACTCGCATTCCCGAGCCGCAAGGTCGACAGCGATGTACTGGAAAACGCGGAACATCTGCACAACGAGTTCTATGCGAATCTGAAAGATTGTGGCTTCTATGACGCCGAAGTTCTGAGTGCACCCAAGCTCGTAGGGGTGTACCGACTGTTCGCCGATATCTTTGAACCGCAGACCGAGGTCGCACTCGACCAGCTCGTTGACCTGAAGTACCAGATCTACGGCCCCGACCAGAATTTTGATTTCCGGGATTCCCGCGTGGGAATCTTCAATGAGAAGACCTACTGCACGGTTGTAACCTGCAAGTCATACCCGGAAAAGCCATTCCACGGGATCATGAATCTCGTCAGCGGTGCCCCCTTCAATAGCGGCACGACCAAGGAAGGCGGCGGTAAGCGTATCGACACACCGTATATCCTCACCACAACCGTGCGCGTCGCGAGCCAACGCAAGGAATGGACTCGCATGGAGAGCGCGATCAAGTCGCGCACCGCAACGCAAAACTTCCCGGTGAAGCTGGGCGTCGAAGACGCGGCCGCCAAGCTGAACGACCTCCTCGAGCTGAAGAAGCAGGCGGCCGAGGACGGCAACAAATTCGTCTACGCGTCCACCAACGTGTTCCTGTTCGGCAGGAAGCGTGAAGACGCAGTTCGCGCAGCTGCAACGGTTAAGGGGACGTTGAACAAGCTCGGTTTTGACGCGCGGGAAGTAGTAGGAAATGGGCTCGTGCGCTGGGCACAGTCACTGCCGCTGAATTTCTCGTCGGCTATCGCCAATAAGGTCGATGGCGAAGCGGTCATGGCGGCATCCGAAGTCGGGTGCCTCCTGCCGGTCTATGGCGACGCTCTTGGCAACGTCAACAATCGTTTTCCTACGACCGGCGCGTCCTACATTACGCGGCGGGGCAGCGCCCATTATTTTGACCCGTTCATCAGCAACTCTAACTTCTGTGGCGTCATGGCAGCGGAATCGGGTGCAGGCAAGTCCTTCAATCTGCAGTACATGATTGACTGTGACCTGGCTGAAGGTACGAACGTGGTCCTTTTCGACAATGGTCGAAGCTCCAAGAAGTATTGCTATTCGGTCGGCGGGGAATTCAACGAGTTCGGCGGTGCATCGGGTTTCAGGCCGTCTCTCAATCCGTTTACTGGCCTCACCGACGACGAGTTCGATGAGCAGCAGGAGACTATTACCGCCCTGCTGACGATGATGGCGTACGACAACGAGGAACAGGACCGTGGCGCCCGTATCGCGGCCAACGAAGCCGTCAAGGCTGCGTGGGGTCAACAGGGCAACAAGGCAGAAATTGCGACAGTCATCGACTGCCTTGAGCGCATCGTTGCATCTGCCATCGAGAATCCCATGAGAAGCGAGCCCGTCACGGCAGCTTTGAACCTGATTCCCCGCCTCAAGGCTTTTATCGAATCTCCGACCCGTGGAGTGTATTTCCGCGGCCCGAGCACGCTAAACCCCAAAAAGCAGCTGACCGTGTTCGAACTGGCCAGCCTGGGCGACGACGATCACCTGAAGCGTTGCGTGCTGTTTTGCTGCCTGAACGTCTTGATGACCCGAATCCGGACGGTGCGAGGGCGCAAACGGATCTACGTCGACGAAGCTCAGGATCTGATCAAGGTCCCATCTGCTGCTGACGCCCTGGAGGGACTGTATCTGAAGGGGCGTAAGGAAGAGTTGGCGGTCTGGATCATTGTTCAGTCGCTCATGAAGGTTTCTATGTTCCCCGCCGGCTCGGTCATTCTCCGGCAGTCGGCATGGAAGGTCATCATGGCTCAGAAGTCTGAAGAAATTGACGCTGTGATCGACCAGAAGGTGATGACCGCTTTTGCCGAGGATGCGTATTTCAACCGTCTGCTGCGGAGCGTCGAATCCAAGAAGGGATTCTGGAGCGAGATGCTCATCATGGGCGAGAAGACTTACGAGGTCGCGCGTCTGTATGTCGACAAATTTACCGCGACCCTGTTTAGCTCCGAAGGCGATGACAAGGACGTCGTGTTCAAGCTCATGGAAGAGGGCATGGACGTGCTCGACGCCGTTGCGAAGGTCATGGGCGATACGAAGGCACGGCGCACAGAGTGGATGAAGAAAGCGCTCAACCTTTGGACGGATCACGACGGTCTTTCGCCGAGGGAAATCATTAACGAGATAACGGAGCTGCTCCAATGAAAAACTACTTTACCGCCGGAGACCTTCCATACTCAGTCGCGATCATGCTGTGCCTCGCGACATATCTGATGGGTCACCAGGCCGCGACGCCGGCAAAGAACGTTGCGGTCGTGGAGAAGGGCGCTGTCATCCTCGAAGCGACCCTCGACCGCCCGAACCTGTCTGAGGCGCAAATCAAGGCCCAGGTCAGCGAGCCGATCAAGGCAGTGCTACGCCGCTATCAGAAAAACGGCTACGTCGTCATCGACACCAGCCGCAATGACCAGGGCGAAATCACCGTGGCCGCTATCCCGCCGAACACGATTGACATCACGAATGAACTGCGTACGGCCGTTCATCTTCCGATCCAGAAGCCTTCCCTGGCCGCGCCTCCGGCTGGGACCTCCAACGCGGCGGCCGTGGGCAATCATGAATAGCGCGGCACCCGTAGCCAACGATGGGTCGAAGCCCAGCAACCAGCGCGGCAAATTCGCCGCGTTTTTTCTCGGTGTGCTTCTGCTGGTTGTCGGGTTCTGGTGCAAGCCGATCCTCACGCTCGGTTTCGATCCTCAAAGCGAGCGCTGCCTGCCTGACTTGCATCTTGCGCTGCTCGTTCACGAAGCTCCGCAGACCGTACACGATGGAGACCTCATCTTCTGGAAGCCGAGCGCCGCACTCGCTGGCTTCAAGGAACAGTTCATTCTCAAGGAAGTCGCCGGCGTTCCTGGGGACCACGTGACGATCAGGGACGGCAAGGTGCAGATCAACGGAAAGACTGTGGTTCAGGGGTTTCCGCTGGCCCGCTTCTATCACCGAAGCGCAAATGATTTCAATCGCGATGAAACCATTCCTGCGGGCGAGTTCTTTATGGTCGGCGTGCATCCGCTGTCGAACGACTCGCGCTATTGGGGCTATCTGGACGCGCACCAGATATCCGGTTTTGCCTACAAACTTTTCTGACGACTACAACATGCCCGGCCGCCGAAATACCGTTCTCGCCCTGCTGGTTGCCGTCAGTTCACTGGCGGCATCTGCCGTTGCGTTCGCGCAGCAAGTCGCTCCGCGCGGCGACGACTACGGCGACGCCTTTCTGAACTACGAACCCTACGTGACACCGGGCCAGAAATCCGACGCCGAACCCAAACCGGCGCCGCAGGCCGCAGCGCCGGCACCTGCTTCCGCTGCCAAGCCGACCGGTAGCCAAACCGTCGACGTCGCTTTTCTGCGCAAGGTTTATCCAATGCTGGAAGAGCGCGCGATCAACGACCCGACTGACGCCAATGTTTCCGCCTACATGTACACCAAGCGCATCGTCATGGATAAGGCTCAACGGTTCAGCGAGGCCGTTACGCGGGTGCTGCACGAGGATCCTGTGTTGGACGAAAACAATCGTGTCCCCTATGCGTCGACGGGCGCGATCGCGGTACGAAACGCGGACTATCAGGCCCAGCAGAAGGCTGTACAGGAGCTTTCTCAAGTTGGCGGTCTGGTCGTGTTCGTAGATAGCTCCTGCAGGTTCTGCGCGATGGAGCTGCCAGTGCTGGGGATGCTTAAAAATGGATACGGCCTTGAGTACGTCGTGATATCGCTCGACGGTACGAAGCCCAAGGGATTCAAGGGCAACGTGATGCAGGACAACGGGCTGTTTCACAAGCTGAATCTCAAGCTCACTCCGTCTGTCGTTTTCGTTCCTCATCCCAAAGCTTATGACGGCTCAACAGACCCGAACCGATATCTCGTCGTGTCGCAAGGCTTCTATGCGGAAGATGAACTGATCAAACAGATCGCTTATGCCGGTCACGATACGCGACTGCTCAGCGCTGATGTCATGCGGGATTTGAGCGTGTGGGATCGTGGCGTAGCGACAAGCACCGACCTGCAAAACCTGAAGCTCGACCCGAACAAGCCGGATACGTTCAGAGAAACCCTCCAACCTTACTTGCTCAAGCAGTACTAGGAGTCGCCCATGCGTCTAAAACATTTCCTGGCGGCCATCGTGCTTATGGTCGCCCCGATATTCGCCTTCGCGGGGATCTTTGCGGACCTCGGCTCGATGGTCATGAGCAATTCGACAGCGCCCAGCACAATGAGCACCAAAGATCGGGTCGGCGTGTTCATGGGGGGATTCACCATGCGGACACCAATCTCGTCCGTGAACCTCATTACGTTCGACCCGCCGCGCATTGACGCTGGGTGCGGCGGGATTGACCTGTACGGTGGTTCGTTCAGCTTCATCAATGGCCAGCAGTTGATCCAGATATTCCGTCAGGTTGCGGCCGACGCGGCTGGCCTCGCGTTCAAGGCTGCTATCAAGGCGATCTCTCCGTCGCTCGACGCGTTGATCACCGAATTTCAGACGCTGCTGCAAAACATGAATAACCTGGCAAAGAATTCCTGCCAGATGGCGCACATGCTCGTCGATCCCGCGGCTTCGGCGTTGTCGAATGCAGTCAATGGTGACGGCAACATTGCGGGTACGAACTCGAACATGTTCTCCGACGCCTTCGGTGGTCTGACCAACTATCTGTCGCAGGCGAATTCGTACCTCAAACAGCAGTCGGCTAATAACCCGAAGAGCGGCAACGCACTGGTCAAGACGGTTGTGTCTTCTGGCGCATCCTCGATCATGGGGCTTGCCGGTCTCGGCAACGTCGACGGCAGCGGTGATGATCCGACTAATCCGAACAGTCTGAACAACGAGATCCTCTACGCGCTGCTCGGCTACAACATTGATGCCGTGCCTTGCAATAGCTACAACGGGGCAGGTCAAGCGCCGTCAACCAGCACTCCCGCGAATAATACGGTGGGACAGGTCACGTGCTCTGGACCGGCTCTCATTACCCTCGACGACATTATCAAGGGTGGCGGCAGCGGCTCATTGAACCCAAATACACCGCTGTCGCTTTATCAGTGTGTCAATCCGAGCGGAAGCATTACTGGCGGTGTGGACGATCAGATCTGTACGCAGATGCGGGTGATTCCGTTCAACTATCAAGGCATCCAGGGGTGGGTGAATACGATGTTGTTTGGGTCGCCGGACCCCGCCTCGTCCATTACCGGAACCTCGATCATCGGGCAGGTGAACAGCGGGCAGTCGACACAATTTACGGCATCGCAAATCCAGTTCATGAATCAGGCTGGGGTGCCGCTGGCGGCTCTGCTGGCCAAGACCTCGAACCCGAATACCCGTATCGCAATCGCCGAGCGTCTTGCGCCGCACATTGTCGATTGCGTGGCTTCGCATGTAGGGGAGGTTCTCTATAAGGGGTCTAACCTCATCCAGACGACGACGGGCTTCGATATCACCAAGGACGAGAAGGATCGTATTGCACAGCTGCGTGGCGATTTTCTGACCAAGGAAACGGCGTGCAACAACAGCGACGTGCTGTTCAAGATCGTCTCGGAAATCAACGAGGACACGCGTTTCACGGCCTCCAACATCAAGTAACCGAACGGGGCGTATCAGTGGCTATACCTACCTTAACGTACTATTCGGTCAGCGCGGACCTCACGACCCTGAGTGCCGTCCTCAACGGCGTCGCGATGATCTGTCAGCAGAACGCCCTGATCTGGGGTTTCGCGTTCGCCGTGGGGCTGTGGCGTCTGCTTTCGACCGCGACCAGTGCCGCGCTGAAAGGCGCGAACGGGCAGGGGGGCGCGGTGCTCGCGTCCGGATCAATGAGTGCTTTCATGCCGTTCATTCTGGCGATGACACTCACCAATCCCATGCTGCAGGGAACCGTCCAGCTGGAGTCGACCATCAACGGAGCCGTGACCGAAGTCGATCACGTTCCGCTGGCGATCTCGGCCATCCCGGCTTTCGGCAGCGTGCTTTCACAGAATCTGAACCAGCTTTTCTCTACTGCCTTCCAGAACGTCGACGCCGAATATCCAGCGATTTCGGCCACGGCCAACGGCTTTCTGAACCCATTGAAAGTGTTGTTGACCTCCCGCACGGCCATGGTCCGGCTGGGTGGTGTCGACTCGGAAGTGAAGACTGTACTGGCCGCGTGTCTTGGGCCGGACTCGGGCGTGAACTACGCCAATATCCAGAATCTTGTGATGAACGCCGGCAACACGGGCGCGACCACTTCACAGTCAATTGAAATCAACGGCACAAATCCGACCGCGCTCGGCGCGCTGCTCTATCAGGCGTCACTCAATACCAGCGGGATGGTCAACGATCCGGGCCTGAACGCCACGAACATGCTCTCGTGCTCGGCAGCGGCCAATCAAGTGGCGAACGACGTCACGAATGCGCTCAACTCGGTCGAATTTACGCGCGTGATCCAGGGCGCGGTCAACGGGATGGACTCGCCTGTTCCGGGAGCGGATTACAGCTTTAACACCGTCGCGTCGCAATACAACGCAGTCACTACCGCGAACACGCTCGGTGGTGTGTTTGCCGGCGGCACCGGGCAGTCGAATGCGGAGTTCATGAACCTGATCTTCTCGGAGATGGTGCAGAACGACCTTAACTGTTTGCGGGCGAGCAGCGACACGCTGACCGAATGTGAAGCGACAGCGCTGCAAGCATCGGAAGTCGAGCGCAACAATTTGCAGCAGGCAGCGAGTGAAGTGCCCATGCTCCGCTATGCCGGCAGCTTCGGCAATTACCTGATCGCCCTGATCATCGGCCTCGGACCCGTCATCATCATGTTCATGATGTTCGCCGGCGTTGACGCTGGGAAGTGTGTCAAGACCGCTGCGCACATTATGGTGTGGCCGCTGCTCGTCGTGAACGTTGGCGCGGAGCTGGTCAACGGCATGCTGTGCATCGACGTGGCGAACTACCTTCAATCGATCCGGCAAGGTGGCTGGCTGTCGCAGGCGACCACGCTGGCCGCGTACAAGGAACTCAGCCTGCAGATCGGCGTTGGCTCGCACATCATGGCAAGCCTGCCGGTTCTGATGAGTCTGATTTTCGGCCTCGGCGAGTCGTCCGCAATGACGAGCGTGGCCACGACCATTGCGCCCAAGAGCAAAGATGTCGAAGAGAACCTTGCGCCTACGCCTGCATCAACACGGCCCATGTTTGAGAACAGCTCGGTCGGCACTATCAGCCAGCTGGGAAATGGGTCCGGCAAGCTCGCAATGCAAGGCAGCCTGGATGCGGTCTCCACGACGTCCACCTTCGGCAATTCGGTGCGGGACGCGGGCCGCGTGCTGACGCAGTCTGACACCCGCAGTCAGGCGATCAGCTCGGGACAGACGAATCTCGCCGAGTGGCGGGAGGCGATGAGTACAGGCAACTACAGCAAACTCGGCATTGATCAGTCAATCGGGCAGTCGGTTGCGACGAACTACAACAAGGAACAGCAGGCGCAGAACCAGTTGCATGCCGGTAGCGGCCTGACCGGGCTACGGAGCAACACCAATGCGACGAACGCCGGCATGGGGGGCAGCATCGGTGCGAGCACCGGGAAGATGGGCGGGCTTAGCCTTTCCGCGGGCGCGCACGGCGACACCGGTACGGCCGCGCAGGACTCATTGCAGGCCAATCAGGATCGTGGTCGTTCCGAAAATTTCAACAATTCTGTCGCGCTGACCAAGGCGTTGTCCGACACGATGTCGCAGTATCAGAACACCAGCGCGGGCAAACAGGCGTCAAGCGATCTGTCGAGAAGCCTCAGTACCCAGCAGTCCTATCAAAAGACGCTCAGTGAGGTTCAATCGACGAGCGACGCTGCGTCTCAAGGCGTCCACGAAAGCTCCAGTTTCGTCGACCTCAGCTCGAAGATCGGTTCCGAAGAAATTGCATGGCAACAGAAAACCAATCCAGAATACGCGGCGTTCCAGGCCATCGACGGGCGCAAATTCAACGATAACGCAGCGACCGGCAAGTACCTGGCCACCGCTTCCTCCGACGCGAATTCCGGCTCGACAGGTCGACTTGTAGGTGACTCCGCAGGACAGGAAGCGATCAACCGTCACCGTGCGGCCGTCATGCTCGCGCAGGATCAGAGCGCCAAACCGGAAGACAGGCTTGCAGCAGCCCGCTATTTGACCGATGAAGGTCGGGCGATGCAGCACATGCGATTCGACCCGACTAACACGGGCCCGATGAACATGGACATCGCGGCTCCTGCGGACCGCACCGGCGTCAACAGTGGCGGGTTGCAGGGCGCTGCCAATTCGAGGACACCTGGCGCGATCGTTCCTGCTGTGCCGACCACCCAGCGCAGCCCGTTTACTGCGCCGGCCGCCAACGACCCGGTAGCGGCAGCTCACCGTCGCGCATCTGGCGTTACGCATCATGACGCTGGCCGGTCGCCGTCGCCTGTGAGCGCGGGTGCCGCTCCTGCAGCATCGGCAACACGTGCAACGCCTACAGCACCTGCGGCGCCGCAAATCGCGGGCGTCCCAAGCCTGCCAGTAGCGCCCGCGCCCCAATTCAACCTTGCTCCGGATCTGAAGAGGGAGGTAGAGACCGGCGTGCCAGCAGCCCAACGAGGGATCGAAAAGCAGGTCACTGGCGCGGAGCACCTGGCGGCTGACTCAGGGCTCGATGCGAATGGCCACGGCACCGTCGCGAGAACGGCAGCAAACGTGGCAGACAACGTGGTCGACGCAGGCCGGTCAGCGGGCGCTTCGTCCCGTACGCGTCTTGGCAACACCGACACTCCGGCAAAACCGGCGCCGACGCCACCGGCTGCCGAACCGAAGTCGAGATTTGTCAGACGCGGGCCGGGTTGAGTCGATCCCTGAAACGTGGAGCGCGATGGTGCGCTCCACGTCGACACAATACGCCCCGAACCGCGAAACCGATTTTGTCCCGGAGGAAAGGTGATAGAGGACACCGTTGAAAAAGTCGTGCCTGATACTGGCTTGGTTGCGGTAGCAACTGCTTTCCTCGCCGTGCTCAACGAACCAGATTGGGGCGATTTATATTCCGCCTTCGATCACGCGTTCGAAACAGCGCTGACTGCACCCGACGTAGATCTGTCCCGGCTCGATGCGATTCCCGAGCTTGCGGCCATACACGACGCAGCACAACGATATGCGACGTCAAAGGAAGCGCAACGAAAGGCCGCCGACAATCACGCCACGTGGCTCGCCTCACTGCCGACCGCAGCCGAATTGATGGCCGAAGTGAATGCTTCTGAAGGGAGCTACGACTTCCACGGCTACACACTCTGGCGGGAATGCGATGGCTGGTCTTTGACCAACGCGTACGGTGTGGACAACTGCGCGTTTCTGGCGCGCGAGGGTCATTTCGAATGGCTGCTGGAATCCGTCAGGAAGGGCGAAGACCTCGGTCCGGTTCCGCCGTATTGCCAGGATCCGGACGACGATGATCGCCGCTCGCCCGAAGACGATCGGTTCGATGCGTGTGATAACGCCGCCCTGTTGATGCTTGAGAGGCTCTGGCCCGATTCGCCGACCGACGATACGGCAGCAGAAAGCCTTTTCAGCCTGGCGCTCAATGCCCGCGTTGAGTCAGCGCTTATGTGGCTTCTGGTCACTTCAGGCGATGTTGGCACCGAAGCCTTCGACCGGCACAGGTCGGATGCATGGGCGTTTGCCGAGCGCGCCGGGTATCTCTTTTCTTGCGAGCCGATGCCGCATCTGCTGCAAGACGACACCGAGCTTCAGGAGGCATGGACGCACGGAAGCGAGCGCAGAGAGGCCGACAGGAAAACTACCGCAGCCAAACTGGATCGCGTCCGGCATGATCTATTGATGGTAGTTAGCGACAGCACATCGCGTGGTTCGCAGGCCCCGCAGTAATTTCGCAACCGGCTTTGCCGGTTTTCGTGTGCGAGCGCCATTTAAAGATAGTCGGCAGGGGATTTCCTCCGGCAATAACCAACGTTAAGGTGATCTATGAATCAGGAAGATTTACAGACCCAGCTCGAGGCCGCATGGACCGTAGTACGGCATATAGCTTTTTGGGCCAAGTGGGCGTTCTACGCGCTGTTCGCTGTGCCGAGTGTGCTTGTCTGCATCGCGCTCGCCCTGCACAGCGGATTTTCGTTCTCGACGATTCCACGCGAGTTCTATCAATACGTCGCCGATGTAGCCAAATATCCTGCAGCTCAAGACGGGTACGTGACCGTGCAAACATGCAAGGATCCTGACGTCCGCAAATTGGCGAGCGGCGAGAAGACCGGGGCCGCATTGCCACCGATCATATGCAAGACTCTCGGATTCTCGGAACAACCGATTGAAAAGCTCACATCGGAAGCGAGCAGATACCTGTGGGGTGGCTACGGAATCGCTGTGTTTGTCGGAGCCTTTTTCGCCTCCATGCTCGGCATCTTCGAATCGAGTCGAAGCGCATTCCGAGCGGCGGCAGCCGGCCGCGGTGCGCGAACGGTTAAACCGGCAGCGTAGGGCCAAGCGTTGATGCCCGTGGGGAGCGATCGGCAGAGCCCATTGATCGACTGTAAATGAATGCGGGTAGGTGCGAAGCAAATCCGCTGACACCCGTATTAATTCTGAAATCTGGCGCTAAAAGACAGGGGTTTCGGTAAAAACCGTTTTGTGCTAGTGTGAAAGAAAATCATTGCAAATTAGAGGTGAAAAATGGCGATGTTAAAAAAAGCGGCGCTGAAAGTCCTCGAACTGATCAAACGTATTCCGATTGCAGAAGGCCCCGGCGGCTACAGCGGTGCCAATTCTTATGGTGGCCCGGCAAAAGGGATAAATCACAACGGGGTTGGCCTGGGCGCACCGGGTCCGAAGAACAAGTTCGGCATGAACGGCCGCTCGGGGTATTGAGCACGGGCTGAGCTGTCGCGTCGTAACGGTGACGGTCTGGCCGCGCTGAACGGGAAATAAAAAAGGGCTGGTTTTCGCATGCGAAACCAGCCCTTTTTCTAGGGTGCCACCATCTACCAATCGAACGCAGCGCCCTCGCACACGGGCTGCTCCATGCCGGCCGTTCGCTTTTTCAACGCATTGCGCACCGTCGACGCCTTTACTTTGTATAGGTCCGCAATCGAATCGATCGTCATGCCGGAATCGAAAAGCTTCAGCCATGTCTCCAGCCGCTGCTCCCTGACGTCCTGCGCCGTCAGGCCCATTGCCTTCCGAAAACCCGCCTCGATCGCCTTCTGGCCGCGCTTCTTCGCCTCGGTGTAGGAAAATTTCCGCTTGCGGTACAGCGTGTTCAAGACGGACTCGGGCTTAACCTTATAGAGCGAGGCCACGAGGTCGACGCTCATACCGGACTCGAGCAGGCGGATCCACGTGTCGTAGCGAACCTCCAGTACCTGGCTGGCCGTGATGCCTAGTTGCTTGCGATAGGAAAAGACCTGCATGTGCTTCGCGCCGATGGACTCCGCGATTTGAGTATCGGCGACACCCTTGCCCAGACCTTTTTTAATAAGTGTTTTTTGTTCGTCAGTCAGCATAGCGGTCCATCGGGAGCATTTGGGATGCCACGTACAGGATCAGACTCTGCCATGTCCCGGCCCGCCGGCGGCGACACAAGCATGGCGAAAACCGACAGATCAGATCCGGGGGAAAGCGACTTTCCAAGCGTCTGGAGCATGTGCGGAGCGCCGCTACCCGAATTAGACACGATATTACAAAAACATAACAAGGAGCCGGACCCTAAAAAAGGTGTCGGAACACCCCTGCCACTGTACATCGTCATTTAAAATTCGGAAAGAATGTAGCTGTGACGCCCGTCACAAAAGGTGTTTACTGTGGTTTACTAAACCACGGATGCGGCAATGGCGCGCGCAATGGTATCGGATCGAACATGACAATACTGTTAATAATTGTAATGTAAGGAAAGCACAAACCAGCGTAGCAGTTTGCGGGCCACGCGGTTCCCCCACTCTTCCTGAATGCCGCAAGCGCGCCCGCGACACTCGTCAGCGCGCCATTGAGATGATTCCGTTCACCAGCTGACTGAACATCGCGGTATCCCCTCCCGTAAATTCCGGCGTCACGATGTAAGTTCCTGCAACCGAAACGGCCGGTGTGTTTGTGATCTGCAGTGACTTCTGAAGCACCAGAAGCGACTGCAGACTTGCCCTGAGCGTGTCACCGTGCGCTTGCACCAGCTCAGGCACCGATACCGGCACGTGCGCCGCACGCCCTATCCTGTCAATGCCCGCCCAATTCAGCGTGGACAACCCTTTATCCTGCACCCCTATAAATGCCGCTTCCATAAAGTTATGTATGTACGCTGGGTAATACTTCTGCACAGCGAGATAACTCAACGCGAACTGGATTCCATCGGCTTTATTGACGAGCGGCGTAAAAGCAAAGGTCTTATCCTGCGGCAGTGTCGCCTCCAGATTCTTGAAGAACTGGAAATACATGCGGGAGAACGGGCAGCTGGGCGAAAAGAAAACCCGCACAGTCTCCTCATCGCCCGCAACGGGCTTGACCTGCAGGTACGGCTTGAGCTGCTCCATGCCGGCCGGAACCTGGGCGTGAGCAGCAACGGGCAGCGCTACGGCGACGGCCAGAACCAGTGACGCGAGTCGCTTCATGTCAGACCTCTTCGGCTTCGATAACTTCGGTGATCGCGTCCACCTGCGCACGGTCCATATGTGACGAAAGCGGTTCGTCGCTCCCGGCATCTGCCGCTTGGTGGTAAGCGTCGATCGCGTTCGCAACCTGGACGTAGTTCAATCCGTGTGTCTTGGAAAGTCGAACGCGAAGGCTCGGATGCGCCTCCGCGTCGATGTTCCCTTCGAGTTTGGTGACGACTTCTGCCATGGTCGACCCAAACGACTGAACGGCGCGAATGCCGGCCACCGCGAGAGGCTCGAACTGGTCCTGCTCGCAAGCAGCGCGATAGATCGCGGAAGTATCAACCCGGTCGGCTTGCAGCAAGCCCTTGATTTCTGGAGTCGTCGTGATGACTTCAAGGAGCGCAACCTTGCCCTTCTTCACGCCATCCTTAACCTCCGTGATGGTGTCTCCGAGATACATTCCGTTGGACTTCAGCCAGAACTGCTCATCCCGGGTCAGCCTGCGGGTCGTGGGCACGCCTTCGTAGCGATCTATGAGCCGCTGCGCAACCACCAGTTTCAGCACCTGCGCGACACGGTACGCGTCGCGCACCTTGTCCTCGGTCAGATCAATGGAGCGGGAATACGTCTCGAAGCTGCTGTTGGTGTGAAGCGTTGCAAGCACCAGATGCCCCGTTTGTGCGGCCTGCAGGGCGATCTCCATCGTCTCCGAGTCGCGGATCTCGGCCACCATGATGATGTCCGGATCCTGACGCAGCGAAGAGCGCAACGCTCGTTTGAACGTGATGTTGCCGCCAATCTGGACCTGCGTAATTGGCCCGTCGCCGCGAATAGCGATTTCCACCGGGTTTTCAATCGTGTGGATCGCCTTCTGCTCGTCGTTCAACCAGTCCAGCATCGCGTTGAGCAATGTGGTCTTCCCCGATCCTGTAGGGCCAGTCACGAGGATCAGTCCACTAGGCTCCGAAAGCGCACGCAGGATCGTGCGAAGCAGCGCATAAGACAGACGAAGCTCATGGAGCTTTGGAGCGCGCTGCGGGTCGAGTAGCCGGCACTTGAACGAGAACCCGTTATAGGTTTTCGTGTATTCGACCCGCACGTCAACCATATACAACGATTCACCCTCGAACGGTCGCAGGCCATGTTCGCGAGCGAACTCGGCCGGTAGCTCCAGCTCGAAACGGGTAGACGCGATTTCAGGGGTCGTGGCGCCTTGCGATGTACCAGTGAGCTGGAACATCTTGGTTTCCCAATGTCGGCCAATCGCCGCACCGTCGTATCTGAACTTGAAGTTCTTGAATCCGCCCGGAGTGCGGACATTCACAAACACGTCGGGCGAGTCCCTGTGGCCGCGCCCACTTATGTGGACATCAGATGACTGCGTGACGATCGCCCACACGAATAGCTGGCGTATGGCCTGCTCGATGGGCGCATGCTCGCTCGAACCCTCCTTCACCATCATGATCGCCCTGCGCTGGTCAGGCGTCAGGGCATCCAGTCCCTTTACTGCAGGTAGATCTCTCTCGGCCATCCTAGCCCCCGTTTACTGTTCTGACTCGTTAGGTTGTCGCGCTTTCGCCAAGCACTCAAATATTGATTTGAGTCGGCAAGGGAACTGATTATAATTTAACTATACCTAGCTCTCAACATAACGATGCAGACCAATGTCCCGGGTGTTCGCCGTCCAGTCGCCATGTGCTCAAGCGCAGTCCTGGCCGCGCTATTCTGTACAGCGGCGTTTGCGCAAGGCATGCCGACGACGCCCGAGAGCGTGAAGGGCTTCGCCGAGTCAACGTTCAATTCAGAAGTCTTCAAAGGACTGGTACAGAACTACCAGCATCAAAATTCGGCGGTCGTCAATAGCGTGAACGATCTCGCTGTCGCACAGGCCAAGGCTGCGCTGCCGAAAGCATCGGAATATGGCGACAGGATTCGCTACGGAACCCATAACGTTGTGACCAACGACGGAGAAACGATCGTTTCGTGGATGATCCAACTGACCGGCGCGAACGCCGCACAACGGAAAGACTTCCTGACAAGGCTTGCCAATCTGGCTTCCCAGCGCAACCCTGAAGCAATGACCTTCGAAGGTTTTGTGTCCGAGTATGGTCTCTTCGGCGAACCGCAAAGCGTCCCGAAAGCTATGGACCTGTACCGGAACGCTGCGGCATTCAACTACCAGCCGGCGATCTACGATCTCGCCGTTGCCGCTGCGTATGGCAAGGGCCAACGCCCGGACGCCGGCACAGCGTCCGCGCTGATAAGTCAGGCTGTAGCCATCGCTCCGGATGCCTCATACCGTGTCTGTGGATTCGGCGCGTTCCTCAGCTATCGCCAGGGCGATCAGCAACGGGCGCTGACCTATACAAAATCTTGCTGGTCCGATCTCGCGGGTATTCCGAAAGCGCTGTACAACGATCAGGTCACACCGAATCAACGCGTCATGCTGCTGCGCGCCTCGATCGCGACAGGCGTTGACGACGGCTACGGATTGCTCGCGCGCGTCACTCACGACGCCGGGCCAGAGCCGCAGTATCTCGCATGCAAATACATGCTGGTCGACAAATACCGCCGCACGCTCAACGGCAACACGCTGAAGGACGATGCGGTGAGCTGCTACCGGCAGTCCGGTTCAGCACCTACTGATCCCAAAGAGGCACTTCTCAAGCTCAACACCGTCGTTCCGGGGATTATCGGGTTCGTGCCTACGGAGATCCGCGCGCTCGAAAAGTCGCGTGCTTCCAACAAGTTTCACTACGCGTGGAGCGTGCCGTACCTGCCGTTCCGTCAAGAGGACGTGGACCTCTTTTCACCATTCGTAAGTCATACAAAACAATAAGGGCCAACAAGAAATGAGACTGACCATCTCCGCACTGGCAGTGAGTGCCATTGCGCTCGTGCTACCGGCTGTTGGACACGCGGCTGACGACTCGCCAAAGAGCGTACTCACACAGGCTGTCGTAGACGGAAAGGCAAACGCGCCTCTTGACGACAACGGACAGTTTGCGGCCGCTATTGCGTCAATCAAGCAAAGGACGGGAAACGACGGTCCGGTAATGCTCTACGCCGCGCGCATCCTGACTTTCAAGGAACAGCCTCGATGCGGTCGCGTGGCGTACGTGATCGCACAGCCAAGCGCTCACCTTGCGTGGCCAGATATGGGCGGCCAGCTGAACATCTGCGAGGACGGCCAACCCCCGTTGCGCATGTGCGCCGGTCACCCGGACAAACTCGTATTGGCCAACAGCCTTTGCCCGGATAGGTCCACGCCCGTGGACACCTCTGAGGTCACCGCAGCGATTCAGGCGGCTGTTGCGGGCGGCAGCATGACGCCAGAAGACGCATCGAAAATGGTTCGCGCGCAGCATGACGGCGCTGCGCAAGGCGCAAAGGGGCAATAGACATGAGGCGTCTGCTACCATTACTCCTTGCACTCTGCGCGCCCGCCGTTTTCGCGCAAAGCGCTGCCGACGTGGCAAACGGGACAAGCTTCGCCAACTCGATCGCGCCTACCTCGCCCTCGCAGATAGTGAATCCGTCCGGGGTTAGCAGCGCTTGGTCAGGAAGCACCACGACACCGACCACGGTACCGTCTGGCTTCGCCGGTTTCTCCAACCCGAACACGTCATCCTCCGCGTTGACCGCGGCAAAGTCCGGCAGTTTGACTGCGCTCGGGAATCAGGCTCAGATCGATTGCGCGAGTTACACGCCAGGCAGCGACCCGTACCAGAACCAGTATTGCGCTGCCGTGAACTTCTTGAACAACCAGTGCATGCAGCCAACGACGGGCGAAGCGTCCGTCCTGGGAAAGACTGGCACGGTGCAAGGCACCTCCGCAAACTGCGCGGGTACATACGGCGCCGGTCAGTCTCAGTTCGGTTACGGCAATCAGGTCACGCCCAGCGATCCGATTTTCTCGGGAACGCAAAATCTCGGCAACACTGCGTCGAACACGCTTACCCAGACGTGCTCTACCCAAACAGTCGTGACAACGCCGGCTCAGTACGCGACCAATACCTGCATTGTCTCCACCGATGAAGAAGACAACACGTGCTCTCAATATCTGAACACGACGATCACCAACTCGATCAATCAGGCATTGTCGACCACGAGCTGCCCCGATGGCGGCACGCTGCAGGCCGGTGTATGCGTGCATACCATTAACTACAACCCTACGATTTCCTGCCCGGCCGGCTATATCCAAGACAACGTGAATGAGTGCATCCAGTATTCGCAACTGGCGGGCACTCCCTATTGCCCGGGTGGCACTACGGAAAACCATACGAACAACGGCACGATGCTGTGCCTCGCGCCTCAATTTAGTAATGGGTGCCCGGCTTCCTATGCCGGCATGCCGCTTGAGGCCATTGTTTACTCGTTAGGGGGCACGTGTCTCGGTGACTACCTGCCGCTGCAATCGTGCCCGTCTGGCTACACGTGGGACGGGTCGGCCTGCACGCAGACCAATACCGTAGGCGTTACCTACAGCTGCCCGAGTGGTGGATCGCTGCAGGGACAGACCTGCGTTTCGTCCACCACTACATCGTCCACAACCACGTACAGCTGCCCGACCGGTCAGACGTTAAACGGCACGAACTGCATCCAGAAAACCGTCACGACGAGCTGGACCGACACGTGCGGAACCTACGAGAAGAGCGCCGGTGTTTCCCTTGGGGTGCCACAAAATTGAAAACGCTAAATCTCGCGTCTTCGCTGACGCTTTGGCGCGCACTGGCCGTGATCGTGTGTGTGCTGTCGCTGGCTCATGCTCCACGTGCGCAGAGTCAGGAAACCTATGCAGCGGGTGCCTGCTCCCAAATCCCGGGCTCACAAACGTGCATCGACACTACACCCTGCAAGACAGATTCGAACGGTCAGCAGGTGTGTCTCTCAACCGCTTCCCTGCCATCGGGCGCGCTGGCCGTTCCCTATAGCTGCTGGCAATATTCGTATCAATACGCCTGCACGGGCACGACGACGGACACGTGCGCGCAGTATCGGAACAACTCTGCCTGCGGTGTCAAAGGTAGCGTCTGTAACGACACGATCGCTGAGACCGGACAGTGCGATGAGTGGACGTATACGTACTCATGTTTGACGCAGGCACAGCAGACCGCGCAGCAAATGAGCTGCACCAGTGGCCTCTTTAACGACGGAGGGTTCACGACGCCGCCTAATAACAACAATTCGTTCGCACGTGGCGCCCTCGGTCTGGAAATCACTGGCGAAGGCCAGACCTACACGGACGGAAACAGTATCTTCGCTGGAGTCTCCGAGAGTTGCCGGAAGGGATATGAAGGGATCCAGAACTGCTGCAAGAGCACGCCGGGCGGCCAGACCAATTCGGCCGTCATGAGTGTGGCGATCGGTGCGGCCGCGTCCGTTGTCAAATACGCCGGTGAGAAGGCAATCGACATGGCCTCGCCTTATGTCTTTGACGCCATGTACTCGAACGGCATTTTCTCGCAGGCGCTGACAGAGAACTTCACGACGGCGTTTTCGATGAATGCCGCCGATGGCGGCGGTACGCTAGGGACAAGTCTGGCGACGAACGGCCTTTCTGTCGGCGCTTACGGCTTCACGGTCGGCACCGGCACGATGTCCGCCGGTGTGTTGGGCGGCAACATGGAACTGGCGTCCTTCGGTTCAGATGGCTACCTCGCTTTTAACCCGTACGTTTTCGCTGCAATGGTCGCGATCCAGGTGATCGAACACCTTGCGCAGTGCTCGCAGTCGGAACAGTTACTCGCGCTGCACAAGGGATCAGGCCTGAGCACCTACATTAACGAAACGTGCGCAAAGAGCGTGCTGGGCTCCTGTGTTCAGTACGTCGACAACTACTGCTCCTTTAACTCGCTGCTTGCAGAGATCATCAACATCCAGGGCAAAACCCAGCTGGGTCTACCGCTCGCCGGATGTAGCGGATTGTCGCCCGCACAGATCAGTGCGATCGACTTCACCAAGATCGACTTCAGCGCTTTCACGTCGCAGATGATGAATCAGGCACTTTCGAACCTGCCGACGAACATCAGCGGCAACTACAACCCTATCGAGCAAAACAGCTCAAACGGCACCGCGCAAAAAGCCGGTTCATCGGTTCTTCCTACCTACTAAACCGCCAGATAACCATGACGAACACTAAACAGCTTATTCGCAAGGCCCTGATCGTGATCGGTTCGATCGCGCTTGTCGCTTCCCTCGGATTCTCCGGAGTGATGTACCTCGGAAACAGGTCGCTCGAAAGGACGAACAAGCAGCAGTCCGACAAGCTCGCCAAACTCGACAAACAGGTCGTGGATCTGAGCCGGACGAAAAAGGACGATGAGACGCAGCTCGCGTCGATGCGCGACCAGCTCCAGACCATGCAGCCCGACTACGACAAGCTCAAGCAAAGCGTCGGAGCGTTTGCAACGCAGGCCGCGGCATGCGAGACCATCAGGCAGTCGCTGAACATCAAGAGCTAGGAGACAGGAATGAAGCGATCAAGGTTCGTGGCGTCGATCTGCGTTGCCATCGCTGCCCTGGGAGCATCGGCTGCGCATGCGCAGCCGGTAGAACTCGATACGGACGCAGCGCACATCATCGTGGTACGCCCAATCGACATGTGGTCCGGCGACACGTCGACGCTAGACGCAACGCTGGCCGCTGTGCGTGAACGCAAGGTCTCGTACGATGTAAAGCTCGACGGCACGCGCTATCGCGGTAGCCCGCTCGTCCTGCAGGGCGTGAGCGACAATCCCGTCACGCTCGGTGTGGAGTCGGCCTTGAAGGAACGCGACACCAACCTCGTCAGGAACGGTGCGTACCTGTTTCATGTGCTGGACTACGCCGCGCTGGCTCCCGCCGACTACCCGCTCTTTGCCAAAGCGCAGGTCGAGTACTACACGCAGTTCGTTCTTCGCCAAGGCGATCCGCGGACGTTGCCGGGCAGCGTCCGGGTTCGCAACTTTGTGGGTAATGTGCTCTCGTTGGGGGCGTTGTTCATTCCCGCTCACGCTTTGGGCGCTGGCATGGGAGCGCAGGTTATGGCCAACTCCGGGCTTGCGGAGGATATCGGAAACATCCCCCGACCGGCGCGGTCGGTGTTGACGCCCTCAGCGCTGCCGGCACTCGACCCCAGCGTCTACAAGGAAATCGACGTTCGACGCGTTGAGTTCAAGCCGGACACGCCCGGCGAAATCATCATCGCGTACAAGGCTGACAAGACACCGCAGGCCGAGCAGGACGCACTGATCAAGGCGATCGTCTCTGTGACGGGCGCCGATACCACCCCCGAGGCTGTAGAACAGTCACGCCAACGGGATTTTGAGAAACGCGTCGCCATTTGGGACGCATGTGTAGCTGATGGAAAATGCCAAAAGGAGGCATCTAATGACTCAAAGTGACAACGAAAAAAAAGAAACGTTTGGCCAGAAGTTTGCGAAGAAGAATGGCTGGATCACGTGGGTGGCATTTGCCGCGATCGCGGTCGTTGCCGTAATCTCCCTCGTGCAACATCACTAGGCGTTGGAAGACCAAAAAAACGGCCCGCTGCGATTCGAGCGGGCCGTTTTTCATTAGAGCGTCGAGTAACGATCAAAGCTCCAGGATCTGCCCCTTGTCCTTGACCTTCTCGGCCGGCGTCTGCTGCACACCAGAACGGCCCGGTTGCTGCTGCCGTCCCGGATCTCGGCCTTGGTTGAGATTCTGCTGGGTCGTTCGAGCCTGTGTCCGTTCCGGCTGCTTCTCCATGTCAATCGCTGTCGTTTTCTCGACGTCCTTCCCTGCGTTCTTCTTGAGAGCATCGAGAGCCGAAGTGACAATTTCGGTGTTGTCCTTGGCGCGCGACGCTGCGACGTAGGCGGCCTGCTTATTGAACACCTTTGCGCCCACCTCACTGACCGCAATGATCTCCCGGTCGTTTGTCGCGCCCTGCTCCTTGTACGAGGTATGCGCGTACGCATGATCGATGAACCTCAACTCGGCGTTTGTCAGATACGACTCAGATCGCTCCCCGTCCTGTCGGCTCTTGGCGCCCTTTTCATTGTCGGTCCATCTGATTTTGGCTCCCTTGGCGTCGATCTCGGTAATCACGCCAGGTGTGCCGTTGGCAATCCGCTTGCGGTCCTGATTTTCCAACCGGATGATCGCGCGTGTCTCGATGCGATCGCCGGCGGCGTACTCGCGGTCCTCAAGTTTCGCCGGAGAAAAGTAGTCTTGCCGCTGAGGGTTGATCTCGACCTTCTTGCCTTGCGAATTCACCGCGATGATCCGGTTAGCGGACAGGTCATAGCCGACAACTGAAATGACGTCGCCCTTCTCAACGCCGATTTCACGGTACGTCTTTCGAAAGATTAGTGTGTCCACAAACTTCTGCTGGAGCATCACGGCCTGCGTTTGCTCGGCCTCGGTTAGCTTGGGATCGTCCAAATGTCGTTTCGGAAACGACTTGTCTGAGATAAGCCCCTTCTCTGCAAGCAGACCATGGATCTCCGCGTTGATCGCCTTGCGGTCGTTGTTCGTGACGGCAACGACACCAACCCTCGGATTTTCACGGCCCCGCTCCTTCAACTCGATCATGTTGGTCAGATAACGTTGTGCTACCTCGCGGGCCAGCGCGTCCTCCTCGACCACGCGGGTATCCAGGCGTCCTATCGCCGTCGCATACTGGCCCGCCTTCATGTCCAGCAACGCCTGTTTGGTCTGTTGCGTCGCCTTGTCGAAGCGGCGGGTCTCCTGCAGCACCGATACCTTCATCCCGGAGTTTTGCGCCTGCTCGAAAGCCCGGCCGGCTGCCACACTCCCGTGCTGCTTCGTATCGCCCTGAAACACGACTCGCGCGCCGATCTCGCGAGCGAGGTTCGAGATCTTCTCCGTGTCGAATGCCCCGGTCAGGGACGATTCGTCCATAACGATTAGGGTTTTCCGGCCTTCTGCATTGCCAAAGCGTTTGAGGTTCGCCAGTTCGGCCTGTTTCGTCTCGTACTCCCGCTTCAGCTCACTACCCGCTCCGTCCTTGTCCAGATAGAGAGTGTTTCGTGCCGCAACGGCCTCCACGGTGCCAACCTGTTCGAACGTGGTGAACCGTCGACCCAGCGATTCCGCGAACTCAACGCCGGTGTTCAACGCCCCGGCCCGAACACGCTGGCCGAAGGTAGCGGCACTCTCGCGAGCTTCCGCGGCCGCGTCACGGTTTCGATTGGCGACACCCGTCAGCATCACTCCGATCGCATTGCGGAAATCATCCGGCGACCGGAATACCTCGCCTCGTTGATGATCGAATGTGTACCGATGCTGGCCGTAGTCGATGTCCGCGCCGGCAACGTCGAGGCGCCGGGATTCGATCCTTGACGCCGGCATATCGCGGATCTTGGTGTCCGCGTTGATCGCTGCGCGTAGCTCCTCGAGCCGCAGCTCGGTCGCCTTGATGCGGTTCTCCTGGGTGGCGAAGTAACCTGCTACGGTGTCACTCTTGATGCCACTTGCGGCCTCCAGTTCCTTCGCTGCGGCCGCAGACGTCGCCACGCCGATCACTTCCCAACCCTTGGCGGTTGCTACGTCGTTCACCATAGCCAGTGCAGCAGTCTTGCCCGTTCCAGCCTCGCCCTGGATGCCCTGATAGGTATCCGGATGCATCAGGACGTTATAGGCCGCCCGAACCTGTTCACGCGAAAGCTCGAACTTGCCATTGGTCTCCAGTTCCATCTTCGCGTTGAACGCTTTGACCGCTGACACGAACTCCTCACGGTCCGAAAGAACGACATTTCCCTTTGCCATGCCGGCACGGATGTTCTCGGCAAGCCGCATTTCGCTGTCAATAGCCTTGTGGGTGGTGTACATCCGCACGCCGTCATCGTCGGTTCCCCGCTCGACGATTAAATGGTTTTTCACGTGCTGTTCGACCGCCCAATCGACCGCATTGATACCGCCGCGACTGAACCTTACCGCGGTCTCTTCCAACTCGGCAAGACTGAACGACTGCTCACGCTCCGTCAGATGTTCAATAGCCCACGACACCGCACGTACACCGGCTTTGCGCGCCTTCTCGTCGACCTCGCGAACGGGTTTCGTCGTGGCACGGGCAGCGGTCGGCCCAGGTTGCTGGGTCTGTTCATTGGTCGCTGTCTGCCCCTGAGATTGCACCTGCTCGGGAGCCGAATAGCCGGACCGCTCCCTCGCGGCGTTCACGATGTTCTCGACCTTTAAACCGGCCTGCTGGGCTGTCTCCTGCCAGATGGCCTGAAGCGCATCACGGGGAAGCTCCTGCTTCGCCGATCGACTATCCAGCGCAGCTGCCTGCCGGGCATCGAAGCTCGCCTCACCCGGTTCAATACCGCGCTTGATCAACGCCTCCTTGATCTGCGCCTTCCGGCTTGCGTAGGTCTCTAAATGCTCCGGCGTAAAACCCTTGATCTCGAAATCAACGCCGTTCTTGGCATATTCCAGCTCATATCCCGCGCGCCGCAGACCTTCAGCCAATTCGGCCTTGTAGATCACATCGGCCTTGGCCCGAAGCTTGAGCATCTGATCGTTTGTTAGGCTTCGCCACTTCTTGCCGCTCTCGTCATAGACCGCCGAGACAATTACGTTATGGCTGTGGATCTGTGGCTCGTTTTCACGGTTCGTCTCGTGCATTACCGTGGCGTACAAAAGGTTACCGGCCTGGACCGCCTTGTTGCGCCCATTCTCGTCTTTCACGCGAATGACAGCCCCGTGCTTTTCCAGCCATTCCATCGCCCGCCCGTTGGCCTGCAGGTGGGCCTCGACCACGCGATCATCCTTTCCTACCAGCCCAGCGATCGAAACGCTCTTGGACGGCGCAATTGTGAAATCCATACCGGCCCGCCGATCATCGCCCTTGCTGTTATCCGCCAGGTTCTGAATCTCGCCGGTCTCTGGATTGACCAGTTTGCCACTCAGGAAATTAACGAAGTCCTCGCGCTCGACGTCCTTGCCGCTGATGCCAAGCAGTTCCGCTCCCCGTCCCTGCCAGTGCGCCGAGGCCTTCTCATTGACATAGTAATTGTCGGCTTTCTGGCCCGCATCCTTCGTGAAAGACTTGTCGTGATACCGGGCGGCGTTGCCGACACCTGAACCGGCGATATGAGTCATCGAAATCATTTGGCGTCTCCCGCATCTGCATAGAACGCCTGAGCTGTGAAGCTGGATTCACCCGATAGGAGCGAAATCGGGATACGAACCTGTTCGGTTACCAGACTGCCACCATGCGTGTATTCGGTGGGGCCGAGCACCAGAGTCCGGACAGTCCGTGTTCCTGACTTGAGGAAAATGCGCAAGCTCGGGTACGTGCTCGTCGGTGCATTGCTGTGCAGACTGATTCCGACCAGAGCGTTACTGCCTTGGTGCGAGATGACCGCTAATTCGCCCACGGTCACGTACGCAATGCTGGCACCTTCATCGACAAATTTCACTTCCTTGATCGAACCAAGGTCGGAATCGAGAAGCGTCGCCTCGCCGGGGGGGCTGGACGAAAGCCAGTCGGCGCTGACCGCTCGGACCTGCTGGAAAAATACGGTGAAGATCGCGACGATCAGGCCGCCGAGAATGAACAGCCATTTGTAGAAGATCGATTTCATTGGAACAATCCCCCTTCGTCGGTCACCGGAGTTTCGCTCTGCTTCCTCGCCTGTGCGCTCTGCGTCACCGCGGTGCCGTCAACCTTCTCCAGTTCGCCCGTCTCAGGATCTTTGACAATCCATATGCCCTCGCTTTCAATTGCCTCCTTCGCTGCCTGGGCTCGTGCTGCTTCAGCCTTTTCCCGTTCAGTCTCTGCACGCACGCTCGCGAGCGCATCCTGCCCTTCCGCCCGAATTACCTTGAATCGCGGATCGCGCGGTGGCGTATCCTGAATCGGCTTAAACCGGGCCAGACGTGGCCACAGGCGATACCACCTTGGCAACCAATGACGATAGTTGACGAAGGTGGCCGGGTAGTCGCCGGGGAGCCGGAGATACGCTGTGCAGTTCTTCATCTGTCCGATCTTGGAAGGCATGACCAGCCACTTTTCCTGCTCGCCCTGATTCAGGTTGCCGCCGTCCCGCCAGTCAGTCACAGCTAGGGCCTGGCCATTCGACACCACAGCCATATCTCTGCGACCGAGGCGCTCGGCCATCCGCTTGGCCATGTTCGGCTCGTTCGCCCGGAGCATCACTACCGTGTTAAAGCAGTTCATGACCGTCTCACCGCGGTCCTGTCCCATTGATGTCACGAGCTGCTTGTCGCTCTGGATGCCAGCGGATACGCAAACGCCATATTTCCGAAGTTCGGCCTGCACCTCATCGAGCTTGATATCTCCGAGTTTCGCAACCTCGTCCAGGAAGTACCAGTACTTGTCCTCGTGAACGATCTCCTGTTTCGCGGCGATCAGCCCGAACGAAACCGTCAGCAACAAACGATAGAGCGGCGTGAACATCGCCTGCGTGTCATCTGTGCCGAGAATGAAAAAGCGCGCGTCGTCTTCGCGGTTGATGAAATCGCGAATTGACCACGTGCCCTCCTGTACCGCCGAAATACCGTCGAGGTAAATCGCGATCGAGCTGATGACACCCTGACGTTGCCCCTTCGAATCACCACCGACTGCGGAACTGGCGACGGACTTGCGGATCAGCAACTCCATTTCGTCGTCAGGCATGTCAAGGAACGCATCGGCAATCAGGCGGGTGTGCTTCGCCCCGCGTTGAGCAAGGCGCAGCAGGATGACCGAAAACAGCGCGCGTGCTGCATCTTCAAAAAACGCATTAGCTCCGTGAACGACACCCGCCTTCGGCGGCAGGAATGCCTGTGCAAGGGTGTTCGCATCGTATGCGTACACCAGCTCGGAAAAGATCGACCAAGGCACTGACCCGAGAAGCGCCGGATTGAAGAAGAAATCCTTTCCGGGCCGGTAGTAGGCCCGGAAGTATTCGCCGCTGGGATCGTAAATGATGGCCTTGCGCTTGCGGGCAAAAACCTGTTGCATCAGGTCATGCTGGCCCAGCGACTTCCCGGTGCCTTGCGCGCCTTGAAAGATAATGCCCTGCATAGGCGCCGATCGTGGCAACAGGACATCAAGCAGACGGTAGTCGCCCGGCTCCTCGCGTTTCACGAGCGTCGAAAGCTCCTGCGGCTTCACCAGATCCTTTGCGCCGTCGATCCGCTTGTTCTCCCGCGCATTCTTCCCAAGCTTGGCAAGCGAGCGCCAGACGACGATATATCCCAGGACGGCCAATACGACCGCCGACCAGACCACGTATCCAAAGACCCTGACCGGCCGCGACAGTGGCAGGGTCACGACGCGGAATTGCGACGGCGTAAGCAACTGGACCTCGCCCCCGTCCGATTTCACGACCGTGAGCACCTTGACCTCGCCGGCCTCGTCCCGAACTTTCCATTTCCGCGCAGTCGTTTCGCTCACCATATGCGAAACAAGATTCTCCTTTACTAGATCAACATCCTTGGGTGACAGACAGGCGAGCCATAGGACAAACGGGATCATAAGACCGGGCAGCGCACCCGCCCAAAGCGCCATTGAAATGGCATGGGCTGTCAGCTTGATACGCGTCAGAAAGAGCGCGCGGCCAGCGCCGGCGTCCGAAATAATCTTTTCGCTCATGCGGGCTCCCCGACGAATTGTGACCCCAAGTCCCTTTCATCAACCAGCCGGTATTCGGCAAACTCGGCGGGAAGCAAGTCCAGAAGCGAGTCGGACCTTGCTCCGAAACTGTCACGCCAGCTGCGGTCCGGCATACGGATGAAGTCACACATTCTCGTCGTGCCCGATTCCTCGACAAACAGGAGATCGCACGCGTCCGCGACGGTCGCCTCAATCCGCGTGTATTCGTAGTGCATGACCACCGTCGTACTGTTTGGCGACGAGTAGACGGCGCAGTTCGCCTTGTATTCCCCAGCCAGAAGTTGCCCCGGCTGGTTGACCGACTGAATCTCAATTGGAAGAAACATTCGCGCCCCCTTGGTCGAAGGTGCCTTTGTCGTAGGTCGAGCTGATGTTCTGCCCGAGCTTGACGGCCTCCATGATGTGACTCCGCATTTGCGCCTTGATTGCCTCGTCGAGCGTCGCCCCCAATCCAACCGGCAGTGCTGCAGAAACGACCGCACTCGCGGCGAGCACATTTGACTTCGTGACGAGATTTATCAGCGCGTCGATCCGCTCCATGAGCGCGTCATTTCGGCGGTCAAACTTCGCAAGGCCATCGCGCACGAAAATGCGAGCGAGTGCATTAGCGGAGATTTTTCGTTTGCGGGCTTCTTCCCGCAGATAGTCGTGTTCATCCCGATCGATGCGAATGTGAACGGACTCTTGGCTCATGTTGGTCTCGCGTGGTTGGCCTGTTTTTTTAAGGAGTAGTGGTGCGTTTCGCACCACTACCTATCTACTTGATTCTAAGCGCCATTTTACCGTTAAATGTCTATCAGTAAAAGACGTGATTAAAATATTTTGGAGCGCAAAATACCCCTATAAATCATAATCTTGCGATGGTTTTGACACATGCACGGTACGTGCGTAATGTGTGTGCTCTTCGGGGGGGCGGTTTTGACTTTTCCTGCTGCCTCGGAATATCGGGAAAAGGCTCGCCCCAACCGCGTCGGGAAATTCCGGGGAATTGCATTTTGCGCGTGAACAAGCCATGATGCACCGGCACACGCTAACCGGAATTACCCGACTTCAACCTTCACTATAGGAGGACTCTAATGACCACAAAAACTGAAACACCGAAGAAGCCCCGCGGCCGCCGACCGGCAGCGTCTATCACTGAGAAAATCGCCGAAACCGAAAAGCTCCTCGCATCGTTAAGAGAACAGGCAAGGCGTGAGGAAAGGGAAAACCTCGATAAGAACCGAAAGGCGATTTCCGATCTGTTCAAGTCGGAGCGTCTCGATACGATCGACGTCGAAGTTTGGCGTAACGTGGTGCCGCAACTGAAAGCGCTGGTCGGTCTGGCGGCGTCGAGCGAGAGCGAGCAGCCGGCCGCCGAGAAAAGCGCGCCGGTTCGGGAGAAGCCCGTCGAACAACCCGCGTAGCAGTTTCCACAAATCCACGGCTCCGAACGGACGGCCGCGATTCCCGTGAATCGCAAGAGCCGGACGCCGCGAGAGTTGTCCACAACGATGTTTGTTGTGGGCAACTCGGCAAAGCGGGGGGCGGTGGAGCTTGTGGTAAGTGTGGCGGATTAGAAACAGTAGCGCCGGGTAGTCCAACGACTGCGCCCGGTCGCATGGCGAGTGGCGTCAGCCACGAACCTCGCGACCGGGCGCAGTTTCCATTTGTGGACGCCTGGAGCGCAGGCGACAACGGAGCCGGCGCGAAAGCACGATAGAACATCATTCCGGGCGGTGTGCGCCCAGAATCTGGAGTGCGCGTTCGGGACCTTGGTACGCCGGGGACGTTGGCGACGAATATAGCGATACGGGCCCGCTGGGTTTCGGCCGGGTCTGATATGCGATGGAGCGCGAAGCGCTCAGGAGCGTGGATGCGCGAGCGTCGGGCATTGCAAGGCAATGCGACGCGCAGCGGATACTCGTGCGGTAGATCTGGTGAGCGGCGCGCAAGCGCCGGGAAGCAGATCGGACGAACCTATTGTGAGCAAGTCATTGCTCACAATCGCGAGTGCAGGCCCCGGCGCGTGCGTGGTGTCTTCGGAGCGCAGCGCAGAAGGCGCCGCGCACGCGCCGACCGAGCTGACCGCGAAAATGCAGTCCGGCTGGACGACGAGAGAAATTTTCGCATGCGCAATTTCCCGCCACGCATGGCGCGGTCGGGATGGTTTCAGAATCCCGCTATTCGTGCCTGCCGCACGGGCAGCAGTAGGGATCAATTCCGGTGAGGCTGCAACCGCCCGACTCCTCGATCTCGTCCTGCATCACGCTGCGTTCCTCCGGCGTGGCGTAGCCTTTGCTCGTAGCAATCTCAAGGGCGATGTCCTGAAAAGGTTGCTCCACCATTTCGAGCAGGTTATCCACTTCCTGCGAAAAGCGCTTCACGAACAGTTCATACGACAGCCCGCAACCCCGGTTCGCTTCCTGTGCCATCTGCGCGAGTTCGTTCTCAAGCCCTTCGCGCGTGCGCCGCTTTTGTCGCCGGTCGCGCACCGCATCGAAAGAGGCCAGAAAAGCGTCGCGCAACGGGGGGACATCGGACAGAAGCGCCGGACATTGGGTCACTTCATCCCCGTGGCCGCTCGCGTCGCCGCTGCGCTTCGCGAAGCTTAGCGCCCAGAACAATCGATCCTTCGCGGCCCTTTCGTTGCCCGCTATCACGCTGATACGATGCAGCGCCCAATGCGTCCTTGCGTCGAGTGCGTTGCTGTATGTGTTCATCGGAATATCTCCTTAAAGGGGCATGAGGGACCACTTGCCTGGCGCGTGGCGGTACAGCGTCACACGCTTGGCGTTGCCATTGATCACCGTTTCCAGACGCACAGCGCGCACGTCATCCTCGGGCCGACGCCATGTGTGCATCACGCGAAACGTGGCGGAAATATCTGCACCGGTGAAATGAACAGCAATGCGGCGAAGAAGCGTGTTTTTCATGGTCAATCGGTCCGGTGGTTTAGTAGCGGTCGCCGTTCAGGCGCAAGCCATAGGACACGATGCTTGCGGAAGCGACACCCAGCTTCCGGCTGTTGCGCATCAGGCGCTCGCCTTGCTCGATGCCTCGAACAGACACGTAAAAGCGACGATTGCGGATCAGGTTCACGCAGACCGAAAAGCCCTTGGGCGCAGTACGATGCTGATTCAGTCGATCCGTGTTTTTATCCTGCCGATTCAGCCTGACGATGGCCCGGCGCACTTTGGTTGAATTCAGAACACGCCCGCGACGTTTGCGCATTTAAAGCTCCTATGGTGTTGGTTCAAAGCTGACCGGGCCCCTAGATTCGAGTCCCGGCGTAGGTTTTGTTTTTGCCGAGCCGGCAGCTGCTACCGTGCTGCCGCCGTTCCCCTGAGTTCGTTGTCCCGGCGACAAAAGGAGCCCGGAGCCGTGGCCGGACAAGGGCGTGCCCGGAGGCCGCATGCGGAGCGGAGCCGCAGGCGAGCACCGAACGGGTGAGGACACGGCGAAGCGAACCCTTGTCCGGACACGGCGCAGGGCTACTGTCGCGAAAAGGGCAACGAACTCAGGGGAATGGCGCTGGTGGCCTGGTCACGCGAGAGGCAAAAAACGCCGCGCGGCGAGCGCCCTCATGCGAACGCAGTTCGCATCATTCCAGGCAGTTGGATGTCCAGAAGGGACGCCAGTCCCTTTTGGTCGGCGTCAGCCGAAAGGCAAGCGCTGAAAGCCCGAAGGGTCGAGACCCGCAAGGGGCTCGATGCGCAGCTCGCGACGCGAGCGGAGCACGCCATAGCGGTTTCCGGGCAACGCCCGGAAATGCCCCTCGCCTCTTCGTCTTTGCTGGTGGTGTTGATTCATATTGCGCCGGCAGCACGCTGACGGTAGCCACAGATCAAAACACTGGATCCGGTAATTCAGCAGGTGCCGGGCGGCAGCTGGCAATTCCCGAGAATCCGGAAAACGCTGGTTTGTCGCGGCCAGCGGCCGCAGCAAACGTGTTTGATTCAGCCGTCGAGCTGGCGATCGCCGGGTAGCCTGCAATGGCGCCGGTGCAGCGATTGTTGTCGACCGGCTCGAGCGTGGAATTTGAGAGAAATGCGGATGCCGGCAGATGCGCGCACCCTCAGACCAATTCAGGCTGGACCCGCCGCGGTGGATGACGCCGTGGGAGCCGCCGTCGTCCCGCTTTAGCGGGTTGCGTTTCATTCATGCCGCTTGCGGCACCGTTGGGTGGCCAGCGCCGGGGCGAAGCCCCTAGAGCGTACCTTCTCTGACTCCGGAGCGGGACGCTTGCACGTAGCGTGACAGGCAATAGCCTGGCGCGATGCGTGCCCCGGTCCGGCTGGATACGACGGCCATTGAAATTTCCTCGGGAAAAGAACGGCCCATCTTGCAGGCCGTTTGCTCCTAAACTTCGGTCCCGCCTATCCAGACATTACCGACATATGCGTCAGCTCCGCCGCTTTGCTTAACCTGTTCGATGATCTCCGCGCTATCGACCAGCGCGAACAGCGCCGCATGTGTCCACGCGACTTGCGGCGCAATCTCCGTCAGCGCCGTGCCGCTCAGGTCTTTGAGGCAAAAGGTTGCTCGCTCGTTCCCGGCCAGCAAGTCCGGTTCACCTGCTCTGACCGCCTCGGCGATCAGCTTGATACCGGATCGGCTCATGTGGACATCTGCCGTGTGGGGTGCATGGTCGAGTCCGGCGTCCGGCTCGCTTATCGCTCGAATAGTGTCGACCGCAGAGCATGCGACGCACGCCCCGCCGTTCTGGTTGCGAAGGCTCTGGACGCTGGCTGACCGGTACGTCGATGTACAGCGCGCGCAGCGGTAGAGATCGGAAGGTGCGACGCGTGCGAGGGGGACGCCGGTGAGCGCGTCGTGCAACTGCTCGGTATCCAAAACGGGATTGAATTGCATGTTTGCCTCAGTATCCAAGCCAGTCGAGCACTTCCTTTCCCTGATATTCGGCGCGGTCGCCAACTTCCGCAAGGAATGCCGTAAACCCGCCATCGCAGTCATGCTTCGCAATCTCCGCCTCTGCTTCCGCGCGCGTGATGATCTCCTCGCACGCATCTTCGTAACACAGTCCACTCATGATTTTTTTCCTCGCTGGCGAGAAATAAAACGTGCGATCCGGCGCGTCAAAGTCAACTGGATAAAGACCTCGTCATTCACCCAGCCTGCGACGAATCCTCGCCACCAGTTAGCCCATCGGTCCCACTGGCTGTACGTGTAGCCGTAGTGATCTGCGGCCTCTTCGCCCATGCACACGCTTTGACAAGCCGCTTCGGTCGCCCTCATCAGCTTCCATGACAACATTTCGCTACTCTGGCCCGTGCGCTGCTCGGCTCCGGGTGCGAAGTCATCCGCTCGCTCGTCGGTCGCCGGTGCGTGGAGCCAATCGCTTTCCGTGGATGCGGCTTCGGCTGCTCGCCCCTGTTCAGTGCTCATGGTGTTGATGACGCGGCCCCGGGTCCGGATTAGCTGGCCGGTTTCCGCTTCGTGGTAGTGGGTCAGAGCGAGAGTATACGGACGGCCAGCACGATCGACGTCCGAGATGGTTTCATGTTGCAGCGTGCAGACGATTTGCATTTTCTGGACCTCTCAGGCGTAGCGTTCGGGGGTGGCTGCCGCGTATGCGGCGGTCTGGACCTCGTTGAAAGTCGCGGTATCGACAGTCACCAGGCGCTTGAAAATCATCGTGCCGTACACGTCGGCGAGCGCGCGTGCTTCAGCGCAGAGCGCCGGGGCCTGATCGCTGCCCTCGGGGCTGGGTTTGCGGTTACGCCAGATGTTGATCGCGGCTTCGAGCTGCTCGATGGAAATGTCCGGCATGGTTGTATCTCCGTTAGGTTCGGACGCGTCGCGGCTCAGGCGACAATCCACATGAAAGGCTCACCCGAAAGAACGTCCAGGCCGACAGGCCCAACGTTATCCTCATGGCTATAGACAATCGCGCGGGCCTTCGCGCCTGCGGACTCCAGAAACGAAAGGATTGCGCGGCGGTTGCACTTGCCGCGATACGCCGTAACGTGTACGCCGTCGCTGGCTTCTGCTGTGATCACAACGTCATTCGAAGCAATCAGCAGATCCACCTGCAGGGAAGAAGCAATGCGGTTCATGGCGAGTCCTCTGTTAGCCGTGGATGCGGAGAGAAGGTTTTTCATTGCTCGCAGTCCTCAAAGGGGCATCGGGGACCAGCAGCCGGGGGCGTGGCGGTACAGCGTCACGCGTTTGGTCTCGCCATTCAGTTCCGTTTCTAGACGCACGGCGCGCACGTCATCTTCCTGCCGACGCCACGTGTGCATGACGCGGATGGGTGCGGCTTCCTCGCAACCGAGAAAGTAAGCAGCGATACGGCGAAGAAGATTCGATTTCATGTTTGTGCGCTCCGGCTGGTGTTAAGGGTTTCAGGCTGACCGGGACCCAAGATTCTGAGTCCCTTCGTAGGGGTGGTTTTTGCCCGATCGGCAGCTGCTACCGTGCTGCCGCCAGTCCCCTTAGTTCGTCGTCCCGCGACTAAAGGAGCCCGTAGCCGTGGCCGGACAAGGGCGTGCCCGGAGGCCGCATGCGGAGCGGAGCCGAAGGCGAGCACCGAACGGGTGAGGACACGGCGAAGCGAACCCTTGTCCGGACACGGCGGAGGGCTACGGTCGCGAAACAGGACGACGAACTAAGGGCACTGGCCCGCGGTGGCCGGATACCGCGCGAGGGCGAAAACGCCGCGCGGCGAGCGCCCTCATGCGAACGCAGTTCGCATCATTCCAGGCAGTTGGATGTCCAGAAGGGACACCAGTCCCTTTTGGTCGGCGTCAGCCGAAAGGCAAGCGCTGAAAGCCCGAAGGGTCGAGACCCGCAAGGGGCTCGATGCGCAGCTCGCGACGCGAGCGGAGCACGCCATAGCGGTTTCCGGGCAACGCCCGGAAATGCCCCTCGCCTCTCTGTCTTGGGTGTTGCTGTGTTTTCCCATCCGGGCGCCGATGACAGACACGATTCAGACCCGGTGAAATGCACAGACGAAAAAAAAGCGCAGCCAGACCAACGGTCTGCATGCGCCCGGTCATACCCGGCTGAGTCTCAGCGATTCATGCGTCGATCAGCTGCTCACGGCTGTCCGCCGCCGGCGGACGTCGACGCTGCGACGTGCCCTTGCGGACCCTCATCGGAAAGCCCTGAAGATGGTCGTTTGCCGCGCGGACAATAGGCTGCAGTTCGGCCCATACTTCGGCGCCGGCGTCCGCCCCACGTCGATGCTCCTCGAGGATCGCCTTCATGAGCTGCCTCAGAATGTTGAGGTGACTACGAGTCAGCGGATCCTGGCGTGAGCGGTCGTTGGCCAGCAACAATCGCCATTCGTTCACACGACACTCCAGCGTGTTCCATTGAGTCGGCCGGATCGGCAAGCCATTCAGCACGCGAGCCGATAGCACCTGCGAAAGGATGACGGCCGCGTTGAGTGCCGGAGCCAGCTCGACCTGCTGCAGGGGACGCTGAGGCGTCGGATCGTTCCAGTGAGAGCCCATGACTTTGTCTCCGCTCAGATCGGCCGACACGTGGCAAGGCGAGACTGGAAGTGCCGCTCAAAGTCCGCTGCGCCTGCCGTATCGTTCCACTCGATCACGGCGTCCTCGCTGTTCGAAAATGTGCCGTCTTTTGTGTAGTTGATACTGCCCGTCTGAATGCTGCGGCCGTCGAGCACCATATCCTTGTCGTGCATGATCTTGTACTGGTCGGTCGCGCAAACTGTCGCGCCGGATCTAGCAAGGTACGCAAGGCCCCGCTGAATGTATCCGTCGCGGTCATTCGCTATGTTCTCGTTATAGTCAACGACGACGGACACCGTGACGCCTTCGCGGGCCTTCTGCGCGAGCGCTTCGAGCAAGGGGCGATAGGTCAAGACGTAAGCGAGCATATGGATCGATTGGTGGGCGGAATACACGCCGAACATCACCAGCGGCATACCGATGCCGTCCGGCGAAAACGCGTGCCAGTTCTCCCGCGTTGAGGGCGCTGTGGCCGTGCGTGTCTGGACGGCCTGCTGCACCTCCGTGGCCCAGCTGTCCGACGCGCCTGCGTCTCGACACGCAAGTGCGACGATGATCGAAACCAGGGCGATGTGTGCTCTCATGATTTTTCAAGTCCTGTAGTTATGCAGCGCGGCACGGCTGCGATGCTGCGGTGACGTTATTGGTGACAGTGCGATCGCGTTGGGACTGGCGACGCTTGCGCGCGCGGTGCGCGTCGCGGTCGGTGTCGGTGTACATGCGGGCTTCGGCCCGGGAGTGGTCGCAGGCTTCACGGATGACGTCGGATAGCTCGTTATCGGACAAATCCGCGAATGCTTGAAACGAAATGCGTAGTGCCTTGGCCATGACGCGTCCTCCGGATCTCTGCAGGTGAGCGTTACTCGAAATCGGCTGGCTGGGCGACGCCCGCCAGGATGGTGGTGCTGCTACGCTGCGCGTTCGTCAACACATAGACGCTGTGATCGGCTCGTAGGGAGAAGCGGGACAGTACGGCGCCCCCCTGCTCGATCGCGATCAGGTTCCGAGCCTGCTCGTCTGGAGTCATTTCGGACCAGTCGCCTGTTGCATGCCGCAAGGCAAACTCGATCTCCGACCGGCCCACGCTGGCAAGCTGCGCGCGAACAACTTCGCCGGCGGCCAGTTCTCCGGTCGGGAAAAGTGGCTTCAGTTCGACGGCGCGAATGATCTGCCCCGCGGACCCGACCACGTAGCACTGAGCCTCGGGCGCGTTGCTTGGGGCGAGCGTCCGGGCCTCATCACGCTGGTCAGAGGAAAGTTCATGGAAATAGTGAAGTGTGGGCATCATTGCCTCCATCAGGGCTGTACGTGGCGCGCAGGCAGATCAAACGGCAGGACGCTCGCGACAAATGTCGCGACCCTTGCGCGGCCTTCCGCGTTTGCTAGGTCGTTAAAGTCGGTGGGACTGCCGACGACTGATTCGAAAGACGGCAGCAGGGCGACGCCCCCAATCGCTCGGGCCGCCTCGGTTGATGATTCGAGGCCTTTGTTTCGCTGAACCAGCCGGATGTCGTTGTCGGGTCCGTTTGCGACGACATGCGCTGTGACACATCGCACGACGCCCTGCATGGACTCCAGTTCGAGCTTGTACTTGCCCTTGGGTGACTGGTGCCATGCTCCATCCGGCTGATAGCCCGCGAGGCTAACCTCACGGTGGAGTAAATAGTTTCCGGCGAACACCTTGACAGACGCGCTCGCTGCGAGACCGCGCGGCATGACGGTCTCAATTTTCGCAAGCGCCTTCTCGATAAAGAACTGGTCGTTGTCGCCGCAAACGATCTTCGGCTGGGATTTGGGCAGGCGCGGCCGCAAGGCTTTGGCAACCTCCACAAGATTGCCCGCGTCAAAACAGACGACAACGGGCAGGCCTGTCGATTCAAACAGGCTTGCACCGGTCGCGTAGCCCTCCACCAATAACACGGCCGGGCACGCACACAATGCCGCGATGCCGTCCGCTCCGATGATGTGGAATGTGCCTTTCTTGCGAGCGCCGCTCGCGAAAAGCTTCAGACCATCCGACCTGTCGGAGATTGCCTGCACGGTCCAGAGCTTCCCGTCGACGTCGCGCGCGGGAACAACGAGGAAGGATTCCTTGCTGCCGCGGAACGATTCGAGATTCAACAGTACGGCTATGTCATGGACCCCGTTTCGCGCGACGCGCACGCCGTAAGCGCCTACATTCTTGCGAATGCAATATCCGTGGCGCGACGCGTCCGACTCCGAGAGGGTTGCCAGAATTGCTTCCGTCTTCTCGGCGATCGCGGCATGTTCGCGCTCGACCTCGCGTTCACGAGCGATCGCCCGCTCGCGCTCTTGCGCGTTCAGCACGGCCCGTTGTTCGGGGGTTAGACGGATACCGTCGTAGTGCCAGGAGCCCTCGCGTCCGAGAAAGTTGCGGATGAAGCCTTTCGGGACTGGACTGAGACTCAGGATATAGGCGCCCTTCTTCTGCCCTTTCGCGCCTTTGAGCAGGACGTTATGCCATTTTCCATCGGCGACGGGTGTCTCTCGCTGCAGGCCGTAGTCTTCCATCGCGTCCGCGAACGACGCGAGCACCTCCGACTCGTTCAGACCAACCGTCTGGAGCGCGTTGCCGTCAAGCAGCCACTTCGAAAACGGGGTCCGGTCTGCCGACGCGGGGATCCAGCACACGCGCTGTTCTCTGTCCCACTCGGCACCAAGCGCGCGCGCCTGAGGCTGATCGCCGCTCGGTACAGCCAGAAACAGCCGTTGCCCGGGTTCTGTCAGCTTGGCGCGTTGGGTAGCTGAAAGCTGCGATGCAGTGCCGGTGGCAGCATTGCGGGGCGTCACGCGCGAATGCCGGGCGGATGCGAGCGTTTGAGCCAGGGCGCGGTCTTCTGCGGCGGAGTTTCTTCTGGTCATGATGGCGTACATGTCAGGTTCGACTCTGTGAGGTTATTCGGAAAGCCATACGCGGAATTCCGCGAGCTTGGCGCGGCGACCTTCAGCAACACCCTTCTGAAACGCACGCCGATAAATGCTCAACGCCTGCTTGATCGCCTCGATATCGGCGTCACGGGAAAGCGTAAAGAGAAGGGTTTGGGTTTCAGCGTCTGCATCGTCATGAACTTCGGTGCGAAACTCGGTCCGGACAATGAATTCCGGTCCGTCGTGCTGAACGATGACTTCTGTGCTGTCGAGTGCCTGCTGATCCATCACTACCCCCTGTTTTTGCGCTGACCGGGCCCCTAGATTCGGAGTCCCGGCGTACCGTGCTTTGCCGAGAAAGCGGCTCCTTTCGAAGCTGCCGCCGTTCCCCTGAGTTCCTCGTCCCGCGACAAAAAGAGGCACGCATGAGCAGCGGTCAAGGATTCAAGCGCGGGGTGGGTGCGGGCAGTCGCGCAGCGACAACACGGCCCCGCGCGCCTTGACCGCTGCGATGGCGTGACTACTGTCGCGGTGGTGGACGGGGAAACAGGGGGCGCGGTTTCGGCACGGAGATCGACCGAGGCTAAGCGCCGCGCGGCGAGCGCCTTCTCGCGCTGCAGGCGCGACTCAACAGCGCGTTCGCAAGAACGAGGAGCGCAGCGAAAAAAAAGCCCCGCGCGAGCGGGGCGAAGGTACTGCTTCCGAGGCACAACAACGACAACAACAACGACAACAAAGCACAGCGGTCGCACGGTGAGACTTTTCGGGAGCGTAGCGACCGATCGGCGAGGCGCTGGCAGCCCCGACCGCAGGGAGAGGGGCGAGACTCCTGCGGAGGCTCGACGCTTAGCCCGCGCTGTTTGCGGGCGTAGCGCAACATAGCCGGTCTTTGCAACGCAAAGACGCCCCGGAAAAGACGTGTCAGTCATGTTCCGATTCATCAAGGATCACCGACCAGCGCGGCAATATTTTTCCGGACCTCGATTCAAACCGGCGTGCAGCAGCAAACCAGCATGCAAATACAACAAAACAAATCAAAGACAACGCAAGATAGCCAAGCATCACACGCTTGATCAAGAACCAGTTGCCTTGTGCGACCGAGCATCCCTGTGGTGCAACGAAGTTCAGATGCGAAGCGAGCACCGGACTAAAAAAATGGACGACAGCAACCACAAACGGCGCAACGATCCAGATTAGCGCGCCGGACGAAAGGGCCACGAGTGACCAGACGAACAGTTCGAGAACGACGGACCGGGGCACTCGGCGCCACGCTACTTTCACGACTGCGGGCGATGGCTCAGTCTGTGTCGAAAGACGTCCGGCAAGGAAAGCAAATACGATCGAACTGAGCATTGGCAAGAGTCAGGCAGTCGGCAGAAACACGGTCCTGGAACGGGCTGGAACAGAACGCAGTTCAGCCAATGTAGGATCGTGCGGCAGAGCCATGCGTTTAGCATTCCGTGGGACAACAAAGCCTACGTTCTGCTGCACATGATCCATATCGCCCCCTGTATCTCGACAGGGGGAGCGAAGCGCGCGCAATCGGAACGTCTTTGGCAGAGTCGTGCGATTGCTCTGCACATAGTTCACGGATGAAGCACCGATGCGACGCGCGCGCGTCACCGCGATAGCGGTGATTGCTGCGCGCGTCGGTTCGTTTCTTGTTGCGGAGAGGTTGGTCATCCTCGGGCTTTCTTCGTGTGGTTTTCTTTTTTGTCTGTTCGCTGGCGAACTGACATCTATATTTTAATCACTTCGCTGACTGACTACAATTTATATTTCGCAATCGTTGACTGGCCGGGGGAAGGGGTTCCAAGGGGGAACCGGTACGGGGTTCCCCCTTCGGTCGGCAAAGCCGATTCCCATTCCCGCCGCGGCTTTCCGACGGTGTGTAGCGCCGGCAGGCGCGTACCGGAGGAAAGCCGCGGCGCACTTTGGGCGTGACGAACCCGGGAAGCACGTCCCTGCATTGAGGCGAAAAAAAACCCCGCTGCGAAGCGGGGCTAAAGGGTCCGAAGACCCGAGGGGAGAGAGTCGGTATCAGGCCGCTTGCTGGACTGCCTTGAATGTGGCGGGGTTGGTCGGCGGGAACGGCCAGGCTGCGGCAGGGTTGAGAGCGGGTGCGGTGCCGATGGCGCGCACGACGTTTTTCGGTGCCGCGTCTACGTCATCGCCCTGTGGGGCGAAGTCTGCCGCCTTCGGGAAGTGCCACGGCTCGGCGTTGTCGCTGACGTGGGACGTTTCGCCTTCCGCAGCTTCCACGTGATCGGCAAGCTCTGTTCCGCTTGCGTCGCCGCCCTGCTCGTCATCTGTTTCGTCCATATCATCGTCCGCGTTGTTGGCGTAATAGCGGACCTGATGCACTTCGGCTGCGGACATGAATTCGGGCAACCAGTTCTTGCCAGCGAGCAACTTTTCAGCAGCTTCCGCTGCTTCGCCCTTCTTCATCTTGGCGAGTCGTTTGCCTTCTTCCGCCGAGACCACCCCGCTGACCACGGCGACGATGCGATCCTTCGACACATGGTTCAGATAGCTCTCGCGGGTCGGTTGCCAGTAGGCCGACAGGTTTAGGTCAAGCGCACCGGCAATTGCGTTGACCGCATTGGGGGCGTCGTTGCGGCTCACGCCGTTGATGCTCAGCGCGGTGCAGACCGATAGAACGTTCAGGAGGCGATCTTGCGGCTGCTCAAGGAGCCACCCGAAAAGCTCGTTCGGATTCGCGGGCAGCAGCTTGCGCCACGTCTGCACGTATTCGCGCAGTCCGCGCGCGTGCTCGTTCTGCTCCAGTTCGGGGGCGGCACGGCTCATATCATTAAACGCTTCCCTGCTGCTGACCTGAACAACGCTCGCACCGTCGATATAGCCGGTATAGAGGAAATCGAGCGCAAGCTTATGCACGATGGTGACAAGCGCAACATTCGGGTTCATCGCGAGTGCCGACTGGACCGCTGCCGTGCGGTGAGCGGTCAGATTCAGGACAAGCTTTTCCGAGTGAACTCCCTTTTCCTTCTTCGTCATGCTGCGTGGAAGCTCGACACCGCTGTCCTGCATCATCGTGCGCGCTTCCTCGCGATCTTCGCGGCGAACAAGGCCACGATGCACAGTGAGGCCACCGTTATGGCTCACGTAGACGATAGCGCCGCTGACCCGCATCTGTGCGGGCGTGAATTCACCTTCGCGTTCCTCGATTTCGGCGATTTCGCAAGCCAGCTTGTTGTCCTCAGCTTCGAGCGCTTCAACGGCCTCGTCGCTCAGATGTCCGTCCTCCCCTTCGTCCACGTCATAATGCGCCTGGAGCGCGTCCGTGACTTCGTCGTAGCGCTTTTGCAGCGCGTCGAAGTGTTGCTGTTGCTCCGGGTTCAGTGGGGCCGGTTGGGCGTACAGTTGCGTGAACTGGTTATGCTCGTCGTAGTCGAACTTCGGGCGCGATTCGACCCAAGCCCAGCCTTCGGCCTCGATGGTTTTGGCTTCGCTGGCGACTCGTTGATCGAAGACGCGCATCAACACGTCGCGGTTCAGAATGAAACCTTCGTCGTTCTCCGAAAAGAGATCGCGTTCGACCATGCCGCCTGCGGCTTCATACGCCTCGACTGTAACGAAGCGCACCATGCGGTCATTCAGCGACAGCTTGTCGCCTTTAAGACGGGCGCGCAGTTCGCGGGGGTTACGCGCCCAATCGCTCTGAGCGCCAAACCACACAGCTTCCTGTGTCTCATGCTCGTCGGTCATCGCAAGCGCCTGAATCTGTTCAAGCTCCATTTCGTCGTCCGCGAAGAGGTCGAACAGCTTGGGCGATACGCTCGCCAGTTTCAGATGACCGGCCACAGTTTTCGGCGTGACCTTGAACACCGCCGCGATGAATTCGGGACTGCGGCCTTGGTCCGTGAGAGCTTTGTAGGCGATGAACTGATCCGCCGGATGCGGGGGCTTGCGCAGGTCATTCTCGGTGGCGCTGGCGAGGATAGCGTCCGCTTCCGAAATCTTCTTGCAAGGGACCAGATGATCGAGCGTGATATCCCCGCGCTCGACATTCACCAACAGACCGAGGCGACGCGTCTCGCCAGCGTCCACGCCGTAGGTCTGTTCCTTCTTCGCGCGCTTCTTCATCGGATGGACGACGAGATTCTGCAGCAGACCGACCGCCCTTATGTTGTCCGCGAACTGCAAGATGGTCGCCTCGGTGCGCGGTTTCTGGCGCTGGTTGTACGGCGACGCGACCAGCAACCGGAGGGGAATCATCTCGATTCCGGAGCCTGCGCTTAGCGCGTTCGGCAGTTCAACTGCGGGCGCATTGTCCGTTGCGTTCACGTTGGCATCTTGGGCGTTCACGGTTTCCATAGCGGTTCCTTTAGAAAAGATAGGTGTTACGGGTTGAGTGGGACCGCCGGGCCCCAAGATTCTGAAGTCCCGGCCTAAGTTGTTTTCCCGAGTCGACGGCTTCCTTCCGAAGCTGCCGCCGTTCCCCTGAGTTCATCGTCCCGCGACAAAAGGAGCGCGAAGCGTGCGACGGTCAAGGATTCAAGGGCGGGAGGTGGTGCGGGCAGTCGCGAAGCGACAACACGGTCACGCCCGCCTTGACCGGCAAGCGCGAGCAGCTACTGTCGCGAAAAGGACGGGAACACAGGGGACGGAGATTTCGGCAGGCAGGTATGTCGCGAGGGAAAACGCCCCGCGCGGCGAGCGCGCTCACTGAGCCGCTGCAGGCGGCGAAGCTGGAGGGGATGGCACGCGCCGGGGCAAGACCGCGGAGCGGCGTAGCCCCAAGAGCGGGCGTCTCGAGATTCCGGGGCGCGAAGGTGGCGGCTTGCGTGCCTGGCGTCAGACAGGAATGCAAGGTGCCGCGCCCCGGCACGATAGCTGCGGGCGCGCGACGCTGCGTGCCCTGTCATGCTGGGATTAGTCGCCGGAGTAAAGCTGTTCGGCAACCTTGTCGGATTCCGGGCGTTTGGCCCAAATGGCATCCATGCGCTCGAAGGCAAGACTTTGCGTGGGGACGTTGTCGACCACTATTCCGTCGCGCAGGACGTTAAACGAGACGACTAAGATCCCCAAGGGGTTGCGGGTCTGGATGCGCTGGGTATCGAGTTGCAAGGTTTGCTCCGTTTCAGTAACCGCCAGGTCGAGGGCGAGTCTCAGCCCGCAATCTCAAAATAGAACCCGCTACGCTTCGCTTCATCCCACGCAGCACACCAAAGGATCATTGCTTCTTCGGGCAAGCTCGAAAACGTCTCGCTAATGATTCCGACGCTCTGGAGAGCGTCAAGCATCGCCATATTGGCGTCGCAGAAGTCGTGGGAGTGACAAATTAGCGGGTCCATCTGGCTTCTGTTTCGCTCGACCACTACTGCCTGCTCCGCTGGGGTTAGCCAGTCGGCCAGAACCTCGGCGAAGCGCTTGGCGCAAAACTCAATTGCGCATGCGTGAGCTGCCGCACTGGTCGGCATCGGTTCATCGCCAACGGGCTTTAGCGCGCCCTCGGCTCCCACAACGTAGGGCATCCACCCCGCAGCGGTTTGCACTGCCACCGGCACACCGGGCGCGATATCGGACATTTCGGGTCCGCCTAGCGTCTTCGCAAGGCCTTTCACTTCGGCTGGTTTCATCATTCTCCTTTCAGGTTTGGCGGGCGCTGCACCCTCGCCCGCCGAGATTTCTGGTCATCCGAGCAATCCCGCCTTCAACTCGTCCACCGAGTCGGAGAACGTGAATTTCTTCACGCGGCCAGCGTCGTCAAACAAGATCAGCAATTGCTTTTTGTGAACGTCTGCGCCGCGTGCGAAGGCCGAGACAATCGGTACAAAGTTGATTGCCTTCGGGGTCGAGCGGGCATACTCGTACGTCCACTGTTCAACGCCCATTTCGTTGAAACTGACCTTGGAGGGCGATCCGAGCGTGCTTTGAATCTCGGCCTTGGTCGTCTTGCCTTCGGTGATCTGCGCGTTGATACTCTCCGCGCTCTGTTCCTTCATGGCGACGTTGCCGACGCTCGTTGCGCAACCTGCACAAAGCACTGCTACTGCGATAGCGAGAAAAAGCGATTTCATGGTGATGCCCCCTGTGTGATGGAAATGATGCAACGGCAAACCAACTGCAATCCACGGCGTGACAGCCCTATCGAAGGCGCTCCGTCACGTCGCAAACATCCTGAATAAAGCGGCCTCCAATCGAGCCACCGGCAATGCGACTACCTTCTGCGGTGAAGCCTTCGGCCAATGTCCCGAACAGACCGCGATAGCACGAAACAACCTCGTCTAATGATTCGCAAGCGGGCGGATCGTAATGGCGCACGATGCGTCGCGTTCCGCATTCGGTTGTGCTGTACACCGTGATCTGGTGATAGTTGCCTGCTGCGATAGCCTTTGCGATGGAGCGCCCCTCCTTGACCATCATTGCCTCCTGTTGGCGGTTCAAAGCTGACCGGGTCCCTAGATTCCGAAGTCCCGGCGTAAAAGATGTTTCTGCTGAGTCGGCGGCGTCTCTCGCCGTTGCCGCCGTTCCCCTGAGTTCGTCGTCCCGCGATCAAAGGAGACACGGCCGCAGCTGGGTCAAGGATTCAAGCGCGGGGTGTGGGGCGGGATGGAGCGATAGCGACTGACACGGCCTCGCGCGCCTTGACGCAGCGCAGGACGTGGCTACGATCGCGAGAAAAGGACGGCGAACGAGGGGGACGGGGTTTCGGCATAGAGAGCTGCTGCACGACGAAGCGAAACGCCCCGCGCGGCGAGCGCGCTCACCGAGCTGCTGCAGGCAGCGAGGCTGGAGGGGATGGCACGCGCCGGGGCAAGTCCGCGGGACGCGGCGCAGTCCCAAGAGCGGGGGTGCATGTTCACCGGGACGCGAGGTCGTCAGCTTGCGTGACGGGCGCAGCCTGGCGCGCAAGGTGCCGCGTCACGGCTGGATGGCTGCGGCGGTGCCAGAAGCGACAACGCCGGCACTCGGCCGGCGTCGGATGCGTAACGCCATCTGTAGCGTGAGGATATCTGTAGCCTCACGCTACCTGTATCGACAGGCGATTGTTATCGTACATGTGGAGCATTGACAGGAAGTAGCTCGGATCCGCTGGCCACTGGCATTGCTGCCAATAGGCGAGCAATGCACGGCGGACGGGTTCCGGATACTCGCGTACCCGCTTGCGCCCCCTGCGCCAATCCTCCGCGCGTCTGGCTCGCTCTGTAACCGTCTGACGCGCCCATTGCTGTTGACGCTGCTCCATCTCCTCATCAACGGTGATTTGCTCTGCCTCGATCTGGTCCGCGAAAAGCGGGAGCGCCTCCCGCTCTTTGCGCTGCTTGCGCGCGAATGCAGCGCGTTTGCGGCCAGTGTCGCGAAACTCATACCGTTCCTGCCGTTTGAAGCGCATAGCGTTCCCCTAACGGCAGTGGGCGGGCGTCCCGCTCGCCTGAATATGGTGCGTGATAGCGCGTTTGGCGCCGATCAGCGTCCGGCGACTTTTCAGGACGAATCCGCCGGACGCGTCAACGATCTGCGCCTCGATCTTCTCGACGCGATCGACGTAGGACAGGTGAATGTAGTGTCCCTTGTAGCCGATGGTATGAAACATGGCTCAGGCCTCCACACTGACCGGAAAACCGGCTTGCGCGAGTTCGGCTCGGGCTTCGTCATCCCATGCGGTCGGCGAGTTGCCTTCGCACCGATATGCGTACTCATACGCTGCATCGCGGTCATCCGGGTTGGTCGCCGTGATCTTCACCGCGACCTCGCGATAGGTGCCGTAGTCATGGCCGTGGTTGCTCTTGGTATAGAGCAATGCCCCCTCGGGCGGCTCACCGAGCACGCGTTTGATCAGATTGATGAACGCCTTGCACTCGGCCCGATTTCGTTCCGGGAAATCGGCCTTGCCGATGTCCGCTGACTCTTCGTCGCATGGGCCGGGTCCGACTTCGATGCTTTCTACCAAGGCATTTCCCCTTGTCGTTGGTGGTGCGGTTTGTGCTGACCGGGCCCCTAGATTCCGAAGTCCCGGCGTAAAAGATGTTTCTGCTGAGTCGGCGGCGCCTCTCGCCGTTGCCGCCGTTCCCCTGAGTTCGTCGTCCCGCGATCAAAGGAGACACGGCCGCAGCTGGGTCAAGGATTCAAGCGCGGGGTGTGGGGCGGGATGGAGCGACTAGCGACTGACACGGCCCCGCGCGCCTTGACGCAGCGCAGGACGCGGCTACGATCGCGAGAAAAAGGACGGCGAACGAGGGGGACGGGGTTTCGGCACTGAGAGCTGCTGCACGACGAAGCGAAACGCCCCGCGCGGCGAGCGCGCTCACCGAGCTGCAGGCAGCGAGGCTGGAGGGGATGGCACGCGCCGGGGCAAGTCCGCGGGACGCGGCGCAGTCCCAAGAGCGGGGGTGCATGTTCACCGGGACGCGAGGTCGTCAGCTTGCGTGACGGGCGCAGCCTGGCGCGCGAGGTGCCGCGTCACGGCTGGATGGCTGCGGCGGTACCGGAAACAACAACGCCGGCACTCGGCCGGCGTCGGACGTGCAACCTGATGCGATTACCACGTGAGACGGGGATGCTCGTTCGTCGGCATGAAGTTCAGAAAGTCCATCCGCCGCGCAACAATGGCGGTTGCATCGTCGAGTGACACGCCCGATTCCGTGACGAATAGCTGGATCAGTTCCTCGTCTGACGCGGCCTCGTCGTTGCTAAGAACCGACTCAAAATATTCGCGTGTCTTCTCGTCCAGCTTTGCACTCAACCTGGTCTCAGGTTGCGCGCCCTCACTGCCATCGCCGCGCGAGTCGAGCGGTTGTGGTGCGGTGAGCGCAATCACCTCCGCTGCTTCGATCAATGCGTTGTGCTCAGCCCTGGTCAGTCCAAAGGCCTTGGGCCATGCTTTTGCCAGCGCGTCGAGCGCTGCACGCATGCGCCTGTGCATGTCGTGTGCGGCATCAACCTTCGTGGCCAGTTCTGTCAGGCTGCGCCGCGCATTCGCCTTGCCTACGTCTGTGCCGTTTTCCAGCGCAGCGAGCATGATAGGCATCAACGCCTTCCATTTTGGTTCGAGACTGACGGCTTCGCCGCGCGTTACTCGACGTGTTTCGGTTGTCATCATCGTTCTCCCAACGGGGTCGATATCGACCCCACAACATCAGTTAAGGATGCTCAAATACAGGTAGGTTCGGGACATGATCGCCGTCCGAATCGAGCCTGACCCACTGAAAACCTTCGCCGCGTGCCCAGGCCCACAAGTCGGCGAGGTCGTCCGGCGGTGGCTCGGACGACCGCATGATGGCGATCGTCTCCGCAGTCGGCACGGAGACAAAGAAACCAAATTCATACGGGCCGCAATAACACCAAGGGATCGAATCGCCCTCTCTTTCGAGTAGGTCGAGCGTCGGACGCGAAAGGTGGGCGGTGCCGATCGTCGGGATCGTGACGGTTTCCGGTGTGCCCGCCAAAGCGTCCGATGCGCGTTGAAGCCACTCGGCGCGCTTTGCGGTTCCCAGCGGCATGAGACGAACCGCGTCGCGCACAACTGCCAGTAGCGCGGCGCCGCGTTGCAGGCGTCCTGCTTCGGCGTCATCCAGTGCGCGCAACGTCGCTGCGATGCCGTGATTGGAAAACTCGTTTTCAAGGTAGGACAAGCCGTCAAAATCGGCGTCTGTCCGATCGGCAAAACTGACCAGAACATTTGCGGGTGCATTCATGATGTAGGCTCCGTGGGCCGCCTGGGCGGCCCCGTCCAATGGTTAGAGTCCTGCGGTGATGGGTCGGCGGCGCTCGGGGTGGTTAGCAGCCGTCGCCGCAAACTGGTACGCGCGCAGCAACGTCGTGAACAGCCCTTCGTAACGGTCCGCTATGTACGCCTTGAAGCCTTCCGCGTCCCGTCCGATCAGCACGTCAACACCGTTGATTTCCTGCCGGAAATTCGCGTCATCGTGGTTGGTCGGCACCTTCATGACTTCCACGCCTTTACGCCGAACGACGAGACAATCGGCGTGTCCGAAAAGATCCGTCATGCCGTGATGCGTCCAGCCGAATCGGCGCTCAGCGATCGAGGTAGGCCGCTCAAACATCTTCATGCCCCGCTGCAAATAGACCTCGCTGACGTGCTGGCCGCATACCTCGCAAGCGCCGAGGCGTTCGCTTGACTGCCCGGTTGCCTTCAACGTGTAGCGCAGTACTTCGCCGTCATGGTCGTGGACGGTGGTTTCAATCGGTGCGCGCTGGCTCATTGCTTGCCCGCCTTTTCGGCTGCGGCCTTCGCCAGTCGCTTCGCTTCCAGCTTCAGTGCATACGGCAGCTTGTCCGCGATCTGCTCATCGCTGAGGGTTTCGAGCAACGTCAGAACGCTTCCGCCGTTCTCGTTCACCATGATGGTTTTCTCGCCTGCATGCTTTCCCCATTGCGGGCCAGCCTTGCCCTTGTAGTCGCGGTGTTCGTGCCGGTAAATGATGGCCAGCTTCTGCTTGCGCGAAAGCGTCGCCGAGTCGATGGGTTGCACTGCATCGGACATGTCTCGTTCTCCCTACGGGTTGAGCTGACCGGGACCCTAGATTCCGAGTCCCGGCGTGAAAGATGTTTCTGCTGAGTCGGCGGCGTCTCTCGCCGTTGCCGCCGTTCCCCTGAGTTCGTCGTCCCGCGATCAAAGGAGACGCGGACGGAGCTGGGTCAAGGATTCAAGCGCGGGGTGTGGGGCGGGATGGAGCGACTAGCGACTGACACGGCCCCGCGCGCCTTGACGCAGCGCAGGACGTGGCTACGATCGCGAGAAAAGGACGGCGAACGAGGGGGACGGGAATTCGGCACAGAGAGCTGCTGCCCGACGAAGCGAAACGCCCCGCGCGGCGAGCGCGCTCACCGAGCTGCTGCAGGCAGCGAGGCTGGAGGGGATGGCACGCGCCGGGGCAAGTCCGCGGGACGCGGCGCAGTCCCAAGAGCGGGGGTGCATGTTCACCGGGACGCGAGGTCGTCAGCTTGCGTGACGGGCGCAGCCTGGCGCGCAAGATGCCGCGTACCGGCTGGATTGCAGCAGCGGTACCAGAAGCGACAACGCCGGCACCCGGCCGGCGTCGGAATCAGATGACAATCTAACGAAACTAGAAGACAGGGAAATGGTTGAACAGGTCCGGCGTGGGAAACGGTGCCAGCGGTTTATCCTCGGTGTCCGCGTCCTCTGAGCGCCCCTCCAGCTGCGGACCCGAATTGTCGTCCGCGATCTTGATGAAGCCGCGATCAAGGGCGCCGACGATGATCCGCCTTTTGTCCTCGTCTGTTTCGACGGGGAGACCCTCTATCAACTCCCTGACATCGAAGTTGAAGCCCGACCCCTCGCCTTTCGCATACGAAGTCGTGAACCAGTATTCCATCGGCCCCTGGTCGACGTCATCATCAAGATAGCGGCGATACACCTTCACGCCGTTGTGTTCCGCGAACAGCTCCGGACTGACGAAAATCTGCTGGTACGGCATGGTTTCTCCTTTCGAGCAATATCACTGCATGGTGTTCACGCCCGCCAGACTGCGGGCGTCTTTAATCAGGCCGCCATCGCGAACAGATCGAGCTGGCTTAGCGGCTGGGCCATCGAAACCGCTTGCGCTGTGGGAACGTGTGCCGGCTCTTCCTGTTCAACAGATTCGAAATCGCAGACCACAACCTCACACACCGGCGAGACACCGTGCCAATCGCCCCGATACGTCTCCGTGTCGATTCCGCAATTGGCCTCAAGCGATATCGCCGTTTGATCCAGGAATTTCCGGCACTTTTCAGCGATGCTCTCCTGATAGTCCCGCTGTCCCGAATAGCGAAAGGGTGCGGACATCTGCGGGACAATGAACGTACCCCATCGCGCGATGCGCGACGCCAGTTCGATTACCTTGTATTCGAACTCCGCGCCCTTGTAACGGCCGCAGTAACCGTCTGCTCTCACGCGGCCAAAGGGTGGATTAGAAATCACCGCGTCGAACCGGTCGAACTCTTTCCACCAGTCGCCGAATACGTCCGCGTGAATCCAGACCGCATCGGGCACTACCTTTCGACCAACGCGCACATATTCCGCGCAGCGCTCGACGCATACGATTGATTTCGCTTTTCCTTCGCAGGCATACGCGAGGGAGCCGATCCCGGCGCACAGGTCGACAATCGAGTCACAACCGCTCGGCACTTCGATGGAAAAATCGCGGGCGAGACCCCACGGCGTGAAAAACGCACCCATCGCGCTGTTATCGTGATTCGCCCCTTCCTGAAAATTTTCGAGTACGAACAGACGTTCATCCTCCGTCAATCGACGGTCAAGGGCGACAAGCCGGTTCACTTCTGCCATCGCCTTAGTTTGTGCCTTAGTCAGTTTCATATGCTTCCCCGTAGGATGTTCAATCGGCGGCCACGTCATCGCGCGGCCTGCGCTTTTTCAGTTGATGCGTCGCGCCCTACCAAGGCCGTAGAAACCACCGACGCCGAGAATGTCCGCCGCCATGTCTGCCAGCGCGAAAAGACTTGGACCGCCCGGGTATTCGCAATGCCACTCACCGAGCAGCGAAAACGAGACAGGCTCCCTCGGGCGCTCGAAGTCAGCACGCAGATACGCACCCGGTGCCGGGCCAGTAAAAAACGAACCGGCTACCTCGATGCGATCGAATTTGTAGGGGTAGATGCACTGCTGGTAATCGCTCACTTCTTCTGCTTTGATCATTGCGCGTCCTTAAAGCTGACCGGGCCCCTAGATTCCGAGTCCCGGCGTAAAAGATGTTTCTGCTGAGTCGGCGGCGTCTCTCGCCGTTGCCGCCGTTCCCCTGAGTTCGTCGTCCCGCGATCAAAGGAGACGCGGACGGAGCTGGGTCAAGGATTCAAGCGCGGGGTGCTGGGGCGGGATGGAGCGCAGCGACTGACACGGCCTCGCGCGCCTTGACGCAGCGCAGGACGTGGCTACGATCGCGAGAAAAGGACGGCGAACGAGGGGGACGGGAATTCGGCACTGAGAGCTGCTGCCCGACGAGGCGAAACGCCCCGCGCGGCGAGCGCGCTTACCGAGCTGCTGCAGGCAGCGAGGCTGGAGGGGATGGCACGCGCCGGGGCAAGTCCGCGGGACGCGGCGCAGTCCCAAGAGCGGGGGTGTATGTTCACCGGGACGTGAGGTCGTCAGCTTGTGTGACAGGCATAGCCTGGCGCGCAAGGTGCCGCGTCCCGGCTGGATCACTGCGCGGTACCGGAAACAGAAACGCCGGCACTCGGCCGGCGTCGATGGTTATCCCGCGCGCGAGTGGCTACTGAGTCGTCGCCGGAGATGGATAGGTAACGTGGATTTTTCCGTCCGGCGTGAGCGTGAACTCACCCGGGCCTGCGTAGCCTGCGGGCTTCGTCGGCTCGTAAATGTAAATCGCACCGGGTTTCATGTTTCGTTGCGCCTGGGTTTGTGGTGGCTGCGTCTGAGCACAGGCGGAAAGCACGATAACAGCGGCAATCAGGGCGACACGGTATGCGGTGGCAAGCATATTTCTCTCTCTTCGTTGGCGGCCGCGCAAGCACGGCCGCATGCTGTTTAAACGTCGATCGTCAACAGAACGGTCCGAACATTCGTGCCAGATTCTACAAACGTTCCCTCCGGCAATTCTTCCCACGTACCGCCTCGAGCTTCAACAAGCGGCAGAAGCTTTTCGTTCTGTCGTGGGCCATTCGCACAGATCGCAACCAGACGTGCGCCCGGTTTCATAAAGTCCAGTGCATGTGAAATATGCGCGATATCCTGACCATTGGCGAAAGGCGGATTAATGATGATTCGGTCGAACAGGCCCAGCTCGTCGCCGCACTCCAGAAAGTCGGCGCATACGACCTTTATATCGTCGTGTGACGCTGCGAGCGTCCGAGAAAGCGCGTGATTTATCTCGACGGCAGTAACGGTGATGGTGGTGCGGTCGACCGCTTCGAAAATCGCGTTGATGATGCGGCCGGTTCCTGCGCTGAACTCGCCAACCGAATCCCCCTCCTCGATCGCCGCCTCTTCCACCATACGCGCCGCTAGGGCGGACGGTGTCGGGAACAGTTGCGGCGCGCTGACTACCTGCACACCGGCCCGCAGCAATTCGCGCAAGCGGTCGAAATCCTCTCCCTTTTCCCGTGTCTCGACCGGGGCCGCCGGCTCGGCCATGCGCGATTCAACGCTTGACGGCTCGCGCTGGCTTTCGATCCTGACCGCCTCGGGCGTGTTGCTTTCCACCGCGGGCGGGTCGACGCGCTTCTGGTCCGTGATGTACACCTGAGCCAACCGGTAGCCGTCTCCCGCGACCAACGCACGGCGAATGCGGTGCGCGCCGTGCTTGTCGTCGGCGGCGATCTTCCGGACGCTCTTGTAGTCGTCCGGGCGGTTCTTCCACTGCGCAGCAGTCATTTCGAGAAAGCCCTCGCCGGGGTAGTTCGTGAGTGGAGACAGTTTTTTTGTGGCCTTCACGGCTGCCGCGTCTGTGGCTTCGGGTTCGCGGTATCCCTTCACCTCTTCGATTCCATATTTCCACTCATTGCGCCAATGAACGACGGCGGGCGCGCTCGTGGTAACGCTATTGATGCGACCGCTTGCACGATTGACCCGGATCACGACCAGCCATTCGCCGCCGACAAGCACGCGCCCGCCCGGCTTGATGTCGTGGTGGTCTGACGCAATGCCGCCGTTCTCGTCCAGCATGGCGCGCTCATATGCAAGCCGGTTTTCCAGGTGCATGATCCAGCGCTGACGCCAGGCTATGGTTTGCCTATGGACTGGAATGCAATGTTCGCGCGCCTGCTCGACGGTCATTTTTTCGTCGGCCAACATCGAATAGACCGACGTCCCCCAGGTCTTTCCTTCCTCGTAGATGGATACGTGGTCAAACGCTGCGATCTGTTTCGCCTGTTCCAGCGTGAGGCCCTCGATCTGCCACTTCGTGAGGTTCTCGCTTGCCTCGGCGCTCTCCCGCCGATGTTTGCGGAGGTCTGCCTCCAGTGTCTTGATGCGACGGTGGCGCACATCTGGCTTTTGCTTGTATTCCGCGTGGCGACGTGCCCCGGTTGCGCGACGCGTCCAGTATTCGGATGTTTCCCAAAGATTGACGGCACGACGCATGCCGTTTTCGATGCGCTCAGCGTCACGGCGCGCGTGGCGCTCGCTGTGATGGCCAACGAGGATAGGCTGTCCGAGCGGGATATGATCCGCGATAGCGGCGACGGCTTCACGCGCCGTGTGCGCTTCGCTCGCGCGCTTTTCGCTGTAGTCCTCGAACCGGTCTGCCCTGTCTTCTGCCCGATCAACTAGCGTGGTGTCCTCGTCGCCAACCTCGCCGCAAAGTTCAAGCAGCAGATCCTCGCGCGACGGCGACCACGCCGGAGCTACGAAAAGATCCTGTTTCGGTGCAAAACGGAAACCTGCTTCGTGAACGCGTTTGTACAGGCCATCGTCCAGACGCGAAGTCGAGTAGAGCCGCAGCTTATTGTCTTCGGGTGAATAGGTGGCGCTGAGATTTTGCATCTAAAGTTCTCCTTACAGGTTGAGCTGACCGGGCCCCTAGATTCCGAGTCCCGGCGTGAAAGATGTTTCTGCTGAGTCGGCGGCGTCTCTCGCCGTTGCCGCCGTTCCCCTGAGTTCGTCGTCCCGCGATCAAAGGAGACGCGGACGGAGCTGGGTCAAGGATTCAAGCGCGGGGTGTGGGGCGGGATGGAGCGCAGCGACTGACACGGCCCCGCGCGCCTTGACGCAGCGCAGGACGTGGCTACGATCGCGAGAAAAGGACGGCGAACGAGGGGGACGGGAATTCGGCACAGAGAGCCGCTGCCCGACGAAGCGAAACGCCCCGCGCGGCGAGCGCGCTCACCGAGCTGCTGCAGGCAGCGAGGCTGGAGGGGATGGCACGCGCCGGGGCAAGTCCGCGGGACGCGGCGCGGTCCCAAGAGCGGGGGTGCATGTTCACCGGGACGCGAGGTCGTCAGCTTGCGTGACGGGCGCAGCCTGGCGCGCAAGGTGCCGCGTCCCGGCTGGATTGCAGCGGCGATACCAGAAGCGACAACGCCGGCACTCGGCCGGCGTCGCTGGGCGATCACGCAAAGGCAAGCTGCCCCTGCGTCGCGCTTACCGGCTGAAGTGCGGGAGCAACCTCTGGCGCGGCCGTCTCGGGCACGTCCCACGTGAGCACGTCGCGCATCGAACCGACGCGATAGCGCACGCTATCGGCGTCTTCGCCTTTGATGTCCGAAAACAGGAACGTGAATTCATCCGCCGCCTGGTCGCGTTCGCCGATGAGGCCGAGACCTCGGGCCAGTTCATCCACCGCGCGACGGTGATGATCCTCCTTGCACGCGGTGCGGCGCACAGTAATGCGCGTGTCCTTGGGCAACGGCGCCGCATTCCTCAGCGCTTCACGCACGACCGGTATCGTTGCCTTCGCAAAGCCGGGTTGAACCAGTTCACGCTCAAGCGCCGGTCCGGTCACATACTGTGCAAGCGCGGAATAAGCCCATACGCCGTCTGACCACTTGCCGTCATCGCCTGCGACGAGTCGCACGTCTGCGTCGATGGCGAAGCAACGCGGAGACGGCAGGTCTATCTCCCGCGCAGAAACATTGCGCACGGGCGGGACGTCGATAGGTACCGTGCCAGTGTCGCTGTGAGTGAATACACGCCACGGCGACAGTTCACCGTCGACGCCATAGATCGCACGTAGCAAGCCGGTGTCGCCGTAGAGCGTCGCCGTAATACCTTCATTCCTGATTACGTCGAAGCGGTCTGCCAGTCCTGCACGCTGCAGGACGGATAACACCCTTTCGTTGGCATCCTCGGGCAGCGCCGCACGCCAGCCGGTTTCAAATTTCAGCGTCACGACAACGTCGCGCATCTGGACCGGACGATTCAGTTCCTGCTTCCACGATTCGATGTAGTTCTCCGGCTTAATGTCGCCGCTACGGCTCTGCAACATGCCGCCGCAACAGTCGGATGCACCTACAAATGCCCGCCGCAAAACTTCCTCCCGCGTGCCGAACGCGAATGCGCTCCAGTGGTCGGTGTGCGGATAGCAATTTTTTTCGTATGATCGCTCGAAAAGGATGTAGAGCAGCTCTCCCTCGTTCGAGCGGAAAGCGGCTGCACATTTGCCGGTGGTAACAGTTGCGCCCATGTGTGACTCCTCAAAAAGTTGCTGGTTTAGACGTTGAACGAGATTGCAACGAACGGCGCGTGCGATTCGATGTGTAGCGATACCTTCGGTTCAGCGCGCGGGCCGATCATGTCGGGCGACACGAAACCAATCCCCTCGATCAGCGAGTAACCCGATATCGTTGCGAATTCCCGTTGTACCGTTGCTTCGAGTACGAGAATCATCGGTATTCCCCTTGGTGTTTGCCCGCCGTAGCGTGCGCAGTTGTTATGCAGCGCGTCGCGCCAAGTAGTCGCAACGTGCCACTGCGATAGACAGTCCGTCCGAATCCAGTGAGTACGCGCTCTCGACCGTTGCATGCGTAGTCCCGGACACGCAGACCGCATACGACTTCTGGCGGCGGTCGCGCAAGACAAATACCTTGCCGTTTTCATGGACGATGTCTTCTTCCCTGTACATGGGTTTCTCCGCGCGGTTTTTAAAAGCTGACCGGGCCCCTAGATTCCGAGTCCCGGCGTGAAAGATGTTTCTGCTGAGTCGGCGGCGTCTCTCGCCGTTGCCGCCGTTCCCCTGAGTTCGTCGTCCCGCGATCAAAGGAGACGCGGACGGAGCTGGGTCAAGG